>JACDJA010000193.1_pt1 | contig 80460 bp, 74 predicted proteins | sample 7449241 | NCBI WGS metagenome assembly JACDJA01 (sample SAMN14253289, study PRJNA609438) | sludge metagenome | isolation source: initial anaerobic sludge | collected 2018-12-20 | reverse complement strand
GGTCGCCGCGCGGCGCGGCCAACGGCCGCCGGCGCGAGACGCCGCACGCGGCGCCGGCCGGCTACTCGAACGACCCGTTCTTCTTCGAGCCGTACGTTCCGTCCGCCTCTGCGCAGGCCGACGAGAATTCGGCCGCCGCGCCCGAACGCGCCGCGCGCCGGCCGCGCCGCCCGGTCGCGGCCCTGCTCGGCGGCGGCAAGAAGCACTGAGAAGCTGACCCTGCCGGCCGCTGCCGCGCTGTCGCCTGCGGTCGGCTCGCGTGTTACAAGCAGGCGCGGCCGCCGCGGCCGCCCGCGAACCGCATGACACCTGCCCCGAAACCTTCGCTTTCGACGCCCTCCCTGTCGTCGGTCCTCACGATCGGCGGCCTGCTGGTCGCCGTGTTCGTCGTCGACCTGTTCGTGCCGCTCGGCTACGCACCGTGGACGATGTACGTGCTGGCGGTGGCCGCCGCGCTGATGCAGGACGACGAGCGAACGCCGCTGGTGGTCGCCATGCTGGCCACCCTGCTCGTCATGGTCGGATACGCGGCCAAGTACGGTATCGGCGACGACGAGGTGCGCACGCTGGGCGCGGTGAACCGTGCGGCGGCGTCGGTAGGCTACTGGCTGATGGCGGCGGCGGTCTTCCACGTCATCCGGATGCGCAACCGGATGTCCGACTCGCTGTGGCTGCAGCGGGCGCGCGCGAGCGTCGCCAAGGCGCTGCTCGGCGAACAGGGCGTCGAGGAGGTCGGGCGCAACGCTACGCGCGCGCTTGCGCAATTGCTCGGCGCCGACGTCGGCGTGCTCTACCGGCTCGACGAATCGGCGCTCGTGCGCAGCGGCGGCTTCGCGCTCGACGAGCAGCAGGTCGCTGCGCGGCTGGCCGTCGGCGAGGGCCTCGCCGGCGAGGTCGCCGCCGACGGGCGCACGCGCGTTCTCGACCATGTTCCCGACGGACACCTGCCGGTGCGCAGCGCGCTGGGTGCCAGCGCACCGTCGCGGCTGGTCGTCGCGCCGGTGCTCGGCGACGGGCGCGTCGCCGGCGTCGTCGAGCTCGGTTCGCTCGATCCGGGGCTCGACGCGGCCCGTGTCGTCGCGGTCTTCGATGCGGTGGGCGAGGTGATCGGCGTCGCGTTGCGCAGCGCCTACTATCGCGAGCGGCTGGTCGCGCTGCTCGGGGAGACGCAGCGCCAGAGCGAGACGCTGCAGGTGCAGCAGGAGGAGCTGCGCGTCTCCAACGAGGAGCTCGAAGAGCAGAGCCGGGCGCTCGAGGCGTCGCAGGCGCGCCTCGAGCTGCAGCAGGCCGAACTCGAGCAGACCAACGTGCGGCTCGAGGAGCAGACGCAGCAGCTCGAGCGCCAGAAGTCGCAACTGCTCGATGCGCAGCAGTCGCTGCTCGAGTACGCCGCCAGGCTCGAGTCGGCAAGCCGCTACAAGTCCGATTTTCTCGCCAACATGTCGCACGAGTTGCGCACGCCGCTGAACAGCGCGCTGATCCTGTCGAATCTGCTGGCCGAGAACCGGGAAGGCAACCTGGCTCCGGAGCAGGTCAAGTACGCGAAGGCGATCCACGCGTCGAACAGCGATCTGCTCGCGCTGATCAACGACGTGCTCGACCTCGCCAAGATCGAGGCCGGTCACGTCGACCTGCATCCGGGCAGCGTCGAGATGGCAGTGCTGTGCGAGCGGCTGCGCGCGACTTTCCAGCCGTTGGCCGACGAGAAGGGGCTCGAACTGCGGATCGACGTCGACCCCGGCGTGCCGCCGGCGATCGTCACCGATTCGCTGCGGCTGGCCCAGATCGTGAAGAACCTGATGTCGAACGCGGTGAAGTTCACCGAACGCGGCCGCGTGCAACTGCAGGTCTCGAAGTTGCCCGGCGAGCGCCTGGCGTTCGCGGTGCGCGACACCGGCATCGGCCTGACGAGCGAGCAACTGCCGCTGGTCTTCGAGGCGTTCCGGCAGGCCGATACGGGAACGAGCCGCCGATTCGGCGGCACCGGTCTGGGGCTGTCGATCTCGCGCGAGCTGGCGCGGCGACTCGGCGGCGACATCCAGGCCGAGAGCGAGCCGGGTCGCGGCAGCGTGTTCACGCTGGTGCTGCCGCTGCAGTGGAATCCCGACCGCGGCGCGGCCAGCGACGCGAGCCCCTCCGACGTCGACGACGACGCGCGGCCGGTGCCGACGGCTTTCGTTGCGCCGGTGTCGGCCGGCGTTGCGACCGACGGCGCGGCCGACGTCCCGGCGCTGGCGCTCATCGATGCATCGCGCGGATCGGCGACGGCAACGCGCACCGGCGGCGACGCCGTCGGTTCGCGCAGCGGCGAACGAGGCGAACCGGTGCCCGCGGCGGCGCCCGCCGACGCGCCGGTGCTCGACGACCGCGCCCGGCCGCGCCGGCATCCGCATCTCGTGCTGTGCGTCGAGGACGACGCCGCGTTCGCGCAGATCCTCGTCGATCTTGCGCACGAGCAAGGCTACGACTGCGTCGTGGCCGCCGACGCCGCCGACGCGCTGCGCAGCACGAGCGAACTTGCGCCGGATGCGATCCTGCTCGACATCGGACTGCCCGACCAGTCGGGGCTGAGCGTGCTCGAGCGGCTCAAGCGCGACCCGGCCACGCGTCACATTCCGGTGCACGTCGTCTCGATGCACGATCGCACGCACACGGCACGCGCGCTGGGCGCCATCGGCTTCCTGCAGAAGCCGGCCACCCGCGAGCAGCTCGCCGGGATGTTCGAGCGCATCGAGCAGCGGCTGCAGCGCAGCGTGCGCCGGCTGCTGATCGTCGAGGACGACGCGCAGCTGCGCACGAACCTGGAGTTGCTGCTCGGCGGCGAGCAGATCGAGATCGTCTCGGTCGGGCGCATCGCCGATGCCTTGCGCGAGCTCGACAGCTCCACCTTCGACTGCATGGTGATGGACCTGTCGCTGCCCGACGGCTCCGGCCACGACCTGCTCGAGCGGCTGGCGGCGCGCGAGGACGGCTCGTTCCCGCCGGTGATCGTCTATACCGGGCAGGCGCTCGGGCGCGAGGACGAGGAGCGGCTGCGCCGCCACTCGCGGTCGATCATCGTGAAGGGCGCGCGCTCGCCCGAGCGCCTGCTCGACGAGGTGACGTTGTTCCTGCACAGCGTCGAGGCGACCCTGCCCGCCGACCAGCGCAAGCTGCTGCGCCAGGCGCGGCGGCGCGACGCAGTACTCGACGGGCGCCGGATCCTGCTCGCCGAGGACGACGTGCGCAACATCTTCGCGCTGTCGAGCGTCTTCGAGCCGCTCGGCGTGAAGCTGGAGATCGCGCGCAACGGCCGCGAAGCGCTCGACCGGCTGCAGGCGCAACCCGGCGTCGAACTGGTGCTGATGGACATCATGATGCCCGAGATGGACGGGCTGACCGCGATCCGTCGCATGCGCGAGGATCCGCGCTGGTCGGCGATCCCGGTCATCGCGCTGACCGCGAAGGCGATGCCCGACGACCGCGAGCGCTGCCTCGAGGCGGGTGCCAACGACTACGTCGCCAAGCCGATCGACGTCGACAAGCTCGTGTCGTTGTGCCGCGTGTGGATTCCGAAGTAGCGATGGTCGAGCCGACGCCGGTCGGTCCGGGCGACGAGGACGCGCTCTTCGACATCGAGCTGCGCCTGTTGCTCGAGGCGGTGATGCTGCGTTACCAGCACGACTTCCGCGACTACGCCGTGGCTTCGCTGCGGCGCAGGCTGCGGCAGGCGATGCAGCACTTCGGCTGCGCCACGCTCACGCAGCTGCAGGATCGCGTGCTGCACGATCCGCCGACTTTCGCGCGCCTGCTGCGGTTCTTCACCGTGCAGGTCAGCGAGATGTTCCGCGACCCGGCCTATTTCAGCGCATTGCGCCGCGACGTGCTGCCGGTGCTCGCGACCTATCCGTCGCCGAAGGTCTGGGTGGCGGGCTGCAGCACGGGCGAAGAGGTCTGGTCGGTGGCGATCCTGCTGGCCGAGGAGGGGCTTCTCGAGCGCACGATCGTCTACGCCACCGACATCCAGCCCGCGGCGATCGAGCAGGCCGAGAAGGGCGTCTACCCGCTCGACCGCATGGCGCAGTTCAGTCGCAACTATCGTGCGGCCGGCGGGCGCGGTTCGCTCGCCGACCACTATTCCGAGGCCTATGGAGGCGCTCTGTTCTCGCGCCGCCTGAAGAGCCGTATCCTGTTCGCCGACCACAGTCTCGCCACCGATAGCGTCTTTTCGGAAGTCCACCTCGTGTCGTGCCGGAACGTGCTCATCTACTTCAATCGCCCGCTGCAGGATCGCGCCGTCGGCCTGTTTCGCGATTCGCTCGTGCGCCACGGCTACCTGGGCATCGGACCGCGCGAGACGCTGCAGTTCGGCGCGCACGCCGACGCGTTCGAGCTGGTGTCGCCCGATGTGCGCCTGTACCGCCGACGATGAGCGAGCGCGTCGAACCCCGCTTCGAACTGGTCGCGATCGGCGCGTCGGCCGGAGGCGTGGCCGCGCTTCAGTCGATCGTGCGCGAGTTGCCGGCCGGCTTTCCTGCCGCGCTGCTGGTCGTGATGCACGTCTCGCCCGAGCGACCGTCTTCGCTGGCGACGCTGCTGGCGCAGCAGTGCGCACTTCCCGTGGCCGAGGCGCTCGACAAGCAGCCGATCGAGGCGGGAACCGTCACGCTCGCACCGCCGAACTACCACATGCTCGTCGAACCCGATCGGTGCATCTCGTTGTCGCTCGACGAACCGGTGATGTTCTCGCGCCCGGCGATCGATCCCACCTTCGAGAGTGCCGCCATCGCCTACCGCGAGCGGCTGCTCGCCGTCCTGCTCACCGGCGCGAGCCGTGACGGCACTGCCGGTGCCGCCTGCGTGCGCGCGCACGGCGGCACGCTGTGGATCCAGGATCCCGAAGCGGCGCACGCGGCGACGATGCCCGCATCGGCGCTGCGAGCGGTCGGCGCCGACGCCGTCTTTCCGCTGGCGCGGATCGGCCCGATGCTCGCGCGAATCGGCTCGGTGTTCGCGGAGCCGACGCGATGATCGCCGCGGCCGTTTCCGAAGCGCCCGACGAGGTCAGCCTGCTCGTCGTCGACGACATCGAGCAGAACCGCATCGCGATGCGCGCGCTGCTCGAACGCCCGGGCCTGCGCGTACTCACCGCTTCCGGCGGTATCGAGGCGCTCGAAGTGCTGCTCGCGAACGACGTCGCGATGGCGCTCGTCGACGTGCAGATGCCCGGAATGGACGGCTTCGAACTCGCCGAGTTGATGCGCGGCGCCGAGCGCACGCGCGCGATCCCGATCATCTTCGTCACCGCCGCGCCGATCGATGCGCAGCGTTCGTTTCGCGGCTACGAGGCCGGCGCGGTCGACTTCCTGAACAAGCCGATCGATCCGAAGGTCCTGCGCAGCAAGGTCGACGTCTTCGTCGAGCTGCACGAGCAGCGCCGCGAGCTGCACCAGCGCATGCTCGAACTCGAGCGCGCGTTGGCGCTGAACGAGATGATGGTCGCCGTGCTCACGCACGACCTGCGAACGCCGCTGTCGGCGATCGGGTTCACCGCCGAGCTGCTGCTGCGCAGCGCCCGCGACGATACCGTGCGACAAAGCGCGGTGCGCCTGAAGTCGAGCGCAGGACGGATGTCGGCGCTGATCACGCAGCTGCTCGACTTCTCGCGCATTCGCGCGGGCGCCCTGCGCCTGGATTCGCGTCCGGTCGATCTCGGCGAGCTGGTCGAGGGCGTCGTCGGCGAGCTGCGCCAGGCCACGCCCGGTGCGCACATCGAGCTGCGCATCGTCGGCGACGTGCGCGCGACGCTCGATCCCGACCGCATCGCGCAGGTCGCGTCGAACCTCGTCTCGAACGCGATGCACCACGGAATGGGCGGCGGCGTTCGCGTCCTCGTCGACGGCAGCCGCCCCGAAACGCTGCGCGTCGAGGTCGAGAACGCCGGCAGCATCGAGCCCGTCGAGCGGACACGGCTCTTCGAACCCTTTCGCAGCACCCGCAGCGGCCACGAGCGTCTGGGCCTGGGCCTGTACATCGTCGACCAGTTCGTGCGCGCGCACCGCGGCTCGGTGTTCGTCGATGCCGACCAGCCCGGGCGCGTCGTGTTCGGCTTCTCGCTGCCGCGAAACGGCCTCGACGCGGCGCGCGACGACGAGCGGCCGTTCGACGGGGAGGGTCGCGCGTAGGCGGGGGTCTCGCGCAGGCGCTCGGCAGACTCGCGCAGGCGCTCAGCAGACTCGCGCAGGCGCTCGGCAGACTCGCGCAGGCGCTCGGCAGACTCGCGCAGGCGCTCGGCAGACTCGCGCAGGCGCTCGGCAGACTCGCGCAGGCGCGCGGCAGCCTCGCGCAGGCGCTCAGCCCACCCCCAGCGCTTCGGCCTGCGCCCAACGCTCGGTCGCGAGCGACCACCAGTGCTCGATCGGCTCCGCGCCGATGCGCCCGAGGCCGAGCGCCTCGAGCGCCGCGTCCAGTGCCTCGAGCGGCCGGCTCGCGTCGACGGCCGGCGCTGCGGTCTGTTTCGACAGCTTCGCCCCCGTCGCGTCGACGAGAACCGGCACGTGCAGATACCTCGGTGCCGGCAGCGCCAGCAGGCGGCGCAGATGCAGTTGCCGTGCCGTGGAGCCGAGCAGGTCGGCTCCGCGCACGACGTCGGTCACGCCCTGCGCATCGTCGTCGACGACGACCGCGAGCTGGTAGGCCCACTGCCCGTCGGCGCGTCGCACGACGAAGTCGCCCACCTGCTCGACGAGCCGGTCGCAACGTGCGCCGACACGGCGGTCGACCCATCGCACCGGAGCGGCGGCTACGCGCACGCGCCAGGCCCGCGCGCTGCGTCCCGCCGGCATTGCGTGCCGGCACGTTCCCGGATACGGCGTCTCGCCCTGCGCAGGCGTTTCGCCGTGGTGCGTCGTCGAATCGGCGATCTCGCGCCGCGTGCAGGCGCACGGGTAGACGTGTCCGCCGGCGACGAGCTGCTCGAAGGCGCGCCGGTACGCCTCGTGGCGTCGGCTCTGGAACACGATTTCGCCGTCGGGGTGCAGGCCGAGCCGCGCGAGCGTGTCGATGATGGCGCTCGCCGCACCGGGCATCTCGCGCGGCGCATCGAGGTCTTCGATACGCAACAGCCATCTGCCGTGATGCGCGCGTGCGTCCAGGCGGCTGGCGAGCGCGGCGACGAGCGAGCCGGCGTGCAGCGGGCCGGTGGGCGAGGGCGCGAAGCGGCCGACGTACGTCGCTCGTTGGGCGTCGGGCATTTGCCCGCATTGTATTTCGTGCGCCGCCGAAGCCGGCACGGCCGCATTACACTGGACCTTTCGGAACGGGAGGCCGGCGATGATCGAGATCCGACGCAGCAGCGAGCGTGGTGGCGCCGATCACGGCTGGCTGAAGACGCTGCACAGCTTCTCCTTCGCCGACTACTACGATCCGCGCCACATGGGTTTCGGCGCGCTGCGCGTGATCAACGAGGATCGCATCGCGCCCGGCACGGGTTTCGGCACGCACGGCCATCGCGACATGGAGATCCTCACCTACGTGCTCGAAGGTGCGCTCGCGCATCGCGACAGCCTGGGCAACGGGTCGGTGATCCTCCCCGGAGACGTGCAGCGAATGAGCGCCGGCACCGGCGTGCAGCATTCCGAGTACAACCACGAGAAGCAGGGCGAGACGCATCTGCTGCAGATCTGGATCGAGCCGGCGCAGCGCGGAATCGAACCCGGCTACGAACAGCGGCACTTCGAGTCCTCCCGCAAGCGCGGAAGGTTGCAGCCGATCGCCGCGCCCGATGCGCGCGACGATGCGCTGACGATCCACCAGGACGCAGTCGTCTACGCGGGTCTGTTCGACGGCGACGAGCGCGCGCAAGCCGCGATCGCCGACGCACGGCGCGTCTACGTGCACCTGGTCCGCGGGCAGCTGCGCGTCAACGCAGAAACGCTCGAAGCGGGCGATGCGGCCAAGCTCATCGGCGAGTCGCGTCTCGTGCTGGAAGAAGGGCGGGACGCGGAGGCGCTCGTCTTCGACCTCGCGTGAGCGTCGGCGGGGGAACCCGCCGGAATGCCGACACGCTGCCGCCGATGGCGACGCCGCGGCGCTGCGCGGCAAGGCGTTTCCGGGTCGGGAAGACCGATGCCCGCACGAAAGCGCTGTGTGTCGCGGCGCCTGCGCGCGTCAATCGGAGGCGGGGGCGGCGGGCGGCGGATGGCTCCCGGCGCCCTGCGGCTGCGCATCGAGCCACGCGCCCAGGTCGGCGAACACGCGGCTGCGCGCCGGTTCGCTCTCGTTGAAGAGCTCGTGCCACAGTCCCTCGTAGACGTGTTCGACGATTCGTCCGCGCGGGGCGCGCTGCGCGAAGCGCCGGCTTGCGGCAGCCGGCACGAGCCGGTCGTCGCCGGCGACCAGCAGCAGCGTGGGCACCGCAAGCGTGCCGGCGCGCTCGAGCGCGTCTCGCGCGCCGTCGACGATGAAGCGTGCCAGCCGCGCCGTGATCCGGTCGTGCACGAGCGGATCTTCGCGGTAGGCGCGCACGACGGCCGGGTCGTGAGAGATTTTCGACGCGTCCAGTCCGTTGCCCAGCGCCACGTCGGGCGCCAGGCGCGACATCGCGGCCAGCAGCAGCTTCTGCCCGACACCGAGATTGGCATCGAGCGCCGGGGACGACAGCACGAGCGATGCGACCGTCTCCGGGCGCGCCAGCGCGTGGCGCAGTGCCACCAATGCGCCCATGCTGTGCCCGACGAGCAGGATCGGCGCGCTCGAGGTCGAATCGACGATCGCCGCCAGGTCGTCCACGAGATCGTCGCGCGCGCGCAGCGCACCGCGCGCGCCGTCGGAGCGACCGTGGCCGCGATGATCGAAGGCGACGACGTCGAAGCCGCATTGCGCGAGAAAACCGGCGACGTTTCGTTGCCGGGCGGCGTGTTCGCCCAGCCCGTGAACGACGACCGCACGCGCGCCGCCCGGTCGGCGCCAGCGAAGGCCGCGCAGAACGGTGCCGTCGGGGCGGGCCAGTTCGAGGCTTGCGGGTGCGTCGGACGAGTCGGGAGGCAACATGGGTAGAATTTCGGGCCGATGAGATTCTATCGATGAGCGCGCCCGGTTTCGTCCATCTTCGGGTCCACACCGAGTATTCGGTGAGCGACTCGATCGTGCGGATCGAGGCGCTCGTCGAGCGCGCGCTGGCCGACCGTCAACCGGCCATCGCGATCACCGACCTGGCGAACCTGTTCGGCTGGGTGAAGTTCTACAAGGCCGCGCGCGCCAGCGGCGTCAAGCCGATCTGCGGCGTCGACGCGTGGCTCGCCAACGATGCCGACCGCGAGCGTCCGTTCCGCATGCTGCTGCTCGCGCGCAACCGCGCCGGCTACCTGCGGCTGTGCGAGTTGCTCAGCCGCGCCTGGCTCGAGAACGAGTGCCGCGGTCGCGGCGAGTTGCGCGCCGAGTGGTTCGACGAGCGCGGGCTCGACGGCCGTCCGGCCGGCGAAGGGCTGATCGCGCTGTCCGGAGCGCAGCACGGCGACGTCGGCCAGGCGTTGCTCGCCGGAAATCCGGGCGCAGCCGCCGAGCTCGCTCGCGCCTGGCAGCGGCGCTTTCCCGGCGCGTGGTACGTCGAGGTGCAGCGCAGCGGTCATCCGCAGGCCGAGGCGCATACGCGAGCCGCCGCGCAACTCGCGGCGCGGCTTTCGTTGCCGCTGGTCGCCACGCATCCGGTGCAGTTCCTCGACCGTGACGACCATCGGGCGCACGAGGCGCGCGTGTGCATCGCGCAGGGCGCCACCCTTGCCGATCCGCGGCGCCCGCGCCTGTTCACCGCCGAGCAGCATTTCCGCACGCAGCGCGAGATGGCCGAGCTCTTCGCCGACTTGCCGTCGGCGCTGGCCAACAGCGTCGAGATCGCGCGCCGCTGCAACGTGTCGATGGTGCTGGGCCAGCCGCAACTGCCGCAGTTCCCCACCCCCGACGGCGTCTCGCTCGACGACTACCTGCGCGTGCTCGCGCGCCAGGGGCTCGAGCGACGCCTGGCCCTGCTCTTTCCGCCCGAGCGCACGCCGGCCGCGGCGCTCGAGGCCCGGCGCGCGGAGTACGGCGCGCGCCTCGAGCACGAGTGCGACACGATCGTGCAGATGGGCTTCCCCGGCTATTTCCTGATCGTGGCCGACTTCATCAACTGGGCGAAGGCCAACGGCGTGCCGGTGGGGCCGGGGCGCGGCTCGGGTGCCGGGTCGCTGGTCGCCTACGCGCTCGGCATCACCGACCTCGACCCGATTCCCTACGCGCTGCTCTTCGAGCGGTTCCTGAATCCCGAGCGCGTGTCGATGCCCGACTTCGACATCGACTTCTGCCAGGACCAGCGCTATCGCGTGATCGAGTACGTGCGCACGCGCTACGGCGAGCAGGCGGTGTCGCAGATCGCCACTTTCGGCACGATGGCGTCCAAGGCGGTCATCCGCGACGTCGGACGCGTGCTCGACATGAGCTACACGTTCTGCGACCAGCTCTCCAAGCTGGTGCCGGTCGTGCAGAACAAGCCGGTGTCGCTCGCCAGGGCGCGCGAGGCCGAGCCGCTGCTGGCCGAGCGCGAGCGCAACGAGGACGAGGTGCGTGCGCTGCTCGCACTCGCGGAGCCGCTGGAGAATCTCGCGCGCAACGTCGGCATGCATGCCGGCGGCGTGCTGATCGCGCCGGGCCGGCTGACCGACTTCTGCCCGCTCTACAAGCCGCCGGGCGCCGACACCGGCGTGGTCAGCCAGTTCGACAAGGACGACGTCGAGGCGGTGGGCCTCGTGAAGTTCGACTTCCTCGGACTGCGCAACCTCACCATCCTCGACCTGGCGGTGCGCTACGTCGAACGCCGCACCGGCGCGAAGCTCGACCTGCAGTCGATGAGCTTCGACGATCCGCGCGCCTACCAGGTGCTGAAAGACGCGAACACCACTGCGGTGTTCCAGCTCGAAAGCGACGGGATGAAGAAGCTGCTGAAGAAGCTGCAGCCCGATCGCTTCGAGGACATCATCGCGGTGCTCGCGCTGTACCGCCCCGGGCCGCTCGGCTCCGGCATGGTCGACGACTTCATCCTGCGCAAGAAGGGGCAGCAGTCGATCGACTACTTCCATCCCGACCTGAAGGCATGCCTGGAGCCGACCTACGGCGTGATCGTCTACCAGGAACAGGTGATGCAGATCGCGCAGACGATCGGCGGCTACACGCTGGGCGGCGCCGACCTCCTTCGTCGCGCGATGGGCAAGAAAAAGCCCGAGGAGATGGCGCAGCACCGCGACGTCTTCGTCGAGGGCGCGAAGAAGAAGGGCTACGACGCCGCGCTGGCGAACAAGCTGTTCGACCTGATGGCGATGTTCGCCGAGTACGGTTTCAACAAGTCGCACACCGCCGCGTACGCGGTGGTCACCTACCAGACGGCGTGGCTCAAGGCGTGTCACCCGGCCGAATACATGGCGGCGACGCTGTCGGCCGACATGGACGACACCGACAAGGTCAAGCTCTTCGTCGACGATGCGCGCGCCAACGGCGTCGAGCTGCTGCCGCCCGACGTCAATGCCTCGCAGTACCGCTTCGAACCCGTGGGCGAGCGCACGATCCGCTACGGACTGGGCGCGGTCAAGGGCACCGGCGAGGGGGCGGTCGTCGAGGTGCTGCGCGCGCGCGCCGAGCGCCCGTTCGCCGACCTGTTCGATTTCTGCGCGCGCGTCGACCGGCGCATCGTCAATCGTCGCGCGATCGAAGCGCTGGTGCGCGCCGGCGCCTTCGATTCGCTCGATGACGACCGCGCGAAGCTGCTGGCCAACGTCGGGCGCGCGATCGACGCGGCCGAAGCCGCCGGCGCAGCCGTCGACCAGGTCAGCCTGTTCGGCGACGATCCGGGCGGGCTGCCGGCGGCGCCGGAGTGGATCGACGCGCCGGCGTGGAGCGAGCGGCGCCGGCTGCAGGAGGAGAAGTCCGCGCTCGGCCTGTTCCTCAGCGGGCACCTCTTTCGTGCGCACGAAGCCGAGGTGCGCAGCTTCGTGCGGCTGCGGCTGGCCGACGTGCAGCCCGGTGCGCAGCCGGTGTGGATTGCCGGCATCGTCGCCGCCCAGCGCACGCAGATGACGCGTCGCGGCAAGATGGCTTTCGTCACGCTCGACGACGGCAGCGCCGCCGTCGAGGTCTGCGTCTTCAACGAGCTGTACGAATCGAACCGGCGGCTGATCCGCGACGACGAACTCGTCGTCGTGCTCGGCAAGTGCTCGCGCGACGACTACAGCGGCGGGCAGCGCGTGGTGGCCGAGCGCCTGCTCGATCTCGAGCGCGCCCGGCGCGAGTTCGGCAAGCGGCTGCGCATCCGGCTCGGCGCGCGCGCTGCCGATCGCGCCGCGCTGCGCGGCGCGATCGAACCCTTCGTCGCCGTCGGCACGGAGGACGCGGCGATTCCGGTCGTCGTCGAGTACGGCAACCGCGACGCCGCCTGCGAGGTGCAGCTCGGACCCCATTGGCGCGTGCGTCCGCACGACGACCTGATCGGCGCGATCCGCTCGATGCTCAGGCCGCTGGCGGCCGAGGTCGAGTATTGAGCGCCACGCGCAAGACTGCGGTCTCGCGCGAGCGCGGCTCGAGCCTGGCGATCTATCGACGCCTGCTCGGCTTCACGCGCCCGTATCGCAAAGGCTTCGCCGCCGCGCTCGTCGCGATGATCGTCGCGGCGGCCACCGAACCGCTGTTTCCGGCGCTGATGAAGCCGCTGCTCGACGAGGGTTTCGTCCACAAGACGCCGTTTCCGCTCTGGTTCGTGCCGGTTGCGCTGATCGCGATCTTCGTCGTGCGCGGCATCGCCACCTTCAGCAGCAGCTACGCGCTCGCCTGGGTCGCCAACAACGTGCTGGTCGACGTGCGAACGCAGATGTTCGAGCGCGTGATGCGTCTGCCTGCCGAGCAGTTCGAGCGCGAAGCCTCCGGGCTGCTGATCTCGCGCATCGTCTTCGAGGTGACGAACGTCACCGCCGCGGTGACGCGCGCGCTGACGACGATCGTGCGCGATTCGATCGTCGTGCTCGGACTGGTCGGCTGGCTCGTGTACCTGAACTGGAAGCTCACGCTGGTGGCGCTGACGCTGATCCCGGTGATGACGATCGTCGTCTCCGTCTACAGCCGTCGCATGCGCCGGCTCAGCCGCGAGAGCCTGCTGTACACCGGAGAGCTCACGCGCGTCGTCGAGGAGGCGGTGCACGGCTACAAGGTGATCAAGATCTTCGGCGGCTACCGGGCGCAGGGCGAGGTGTTCGCTCGCACCGTCGGCAAGCTGCGCGGTTTCGCGATGCGGATGACGATCGCCGGCAGCGCCACCGTGCCGATCACGCAGCTGTCGGCCGCGATCGCCGTGGCGATCGTCGTCACCATCGCGCTCGTGCAGTCGATGAACGAGCAGACGACGGTCGGCGGCTTCGTCTCGTTCGTCACCGCGATGCTGATGCTGCTCGCGCCGCTCAAGCACCTGGCCGACGTCAACGCCGAACTGCAGCGCGGCCTGGCGGCGGCCGAGTCGGTGTTCGCGCTGCTCGATCTGCGCGAGGAAGCCGACGTGGGCACCACCACGATCGGCCGCGCGCGCGGGCGCCTGGTCTTCGAGAACGTCTCGTACCGCTATCCGACGTCGGCGCACGACGCGCTGCGCGCGATCGATCTCGACATCCGCGCCGGCGAGGTCGTCGCGCTGGTCGGCGCCTCGGGCGCGGGCAAGTCGACGCTGCTGAACCTGCTGCCGCGCTTCATCGACCCGACGAGCGGGCGCATCCTGCTCGACGGCGTCGCGCTGCCCGACCTTCGGCTGGCCGACCTGCGCCGGCAGTACGCGCTGGTGAGCCAGGACGTGGTGCTGTTCAACGACTCGGTGCGCGCGAACGTTGCGCTCGGTCGCGAGGACGCCGTGGACGACGCCGCGATCTGGGCGGCGCTCGAAGCCGCCCGGCTCGGCGCCGTCGTGCGCGCGCTGCCGGACGGGCTCGACGCGTCGATAGGCGAGCGCGGAACGCGCCTGTCGGGCGGCCAGCGCCAGCGCCTGGCGCTGGCGCGCGCGATCGTGAAGGACGCTCCGATCCTGCTGCTCGACGAGGCGACGTCGGCGCTCGACTCGGCCACCGAACGCGAAGTGCAGATCGCCCTGGAGCACACGATGCGCGGACGCACGACGCTGGTGATCGCGCACCGGCTGTCGACGATCGAGCGCGCCGACCGCATCCTCGTCTTCGACCACGGGCGTATCGTCGAGCAGGGTACGCACGCCGAGCTGCTCGCGGCCGACTCGCTGTACGCGCGGCTGTATCGGATTCAATATGCGGATGCTTCCCCCTTCACCCGAAACGGAGTCGAGAATGCCTGAGCGCTACCCCGTTGCCGAACTGGACGACCTGCCTGACGACATCCGTTCGCGGATCGTCGAAGTCCAGGACAAGAGCGGCTTCGTGCCGAACGTGTTCCTGATGCTCGCGCGCCGCCCCGACGAGTTTCGTGCGTTCTTCGCGTACCACGACGCGTTGATGCTGCGTCCCGGCAACCTCACGAAGGGCGAAAAGGAGATGATCGTCGTCGCGACGAGCGGCGCGAACCAGTGCCTGTACTGCGTCGTCGCGCACGGCGCGATCCTGCGCATCTACGAGAAGAACCCGACGATCGCCGATCAGCTCGCGACGAACTGGCGCAAGGCGCCGCTGTCGCTGCGCCAGCGCGCGATGATCGCCTTCGCGATGAAGGTCTCGCTGAACTCCTCCGAGATCGGCGAGGAGGACTTCGCGGCGCTGCATGCCCATGGCTTCACCGACGAGGATGCCTGGGACATCGGCGCGATCGCCGCGTTCTTCGCGCTGTCGAACCGCATGGCGAACTTCAGCAGCATGATGCCCAACAACGAGTTCTACCTGATGGGACGGGTGCCGAAGCCCAAGCCCGCCTGACGACGAACGGAGGAGAAGATGGACAACGCAGTGGCCGAGAACCGCGTGCCCGACGCGAAGCGCCTGGCAACCATCTGCTACGCGCTCTACGCGCTTTCGTGCCTGGTCGGCATCACCGCCATCGCCGCGATCATCATCAACTACCTCAAGCGCGACGACGTCGCCGGCACCTGGGTCGCGAGCCACTTCGAGTGGCAGATCAAGACCTTCTGGTACGCGCTGGCGGGGGTCGTCGTCTCGTGGCTGCTGATGTTCGTGCTGATCGGCTTCCCGCTGATGGCCGCCGTGGGGATCTGGGTGATCTACCGGATCGTCAAGGGCTGGCTGGCGCTGGCGGAGGACAAGGAGGTGGACGCGACGAAGCTGGTGTGAGTCGACGCCTGATCGCCCACCTCGACATGGACGCGTTCTATGCGTCCGTCGAGTTGCTGCGCTACCCCGAGCTGCGGGGCCTGCCGCTGGTGATCGGCGGCGCCGGCGCCGGCCGGCCGACGCTGCGTGCCGACGGCGCGCGGGCCTTCGCGCGGCTGCGCGACTACCAGGGTCGCGGTGTCGTCACCACCAGCACCTACGAGGCACGTGCGTTCGGCGTGCATTCGGCAATGGGGCTGATGAAGGCTGCGCGGCTGGCGCCCGACGCAGTGCTGCTGCCCTGCGATTTCGACGAGTATCGCCGGTGCTCGCGGCTTTTCAAGGCGGCCGTGCGCGCGCTCGCGCCGGTGGTCGAGGACCGCGGCATCGACGAGATCTACATCGATCTCAGCGAGCTTCCCGGTGCACGGACCGACGGCGGCCGGACGATCGGCCTCTCGCTCAAGCAGGCCGTGCGCGACGCGACCGGCCTGAGCTGCTCGGTCGGCGTCGCACCGAACAAGCTGCTCGCCAAGCTCTGCTCGGAGTTCGACAAGCCCGACGGCCTCACCCTGCTCACGCAGGCGGATCTCGCGCAGCGCGTCTGGCCGCTGCCGGCGCGCAGGGTCAACGGCATCGGGCCGAAGGCGTCGGAGAAGCTCGCGTCGCTGGGCCTGCACACGATCGGCGACGTGGCCGCGGCGGACCCGCAGCTGCTGCGGGAGCGTTTCGGCCAGAGCTACGGTGCCTGGCTGCACGAGGCCGCGCACGGCATCGACTCGCGACCGGTGGTCACCTTCCGCGAACCGAAGTCGATCAGTCGCGAGACCACCTTCGATCGTGACCTGCACGCGGTGCGCGATCGCGCCGAGCTGGGAAGGATCTTCACCGCGCTGTGCGAGCAGCTCGCCGGCGACCTGCAGCGCAAGGGCTATGCGAGCCGGACGATCGGCGTCAAGCTGCGCTTCGACGACTTTCGCATCGTCACGCGCGACCTGACGCTGCCCGGGCACACGCGCGATGCGCGCACGATCCGGCGCGCGGCCGGCGCCTGCCTGAAGCGCGTGGATCTGACGCGCCGCCTGCGGCTGCTCGGCGTGCGCGCCGCGACGCTCGCCAGGCCCGGCGAAGGCGTCGCGCCGGGTTCGCGATCGCGCGGCGCACTTGCCGCCCACGAGCCGCCCCTGCCGTACGCGCGGCAGCAGGAGGGCGACCTGCCTCTTTTCGGCTCCTGACGCTGCAGACGGCGCCGCCGGTGCTCCGCGGCGCGCGCGAAGGCCGGGCGCGCGATCTACATCAGCACGATGTCGTACTGCTCCTGGCCGTACACCGGCTCGACCTGCAGCGCGATGCGCTTGCCGATCGCGTCGCCCAGCGCGGCCAGCGGCTGCGCCTCCTCCTCGAGGAACAGGTCGACCACCTGCTGGGACGCGACGACGCGGAACTCCTTCGGTTCGAACTGCCGCGCCTCCCGCTGGATCTCGCGCAGGATCTCGTAGCAGACGGTGCGCGCGGTCTTCACCAGGCCCTTGCCTTCGCAGGTGGGGCAGGGCTCCATCAGCTGGTGCGCGAGCGACTTGCGCGTGCGCTTGCGCGTCATCTCGATGAGCCCGAGCGAGGTGAAGCCGTTCACGCCCGAGCGCGTGCGGTCGCGAGCGAGCGCCTTGCGCAGTTCCTGCAGCACCTGCTCGCGATGTTCGCCGCTCGTCATGTCGATGAAGTCGATGACGATGATGCCGCCGAGATTGCGCACGCGCAGCTGCCGCGCGATCGCGTGCGCGGCTTCCAGGTTCGTGCGGAAGATGGTGTCGTCGAAGTTGCGCCCGCCGACGTAGCCGCCGGTGTTGACGTCGATCGTCGTCAGCGCCTCGGTCTGGTCGATGATCAGATAGCCGCCCGACTTCAGGTCGACGCGCCGCGACAGCGCGCGTGCGATCTCGTTCTCGATGTTGTGCATCTCGAAGATCGGCCGCTCGCCGGCATACGCGCGCAGCCTCTCGCGCATCGACGGCATGTACGCGGTCGCGAACTCGGCGAGCTCGGCGAGCGCAACCGTCGAGTCGACGAGGATCGAGGTCGTGTCGTCGGTGGCGATGTCGCGCAGCACGCGCTGCGCGAGGCTGAGCTCCTGGTACAGCGTGGCCGGCGCGCTGCGCACCCGACTGTCGTCGAGGATCTCGCGCCAGCGCCGGCGCAGGTACGCGACGTCGGTGGCGAGGTCTTCGTCGCTCGCGTCCTCGGCCGAGGTGCGCACGATGAAGCCGCCCTTCTCGTCTTCGGGGATCAGGCTCTGCAGCCGGGTGCGCAGCGCCTGGCGCCCGGCCTCGTCCTCGATGCGCTGCGAGACGCCGATGTGCGGGTCCTGCGGCAGATACACCAGCATGCGGCCGGCGATGCTGATCTGCGTGGACAGGCGCGCGCCTTTCGTGCCCAGCGGATCCTTGATCACCTGCACCAGCAGCGGCTGGCCTTCGAAGAGCACCTTCTCGATCGGCACCGGCGGGCTGCCGGCGTTCGAGCCGCTGCGCGACTGCAAGACGTCGGCCACGTGCAGGAACGCCGCGCGCTCGAGTCCGATGTCGAGGAAGGCCGACTGCATGCCGGGGAGCACCCGCGAGACGCGGCCCAGGCAGATGTTGCCGGCCAGCCCGCGCGTGCTCGCGCGCTCGATGTGCAATTCCTGGATCGACCCCTGCTGCACGACCGCGACGCGGGTCTCGTGCACCGAGTGGTTGACCAGGATCTCGTCGGTCATCGGATGCCGGCACCGCGCAGCAACCGGGCCGTTTCGTACAGGGGAAGGCCCATGATACCGGAGTGACTGCCCTCGATGCGCCGCACGAAGCGCGCGGCGCCTCCCTGGATCGCATAGGCGCCGGCCTTGCCGAAGGGCTCTCCGCCGGCGACGTATGCGTCGATCTCGTTCGGACGCAGGCGTGCGAAGCGCACGCGGGACACCTGCGTGGCGGCGCGTTCGCGGTGCGCCGTGGCCACCACGACGGCGGTCAGCACGCGATGCGTTCGCCCGGACAGCTCGCGCAGCATGCGCCGTGCGTCGTCTGCGTCGGCCGGTTTGCCGTAGATCCGGCCGCCGATCGCGACCGTGGTGTCGCTCGCCAGCACCGGCGCGTCGGGCTCGCCGCGACGGGCCAGCCGCGCCCGGGCCGCGGCGGCCTTCACCCGCGCGACGCGCTCGACGTAGCGCGACGGCGACTCGCCCGTCAACGCGATCTCGAGTGCTTCGTCGTCCTCGTCGTCGCCGGAAACCAGCAGTCGGAAACGTACGCCGATCTGTCGCAGCAGTTCCTGGCGTCGCGCACTGCGCGACGCGAGCCAGACGAAATCGGCCGGCGGCGCCGACTGCGCGTGCAACGCGTGCGTCACGTCGCTCATGCGCCGTTCATCGTGGATCCGCGTCGCCGCGGTGGTACGGGTGGCCGCTGTCGATCGACCATGCGCGAAACAACTGCTCGGCGAGCACGACGCGCACGAGCGCGTGCGGCAAGGTGAGGCTGGACAATCGCAGTCGTTCCTCGGCGTCGGCGAGGAACGACCGATCGAGCCCGTCGGGGCCGCCGATCACGATCGCCACCGCACGCGCGCTGCGCTGCCAGGCGCGCACGCGACGCGAGAAGGCGATCGAGTCCTCGTCGGCGCCACGCTCGTCGAGCGCGACGATGCGTGCACCGTCGGGCAGCGCGGCGCGAATGCGCGCCGCTTCGCGCTGCATCCACAGCGCGGCGTCACCGGACGCGCCGCGCGTCTCCGCACGGATCTCGCGCCATTCGACGCGCCAGTCGCGGGGGAGCCGACGCTCGTAGTCGGCAAGCGCCGCATCGACCCATCCGGGCATCTTCGTGCCGACGGCGACGATGCGGATGCGCATCGCCGATCAACCGTTCGGTGCGCGCTTCGGGGCAGCCCGCTTCGCGGGGGCTCGTTTCGCTGCGGCGGTGCCCGGGGCGGCCGTGCCGGAGGCGCGCTTCGCGGGCGAAGCCGTTTGCTTCGCGGGCGAAGCCGTCCGCTTCACGGATGAAGCCGTCCTCTTGGCGGGTTCGGTCGTGCGCTTCGCAGGCGCAGCTGCATCCTTGGCGACGGCGCGCTTCGTGCCGGTGCGCGGCGCCTTCGCTGCAGCCGTCGTACGTTCGCCGATGCGCAGTCGCACCGGCTTTACGCCCCACAGCTCCTCGAGGTTGTAGTACTGCCGGATCGTCGGCTGCATCACGTGCACGACGATGTCGCCGAGATCCACGAGTACCCATTCGCCGGTGTCGGCGCCTTCGACCGAGACGACCGGCGCACCGGCCTCCTTGACCTTGTCGCGCACGTGCGAGGCGAGCGCGCGGGTCTGGCGGTTCGAGGTGCCGGTGGCGATGATCACCCGGTCGAACAGTTCGGTCTGTGCCGTGGTGTCGAAGACCCGGATGTCCTGGGCCTTGATGTCGTCGAGTGCGTCGACGACGACGCGTTGCAGCTTTCTCGGATCCATCCGGTTCCTTCTCGTTGCGGGTCGGTGCGTTCCGGATGTCGCGCCGTACAACCGGTTGCGGCCAATATAGTCGAGAACGCCGGCAGGCAACAATTCGGCGACCGGCCTGCCGTGGGCGATCCGGTCACGCAGCGCGCTGCCCGAGATCGGCATCGCCGGCATCGGAAAGAAGACGATCGATCCGGCCGGCGCATCGGCAAGCTCGCCGCGCGAATGCGCATCGACGAGCGCGCGCACGCGCGGCTCGAGTCCTTCGAGCTTGTCGCCGGCGCGGCGCGCCACCGCCAGGTGCGCGTGGTCGAGCAGCTCGTCCCAGCGGTGCCAGGTGGGAAGGTTGCGAAGCTGGTCGCTGCCGACGATCCACACGAGCGCCGCCTGTCGGCCGAGCTCTGCGCGCAGTTCGATCAGCGTGTCGATCGTGTAGCTCGGTCCGGTGCGCCGGGTCTCGCGATCGTCGATCGACATCTCCGGCAGGCGGGCCAATGCGATGCGCAGCATCGCGATTCGCTGTCGCGCGCTCGCGCCGGCGTGCGCCTTCTGCCACGAGCGACCGGTGGGCACGAAGCGCAGTTCGTCGAGCGCCAGGTGCGCGAGCGCCGCGCGCGCGAGCGCCAGGTGCGCCGCGTGCACCGGATCGAAGGTTCCGCCGAGCAGGCCGACGCGGCGCCGCGACGGATGGCCGTGCGCGCTGTCAGCGCGGGTCATCAGACCCAGTCGCGCGCAACGAGAAACCCGGCCAGGCGTGCTTCCGGCGACCCGGGCTCGGGGTGCCAGTCGTAGCGCCAGTGCGCCAGCGGCGGCATCGAGCACAGGATCGATTCGCTGCGCCCGCCCGATTGCAGGCCGAACAGCGTTCCGCGGTCGTAGACGAGATTGAATTCGACGTAGCGCCCGCGCCTCCACGCCTGGAACTCGCGTTCGCGCTCGCCCCAGGGCTCGTCGCGGTGGCGAAGCACGATCGGCGCGTAGGCATCCAGGAATGCGTCGCCGACCGAGCGCACCAGTGCGAAGCAGCGCGCGAATCCGCCCTCGTTCAGGTCGTCGAAGAAGATGCCGCCGACGCCGCGCGCTTCGTTGCGGTGCTTCAGGAAGAAGTACTCGTCGCACCAGCGCTTGAAGCGCGGATACAGGTCGGCGCCGAAGGGCTCGAGCGCCTGTCGGCACACGCTGTGGAAGCGAACGACGTCCTTCTCGAACGGGTAATACGGGGTGAGGTCCATGCCGCCGCCGAACCACCAGACCGGCGCGACCGCGTCGCCTTCGGCGCCGGCGACGAAAAAACGCACGTTCATGTGCACCGTGGGCACGTACGGGTTGCGCGGATGCAGCACGAGCGAGACGCCCATCGCTTCGAAGGCGCGGCCGGCGATCTCGCCGCGATGCGCGCTGGCCGAAGGCGGCAGTCGCGTCCCGTGCACGTGCGAGAACAGCACCGCTGCCCGCTCGAAGACGCCGCCCTGCTCGAGCACGCGCGTGACGCCGCCGCCGCCTTCGGCGCGCTCCCACGGGTCGGTGTGGAATGCGTGCCCGTCGATCGATTCCAGTTCGGCGACGATGCGGCCCTGCAACCCGACGAGCCAGTCGCGCACGGCGCCGGCATCCACCGGCGTGGAGGGGTCGAAGGCGAAAAGCTTCGGCGTCACGATGTCACTTGTGCGCTGGTCGGGCCGACGCGGCGCGAGCGCCGATGTCGCGGCGGTACTGCATGCCCTCGAAACGGATCGAGTCGATCGCGCGATAGGCGCGCGTCTGCGCGATCTTCGGTGAATCACCGAGTGCCGTCACGCACAGCACCCGTCCGCCGGCGGTGACGACGCGGCCGTCGGCGAGCGCCGTTCCGGCGTGGAAGACCCAGCAGTCGTCGTCGATCGCCGCACCCGCGTGCGGCAGGCCGACGATCTCGTCGCCCGTGTGCGGTGCGTCGGGGTAGCCGCCGGCGGCCAGCACGACGCCGACCGCGGTGCGACGATCCCATTCGATCGACGCGCGGTCGAGCGAGCCGGCCAGCGCGTGCTCGACGACGCCGACCAGGTCGCTCTTCATCCGCACGAGGATCGGCTGCGTTTCCGGATCGCCCATGCGGCAGTTGAATTCGAGCGTCCGCAGCGTGCCCTCCGGCTCGATCATCAGGCCCGCGTAGAGGAATCCCGTGTACGGCGCGCCGTCGGCGGCCATGCCCTCGACGGCCGGGCGAATGATCTCGCGCAGCACCCGCGCGTGGATCTCCGGCGTGACCGCCGGCGTGGGCGACACCGCTCCCATGCCGCCGGTGTTCGGGCCGCGATCGGCGTCGCGCAGCCGCTTGTGGTCCTGGCTCGACGCCAGCGGGATCACGTGGTGCCCGTCGACGAGGACGATGAAGCTGGCTTCCTCGCCGTGCAGGAAGTCCTCGACGACGATGCGCGAGCCCGCCTCACCGAGCCGGTTCGCGCCGAGCATCGCGTCGATCGCCTCGTGCGCCTGGGCGAGCGAGGTGGCCACGACGACGCCCTTGCCGGCAGCCAGTCCGTCGGCCTTCACGACGATCGGCGCACCGTGCCGCTCGACGTGCGCGTGCGCGGCCTGCGCATCGCAGAAGCTTTCGGCGCGCGCGGTGGGGATGCCGTGGCGCTGCATGAAGGTCTTGGCGAAGTGCTTCGACGCCTCGAGCTGCGCTGCGCGCCGGGTCGGTCCGAAGATGCGCAGCCGGCGCGCGCGAAACCGGTCGACGATGCCGCCGGCCAGCGGCGCCTCCGGGCCGACGACGGTGAAGGCGATCGCCTCGCGCTCGGCGAAGTCGGCGAGGGCGTCGATGTCGGTGATCGGCACGTTCACGAGGCCGGGCTCGCGCGCGGTTCCCCCGTTGCCGGGAGCGACGTAGACGCATTGCACGCGCGGCGAGCGCGCCAGCTTCCACGCGAGCGCGTGTTCGCGCCCGCCGGCGCCGACGACGAGGAGTTTCATGTTCGGTGGCCTGCCGGTTCAGCGGCGCGACTTCGGCGCAGGGGGGCTGCATTCATCGGGTTTCGTCGAAGGCCGCGTTCGTGTAGACCTGCTGCACGTCGTCGACGCTTTCGATCGCGTCGAGCAGTTTCTGCATCTTCGCGGCGTCGTCGCCGGCGAGCGCCACCTCGTTGACCGGGCGCATGGTGACTTCGGCCACCGCGGCGACCAGCCCGGCGGCCTCGAACGAGTGCTTCAGCGCCGGGAAGTCGGCCGGCTCGCACAGCACCTCGATGCCGCCCTCGTCGTCGGTGGACACGTCGTCGGCGCCGGCCTCGATCGCGACTTCCATCACGCGCTCTTCGGAAGTGCCCGGCTCGAACAGGAACTGGCCGCAATGGCGAAAGAGATAGGCGACCGAGCCGTCGGTGCCCACGTTGCCGCCGTTCTTCGAGAACGCGTGGCGCACGTCCGCGACCGTGCGAACGCGGTTCTCGGTGAGGCAATCGACCATCACCGCGGCACCGCCGATGCCGTAGCCCTCGTAGCGGATCTCCTCGTAGGTGACGCCCTCGAGGCCGCCGGCGCCGCGCTGGATCGCGCGCTGCAGCGTGTCTTTCGAGATGTTCGCGCCGGAAGCCTTCTCCAGCGCCAGGCGCAACCGAGGGTTGGAACCGGCGTCGGCGCCGCCCATCTTCGCGGCGACCGTGACCTCACGGATGATTCGCGTGAACAGCTTGTTGCGCTTGGCGTCCTGGCGGTTCTTGCGGTGCTGGATATTCGCCCACTTGGAGTGACCGGCCATCCCTTCCTCTCGTGGTGACCGCGCACGGCGGCGCGGCGGCTCGATGCGACGAGTGCGATCGGGCGCTTCGCTCGGCCCCGTGTTCCGGATGCGCCGCGCGGCCCGTGGCTGCCCGCGTCGCTTGCGCGCGCCGTTGCCGGCGTGGTCGAATGTCTGGATTTCGAGCCCGGGATTTTAGCATTCGCCCATGAACGAACCGTCGATGATCGCGCGTAACGAGCGCACCGAGCTGTTCCTGCTGCCGGGCATGTCGAATCGCCACGGCCTGGTCACCGGCGCGACCGGCACCGGCAAGACGGTCACGCTGCAGGTGATGGCCGAGCGCTTCTCGTCGATCGGCGTTCCCGTGTTCGCCGCCGACGTGAAGGGCGACGTCGCCGGCATCTCGCAGCCGGGCGAGCTGACGCCGAAACTGAAGGAGCGGCTCGATCGGCTCGGCTTCGAGCCGCCCGCTTTCGGCGGATCGCCGGTTGCGTTGTGGGACGTCTACGGCGAGAAGGGGCACCCGTTGCGTGCCACCGTCTCCGACATGGGGCCGCTGCTGCTCTCGCGCATGCTCGCGCTGAACGAGACGCAGCAGGGCGTTCTGCACATCGTGTTCCGCGTCGCCGACGAGCAGGGGCTGCTGCTGCTCGATGCGAAAGACCTGCGCGCGATGCTGCAGTTCGTCGGGGAGAACGCGAAGGCCTTCACGACCGCCTACGGCAACGTTTCGGCGGCGTCGATCGGCGCGATCCAGCGCGGGCTGCTCACGCTCGAGCAGCAGGGCGCCGACCGGTTCTTCGGCGAGCCGATGCTCGACATCGACGACCTGATGCAGACCGACGCGAACGGGCGCGGCGTCGTCAACATTCTCGCCGCCGAGCGCCTGCTCAACGCGCCGAAGCTCTACGGCACGTTCCTGTTGTGGCTGCTTTCGGAGCTGTTCGAGCGGCTGCCCGAGGTGGGCGATCGCGACAAGCCGAAGCTGGTCTTCTTCTTCGACGAGGCGCATCTGCTGTTCGACGACGCGCCCAAGGTGCTGCTCGACCGCATCGAGCAGCTCGTGCGGCTGATCCGCTCGAAGGGAGTCGGCGTGTTCTTCGTCACGCAGAATCCGCTGGACGTGCCCGATTCGGTGCTGGGTCAGCTCGGCAATCGCGTGCAGCACGCGCTGCGCGCGTACACCGCGCGCGACCAGAAGGCGGTGCGCGCCGCCGCGCAGACGATGCGCGCCAACCCCGCCTTCGACACCGAGAAGGCGATCACCGAACTCGGCGTCGGCGAGGCGCTCGTGTCGCTGCTCGACGAAAAGGGGCGCCCCGGCGTGGTCGAGCGCGCCTTCGTCGCGCCGCCCGCCTCGCGCATCGGTCCGATCTCCGACGACGAGCGCGCGGCGCTGGTGCGCACGTCGAACGTCGCCGGCATCTACGACACGACGGTCGATCGCGAGTCCGCCTACGAAAAGCTGCAGAAACGCGCCGCGACGCATCCACCGGCCGACTCGAGCGCCGGGTCGGCTGCGCACGACGGAGCCACGGCGTCGAGCGGCGGCGTCGGTGGCGTCTTTCGCGATGCGCTGAACGGGTTGCTCACCGGAAGCGGCCGCAAGGACTCGGCGATCGAGGCAATGGCCAAGAGCGCCGCCCGTTCGATGGGGTCGACGATCGGCCGCGAGCTGATCCGGGGGGTGCTCGGGACGCTGCTGGGGGGCAGTAAGCAGCGTCGCTGAGCGGCAGCGCGGCCGGTCGGGTGCGGGTCCTTCGGCGGCGGGACCGCCGCGCTGTCTCGGACTGCCCCGTCGCCCGCGTCGCTATACTGATGGCCGCTTTTCGGGACGCCCGGCGATGCAGGCGCGCCCACCCCTCCCAGGAGCCCAGATGCCCAAGGCGATCCGCATCGAGCGAACCGGCGGACCCGAAGTGATGCAGTACGTCGACGTCGACGTAGGCGACCCCGCGCCGGGCGAAGTGCAGGTGCGCCACGAGGCGATCGGCCTGAATTTCATCGACGTCTATTTCCGCACCGGGCTGTACCCGATGCCGCTGCCCGGCGTGCTCGGGCTCGAGGCGGCCGGCGTGGTGACGGCGCTGGGCGAGGGCGTCTCGCACCTGAAGGTCGGCGATCGCGTCGCCTATTGCGATCGTCCGCCGGGGTCGTACTCGCAGCTGCGCAACATGGCGACGAAGCCGCTGGTGCGCCTGCCGCGCAGCATCGGCTTCGAGACGGCGGCGGCGATGATGCTCAAGGGCCTCACCGTCGATTACCTGTTCCGCCGGACCTACAAGCTGCAGAAAGGCCAGACGATCCTCTTTCACGCGGCGGCGGGCGGCGTCGGCCTGATCGCGATGCAGTGGGCGCGCGCGCTCGGCGTCACCGTCATCGGCACGGTGGGCTCGGAGGAGAAGGCCGAGCTCGCGCGGCGCAACGGTTGCACGCACACGATCCTGTACAAGCACGAGAACGTCGTCGATCGCGTGCGCGAGATCACCGACGGACAGATGGTCCCGGTCGTCTACGACTCGGTCGGCAAGGACACGTTCCAGGACTCGCTCGACTGCCTGCAGCCTTTCGGCCTGATGGTGAGTTTCGGCAATGCGTCCGGACCCGTCCCGCCGATGCCGCTCACCGCGCTCAAGGGCTCGCTCTACATCACGCGTCCGTCGCTTCTGGCGCACCAGGCGAATCGGCGCAATCTCGACGAGATGTCGGCCGAGCTCTTCCGCATGGTCGGCTCGGGGAAGATCCGCATCGAGATCGACCAGCGCTATCCGCTGGCGCAGGCCGCGCAGGCGCACCGCGACCTCGAGGCGCGCCGCACGACCGGATCGTCGCTGCTGCTGCCGTAGCAGCGATCCGCGGATGGACGACCCGGCACTGGCCGACCGCGCGCCGCAGCCCGAAGCATCGTCGCCCGCGACGCTGCAACTCGGGGCGCTGCAATTCGGGGCGCCGGGGCTCGCGAGCGTCGATGCGAGCGCCGCGCTGCAGGCGCGCGACGATCGCCGCCGCTTCGGCGGCGTCGCTCGCCTGTACGGCGACGCGGCGCTCGATGCGCTGGCCGCGGCGCACGTCTGCGTCGTCGGCGTCGGCGGGGTGGGTTCGTGGGCGGCCGAGGCGCTGGCGCGCTCGGGCGTCGGCGCGCTTACGCTGGTGGACGCCGATCACGTCGCCGAATCGAACGTCAACCGGCAGGTGCACGCGCTCGATTCGACGCGGGGCGCGGCCAAGATCGACGTCATGCGCACGCGGATCGCCGACATCGCGCCGGGGTGCTCGGTGCGCGTCGTCGACGACTTCGTCAGCGTGCACAACGTCGCCCGACTCGTACCCGCCGGCTCCTTCGTCATCGACGCGATCGATGCGCCGCGCGCGAAGGCGGCGCTCGTCGCCTGGGCGACGCGCTGCCGGCAGCCGATCGTCGTCTGCGGCGCTGCCGGAGGGCGTACCGATCCATTGCGCCTGCGTCGCGAAGACCTGGCGAGAACGACCGGAGACGCGCTGCTCGCTTCGGTACGCGCGCGGTTGCGACGCGAGCACGGTTTCGAGCGTCGAGCCGGTGCGAAGTTCGGTGTCACGGCGATCTGGTCCGACGAGCCGTCGCCGGCGCGGTGGTCCGGGAACGCACCGGGCGCAACGACGGGCTTCGCGCTGTCGTGCGCGGGATACGGCTCGATCGTCACGGTCACGGCGGCGATGGGCCTGGCTGCAGCGTCGTTTGCCATCGACCACCTCGTCGCAAGGGCGAGCGCTGCCTGATTCATGCAGGACGCCGGCACCGTAGCCGTCTATTTCGTCGCGTCGCCGCTGCAGTACCTGGCTGCGCGGCGCATCGCGCTCGACTTCGAGCGCGGCGCGCGCCAGGTGCTCGTCTGGTACAAACCCGGCATGAAGGCGGTCGTCGACCCCTCGGAATGGGACGCCTGCACCTACATGCCGTGGCCGCGCTGGGAGCCGCTGCCCGGGCCCTTCGGGCGGCATCGGCGTCTGCGCCGCAACATCGCGCTGGTGGCGGCGCTGGTCGGGAAATGCGAACGGCTGGTGCTGCACAGCGCGGTGTTCGATACCGAGGCGATCAACTATTTCCTGCGTGCGCTGCCCAAGCACGCCGGCGCGCGCGAAATGCACGCTCGCGTCCTGCCCGACGGATTGATCAGCATTCGCCGCTACCCGCTTTCGCCGGTGCGGCGCGCGCTGCAGCACGTGCGTCGGCTGCGCAGGTGGGTCGCGCCGGAACTGTCGTACTGGTGCTTTGCCGGAGACCGCATCGGTTCCGATGCGCTCTTCTGCGACCGCATCTATGTCGCGTCGGGCTTGCCGCACGAATACCCGCACGCGAAGGTCCGCGCGCTTGCGCCGCTCGTCGAGTTCGACGCGGGCGCCGACACGGGATCGGCGACCGGCAGGCGTGCGCTCGTCGTCGGCCAGCCGCTGGTCGGCGCAGGGCTGCTCGCCTCGGGCGAGCTTGCGTCGCTCACCCGGCGCGTGCGCTGCTGGCTCGCGGAGCAGCGTTTCGAGGAGATCGACTACAAGCCGCATCCGAAGGATCCGGCGCGCGAGTTGCATCATCCCGACTACCGCGTGATCGAACCGGCGTGCCCGCTGGAGTCGCACCTCGCTCGCACGCACTACGCCGCGGTCGTCGGCGTGCGCTCGAGTGCGCTGCTGTTTGCCCGGCAGATCTATCCGCGCAGCGTGCCCGTCGTCTCGTTCGGCTGGGCGAGCCTGAAGTTCAAGTCGCCCGACGAAGAGCGGGACATGAAGAGAGCCTTCGAGCAATGTGGAGTAGTGCTGGAATGATCGCCGCCGGTCGGCTCGACCGGATGAATGCGGAACTGCCGATCGAGCAGCGACTCGTCGAGGGATTCGTCGTCGTCGTGCTGCCGCTGCACATGTTGCTGCCGACCGCGGCGGGATGGCTGATGGTGCTCGCGGCCTTGCGCGGGCTCGTGACGATCGTGCGGCGGCCCGGCTTCGACGCGCTCGATCGGGCATATCTCGTTGCGTGCGCGCTGATCCCGGGCGCATACGTGCTGAACATGGCGCTTGCCGGCTGGGATCCCTCGTGGCTGCACCGGCCCGCGCACCTGTTGCTCACCGGGGGCCTGGTGTTCCTTTGGATCGGCCGAGTCGGGCTGCGCGAGCGCGCGCTGTTCCGCGCGGTCGTGCTCGCGTCGTTCACCGCGCTCGCAATCGCGCTCTTCGACGTCGTGGTGAACGGCAGCGTCCGGGTGTTCGGCTGGCGCCAGCAGTGGAATGCGGTTCCGTTCGGCAATTTCTCGCTGCTGCTCGGCTTTCTCGCGTTCGCCGGTTGCATCGGACCGATGTTCTCCGGGACGCGTGACCGCGCCCGGGTCGCGATCGGCCTGGCCGCCACTGTTGCCGGCATCCATGCGTCGATACTCGCCGGCACGCGCGGCGGATGGCTCGCGATCCCGGTGCTGCTCGTCCTGACGCTGTGGGCGGCGCTGCGCACGTACCGCGGGCGCGTGCTCGCCTCGTGGCATTTCGTCCCCGCGTTCGCTGCGCTGCTCGGGTTCGCCGTCGTCGCGCTTTCGATCTCCGAAACCGCGCAGCACCGGATCGACATCGCCGTCGAGCAGGTCAAGATGTTCGCGGGCGGCGTACCCGCTCGCGAAGCGATCGACAGTTCGACCGAATTGCGGCTCGAGATGTGGAAGTGGGGGCTCGAGAAAGCTGCCGAGAATCCGCTGACCGGGATCGGCCTGGCCAATTATCACGAAGCGCGCCGACAGGCAGTGCAAGCCGGCCGGCTGCCGCCGTCGTTCGCAGGGCTGGCGAACCTGCACAACGAGCTGATCTCGAGCCTGGCGCTCGGCGGCATCCCGACAGCGCTGGCCGTCGTCGCGTTCTGGATCCTGATGGGCTCGTTCTTCGTGCGCCGGATCGGCGCGAAGGACGTGTTCTTCTTCGCGACGGGCGGGCTGCTGGTGGTCGTCGGCACCTGCGTCTTCTCGATGACGGAGGGACTGTTCGGCACCAGCGCCGGCACGAAGGCGCTGGCGATACTGCTGGCGATTCCCGCCGGTGCGCTGCGTCATCGCCTGTCGATCGGCGCATCGCTGCCCGATGCCGAAGGAAGGGCGTGAGTTCCGACCGCATCGGCTGCGTGCGGCCGCGCACGCTCGTCGTGCACCATCGAAGCGGGATCGGCGACCTGATCTGGCACGTTCCCTATCTCCGGGCGATTGCAGCGACCAGTCGAGACGGGCGAGTGACGCTGATGGCACGGCCGTCGTGTCGCGCGCGAGACCTGCTCGACGCCGAACCGGCGATCGAGGACGTCATCGAATACGACTACCGGCCTCGTCGCAGCGAATTGCGTCGAGGCTCCGACGCCGGGGTGGGCGGCTTCCTGCGGATGGCGGCGCGGCTCCGGTCGCGCGGCTTCGATCGCGTCTACATCTTCTCGTCGCGCAGCCGTTACGCATGGCTTGCGTGGCTGGCAGGCATCCCGCAACGGGCCGGTTTCGGTTTTTCGCGCGCACAGCGACTCGCGCTGAATGCCGGCCCCTACATCCGGCCGTACGGCGGGGCGGGCAACTGGGTGTACCCGGAGGCGACCGAGTTCGCGCGCGCACACGGGTTCGTCGATCGAGCCGCGTTGCCGCGGATCGCCGTGCCGCCAGCGTTGCTCGCGGAAGCGGACCGAGAGTTGACGGCACTGCCGCTGCCGCGCGTTGCGCTCGTGATCGGTACCTCGGAGGCTCGGAAGGACTGGGGCGTCGCGAATTTCACCGCGTTGGCCCGCGCGCTGCGGGATCGTGCCTTCGGCGTACTGGTGCTGGGGGGCCCGACCGAAGCGCAGGTCGCCGATCGCATTCTCGCCGGCGTGGGTCACCCACCCGGCACCGTCGCGCTCTGCCGCGCTTCCGTGCTGCAATCGGCCGCCGCCCTGCAGCGTTGCGGCCTTTGCATCGGCAACGACACCGGTGCGTTGAACCTGGCTGCCGCCGTCGGCGTTCGTTGTTTGGGCCTTTTCGGGGCGACCCGCGCGCTGGGGCACGATCCGAAGATCGAGGCGATCGAAGCGCCGACGATGGAAGCGATCGGGCTCGACGAAGTGCTGCGACGCGTCGACGCGATGGATCTGGCCGGATCGGCGCAAGGCGCGACTTCGGTCGAACGGGGGGAAGCGTCTGCCTGAGCGCATCCTGATCGTGCGCACCTCCGCGATCGGCGACGTCGTCTTCACGTCGCCGCTCGCGGCGGCGCTTCGTCGCTCCCGGCCCGATGCGTACATCGCCTGGGTCGTCGAGCCCGGAATCGATGCGCTCGTGGCCGACGATCCGGCGATCGACGAATGCATCGTCTGGCCGAAGAAGCGCTGGCGGGCGTTGCTGCGCTCCGGCCGCTGGATCGCGCTCGCGCGCGAGATCGGGCGCTTTCGCGCGCTGCTGCGCGCGCGACGCTTCGACCTCGCGCTGGACCTGCACGGGATCTTCAAGAGCGCTTTCCTCGCGTGGTTGAGCGGCGCGCCGCGCCGCATCGGCCTCGGCGCGCGCGAAGGCAGTTCGAGATTCGTCACCGAGGTGGTGGCGCGCGACGGCGATCGCGCGCGCATCTCGTCGGAGTACCTGCATCTGGCTCGGCACCTCGGACTGGATTGCGGCGAGTTCCTGCCGCGTCTGCACGTGGCGCCCGCCGCCGCCGCGTTCGCCGGCAAGCTGCTGCGCGAGCACGGACTCGCGCCGCGCCGCTACGTCGTGTTCGCCGCCTTCACCACGCGCCCGCAGAAGCACTGGTTCGACGATGCGTGGCGCGATCTGTCGGACCGACTGGCGGCGCAGACCGGCCTCGTTGCGCTGCTGCTCGGCGGTCCCGCCGATCGGCCGGCGGCCGACGCGCTGGTGCGCGGCGCGACGCAGATCGTCGACCTCGTCGGCCGCACCGATCTCGCGCAGGCGGCGGCGCTCGTGCGCGAGGCGGCGCTCGTCGTCGGCGTCGACACGGGGCTGACGCACATGGGCGTGGCCTTCGCCGTCCCGACTGTCGCACTGTTCGGTTCGACCTGTCCGTACACGGTCACGGGGCGCGGCAATGCGCGCGTCGTCTGGCGCGGCCTCGCGTGCTCGCCGTGCCAGCGCGCGCCGACCTGCAGCGGCCGCTTCGATTGCATGCGCGAGATCACGGCCGAGCGCGTCGCGTACGAAGCGGGCCTCGCGCTCGGGGGCGACTCCGTCGCACCGGGGCGACGCGGGGAGAACGTGCGATGACGCGGCCGTCGACGACGCGACGAAGCCGATGAAGGTGCTTCACGTCGAGGGCGGCCGCCACTACTACGGGGGCGCGCGCCAGGTCGTCTATCTGCTCGAGGGACTGGCCGAGCGCGGCGTCGAGAACCTGCTCGTCTGTCCGCCCGGCGCGGCAGTGGCCGGGCATGCGGCGCCCTTCGCCGAGGTGCTGCCGACGCCGCTGCGCGGCGATCTCGATGCCGCCTTCGTCGCGCGACTGCGGTCGCGAATCCGGGCGACCCGCCCCGATCTCGTTCACCTGCACAGCCGGCGCGGCAGTGACGTCTGGGGCGGCGTCGCGGCGCGCCTGGCGCAAGTGCCGTGCGTGCTGTCGCGACGCGTCGACAATCGCGAGCGCGCGTGGGTCGTTGCGTTGAAGTACCGTCTTTTCGATCGGGTGATCGCGATCTCCGACGGCATCCGCGACGTGCTGCTCGACGAGGGAGTCGCGCCGCAGCGGCTGCGCTGCGTGCGCAGCGCGCTCGATGCGCGGCCCTGGCTGCGGCCCGTCGACCGCGTCGCCATGCGCCGTCAGTTCGGCCTGGACGACGACGCGTTCGTGATCGGTGTCGTCGCGCAGCTGATCCGGCGCAAGGGGCATCGCCATCTCTTCGATGCGTTGCGCACGCTGCACTCCGAGCGGCCCGGCGTGCGCGTGCTGCTCTTCGGGCAGGGGCCGCTGCGTGGCGAACTCGAGTCGCGTGCAGCGCGTGACGGGCTCGCATCGGTCGTGCGCTTCGTCGGCTTTCGCGACGACCTGCCGCGCTGGATGGGTGGGCTGGACGTTCTCGCTCACCCGGCCGATCGCGAAGGACTCGGCATTGCGCTGCTGCAGGCCCAGGCCGCCGGCGTGCCGGTCGTCGCGACGCGCGCAGGCGGCATGCCCGAGGCCGTCAGCGACGGCGTGACCGGCTTGCTCGTCGCGCCCGGCGACGTCGCGGCGCTGGCCGACGCGCTGCGCACGCTGATCGACGATGCGGCGCTGCGCGAACGCATGGGGCAGGCCGCACGCGCGCGCGTGCTCGAGCGCTTCTCGGTCGACGCGATGGTCGACGGAAACCTGGCCGTCTACCGCGAGCTGCTGCAGGCGTAGCGCCCCTCGTCGTCGACGCGAACGAGCTGCTGGGCGCCGAGTTCGTCGAGGTGCTGCGCGATCGTGCGGCGTTCCGCGTCGAGGATCCACGGTTGCTCGTAGTCCTGGGGGTAGAGCAGCCGGGCCTGCGCCAGTTCTTCGAGCGTGCGTGGCCGGTCGCGCAACATCGCGAGCAGGCGCTCGCTGCGTTCGTCGATCTTCGCGGCATAGGCCTGCAGCGCGCCGAGGAAGTCTTCGCGATCGGTGTAGACGCCGCGATGATGCGAGGTGACCCACGTCTTCGCGTCGAGTTCGGCAAGCCGCGCGAGCGAGCGGCGGAACGACGCGAGATCGGAGCTTGCGTCGCCGTAGTACGGTCCGAAGCCGCTCAGGTCGATGTCGCCGATGAACGCGACGCCGTCGGGCTCGGCGACGAGCACGCAGTGCCCGGCCGTGTGGCCCGGCATGTGCACGGCACGAATGCGCGCGCGGCCCAGTTCCCAGACCTCGCCGTCGCGATAAGAGATCGCATCGGGACGCTCGACGTAGTGAAACTCGCGTCGGATCATCTCGCGCATCTCGTCCTTCACCGACATCGACAACCCGTAATGCGCGGCCAGTCCGTCCCAGCTGCGCGCGGCGTCGACGTCGCGCTCGTGCGCGTAGACCTTCGCTTTCGGCAGCCGATGCAGGCCGGCGACGTGGTCCTCGTGCACGTGGCCGAGGACGACCAGGTCGGCCGATTCGAGCGCTTCGCCGATCCGGTTCGAAACGAGCGGCGTGTCGAAGGCGGCCAGTGCGTCGCTGCCGCGCACCAGCACCTGGTTGCCGTCCGGGTACTTGCCGTTCTTCGCGCCGAAATACACGCGAACGCGTCCGAAATCGGCGTGCGGCGTTGCGCTCACGGTGCGCTCTCCTGCTGCAGTCGCGTCCACGCCAGGCGGCAGGCGGCAAGATCCCACAGCGCCTGCCCGACGCTCTTGAAGACGACGGGGCCGCGCGCCGGCCGCAGCGCCTGGCCTGCGACGACGCGCTCGAGCGCGACGACGCCTTCCCAGTCGATCTTCGCGCGGATCAGGTCGCCCGCTTCGCTGCGCGCCGCCTCGACGTCGTCGACGAAGAGCGCGGCGCGTCGCAGCAGCGCCGCGGGCAGTTCGCACATTGCGGGACGGTAGGCGCCGATCGCGGCGACGAAGCCGTCGAAGCGCGCATCGTCGTCGAACAGGGGTTCGCGGCTCGAAGTGGCGGTGACGACGAGATCGTGGCCGTCGAGCGACGGCGGCGAATCGATGCAACGGCAAGCCAGGCCGCTGTCGTCGAGCGCGCGCGCGAGCGCCCGTGCGTGTGCCGGGTTGCGCGAGTGCACCGACACTTCGCGCAGCGGCATCACGGCGCGAAATGCCTGCACGTGCGCGCGTGCCTGCACGCCCGAGCCGAAGACGAGCAGTCGTTCGCGTCTCGGGCCGGCCAGTTCGAGCGCGGCCAGCGCCGACAAGGCCGCGGTGCGCCGCGCGGTGATGGTCGCCGCATCGAAACGCGCGAGCGGCTCGCCCGTGTCGGCGCGGATCAGGATCGCTTCGCCGATCAGTGTCGGCAGTCCGCGTGCCGGGTTGGCCTCGTGCAGCGTCGCCAGCTTCGTGCAGGCGAACTCGCCGTCGCTGGAGGGCATCGCCAGCAGCACGCCGCCGGGCAGCGGCATGGCGATGCGCTCGGGCGATCGGGTCAAACCCGCGTGCTTGCGCGCGAGCATCGCGCGCAGTGCCTCGAGCAGCGCGGGCCACGGCAGCGCGTGCTCGGTGCGGTGACGATCGAGGCTCGGAACGTTCACGGCCCCGATCGTATCGTGACGAGCAGGACGATCGCGCAGACGACGATTCCGGCGCCGAGCAGTTGCAGCGGCGCCATCGCCTGGTCGAGCACGATCCAGCCGAGCAGCAACGCGGCGATCGGCTCGAAATTCATGATCGCCGCGTTGTTGACCGCGCCCAGTCGCGGCAGCAGCACGAACAGCGCGGTGATCGCCGACGAATACAGCAGCGTCAGCAGCGCGAGCGCGATCCATCCGGTGGCGTCTCGTGGCCAGGCGAACTCGCCGCTCGTGCTGCCGGCGAGCAGCGCCACCGCGGCGACGACGAGCATCAGCACGAAACTGCGCAGTCGACCGTCGGTGTCGGCAAGCCAGCGCGTCGTGAGCAGCAGCACGGCTGCGAAGGCGAGCGCCGCCGTTGCGGCGAGCGCAACGCCTGCGGCCATCCCGGCGCGTCGTATGCCCTCGGTGCCGCCGGCCCAGCCGAACGCGTCGAGCGCGAGTGCCAGGCCGCTGAGCGCCAGCGCCATCGCGACGAAGGCGCGCGGCTTCGGCCGTCCGGCGCCGGTGGCCCATGCCATCAGCCCGAGCATCATCGGGAAGGTGTTGAAGACCAGCAGCGCGAGCGCGACGGGAATGCGCGCGACGGCCGAGTACAGGCAAAGACTTTGCACGGACAGCAGCGCGCCGATGCCGAGCGCGCGCAACAGCGTGGGCCGCGCCAGGTGCAACGGAATGCGCGCGGCGCGCAGCAGCGTCCAGACGAAGAGCGCCGCTCCCGACGACCTCACTGCAACGGCGGTGGCGACGTTCGCCCCGTGATCGAAGGCGACGCGTGCCGCGACGTGATTGCTGGCGAAGGTGGTCGCGATCAGCAGAAGCAGCAAGGCGCCGAGCCATCGGGGCAGCGCGGGGGCGGTCATGGCGACGAAGGATACCGTGCTGCAGAGCCCGGGTTGCCGCCGGGACCGTCGTTTGCCGCCGGGCTTACCGGTGCGCGCCAGCTTTTACCGGGTTGGTCGCCCGAATGTGTCGCAAGTCCTTGATCCGTGGCGGCGAAAGTGATTGGCACGATCATTGCGTGAACCGGAGTAGTCGAAGTAGATGGAGGCAGTCCCCGATGCACGCACCCGGCTTGCAGCTGCGCGCCACGCAAGGCGCGGCACTGTCGCAGCAGATGCAGCAAGGCTTGAAGATGCTGCAGATGTCCGCGCTCGAGCTCGAGCAGGCGATCACGCAGGCACTCTCGGCGAACCCGCTGCTCGAGAGCGCCGATGCGCTCGACGAAGGCAGCGCCGACGACGGCGAGGCGGTCGAGTCGCGCAGCGAGGAAGAAGGCGAGGAACTGGTCGATCCCGAGCGCGAGCTCAACTGGTCGACCACCGGCAACAACCACGGCGCAGACCGCTCCGCCGACGATCCGGTGCTGCTCGCGCCGGCGCCGCAGTCACTGCGCGATCACCTGCTGCGGCAGGTGAACGTCAGTGGCCTGGCCGAGCGCGACCTCACGCTGACGCGCTTCGTCGTCGAGGCGCTCGACGAGGACGGCTACCTGCGCGACCCGCTGGAGGAAATCGCCGAACTCGTCGAGCCCGGCTCGCGCGTGCTGGTGCGCGAACTCGAAGTCGCGCTGTCGTTCGTGCAGAGTCTGGATCCGGCCGGCGTCGGCGCACGGTCGGTGTCCGAATGCCTGCTGCTGCAGTTGCGCGCGCAACCGCAGGACACGCCGGGGCTGGCGCTGGCGATGCGCATCGTCGCTTCGCACCTCGACCTGCTGGCCGCGCACGACACGGCTCGCATCACCCGCATGCTCGGCTGCAGCGAACCCGAATTCGCGCAGGCGAACCAGCTCATCCGCAGCCTGGCGCCGCGGCCGGCTGCCACGTTCGGCTCGAACGATCCCCAGCACGTCGTTCCCGACGTCACTGTGCGCAAGGTGCGCGGACGCTGGGTCGCGTTTCCCAACAGTGCCGCATCGCCGCGACTTCGCATCAACCGCCTGTACGCCGATGCGGTTCGCCGCGACCGCGGGTGGTCGTCGACGCCGATGGGCGCGCAGCTGACGGAAGCGCGCTGGCTGCTGCGCAGCATCGAGCAGCGTGCCGAAACGATCCTGAAGGTGGCCAGCGCGATCGTCGAGACGCAGCAGGGCTTCTTCGACCACGGCGACGTGGCGATCCGCCCGCTGCACCTGCGCGACATCGCAGCCGAGGTCGGCGTGCACGAGTCGACCGTCTCGCGCGTGACGAGCGGCAAGTACATGGCCACGCCGCGCGGGCTCATCGAGTTCAAGCATTTCTTCGGCAGCCGGCTCGTCAGCGAGGACGGCTATCGCATCTCGCCGCGCGCGATCCAGACGTTGATCCGCGACATCGTCGAGGCCGAGGATCCGCGCCAGCCGTTGTCGGACATTCGCATCACCCGCCAGCTCGAGCAACGCGGCGCCAGCGTCGCCCGTCGGACGGTGACCAAGTACCGCGACGCGATCGGCATCCCGCCGGTGGAGGCGCGGCGGATGATCGCAATGGCGCAACAGAGGACGTGAAGAATCACGTCTCCTCTGCATACCCCTTCAGTCGGTTGTAGAGCGTCTTTGCGCTGATCCCGAGCATGGCGGCGGCGCGTTCGCGGTGCCCGCCGCAGTGCTCGACGGTGGCGAGAATCAGCATCCGCTCGGCTTCCGCGATCGAGGTTCCCACGGCGATGTCGAGCGACGCACGAGCCTCGCCGTCGATCCGCTGCGGACGGAAGTGCGTCGACGCGGGCGCGACGGCGGGGCTCGTCGCCGGCGCGGACGACGTGGCGGGCGCGGCGGTGGCAGCGGCGCCGACGCCGCCGGACGGTGTCGGCGGCGGCGAAGGCGACGGCGACGGCTCCGGGTCGGAGGCGGCACGCTGCCCGGCCGCCTGCGGCGCCGGGGCGATGCTGGCCGCACCGATCGGCAGGCATTCGACGTCGATCGTGTCGCCTTCGGCGAGGATGAAGCCGCGATGCACGGCGTTGCGCAGTTCGCGCACGTTGCCCGGCCAACGGTATTCGGCCAGCGCGGCGAGCGCTCGATCGCTGAAGCGCTTGTGCGCGTCCTCGCGCTCGTTCAGGCCCGCGAGAAAGTGTTCGGCGAGCAGCGCGACGTCTTCGAGCCGGTCGCGCAGCGGCGGCAAGTCGATGGGAAAGACGTTGAGCCGGTAATAGAGGTCTTCGCGCAGGCGGCCGCTCGACACGGCCTCGGCCGGCGGGCGGTTGGTCGCCGCCACGATGCGCACGTCGACGTGGATCACGGCGTCCGACCCGACGCGCACGAAGGCGCCGGTCTCGAGCACGCGCAGCAGCTTGACCTGCAACTCCATCGGCATCTCGGTGATTTCGTCGAGAAACAGCGTTCCGCCGTCGGCTCGCTCGAAGAAACCGCGATGCTGGCGCAATGCGCCGGTGAAGCTTCCCTTCTCGTGCCCGAACAGTTCGCTCTCGATGAGCTGCGGCGAGATCGAGCCGCAGTTGATCGCCAGGAACGGCGCCTTCGAACGCTTGGACAGATCGTGGATGGTCTGCGCGACGACTTCCTTGCCGGTTCCGCTCTCGCCGGTGATGAAGGCGGTGACCGCGGTGGGCGCGACGCGGGCGATCTGGTGGTAGATCTCGCGCATCGCCGCGGACTTTCCCCACAGCAGCCCGAATCGCCCCTCGGCGTCGACGTGCACGCGCTCGCTCGCCAGCCGGCCGCGCGCTTCGGAGCCTCCGCGGGCGCGCGCGAGGACCTGCCGCAGGCGCGGCACGTTCACCGGCTTGAGCAGATAGTCGGCGGCACCCAGGCGCAGCGCCTGGATCGAGGTTTCGAGCGTCGCGTGCCCGGTGATCAGGACGATCTCGCAGGCCTCGTCGCGCTCGACGCGGTCGAACAGCTCGATGCCGCTGCCATCGGGCAGCGACAGATCGAGCAGCACGACGTCGGGCCGCCGGAATGCATATTGCCGGGCTGCGTCGTGCAGGCTGCCGGCAGTGGCGGTGGAAAACCCTTCCGCCGCGACCAGCTCCGCAAGCATTTCCGCCGAATTCTCGTCGTCTTCGACGATCAACGCATGCGCCAAGATCGAGATCCCCCTCCCCTCGCTCGACCCCCGCGTCAACGGTCGAGCATCGTTCTCAAATGGTTCAGCAAGACGGAAGGGTCGATCGGCTTGGCGAGAAAGAGGTCGAACCCGCCCTCGAAGGCCTCGCGACGCATGTCCGGTCGAAAATGGGCGGACAACGCGACGGCCGGCAACCGGCGCAGATTCGTCTTGCGCTCGAGCGCGCGCATCGCCTGCATCAGCGAAATACCGTCGCGCTCGTGCATCGCCAGGTCGGAGACAACGAGTCGATCGCCGCCGCCGCTTGCCCACGAAGCATACCTCCTAAGCGCTTCGTCGGGCGAAGTGGTCGGCTCCACGACGGCGCCGGCGTGTTCGAGCAGCGATTGGAGCATCTGCAGCACGTCGGGATCGTCGTCGATGGCGAGGATGAAGACGCCTTGCAGCGTGCCCGCCGCAGGAAACCGGGCTGCCGATGCGCCGGCTTCGGTCGCCGGGACGGCCGCGCCTGGCGGCGTTCGCAGCCGCGCCGACGGCGCCTCCGCGGGCGCATCGGCTTGCGAGCACTCGTCGGGCGGTTCGCCGTCGCGCACCGGGCGGTAACCGTCGGCGAAGTCGTCGGGCGCATCGAGCGTGGCGACGACGCGGCGTTGCTGTTCGACCGCGCGCTGCAGTCCGGCAAGCGCACGGTCGCGAAGTTCCACCGAGGCGGTTCCGGAAGTCAGCAGATGCAGCCATCCGACCATCGCGTTCAGCGGCGTTCGCAGGTCGTGCGCAAGGCCGGCGAGAAACGCCTGGGTCGGCGAGCCGGGGAGGTCGTCTTTCTCGGCCGGTTCAGACATGGGGGGCGATGCGCGGGACGGCCGCGGCGACGGGGAGGCTCGTGAGACTCGGGAATGGACGCGGGCAGGTACGGCCATGGGGGTTCGACTTCTCGGATCGGTCTGGCGTACGGAGCGCCGGGTTTCGATGACAACGCTCGATGACAAAACTCGTCGGCGCCGCCATGCAATCGGCGTGCCCGGTGCCGGGCCCGTTGCCGGTCCGACGACGATCGTGCCGCGAACACCGACCTTCCCGCAAGTGGGCCGCCCGGCAGACGCGGGTGCATCGCTTGCTTTCCAGCGGCGATGTCGACCGATTCCGCCCTGATGGGCGCCGAGCCTTTCGAAGAGGAAAATCCGCGTCCGGGCCGCGAGAGCGCCACCGTCGTCGAAGCGGTCGCGGTCCCCGTCGATGCGAAGGCAGTCGCGCCGTCGGCCTCGATGCGCGTGGCGTCGAGTGCGCTGGCGACGGTCGCGATCGTCGCGGCGCTGTGGGCCGCCAAGGCCGTGCTGATGCCGGTCGTGTTCGCCATCGTCCTCACGCTGCTGATGACGCCTGCGGTCGCGTTCCTCGGACGGCTCGGGCTGCCCACCTGGCTCGGAGCGGCCGTCATGATGGTGCTGGCGATCGCCGTCGTGGGCATCGGTGTCCTGCAGCTGTCGAACCCGGCCGAGCAGTGGCTCAACCCACGCTCGCCGCAGTGGCACAAGCTCGAGACGCAGCTGCGCGCGATCACGCAGCCGCTGTCGAAGATCCAGGGTGCGCAGGAGCGGGTCAGCGAGATCGCCGAACCGGACGGGCAGCGCAAGCCGCGCGAGGTCGTCGTGCAGAAGCGCGACACCCTCGCCGCCCTGGCCGAGTTCCAGGCGGTGCTCGTCGGCGCGGTCTCGACGATCGTTCTCGCCTATTTCCTGCTCGCGGCCGACGATCTCTTTCTGCGCAAGCTGATCCGCGTGCTGCCGACGATGCAGGACAAGCGCATCGCCGTCGGCATCGCCCGGACGATCCGCAGCGAGATCGGCCGCTACTTCGCCACGGTTGCCATCAGCAACACCGGACTTGCCGTGGCGACGGCGCTGGTGATGGGCTACATCGGCATGCCGTCGCCGGTGTTCTGGGGCGTCGTCGTCGGGCTGCTGAACTTTCTACCGTACCTCGGGGCGGCGACGAGCCTGGTGCTGCTCACGGCAGCCGCCGCGGTGAGTCTCGAAGGGTGGCAGATCCTGCAGGTGCCGCTGGCATTCCTCGTGCTCACGACGATCGAAGGACAGTTCGTGCAGCCCGTGCTCGTCGGGCGCCGCATGCAGCTGAACGTGGTGGTGACCTTCCTCGCGCTGATGTTCGGCAGCTGGCTGTGGGGCCTGGGCGGGCTGTTCATCGCCGTGCCGACGCTCGTCGTCCTGAAGATCTGCGCCGACCACATCGAGGCACTCTCGACGATCGGCGAGTTCATTTCCCGCGATTGACGCCGGCGTCCGACATCCAGCGCAGCACTTCGTCCGGGTCGATCGGCTTGACGAGGTGCGCGTCGAAGCCCGCCTGTCGCGAAGACCGGCGATCACTGTCGCGTCCATAGCCGGTGACCGCGGCCAGCAGCATCTGCTGGCCGAACGCCAGCGCGCGCGCCCGCCGCGCCAGTTCCAGTCCGCTCATCGTGGGCAGGTCGAGATCGATCAGCGCGACGCTCGGGCGCCAGCTTTCGATCGTCTCGTAGGCGCGCCCGCCGTCGCAGTCGGTGCGAACCTCGAAGCCTTCGGTGGACAGCACGATCGCCAGGCTTTCGGCCGCATCGACGTGATCGTCGACGATGAGCACACGGATCGGAAGGGCGCACATGTCGGCGTGAATCCCGGGCAGACGGCCAACGGACATTCTGCGACAAAAAAAACCCCCGGGTGAACCGGGGGAGGAAGTCCGTCGAAACGGACAGGGGAGGAGACATTCGCGGATGGTGCCCATGACTGGGCTCTTTTCGTCAGCAATCGCAATGCCCGCCCGGCAGGTACAATCGACCGAAACAGGGCACCGGCGACTGTTTCGTTTTTCGAGGACCGACGGCCGCCATGAGTGATCTGTGGCACCGGATCTCCGAGCGCGCCATCGGCAAGGCGCTTGCCGTGTTCGTGCTCGTGCTCGGCCTGGGCGCCGGACTGCTCGTCTGGCGCAGCGAGACCGCGCGCATCCGCGCGGACGCCGACGCTCGCACCCTGGAGGTCGTCCACGCGATGGCGGCGCGCATCGAGCGCCGGCTGGTCGCCTACGATCTGGTCGTGCGAGCGGGCGCATCGCTGTTCGCCGCCACGCAGGCACCCACGCGCGCGCAGTGGCGCGCCTTCGTCGAGACGATCGACCTCGGCAAGCGGTATCCGGGCGTGCAGGCCGTCGCCTTTGCGACCGTCGTTCCGCCCGGCGCCGTCGCCACCCTCGAGGCGCAGTTGCGCGGCGAAGGCCTCGAGGACTTCCACGTCTGGCCGACCGGGCCGCGCGTCGAATCGAGCGCGGTTCTCTACATCGAGCCGATGAACGCCGCCAACACGCGTGCGCTCGGCTTCGACATGCTGAGCAGCCCCGAGCGGCGTGAAGCGATGCACGCCAGCCGGGATTCCGGCGAGACCGCCGTCTCGCGTGCGGTCGGCCTGGTGCAGGACGCCGGCGGCCAGCGGCAGGCAGGCGTGCTGATCTATCGGGCGGTGTATTCCACCGGCGTCGTTCCCGAATCGGTGGTCGCGCGACGCGCGGCGTTGCAGGGCTGGGTCTATGTGCCTTTCCGGCCGGACGACCTGCTGCGCAGCATCCGCGACTCGGATTCGTCGATACGCGTACGCCTGTACGAAGCGTCCGGCGGCGATCCACGTTCGCTGCTTTACCAGGATGCGGGGGCAGCCGATTCGGCCGGCGACTGGAGCACGGCGCTTCGCGTGCCGGTCCGCGCGCTCGATCGCCGCTGGACGCTCGAAGCGATTCGCCTGCCCGACCGTGCGGGTGCGACGCCGTCGTCGGGCCGTGCGCCGTGGATGCTCCCGGCCGGCGTCTCGCTGCTCGGCCTGCTGTTGTCCGTCGTGCTGTGGTCGATGGCGACGATGCGCGATCGAGCCCATGCGCTGGCGCAGGAAATGACGACGGCGCTGCGGCGTGCGAACGAGGAACTCGATACGCGCGTGCGCCAGCGTACCGAAGCGCTCAGCGCGAGCAATCTGCAGCTGCGCGCGGAGATCGACGAGCGCCAGCGCGTCGAGCGCGAACGTGCCGCTGCGCTCGAGCGCGAGCGTGCGCGCGTTGCGCAACTTCGCGCGCTGGCCGACGCCGGCCTGGCCATCGCCGCGCTCCCCGACGATCAGGCGCGACTCGAGCACCTGGCCGATCGTGCGCGCCAGCTGGTGCACTGTCGTCACGCGCTGCTGCTGCGCGACGGCGCGACCGGCGCGCGCGGCATCGCGGTCTCGAGCGTCGACCCGATGAGCTTCGCGAACCGGCGCGCGCTGCTCGAGGCGAGCCGGCACTGGCCCGAGTTGCGCGGCGACTCGATCGAGCGCGTGCGCCTCGAATCGGGACGGATCGACCCGCGAGCGTGGCCGCACGGCTGCGGCGACGCGATGATCGTGCCGATCCGGGTGGGCAGCCAGCCGCGGCTTGCGCGCCTCGTGCTGCTGCACTCGGTCGACGCCGGTTTCGGTGCCGACGACGAGGTCGTCGTGCACCAGTTGGTGCTGCTGGTCACCGCGGCGATGGCAACGGCCGAAGCGGTCGAACGCGAGCGCGCGGCGCGCCTGGAGGCGGAGGCGGCCAATGCGAGCAAGGACGAGTTTCTCGCGATCGTCTCGCACGAACTGCGAACGCCGTTGCACGCCATCCTCGGCTGGCTGCAGGTGCTCGAGCGAACGGGCTCGGACGCCGGGCACGTGCAGCGCGCGGTGCAGGTCATCCGGCGCAGCGCCGAGGCGCAGAGCCGGTTGATCGACGACCTGCTCGATCTCGCGCGCATCGAGCAGGGCAAGCTCACGCTCGAGATGCAACGCGTGCGCCTCGATCTCGTCGTTCGCGACGCGGTCGAGGCGCAGCGCCAGGCGGCTGCGGCCCGGGGCGTTTCCATCGATCTGCAGGCCGACGAGCACGTCGAGGTGCTCGGCGACGCGATGCGGTTGCAGCAGGCGGTGTCGAACCTGCTGGTGAATTCGACGAAGTTCTCGAGGTCGGGTTCGCGGGTATCGGTGCGGCTGCACCGCGAGGCGCAACGGATCGCGCTCACCGTCGAGGACGAAGGCGACGGGATCGAGCCGCAGCTGCTTCCGTTCGTCTTCGATCGTTTCCGGCAGGCCGAGTCGGGCGGGCGTAGCCGTGACGCCGGCCTCGGCCTCGGCCTGGCGCTCGTCAAGCACATCGTCGAGGCGCACGGCGGAAGCGTCACGGTTCACAGCGAAGGCAAGGGCAGGGGCGCCACCTTCGGCGTGACTCTGCCCGTGTTTGCCGGCGCGTCGCTGCCGTCGCCTGCCTGGCTCGGATTCTTCGATTCGGTCGGTCATGCGCGGCGCGCGCCGGTTCTCCTGGTCGCCGGCGAAGGCGCCCTGCACGATGCGCTCGGCATGCGACTGAAAGACCGGGCGGTCGACGTCGTGCGCTTCGGCCAGGCCGAGGCGGCGCTGCAGTGGCTGCAGGAGCGCGACCCGCAGCAGTGGCCGTCGTCGGTCTTCTGCGAGCTGCAGAACGACGGATCGGACGCCTACGCCTTTCACGATGCGCTGCGCGCGCTCGAACGCGAGCGGGGAATGCGCCATCCGATCCCGGTGGCAGCGCTCGACCCGCGCACGGACGGCTCGGGGCGTGCCGACGCGCTCGAGCACGGTTTCGCTGCCTATCTGTCGATGCCGGTCTCGGTCGAGCACATCGACCGCGTGCTCGATCGCCTGCTCGGCACGGCGCTCGAGCAGGACGCCGCCGGCCCGACCGCGCGCGCGGGCGCGCAGTCGGACCCGGCGCACGACGGGCTTACGGGCGAACGACGATGTCGTTCTTGATCGCCTGCACGCCCTTCACCTGGCGAGCGAGCGCAACTGCGCGGTCTTTTTCGGCCTGCGACTTCGCGAAGCCGCTCAGCTGAACCGTCCCGTTCAGCGTCTCGACGCCGATGCTGGTGGCGGCTACGGTGGGATCGCTGGCGAATTTCGCCTTCACTTCGGTGGTGACGCGTGCGTCATCGACGTACTCCCCGGCGGTCTGCTGACCGCGTGTGACCGAACAACCGGTCACGCCGATCATCATGGCGGTGACGAGTACTGCGCCAAGCGTTCTTGCCTTCATGCATGCCTCCGTGGGCGTGGGAAAAGTCGCGCAGCCGCCGGCGGTGCCGGCAGATGACCGGATCCTGACGGCGTCCGGTTTTCGCAGCCCGGGTGCAAGCCGCGTGCCCGTATGGGCCGTTGCGCCGGGCGGGACGACAGGCACGCGAGTTGCGAAAGCGCCCGCACCGAGACGCAAGTCCGAACTCGACGGAGAAAACATGAACTGGGATCGAATCGAAGGCAACTGGAAGCAGTTCCGCGGCAACGTCAAGGAGAAGTGGGGCAAGCTCACCGACGACCAGCTCGACGTCATCGCCGGCAAGCGCGACCAGCTCGCAGGCAAGCTGCAGGAGGCCTACGGCTACAGCAAGGATGAGGCTGCCCGTCAGATCAGCGACTGGGAGTCCGGGTTGCCGGACGACGAGAGCACGTCGAATCCACGCCGTCCTTCGTGACGCGCGACAGTCTTCGACAGGAGGACGCGATGCTCTATTACGCGCTCGTTTTCTTCGTGATCGCGGTGATCGCCGCGGTGTTCGGGTTCGGCGGCATCGCCGCCGGTGCCGCGAGCATCGCCCAGATCCTGTTCTACCTGTTCCTCATCGTCGCCGTGATCAGTCTCGTCCTGGGGCTGATACGCGGCTCGCGATGAAGACGCTCAAAGGAGAGTTGGCCATGCATCGAATAGCGAAGGCCGCAGTAGCGGCGTCCGCCATCGCCCTGATCGCGGGCTGTTCCACCTGGGACAGCATGTCGGGGGCTGAAAAGGGAACCGCCGTGGGTGCCGCCGTCGGCGGCGTAGCCGGCAATGCGGTGATCGGCGGTCCGGTCGGCACGGTAGGCGGCGCCGTCGCCGGCGGCGTCGTCGGCCACGAGGTCGGCAAGGATCGCGACCGCCGTTGATGTACGCACAGTGACGGACGCGCGTGCGGCTTCGTCCACCGACGAAGAGCACGCGCGAGCATTCACGCGTTCGGCGCGCCTTCGCCTATCGGGGGTTACCGGCGCGCCGGACGAACGACAGAGGATTCAGCATGAAACGATGGCTTCCGATCGTGGCGATGGCACTCGTGGTCGCCGGCTGCGACAGCTCGAAAGACGAGCCGCCCGCCACGCCACAGGCGAGCAGCGGTGCGTCGAGCGCCCCGGCGACAACCGACGAGAAGCTGGTGACCGGCCCGCGCGGGCCGGCCGAGTCGCTGCCGCCGGTCGAAGTGCCGAAGGCCCCGGCCGACTCGGGTCGCGACAGTGCGGCGACGAAGCCGACGGAACCGCTGACGAAGCCGGAGGAAAAGCAGTCGATGCCCCAGGCGGGGCAGGCGAACAATCACAGCAGTGAGGCGCTGAGCAAGCCCGGTGCCGGGGCCGAAAGCGCTTCGACGCAGTCGGGTTCGCCGCCGAATGCCGCGAGCGGTTCGGCGAGCAGTGCTGCGAACGGATCGTCGCAGATGGCGCAAGCGGCCCCGAGCGGCTCCGGCACAGCGGGTGCGGCGGCAGGCGCGGCGCCCGCGGCGGCGGCGGCCGGCGGCTCGACCCAGGCCGGCGGTGCACAGCCCGTCTCGCAGGAGCAGGCGCTCGCGCTGATGAAGAAGGACAACTGCTCGGCGTGCCACGCGGTCGACAAGAAGCTGGTCGGGCCGAGCTACAAGGACGTCGCCGCGAAGTACAAGGACGATCCGCAGGCGGAGGCGAAGCTGATCGAGAAGGTCGTCAAGGGCGGTTCGGGTGTCTGGGGGCCGGTGCCGATGCCTCCGCATCCCACCGTTCCGAAGGACGACATCAAGACGATCGTCGACTGGATCCTCGCCGGCGCGAACTGACGAGTCGCAGGTGGCACCGGACGCCCCGCAGGCTTCGAGGCCGCGGGGCGTTCGTCGTTTCCGGCGTCGCGGACGCAGCCCTTGCATACCCATGGGGGTATGTGTATGATCCGCGCATGAACGACACCGCCCGAGATTTCGCTGCGCGCTTGCCGCCGGGCACGCGCGGTCGCCGCTTCGATCGCGTGCGCTGCGCGGCTGCCGCGGTCGTGGCCGCGGCAGCCTTCGCGCTTGCGGGCGCCACTGCGTGGGCCGGCGCCGATTCCGCCGATTCCGATCCCCCGGTCGTCGATACCGTCGAAGTGCGTGCGCGCCCGGTGCGCTCGGCGCTCGAGTTCGACGCGACGCTCGAAGCGGTGCGCCAGAGTACCGTTGCGGCACAAGTAAGCGGCAACGTCGTCGAGCGCCTGGTTCGTGCGGGCGATCCGGTGCGTGCCGGCCAGCCGCTCGTTCGCATCGACGAGCGCGACACGAAGGCGGCGCTCGCGCGCAGCGACGCCGCAATCGCGCAGGCGCGGGCCGAGCGCATCGACGCGCAGGCGGCGTGGGAGCGAAACCGCACGCTCGTCGAGCGCGGTTTTCTCAGCCGCTCCGCGCTGGACGCTTCGCGGGCGCGCGTGGACGCGGCGAAGGCTGCCGAGCAGCAGGCCGTCGCCAGCTCGCGACAGGCGGAGCTGGCACGAAGCTTCACGACCGTCGTCGCGCCGTACGACGGCGTCGTGCTCGCCACGCTGGTCGACGCCGGAGACCTGGCCGCGCCGGGGCGCGCAGTCGCGACGCTCTACCAGCCGGGCGCCATGCGCGTCGTCGTCCAGGTTCCGCTCTCGGCGTTGTCCAGTGCGCAGGACGCCGGCGACATCGAAGTGGTCTTCGCCTCGGGTCGCACGCTCGTTCCGACGCAGCGCACCTTCGTTCCCGGCGTCGATCCGGTGGCGCAGACGCGCGAGCTTCGGCTCGAGTTCGCCGATTCCGTGAAGGTTCCGGGGGTTCCCGGCCAGCGCGCGCGCGTGCGCTTCGGCGGCGCCGAGGTCGTGCGCAAGACGATTCCGAACAGCGCGGTCCTGCGCCGTGGCGAGCTCGACGCGGTCTACGTCGCGCGCGGCGATCGTTTCGCGCTGCGCGCGATCCGCGTCGGCAGCACCTACGGGGACGAGGTCGAAGTGCTCGGTGGGCTCGCCGAAGGCGAGGAGGTCGCCATCGACCCCGTTCGCGCGGGTCTGGTCGCCGCCGCCCCGCGGGCTGCGGCGCGCTGATGCCGATGTCGGAGTCGAAGCAGGCGGGGGCGCCGCTGGGGGCACCCGGGCGGATCGCGCGTGTCTTCCAGTCGAGCGCGTTGACGCCGCTGCTGGCGCTGGCGGCGTTGCTGCTCGGGCTGTTTGCCGTGCTCGTGACGCCGCGAGAGGAAGAGCCGCAGATCGACGTGACGATGGCGAACGTGATGATCGCGTTCCCCGGCGCGTCCAGCGCCGACGTGCAGGCGCTCGTCGCGCTGCCGGCCGAGCAGGTGCTCTCGCAGATCGCCGGCGTCGAGCACACCTATTCGGTGGCGCGGCCGGGCGTTGCCGTGCTCACCGTCGAGTTCGAGGTCGGCGTCGCGCGAACCGAGGCGCTGGTGCGCCTGTACGACGCGCTCGAGGCGAACAGCGACTGGCTGCCGCGCGATCTCGGCGTGCTCGAGCCGATCGTCAAGCCGAAGGGCATCGACGACGTGCCGGTGCTCGCCGTCACGTTGTGGGCGCGCGACGCGCGCCCGGCGGCCGATCTCGAGCGCGTGGCGCATTCGCTGGAGGTCGAGTTCGCCCGCGTCGGCGGCGTGCGCGAAGTCCGCACGATCGGTGGGCCCGGGCGCGTCGTTTCGGTTGCGCTCGATCCGGCACGGATGCGCGAGCGCGAGGTCGACGTGGCCGGGTTGCGGCGGGCGCTCGCCGCGGCGAACTTCGGCATGCCTTCCGGCAGCGTGCCCGACCTCGAGCGCGGCAGCGGGATGCTGTCGGTGCAGACGGGCGAATTCCTGCGCTCGGCCGACGACGTCGCTTCGCTCGTCGTCGGCGTGCATCGCGGACGTCCCGTATACCTGCACGAGGTCGCGCAGGTGAGCGCCGGCGCCGCGCAACCGAATCGATACGTCTGGTTCACGCCGGGCAGCGCCGCGCAGGACGCCGTCGCAGGCGACGTGCAGCCGCACCGCGGGTCGCCCGGCCAGGTGTTCCCGGCGGTGACGGTGACCGTGACGAAGAAGCCGGGCGCGAACGCCGTCGACGTCGCGCGCGACGTGCGTGCGCGGCTCGAGTCGCTGCACAACCGCGTCGTCCCCGAAAACGTCGAGTGGACCGTCACCCGCGATTACGGCCAGACCGCTTCCGACAAGGCCAACCAGCTGATCCTCAAGCTCGCCTTCGCAACCGCTTCGGTGATCGTGCTGGTCGGTCTGGCGCTCGGGCGGCGCGAAGCCGTCGTCGTCGGCGCTGCCGTGTTGCTCACGCTGGTCGCGACGCTGTTCGCGTCGTGGGCCTGGGGCTTCACGCTGAACCGCGTCTCGCTGTTCGCGCTGATCTTCTCGATCGGCATTCTCGTGGACGACGCCATCGTCGTGGTCGAGAACATCCATCGTCATCAGGCGCTCGACCCTTCCGCGAGCGACCTGAAGGCGATCATCCCCGGCGCCGTCGACGAGGTCGGCGGCCCCACCATCCTCGCCACGCTGACCGTCATCGCGGCGCTGCTGCCGATGGCCTTCGTCACCGGGCTGATGGGCCCGTACATGAGCCCGATCCCGATCAACGCGAGCATGGGAATGGCGCTCTCGCTGGCGATCGCCTTCACCTTCACGCCCTGGCTCGCGGCACGGCTGATGAAGCGGCACCGCGCGCACGACGGCGCCGCCGAGGGTCCGTCGCGCAGCGAGCGCTTCTTCGCGCGCGCGCTCGGCCCGTTCCTGCGAACGGCACGCGCGCGGCGCCTGCTCGCGCTCGGCGTGCTGCTCCTGATGGTCGCGTCGGTCGCGCTCGTGCCGCTGCAGGCGGTCGTGATGAAGATGCTGCCGTTCGACAACAAGAGCGAGTTCCAGCTGGTGGTCGACATGCCGGCGGGCACGGCGCTCGAGGACACGGCCGCCGCCCTGCACGACCTCGGCGGCTTCCTCGCGCAGCAACCCGAGGTGCGCAATCTGCAGGGCTACGCCGGGACGGCGGCGCCGATCACCTTCAACGGACTCGTTCGCCAGTACTACCTGCGCGCGGATCCCGAACTCGGCGAGTTGCAGGTCAACCTCGTCGACAAGGCGCACCGCAGCGAGAAGAGCCACGCGATCGCGTCGCGATTGCGTTCACATCTCGTCGAAATCGCGCAGCGCCACGGCGCGCGCGTGCAGGTGGTCGAGGTTCCGCCCGGGCCTCCGGTGCGCGCACCGATCGTCGCCGAGGTCTACGGCCCCGACGAAGAGGGGCGTGTGGCGCTCGCCCGCCGGGTTGCCGATGCCTTCGCACGCACCGCCGACATCGTGGGCATCGACACGACGACGCGCGAGGACGCGCCGCGCGCGTTCCTGCACATCGATCGCGTGCGCGCCGATTCGCTCGGCATTCCGGCGGCCGAGATCGCACAGACCGTGCACGGCGCGCTTTCGGGCGTCGATGCGGCGTGGCTGCACCAGGGCTCGGGCAAGTACCCGGTCGCGATACGCCTGCAGTTGCCGCGCGAAGCGCAGGGCGGGCTCGACGCACTGCTCGCGCTGCCGATGAAGGCGGCCGACGGATCGATGGTCGCGCTCTCCGAACTCGTGCGCGTCGAGCGCGGCGTCATCGACAAGCCGCGATACACGAAAGACCTGCTCGGCGTGCAGTACGTGCTGGGCGACATGGGCGGCGCGCTCGACTCGCCGCTCTACGGACTGGCCGCGATCCGCGCATCGCTGCCCGAGGCGGCGCTTCCGGGCACGGGCCCGCTGGGCGAATACTGGATCCACCAGCCGGCCGACGCCTGGAGCCAGTACGCGATCAAGTGGGACGGCGAGTCGCAGATCACCTACGAGACTTTCCGCGACATGGGGGCCGCCTACGCCGTCGGACTGTTGCTGATCTACCTGCTCGTGGTCGCGGAGTTCCGCTCGTACGTCGCGCCGCTGGTGATCATGGCGCCGATTCCGCTGACGCTGATCGGCGTGATGCCCGGGCACGCGCTGCTCGGCGCGCAGTTCACCGCGACGTCGATGATCGGCATGATCGCGCTGGCCGGGATCATCGTGCGCAACTCGATCCTGCTGGTCGATTTCATCGAGCTGCAGCTCGCCGAGGGCATGGCCTACCGCGATGCCGTGATCCGCGCGGCGGCGGTGCGCGCGCAGCCGATCGCGCTCACCGCGCTGGCGGCAATGACCGGTGCGTTCTTCATCCTCGACGACCCGATCTTCTCGGGGCTCGCCGTGTCGCTGATCTTCGGCATCCTCGTCTCGACGGCCCTTACGCTGATCGTGATCCCGGTGCTGCATTACGCCGTCTTCCGGCGCCGCCACGAGGCGCCGGAAGACGCGGATCTTTCTTCCCCGTCCCCCGAAGGAGTGCAATCGTGACCGTAGAACGCCTGATCCGGATCTTCGCCGGAAGTTTCATCCTCGTTTCGCTCGCGCTCGGCGTCGAAGGCAGCCCGGTGTTCGTCTCGAAGTGGTTCCTCGCGTTCACCGCCTTCGTCGGCTTCAACCTGTTCCAGTTCGGCTTCAGCAACGTCTGTCCGCTGGGCATGATCCTGAAGCGACTCGGCGTCTCGGACGCACCGTCGACCTGCGCGCGTTGAGTTCCGTGCTTCGTTTCCGGAGGCTCGAGCCGTGGACATGAGAGTCCTGCGTGACGAGACGTCGCGCACCGACCTGATCAATCGCCTGCGCCGCGCCGAAGGCCAGCTGCGCGGCGTTCAGCGCATGATCGAGGAGGGCGACGACTGCATGCAGATTGCGCAGCAGATCGCCGCGGTGCGCCGGGCGCTCGACAGCGCGTACGTGCGGATGACCGTCTGTTTCATGGAGCAGGAACTGACGAGCCGGGTGCACGACTCGAAGGGTCGCCCGCAGGACCTCGGCGAACTGCTCGGCAACGTCGAGACGCTGCTCGCGAAGGTGCGCTGACCCCGGCGCGCGCCCGTCTCCGCGGCGCGCGCCGATGTCCGCGACGCGCGCCGACGGCGCAAGGGGCGCGCAGACCTCCTGCGCACGGCTGCACGGGCGCTCGGCGCCGGCGCCTGCGCGGACCCGGTCGCGTGCTATGGTCCGCGCGATCCGCTTCGCACGGTTCCGGCATGCACTGGCCCCTGTCGCTGTCGCCGCTCCAGCACGCCATGTTCGTGCTCGCGGGACTGCTCACCTACGTGATGATCACGCGCATCGGCGGCCACCATCGACATCCGTCCGCGGCCATCGCGTGGGTGCTGCTGATCGGGCTGCTGCCGTACCTGGGCGTGCCGCTGTTTCTCGTGTTCGGCACGCGCAAGCTGGTGCGTCCTGCACGGCGGTTCGTCCCGGCGACCCCGCCGTTGCCGGCCGAAGGACCTCGATGGGCGCTGCAACTGCTGGCGGCGCTCGACGTCGCGCCGCCGGTGCGCAGCCGGTCGATCGAGTTCCACGCCGACGGGGCCGAATCGCTGCGTGCGCTGCTCGCGATCGTCGAGCAGGCGCGCGATCGTATCGATGCGTGCACCTATGCGGTGGGCGACGACGCGGTGGGTGCCGAGGTCCTGGCGGCGCTCGTGCGCAGCGCGCGGCGCGGGGTGCGCGTGCGGCTGCTGGTCGACGCGATCGGCGGGTTGCGCGGCGCACGACGCATCGTGACGATGTTGCACGGCACCGGCGTGCAGCTGCGCTGGTTCATGCCGGTTCTTCGCAATCCGGTGCACGGGCGCACCAATCTGCGCGATCACCGCAAGCTCGTGGTGGCCGACGGCAGTGCCCTGTGGAGCGGCGGACGCAACCTGGCGGCGACGTATTTCGACGACGGGCCGCACGGCTGGGTCGACCTGAGCTTCGTTGCGCGCGGTGCGCTCGCGCTGCAGGCGCAGGTCCTGCTCGAAGGCGACTGGCAGGCGGCGCACGGGCGGATGGGTGCAGGCGGCTTGCCCGAGCGGCCGGGCGCCGACGCGTGCCCGGGCGGTGCGCCCGCACAGCTCGTGCCCAGCGGCCCGGACAGGGCCGACGACACGCTGTACGCGCTGCTCGTCGCAGCCGCGTTTCGTGCCGAGCGGCGCATCGTAGCGGTCACGCCCTATTTCGTGCCCGAGGACGCACTGCTCGCGGCCTGGTGCGTCGCCTGCCGGCGAGGCGTGCGCATCGACCTGGTCGTGCCGAAGCGCTCGAACCACCGGATGGCCGATCTCGCGCGCGGACGCGCCTTGCGCGCGCTTTGCGCGGCGGGCGGAAACGTTCATCTGCACCCGGCGATGATCCATGCGAAGCTCGTCATCGTCGACGACGAGATCGCGCTGTGCGGATCGGCCAATCTCGATTCGCGCAGCTTGCTGCTCAACTTCGAGCTGATGACGGCGTTCTACGGCCGCAGCGAGATCGGCTGGCTCGGGCAGTGGGCCGAGCGCCAGCGCCGGTGCTCGACCCGCTACGAGCCGCAGCCGCCGTCGTGGGGACGCGACGTGCTCGAAGGAATCGTGCGGGCGGTGGGGTTCCAGATCTGAGACTCAAAGCACCGCGACCGCGACGATCACCCATCCGAGTACCAGGTTGAGCACGACGAGCCGGCGGATGCCGTCGAGCGCGGCGCCGGCGGCGGGAAGATCACCGGCCTGCAGCGCTTCGCGCATGCGAGGGTGGCGGCGCAGCACGATGGCACCGAAGACGAGCGTCATCACCGCGGCGATCGCCGCCATCGCGTTCCAGTTCCAGGGCGGACGTGCGCCGGCCGACACGGCTTCGAGGAACATCGCGATGCCGCTGACCCACAGCAGCGCGATCGACCAGCCGACGATGACGAAGAAGCGCCCGAGCGCCGACGCCATCAGCGGCAGGCGCTGCGCAGCCTGAAGCGTCGCGATCGCGGCCGGGCGCAGGCAGAAGTGCGCGAAGCTCATTCCGCCGATCCAGACGATGACCGATGCGAAGTGCAGGAACAGCCAGGTCTGGTGCATGCGGGGCTCGGCTTGCGTTCAGTGCTGGATGGGACCGCCGGCGACGGCGCGCCAGCGGCGGTGCCGCTCGAAATACGCAGGCAGCAGGTGCCGGCGCCACGCGTGCGCGTCGGAGAAGACCCGCCCGAGCGCGCTTTCGAGGGCGGCGCGCAGGTCGGGCCGCAGGCCTTCGTCCGGATCGACGAGGTCGACTTGGATGCGATCGCCGGTGCGAGGGCACGAGATCCTCGTCGGGGGCCGCGCAGCGCCTGCCGCATCGGCGTCGGCAGGCGGCATCGGCCGCACCAGCGCCAGCGCTCCGAGCGCTTCGGCGTAGGCGAGCAGGCGCTGGTCGACGTACGCCGCTTCGTCCCACTCCGCGTCGGGCACCGGCGGCTTCTCGTGCGCGAAGAGCGCGCGGATCGATTGCGTTGCGACGGCGACGCGCACGATGCAACGTGCGGCCATGGCGACGCCGTTCAGGAAGCGCGCGCCTGTGTCGGGCGCCGCAGGATCATGTTCGTCGCGAGCATCGTCATGACCGTCTCGCCGCGCTGGTTGAAGACCTCGACCCACGACTTGACGACGCCTCGGTCGGGCTTCGACGCCGAGGGGCGCGCCTCGCGCACCGTGACGCGCACCGACAGCGTGTCGCCGCCGCGCACCGGAGCGGGCCAGCGCAGCTCCTCCATGCCCGGCGACGCGATGCTCGACGGGTACGACAGGTACTGCACGGCATAGAGCCGCATCATCAGCGCCGCCGTGTGCCAGCCGCTGGCGATCACGCCGCCGAACGGACTGCGCGCGGCGAGATCGGGATCGGTGTGCATCGGCTGTCCGTCGAAGCGGCGCGCGAAATCGAGGATCTCGTTCTCGGTCACGCTCACCGTTCCCAGCTCGTGCACCGAGCCGGGAACGTAATCCTCGAACCAGCGTTGGGTCATCTGCGCCTCCTTCGATTCGTCGTTCGGGCGGATGCCTTTCGCATTATGAAAGGCAGCCAATGCGCGCTGGTATTCCGCGACGTCTTCGGGCGGAACCGGCTCGCCGCATTCATAGCATGCGCCGGTCATGCGGTCGAACCAGCGGCAGCCGCAGTGATTGCAGGCGAGTTCGGGCGCGCCTGCGGGGTTCTCGAAGATCATCGACCGGCTCCGCGTTTCAGTGCGTCATCGGCACGCGCCGAGAAAGGCCAGGCCGAGCGCCTCGACGAACTCCTCGTAGCCGTCGTCGAGCAGTTGCCGCTTCGGCGCGATCACGTACAGAAGCATCGTGCCGGCGCGCAACTGCAGCTTCAGTGCGCCGAGCGCGTTGTCGTGCAGTCGTTCGTGGACGGTCTCGAGCGAACCCGGTTCGGCCACGAACAGCAGAGCCACCGGGCAGTTCGCGAAGCCGCCGAAGGCCTGCTGCTCGACGAGCGTGGCGCCGGCGGTGCGCCGCCAGACGAGCATGGCGCCGGCGCCCCGGTCGGCGCTCGCGCGCGCGACGAAGCCGACCGAAGCGCCTTCGACCATCGGCTCGAACAGATGCCGCTCGCGGGCGAGCAGCGCCTGCCAGCCGGTCGAATCGCTCCAGGCAGTCGCGTCTTCGGCGAGGGCGTGCGTCATTGCGGAACCGAGACGCGGTTCAGATGCGCGCGCCGAGCCGGAAGCCGTCGTGGATCGCCTGCGTGAGGCCGCGCGGCACGAGCGAGTCGCCGCAGCCGTGCACCTCGTCGATCATCCACTCGAGTTCGTGGAAGAGCTCCTGGTTCGGCCGGCGCTCCAGGGCGGAGATCACCGTGTCGGCAGCCAGGAACTCCTCCTCGCCCTGGGCGTTGCGGATCTTCACGCCGCCGTCGCCGATGGCGAGCACTTTCGCGCCGGTGCGAGTGGGGATGCCCAGCTCCTCGATCCACGCCGTGTGCCGCCACTTGAACGACGGCATGACGTCGCCGGCGATGCGCTTGTCGGCGTCGATCACGGTGACCTCGCGCCCGTGGTTCTTCTTCAGCGACTCGGCCAGCGTCAGGCCGATCTTGCCGCCGCCCAGCACGACGACGCGTGCGCCGGTCTGTACCTTATCGGCGGCGACATCCAGCGCGTCCACCAGCAGCCCGGGCTGCGTGCACTCGGGCAGGAACCGGGAGTCGATGCGCGCGCCGGTGGCGATCACCGCGACGTCGTACCGGTGCAGCATCGAGCGCATCGCCTTGACGTCGATCGACGTGTTGCAGCGCACCTCGATGCCCAGCGCCTCGGCCATGTTGCGGTAGTAGGCGACCACGCTCGTGAGGTCGTCGCTGTTGGCGAGGTCGTTCTTCGCGTAACCGGCCAGCGATCCCCCGATGCCGGGGCCGCGCTCGAAGACGACGACGTCGTGGCCGCGGCGCTTGGCGGTGATCGCGCACTCCATGCCCGAGGGGCCGGCGCCGATCACCATGATCTTCTTGGCCATCGGCGCCGGCGTGATCTGGTAGGCCGGGTCGTATTCGTGCCCGAGTTGAGGGTTGCGCGTGCAGGTGTACGGCAGGTCGCGAAACAGCCGCGACAGGCAGTTCAGCGACCCGATGCAGCGCTTGACCTCGCCCATGCGCCCGGCCGCCGCCTTGTGCACGAGATCGGGGTCGGCCAGCATCGGGCGGCAAACCTCCCAGAAGTCGAACTCGCCTTCCTCGATGCATTGCGAGGCCATGTGCGGATCGGGCAGCCGGTTGCCGAAGGCGATCGGCGTGTCCGGCAGCATCTTCTTCGCGCGCGCGGCCAGTCGCCGCCAGTAGCCGGGAGGCACGTCGCGGCCGATCGACGACTCGGGCGCCTCCTGCCAGCCGACGGTGACGCTGATCATGTCGACGCCGTGCTCGGCGGCAAGCGCCATCAGTTCGAAGCATTCGTCCTCGGTGTTGCCGCCCCAGCGATCCATCAGCTCGTTGCCGTTCAGGCGAATGACCAGCGGCGCGTCGCCCTGCGCCTGCTTCATCGCGTCGATCAGCTCGCACATGAAGCGCCCGCGGTTCGCGAGCGAGCCGCCGTATTCGTCGGTGCGCCGGTTGGTGAACCTCGAGTTGAAGGTCGCCAGCAGATAGCCCATGAAGCTGGTGACTTCGGTGGCATCGAAGCCGGCCTTCAGCGCGCGTTTCGCGGCGTCGGCGTGCTGCTGCACGGTGGCCCGGATCTGCTCCTTCGTGATTTCCCGCGGCGGGCGGAAGTGCGGCAGCGTCTGCGGCACGATCGACGGCTGCAGGCAATAGCCCAGGTCGATGCCGCCGTAGCGCCCGGCGTGCAGCACCTGCTGCACGGCGATCGCGCCGGCATCGTGGATGTAGCCGGCGATCTTCTCGAATTCCGGAATGCACTTGTCGTCGTAGATCGCGACCTGGCGGAAGTAGCCCTTGCCTTCGCCGAGCGGATCGGGATATGCACCCTGGTTGGTGATGATGCCGCAGCCCGTCTGCGCGATCACCTGCGTGCGCGCGTGCTCGCGGATCGTGTGCGTGCCGTCGCGGTTGTTGTAGTTCGACACGCAGCACGAGCCGTACTTGATGCGGTTCTTGCTCTGCAGCTTGCCCCAGCGGGCGGGCTCGAACAGGCGGGCGAGGGGGGCAGTCTGGGTCATCACGGGTCTTCCGGAGATGCGGCGGCTCGCGCGCGCGCGCGAACGCGCCGGCGGTCCGTGCGGATCGAGGCAGGAGTCCGCTGCATCCTATCCGGCGCGAACGTCGACGCAAGCGTTCTTTGCGATTGTCTTGCCGTACATCAAGAGCGGGGATTCGGTTGCGTCGGCAGGATCCGCGCGCGAAGCTCTTGTTCGTCTCTTGTTCGTCTTTCGCGCGTTTCCGAGCGCGATGCGAGTGATATCGGTCGAATCGCGCCAATTTCGTGCGTTTCCGGTCTGGTCGAGACGCGGGCGATGATGGTGTCAACGCCGATCTAAAACTGCACAGTTGGAGGTGCGGCGGAAATCTTGGACGGGTAGGAGTCCAACGCTGCGACGAACGTTGCGCGAGTAGAACTGCAGCCACATCAACCGGGAGTAGCCCAGAACCACGAGCAGCATGTACCGCTTGCCCCACGGCAGCCGGAACTCGGCGAAGTCGACCTGCGCCTGCCGGCCCGGCGGTGTCTCGAAGCGCACCACCGGATCCGCGGGCGGCCTGGGTCGCGCCTGCCGCACGTACGCCTTGACCTGCGTATAGCCGCCTTGGTACCCCGCGGCGCGCAGTTCGTCGTACAGCCGCGTCGCCGTCAGCCGCGGGAATTCGGCCAGGCGCTCGTCGATCAATGCCCGGTAGCGGTCGATCTTGTGCACCACCGGCGGTCGTGGCCGGTAACGCACGGGCGCGTTATCCACCTCGCGATCGAGCTGGCCGCTGGCGATCCGCTGGTAGACCGTGCGCCGGCTGATCCCCAGTTCCCGCCCGATCTCAGCCTTGGACAACCCCCGCTGCACGTAGTGGCGTAACAGCGAAACGGGCTAGTCCGTTTGCGTCCATGCGCGGACGCACATCGGATTGCACCATGCGACATCGCACGAGTGATGCTCGATCATGGGCGCCGTCACCGACTCCGGCTTCGAACTGTTGCACCTGGTGGCCCGCGCGGCGGGCGGCGCCCGGCCGCTCGCCGCCCGAGCCGCCTGTGCGGATCTCTGGTCGCGTCTCGTCGCGCACCACGACGTCGCTGCCTGTGCGCTGATGCCCGATCACGTTCACCTGTTCGCGCGCATCGCGCCCGAGCGCGCATCGCGTACGTTTGCGCAGATTCTGTCTGCGTTTCGCGCGCGCGTGATACGACGTACCGCGGAACACGATTGCACGCCTTTCCGATGGGAGCCGCTTCCGATGCCCGCCAGAGTGAATCGCGATCCGCGACACGTCGCCCGCACGATTCGATACATTCACTTGAACCCCTGCCGCGCTTCGCTTTGCGACGATCCCCTCGAATGGGAGTGGAGCACCCATCGAGACTGGACGGGTGCCGTCGCGCATCCTGTTGTCGATGTCCGCCGTTGGGGGCGTGTTCTCGGGCGCACACCTGCGGCCGCCGACCGGTGGTTGCACGAATACGTGTGCACGGACGCTGCGGTGCGGCGGTACAGGCCGCTGGCCGATCCGCGCGAATACCTCGGCGCGTGTCCGCCGGATGCATCGCTCGCGATGCTTGCGGGCGCCGTTGCCCGAGTGCTGCGCAGCCCGCACTCGCAGCCGATCGCATTCGATCTTCCGGAGCGACGCCTGTATCTGCTCTCGGCGTCGAAGTGGACAGGATATCGCGCGCCTGAACTGGCGAGATCGATCGGTTGCCATCCCGGGTCGGTGCGCCGTTTCTTCCGGCGCGCTCCCGAAGATCCGCAGGTGCCGAACGGCGCCACGCCGCGATACCACATGGGTGAGCAGGAGGCCCGAGCGATCGCGCTGACGCTGGCGGACGATCGGCTGCGCTGGAATGCGATGTCGTCCCGGCTGCGATGAGACGAGACCGGGCGGAAACGCCCGAAATTCGCGCGATTCCAGGAATGCGGTTCCCGTCGCAGCCGCAAATGCGCGAAAGACGAACAAAGTCGCGCGCGCCGATCGACGGACGATGCGAACTGCGCGAAATGCGCGCAGTTCCGGACGCCCGGACCGAAGCCGGACGCGCTGCGCGGGGCCACTGCTGCCCGCGCGACCTCGAACCCCCGCGTTCGCGCCTCAGCCAGCCGAATCCCGCTCGCGGGTGAGCGTTTCGGCGATTCGTTCGCGAAGTTCGCGCCGCAGGATCTTTCCGGCGGGGCTGATCGGGAACTGCCCGAGCACCTCGAGGCGTTCGGGCAGCTTGAAGCGGGCGATGCGTTGTTCGAGGAGGAAGGACGACAATTGCGCGAGGTCGAGCGTGGCGCCCCCGCGCAGCACGACGAAGGCACAGCTCTTCTCGCCGAAGACCGGATCGGGCATGCCGACCACGCAGCAGCCGAGCACGGCGGGGTGCTTCGACACGAGGTTCTCGACCTCGTCGCAGCTGATCTTCTCGCCGCCGCGGTTGACGAGGTCCTTCCTGCGACCTTCGGTGAAGAGGAAGCGGCCCTGCTTGCGCACGACGTCGCCCATCCGGTAGAAGCCGTCGGCCGTGAACGCCGTCGCGTCGACCTGCGGCGCGTCGTAGTAGCCGAGGATCGTGTACGGACCGCGGGTGAGCAGTTCGCCCGCTTCGCCGTCGGGCAACTCGTTGCCGTCGGCGTCGACGACGCGCAATTCGTCGTGCTCGCAGATCGGCGTGCCCGAGCTCTCGAGCACCATCTCCTCGCTGGCGTCGAGCGGCACCATGTTGATCAGGCCCTCGGCGGTGCCGTAGATTTCCTGCGGCGTGCAGTTCCATCGCTCGCGCACGCGACGGCGCAGCTCCGGTGCCAGGCGCGCGCCGCCGTTCTGCACGATGCGCAGCGACGAGAGGTCGTGGCGCGCCGGAACCGGCGAATCGAGCCACTGCGTGATCAGCGGCACGGCGGCGGCGATGATCGTCACGCGATGCCGCTCGACGAGCGGGAACACCGTTTCCGCGTCGTGGCCCGTGGAGAGCACGACTTTCGCGCCGGCAGCGAAGCAGGCGAGGATGCCGGGGCTGGCGAGGTTGTAGTTGTGTCCGAGCGGCAATACTGCGAGCAGCACGCTCGCGGCGTCGATGCGCGCGACGCGCCCGGACGCCTTCGCGTTGAGCACGTAGTCGTTGTGCGTGCGCGGGATCAGCTTGGGCAGCGCCGTGGTTCCGCCCGACAGCAGCATCAGTGCAACCTCGGACGCGTCGAGCGTCGGCAGTGCCGTGGCGGGCGCCTCGAAGGCGTTCGGGTCGTCGAGCAGCGAGCCGAGCGCGATCTGCCCTTCGAGCGCGTCGCCGGCGACGAAGACATGCTCGAGCGTCGCGCATTCGCCGCGCAATTCATCGGCCAGGCTGCGGTAGTCGAAGCCGCGCACGACGTCCGGAACGAAGATCGCGCGCGCCTTCGCATGCCGCACGAAATGCGAGAGCTCGGTGTGCCGGTGCGCCGGCAGCGCGAGCACCGGGACGATTCCGGCTCGCACCAGGCCGAAGAAGGCGAAGGCGAACTCGGGAACGTTGTGGATCTGCACGACGGCGCGGTCGAGCGGACGCAGCCCGAGCGCCAGCACGTGCCGGGCGAGGGCCTCGCTTCGCGCGACGAGCTCTCGGTACGAGACGAGACGCTCGCCGTGCGCGATCGCGGTGCCGTCGGGAGCGCGTAAGGCGCTCTGCCGAAGCATTTCCCACAGCGTGATGTCTTCCCAGTAGCCGAGCGCTCGCCAACGAGCGGCGAGCGACTGCGGCCATGGCGTGCAGCCGGCCAGCATCAGAGCCCCCGGATTCGGTGGGACCCGTCGGAAGGGATGTTCGCCGGGCGACACAGCCTGCCCGCGACGCGAACGATGGTACACGGCGCCCCGGGCGTTGCAAGCGTTCGTGCGCCGCCCGCTGGTTCCGTATCAGGCGCCTTCGATCCGGGCCTGCGCCGGTCTGCGCCGCAGGCGGCGGACGCGGTCGATCACGCAGCGGGCGGCGAGGTCGATCTCGGCTGGCGTGTTGCCGCGGCCGAGTCCGAAGCGCAGCACGGCGGCCGGTGCCGCGTGGGTCGCACCGATCGCCTCGAGCACGTGCGAGGGCTTCGCCTGCGACGTCGAGCACGCGGCACCGGCCGACAGCGCGAGTTCGGGCAGTCCGAGCAGCAGGGCTTCGGCCTCGACGCCGTCGATCGTCACGTTCAGGTTGGCCGCGAGACGACCGTGCATCGGCCCGTTCACCGTCACGCCGTCGATCGCCTCGAGCAGGCGCTGCTGCAGCCGGTCACGCAACGCGGTGATGCGGCGGTCGTCGTCGTGCATCGAGCGCAGCGCGAGCTCGCAGGCGGCGCCCAGGCCGACGATGCCGGGAACGTTCAGCGTGCCCGGACGAAGGCCGCGCTCCTGTCCGCCGCCTTCGGCGAGTGCGTCGACGCGCACGCCGCGCCGCACGTACAGCGCGCCCGTGCCCTTCGGTCCGTGCAGCTTGTGCGCCGACACCGACAGCAGGTCGATCGACATCGCCCCGACGTCGATCGACACGCGCCCGAGCGCCTGCGTGGCGTCGACGTGAAAAAGCGCACCCGACTCCCGCACCGCCGCGCCGATCGCGGCGATCGGCTCGATCGTGCCGATTTCGTTGTTCGCGGCCATGATCGAGACGAGCACGGTATCGGCGCGAAGCGCCTGCGCCACGTCGTCCGGATCGACGAAACCGTGCCGATCGACCGGCAGAACCGTGAGCCGCCAGCCGTCGTGTTCGAGGCGGCGCATCGCGTCGAGCACCGAGCGATGCTCGATGGCGCTGGTGACCAGGTGCGCGCCGGGCCTGCGCCGCGCGGCGCCCTGCAGCGCGATCGCGTTCGACTCGGTGGCACCGGACGTGAAATGGATCTCCGAATAGCGTGCCCCGAGCGCCTGCGCGACCTGCTCGCGCGCGTGTTCGACGGCAGCCGATGCGTCGCGGCCGAAGGCGTGCGTGCGGTTCGAAGCGTTGCCGTACGCCTGAGTGAAGTACGGCAGCATCGCATCGAGCACGCGGGGGTCGACCGGTGTCGTCGAATGGTGATCGAGGTAGACGGGCGTGGACATCGGGCGACGCGGAGTTCGGAACGCCGCGTGCTGGCCGCGGCGCCGGGGTGCGGTGAGAATAGCTGCGTCGACAGCTTGCGCCTTGATGCCGATCACGCCTCGATGCCGATCACGGAGCCCCGCCCATGAAAGTGCTGATCGTCGGTGCCGGCCCCGCCGGCTCGTACCTTGCGTACCTGCTCGCACGTCGCGATCCGCGCATCGAGCTTCGCATCGTCGAGCAGTACCCGGCCGATTCGACCTTCGGCTTCGGCGTCGTCTTTTCCGATCGCGCGCTCGATTTCCTGCGCGAAGACGACGAGCCCACCTACGATCTGATCGCCCCGCGCATGCAGCGCTGGCGCGACCTGTCGATCCACCACCGCGGCGAGCGCGTCGTCATCGACGGCATCGGCTTCGCCGCGATCGGCCGGCTCGAGCTGCTTCGCCTGCTGCGCCGCCGCCTGCACGCGGTGCGCGTCGAACCCGAATACGGGCGCACGATCGACGATCCGCGCGAACTGGACGGCTACGACCTCGTCGTCGGTGCCGACGGACTGAACTCGTTCGTGCGCAGCGCGCACGAGCGCGAATTCGGTACGGCTGTCGATCACCTGCGCAACCGCTTCGCGTGGTTCGGAACGACGAAGCGCTTCGAGACGCTGAGCCAGACCTTCGTGTCGAACGAGGCGGGCACTTTCAACGCGCACCACTACCGCTACGCGCCGCAGATGAGCACCTTCATCGTCGAATGCGATCCGGACACCTGGCGGCGCGCCGGCTTCGCCGGCATGGACGAGGCCGCGACGAAGGCGTATTGCGAAACCGTCTTCGCGTCGGCGCTCGACGGACATCCGCTGGTCAGCGCCCGGTCGGTCTGGCGGCAGTTTCCGAAAGTGTGGAACGAGCAGTGGCATGCCGGCAACCGCGCGCTGATCGGCGACGCGCTGCGCACCGCGCACTTTTCGATCGGCTCCGGAACACGGCTGGCCTTCGAGGATGCGATCGCACTCGACCGCAGCCTGGCCGAGCACGCCGACTCGGTACCCGATGCGCTCGCCGCCTTCGAGGCGCAACGCAAGCCGATCGTTCGCAAGCTCGTCGCTGCGGCGAATGCGAGCGCCGACTGGTACGAGCACTTCGGCGCGCACATGCGCCATGACCCGTGGGATCTCGCCTGGCACTACGTCCAGCGCAGCGGCCGGGTCGACGTGGGGCGGCTGCGACGCGTCTCGCCGCTCTTCGTCCAGGGGTACGAGCAGCACGCGAAGGGCGTCGGCTGAGCGTGCGATTCGACTCCGAAGTCCTGGTCGCGCAGTGGCTCGGCGCGCACGCATTGAGCGTCTTCACGATCGGCCTGTGCCTGGTGCTCGCCGGCGCCGCCATCGGCTGGCATCTCGTCGCGCGGCTCCTTCGGCCCGCCGCGCCCGGCATGCAGCCGTCGCCGATGCAGGTCGCGTGGATGCTCGTTGCCGGCTTCCTGATCCTGGTCGGAGCCGCGGCCGGCTTCGCCGAGATCGCCGAGAAGATCGGACCGGGAGGCGAAGTCGCGCGCTTCGACGAGGCGTTCACCGCCGCGATCGCGACCCACCTCGCGCCGCAGGCGCGGCGCTTCTTCGCCGGGGTCACGCGGCTGGGCGACCCCTCGACGCTGATCGCGTTGGCCGTCGCCGTGGCGGGGGTGCTGGTCGTTCGCGGCCGGCGCAGCCTCGCCTTCGCCTGGCTCCTCGCCCTGGCCGGCGGTTCGCTGCTCAACGCGACGCTCAAGCGGATCTTCGCGCGCGTTCGGCCGGTTCATGAAGCCGGGCTCGTCGACGCGACGGGCTGGAGCTTTCCGAGCGGACACAGTTCCGGCGCCGTCGTCGCATACGGGTTGCTCGCCTATCTCCTGCTCCGCATCGTGCCGGTGCGCTGGCAACTTCCGGTCGTGCTGACCGCAGCCGCGCTGGCCTTCACGATCGGAAGCAGTCGCGTGTTCGTCCAGGTCCATTTCGCCAGCGACGTCGTCGCCGGGTTCCTGTCGGGAAGCATCTGGCTGACGGTGTGCATCCTCGGATTCGAACTTGCCCGGCGAAGGCGCCGATAGGGCCCGGCGTCTCCTGCGCGAACTGGCTCGCATCGGCACGGACCGGTCGTGTCGCCCGCGCGTACGTCACCCGGCGCGCGACATGTCGAGTTCGACCCATGCCGGCGCGTGATCGCTCGGTTTCTCGCGGCCGCGCACGTCGCGATCGACGCCGGCGCCGACCAGGCGCGATGCCGCTGCCGCGTTGAGCAGCAGATGATCGATGCGCATTCCCGCGTTGCGCTGCCATCGGTTGCGGAAGTAGTCCCAGTACGTGTACATCGGCGCCGCGTGGTGCAGGTGCCGGATCGCGTCGGTCCAGCCGCCTTCGAGCAAGCGCCGGTACGCATCGCGGCTCTCGGGCTGCAGCAGCGCGTCGTTGCGCCACGATTCGGGCGAATAGATGTCGCCGACGCCGTCGGTAGGCACGACGTTGTAGTCACCGGCGAGCACCACGGGGGCTTCGTGCGACGACCACTGCGCGGCATGCTCGATGAGCCGCTCGAACCACGAAAGCTTGTAGTCGAACTTCGGCCCGGGCTGCGGATTGCCGTTGGGCAGGTAGATCGATGCGACGACGACGCCGTTCACCTGCGCTTCGAGATAACGGCTCTGCTCGTCGTTGCCGTTGCCCGGCAGGCCGCGGCGGATCTCCACCGGCTGCGCGTTGCGGGCGAGGATCGCCACGCCGTTGAAGCCCTTCTGGCCGTGCCACAGCGCGTCGTAGCCTGCGTCGCGGATCGCCTTCTCGGGGAAGGTCGCGTCCGACGTCTTCAGTTCCTGCAGGCACGCGACGTCGGGAGAGCTTTCGCCCAGCCATTCGAGCAGCCGCGGAAGGCGGCTGTTGATTCCGTTGACGTTGAAGGTGGCGATCCGCATCGTGCCCGCGCTCCGGCTGGTACAGAATCGACAAGGCTAACCGAAGCGCGGCGGGCGAATCGCGCCCGCGGCCGCCGAACGGACTTTCTCGACGAACATGGCCGGCCCCGTTCTCAGCTGCGGAATTCTCGTCGTGGACGATCACGACGAACTGCTGCTGTGCCACGCGACGGGGACGCCTCGCTGGGACATTCCGAAGGGGCGGCGCGAGCCGGGCGAATCGGAGATTCAGACGGCAATCCGGGAGACCTTCGAGGAGACGGGCCTGCGCTTCGCGCCGCGCGCGCTGCTCGACCTCGGCCGATTCCGCTATCGCCCCGGAAAGGATCTGCACCTGTTCGCGACGCGCACCGATCGCATCGACCTGTCGGGCTGCGCGTGTTCGACGCACTTTCGCGGTGCGCGGGGCCGCTTCGTGCCGGAGATGGACGGCTACGCGTGGGTGCGCTTCGACGAAGTCGCTCGGCGCTGCGCGAAGAACATGGCCGCGCTGCTCACGACGACGCTGCCGTTGCGCGAGGTGTCGGATCGACTGCACCGCTTCGATGCATCGCCCGGCGAGCGGCGGTGATCGCTGCGGCGGAGGTGGCGGCGGACGACGTCGACTGCGCGGCGCGCACCTTGTGCCAGTACCGGCGCAGGATCATCTGCTCGACCCGCACTCGCTCGTTCGCGCGGCAGACGAAGCGCAGCGCGAGCCGCGCATGTTTCGGATCCTCGAGCGAAAGCAGCACGCGCGGAGCGGCCGACGGCAGGTCGACGAGACTGCGTGCCTCGATGCGCGCCAGATGCGCCGCAGCCTCGTCGAGCCACGGTTCGCAGACCTCCCCGGCCGCCGCCAGCAGGCATTGCTCGAGTTGCTCCAGGTCGCTTGCGACGTCCACCGACACGCGAACGATCTGCACGATGAAGGCACCCGTGGCGGTTTCGTTCCGAACCGGGTGCGTCAGCAGGACCGCGTTGGGGACCGTCACCGTCTTGCCGGTCAGCTGGTTGCAGTCGAAGGTCTCGGCGAGCGTCGTCGACAGCAGCGACGTGCCGACCACCCGACCGCGCACGCCTGCCACTTCGATGTAGTCGTCCAGTCGATACGGCCGCGAGGCGACGAGCGTGGCCGTGCCCAGCAGGTTCGTCAGGAAGTCCTTGCTGACGATCATCGCTGCGCCGGCGACGGCAGTGAGCGCGAGCGCGAAGCCGGCGAGCTTGCTTCCCCAGACGCCCAGCACGGCGAAGAAGGTCAGCGCCAGGATCAGGTTGCGCGACCAGACCCGTTGTTCGCGCCGGCTCCTCAGGTCCCCGTTGGTCGAGTGCGCGAGCACCTTCGAGACGATGCGCGTGGCAAACCAGCCGGATGCGAGGATGACGGCGGTGAGCGCCATGCGGGGCGCTTCGGAAAGGACAGCAGCGGTTCGAGAAGGCGCATGCGACGGCTCGTGGACGCGTCGGAGCGGGTCGTCGGGAGCCGCGACCTCGGCGATGCGACCGGTACTTTAGCTCGGCGCGCTCGGACGCTGAAACGAGCGGCCGACAGGCGGCCGCGCGGCAGCTCGGCATGAAGGCAAGCCCGGACCCGCACCGAACCCGGGCGCCGTCTTCGACATCCGACGCACCGGCCGCGGCGCGGTACGCCGTTGGACGAAAAAAAAGGGCCGGGCGCAAGCGCCAGGCCCTTCGCAGATCGTTGGTAGGCCGTACTGGATTCGAACCAGTGACCAACGGATTAAAAGTCCGCTGCTCTACCAGCTGAGCTAACGGCCCATCGGGATCGACCGAGACGGAGACGCGAAATCTCGGAAGAACCACGTAGAAAGTGCGAAGCCTTCGATTCTAGAATTTGTGCTCGAAGCCGTCAAACGATGTCGCCGTGTCGGTCAGCGTGCCGGCAGGCTGGCGATCTGTTCGCGCGCGCGCTGCGCGGCCTGGCTGTCGGGGTACTTCGAGACGACCTGCTCGAGCGTGGCACGCGCGGCCTTGCGGTCGCCGCTCTCGGCCTGCGCATAGCCGACGTTGAACAACGCGTCGGGCGCGCGCGGGTTCTGCGGATAGCGAGCCAGCAGCGCCTGCTGGCTCGCGATCGCGCCCTTGTAATCCTTCAGCGCGAACTGGCTGCTGCCGAGCCAGAACAGCACGCCCGGCAGATATGGGCTGTCGGGGTATTGCGAACGGAAGCTCTGGAAGGCCGCGAGCGCGCCGCGGTAGTCGCCGGCGCGAAACAGCTGCAGCGCCGCATCGAATGCACGCTTCTCGGCCTGGTCGACGGTGACTGCGCGACCGTCGATTTCGGCCGGAACCGGCTCGAACTGCCTGATCCGCGTGTCGACCGTCGCGAGCTGGTCGCCGAGCTGGCGCTGCGTCGTGGCGAGTTCGTGCGATTGCACCTCGAGCTGGCCGCGCAGTCTCGCCACCTCCTGGCGCAGCGATTCGAGCTGCGACTGCAGCTCGAGCTGGCCGCGGGCGGTCTGGTCGATGCGCTCGACGCGCGCCGTGAGCTCGTCGAGCTGTTGCGCGAGTGCCTCCAGGCGCTGGCCCGTGTCCCGTTCCATCACCTGCACGCGCCCGCGCAGGTCGAGGATCGCCTTGCGCGCCTCGTCGTCGGAAAAGAGCGCCGCCTGCGCGCCGGCGTGCAGGCACGACAGTGCGACGAACGAAGCGACGAAGCCGAGTGCGCGCGCTCGCATCACTGGTACACGAGGTCGGCGCGCCGGTTCTCGGCGAACGATGCTTCGTCGGCGCCGGTGGCGCGAGGACGCTCTTCGCCGAAGCTGACGGCCTCCATCTGCGAGTCGGGAACGCCGAGCGCAGACATCGCGCGCCGGACCGCCTCGGCCCGCTTCTGCCCGAGCGCGAGGTTGTATTCGCGGCTGCCGCGCTCGTCGGTGTTGCCCTGGATCACCACGCGGCGCGTCGGGTTGGCGAGCAGGTAGCGCGCATGGGCCTCGATCGTCGGGCGGAACTCGTCGCGCACCACGAAACTGTCGAAATCGAAGTAGATGCTGCGCCTGGCGAGCGGGCTGGCCGGGTCGTTCAGCGGATCCTTCTGCTCGACCTGCACTTGCTGGATGCCGCGTCCGTCGGCTCCCGCGCCGGCGGCGCCCGCGCCCTGCGCCGCGGCGTCGCGGCTCTCGATCGGGGCGGCGCCCTGCGTGGCCTGGTCGTCGAGCTTGACGCCGGTGCCGCATGCGGACAGGAACGCGGTCGTCAGCGCAATTACCGACAGTCGGATGATCGATTTCATGTTGCTCCCCGAATTCGCTCGGTCGTTCGTTGCTGGGAAAGGAAACGGGCTTCGATCACCTGGGGAACGGTCCCCAGGTGGGCTCGCGGATGTCGCCGGCCGACGAGGTGAGGCGCTGGCGCACGCGGCCGTCGACGGTGACGGCGACGAGCGAGTCGTGGCCGTTGGCGTGCGTGGCGAACATCACCCACCGGCTGTTGGGCGCGAAACTGGGCGACTCCTCGCGTCCGGTTTCGGACACGATCGTTTCCTGCCCCCCGGACAGCTCGCGCACCGCGACGAGGTAGCGACCTTCGCGTCGCGTGACGTACGCGAGCAGGCGGCCGTCGGGACTCAGGCGCGGGCTGACGTTGTAGGAACCCGCGAAGGTGATGCGAACGGGTGCTCCTGCATCGAGCGGCATGCGGTAGATCTGGGGCGAGCCGCCGCGATCGGAGGTGAAGTACAGCGACTGCCCGTCGGGCGCGAAGACCGGTTCGGTATCGATGCCCGGGGAGTTGGTGAGGCGTCGCGGCGTCCCGCTGCCGTCGGCGGCGATCAGGTAGATCTGCGACAGTCCGTCGCGGGTGAGGGCGACCGCGAGCGTGCGTCCGTCGGGCGACCACGCCGGTGCGCTGTTGCTGCCCTTGAAGTTCGCCACCGGAACGCGCTGGCCGGTGGCCAGCGTGTGGACGTAGACGACGGGCTTCTTGCTCTCGAACGAGACGTAGGCAAGGCGCGTGCCGTCGGGCGACCACGAAGGCGAGATGATCGGTTCGGGCGACGTGAGCGGCGATACGACGTTCTCGCCGTCCCAGTCGGCCACGTTCAGCCGGTAGCGCGCTCCCTGTTTGGAGACGAAGGCGATGCGCGTGGAGAAGATGCCCTTCTCGCCCGTGATCTTCTCGAACACCCAGTCGGCGACGCGATGTCCGCCGAAGCGAAGGTCGTTCTCGGCAACGACGAGCGATTCGCCGCCGAGCGGCGCCTGGCGTACCGCGTCGCCGAGACGATAGCGGATGTCGTAGCGTCCGTCGGACAGGCGCGAGACCGAGCCGCCGAGCACCGCGTCGGCGCCCCGCGCACGCATCGACGCGTAATCGGGCGTGGCTGACTCGGAGAGCGTGATGCCCGGGTCGATGACGCGAAAGGATCCGCTGCGGGCGAGGTCGCTGCGTACGACGTCGGCCACCTGCTGCGGCGCGCGGGCGTCGGTGACGAAGTCGGCAATGGCGATCGGATATTGCGTTGCGCCGACGCCCGAGACATCGAGGCGCATCTGCGCTTGTGCGGCGGCGGGCAGAAAGAGAGCGACGATCGCCGCCCCAAGCAGTTGCCTCATGTAGCTCCTCTCGAGCGCAAGACGCACGATTATAGCGATCGGGGCCTCGCCCCCCGACCCGCTTCGCGCGCGACACGATCAGCGATCGTCCTTCGGGCCTCGCGTGATCTCGATCTCCGACGGGCAGGTGCCGTCGGGCTGTCGCGGCAGCGGGTCGCTGCGTTCGATGCCGCGCTCGGCGGCCGCGTCCCAGGCCGGCACGCCGCTGGAGCGGCGCAACTGCACCGAGCGGATCCGGCAGTCGGGGGACACCGACACGAGGAACACCGCTTTCGGGTTGCCGGCGAGGTCCTGCGGCACCTGGTAGATCGTGTTCGAGCGGATCAGCCCCGACAGCCGCGCGGCGTACCCCGAGTCGATGCCGCTGCCGGCGCTTCCCTGCGTGCCGGTGGCCGAACCCAGGCGCGCTACGTCGCCGGAGCCCGCCTGCGCGCGCAGTCCTTCCAGATACCGGGCGCGCTGCTTTTCTTCGCGCTCGCGTTGCGCCTTCTGCTGCGCCTCGCGCCGGGCCTTCGCCTCGGCTTCCTGCCGGGCCTTCGCTTCGGCTTCCTGCCGGGCTTTCGCTTCGGCCTCTCGCCGCGCCTTCGCCTCCGCTTCGCGCCTGGCTTTCGCCTCGGCTTCCTGCCGGGCCTTTGCTTCGGCCTCGCGCCGGGCCTTCAGTTCCGCTTCGTGCCGCGCCTTCGCTTCGGCTTCCTGCTTCGCTTTCGCTTCGGCTTCGCGCCGGGCTTTCGCCTCGCTTTCCTGGCGTGCCTTCTCCTCGGCCTCCTGCTTCGCCCGTGCTTCGGCCTCGGCGCGTGCTTTCTGCTCGGCCTCGCGCCGTTCACGTTCCTGCTCGGCGACTTCCTGGCGCGCCTTCTCCTCGGCGCGCCTGCGCGCTTCGCGTCGTCGGCGTTCCTCGTCGGCGCGCCGTTCGGCCTCTTCGCGCGCCTTTCGCTCCTGCTCGAGCGCGATGTCGGGTTTCGGTGTCGGTTCGGCCTCCGCCTCGGGTTGCGCACGGGCGATCGGCGGCGTCGGCGGCGGCTCGACCTTCGCAGGTTGCGCCGGCTGCGGTTCGGGCGGTTGCCGTGGCTGCGCCTCGGGCGTCGTCTTCGCCGGTTCCGGTTCGGGCGTCGGCTCCCACAGTTCGGCCGCGACGCCTTCGGGTGCGCTCGTCTGCCAGCGGATGCCGACGAACAGCATCGCGATCAGCAGGCCGTGCACCAGCAGTGCGAGCCCGAGCGCGCGCAGACGTCCTTTCGGCTTCGGCGGCTGCCGCGTCGTGCTCCTGCCGCTCGAGCGGGGCATCGAATCGTCGCCCGGAACGCCTCTTCGGTTGCGATACGGATCGGCCATGCGCCGTTCAGTTCGCCGGCTTGACGAGCAACGCGATGCGCTCGATGTTCATGCGGCGCAGTTCGCTCATCACGTCGATGACCGCCTCGTATTTCACCGAGCGGTCGCCGCTGATGACGACCGCCATGTTCCCGGCGTCACCGCGGATCTGCTCGATCGCGCCGCGCAGATCGCCGCGGACGACGCGCCGCTCGGACGGATCGCCGGTATTGACGCCGCGTACGCGCAACTCGCCGTCGGCGCGGACCTGCACTTCGATGTAGCGGTCGGGACGCTCGCTGCTGCGGCCCGCGCTGGGCAGGTCGATCGCGCCCGGCGGCAGCATCGGTGCCGTCACCATGAAGATGACGAGCAGCACCAGCATCACGTCGATGTAGGGAACGACGTTGATCTCGTTGACCATGCGTCGTCCGCGGCCTCGGCCGCGCAGTCCGGGAGTCGGCACGGCTACCTCGCCTGTCGCTGCAGGATGTTGGAGAACTCGTCGACGAAGCCGTCGAAGCGCGTCGACAGGCGGTCCATGTCGTACGCGTAGCGGTTGTACGCGACGACGGCGGGAATCGCGGCGAACAGGCCGATCGCCGTGGCGACCAGTGCTTCGGCGATGCCGGGTGCGACCGCGGCCAGCGTCGCCTGGTGCACGTTGGCCAGTCCGCGGAACGAGTTCATGATTCCCCAGACGGTGCCGAACAGCCCGATGTACGGGCTGACCGAACCGGCCGACGCGAGGAAGGCGAGGTTCGATTCGAGCGCGTCCATCTCGCGCTGGTAGGCGGCGCGCATCGCGCGGCGCGAGCCGTCGAGCATGGCCGCGACGTCGCCGGGCTTCTGCTGGCGGGTCTTCAGGAACTCGCTCATCCCCGACTCGAAGATGCGCGCGAGCGGTCCGTGATCGGTGCGGCCGGTGCGAATTTCCTCGTACAGCGTGCCGAGATCGCGGTCCTTCCAGAATTCCGACTCGAACGCGTCGGTGGCGCGCTGCGCGGCGCGGATCGCGAAGCCCTTGCGGAAGATCACCGTCCAGGAGCCGAGCGAGATCAGCAGCAGCAGCGCCATGACGAACTGCACGAGCAGGCTCGCGTGCAGCACGAGCGTGACGATCGACAGTTCGCTGTTCATGGCATCTTCATCGGGAACGGATTCGGATTCGGGGTCGGATCGGCTCGGCTCGGGTTCATCGTTCGGCGCGCCGCGTCGCGGCATCGGTCGCCGGCGCGGACAGCGCCGCCGACATCCGCTGCTGCAGCGGCGCCGGAAACGCCGTCGCGCGACCGTCGGCCCGCCGGATCGCCGCGAAGCGAAGTTGCGCCACGACGAGCGCGTCTTCGCCGCCGGCGAGTCGCGCACTCTGCCACAAGGTGCACGACGCCCTTCGGGCGGCGAGCGGACGCACGTCGACGATCAGTTCGTCGTCGAGCCGCGCCGGGCGTCGGTAGTCGATCGAGACGTCGCGCACGACCAGCAGCACGCCGTACTCGTCGGCGAGCGCGCGATGGCCGAAGCCGAGCGCGCGCAGCCAGTCGGTGCGTGCGCGCTCGAACCAGCGCAGCCAGTTCGCGTAGTAGACGATCCCGCCCGCGTCGGTGTCCTCGTAGTAGACGCGGATCGGCATCGAGTAGGCCGCTGCCGGCAGGGGTTCCGTCACGCGCGGGATTCTACCCGCGTGAAGCTTCGCCGCCCCATAGTTCGCCGGATGCGCCGGGCGCGGCCAGGCCGAAATGCCGCCACGCGGCGGGCGAGGCGATGCGTCCGCGCGGCGTTCGCTGCAGGTAGCCCTGCTGGATCAGGTACGGCTCGAGCACGTCCTCGATCGTGTCGCGCTCCTCGCCGATCGCGGCGGCGAGGTTGTCCAGCCCGACCGGGCCGCCGGAGAATTTCTCGATCACCGTCTGCAGCAGCTTGCGGTCCATCACGTCCAGCCCGCTGGCGTCGACGTCGAGCATCCTCAGGGCTGCGTCGGCGGTGCCCGCATCGATGCGTCCGGCCGCCCGCACCTCGGCGTAGTCGCGCACGCGGCGCAGCAGCCGGTTGGCGATGCGCGGCGTGCCGCGCGAGCGCCGTGCGATCTCGCGAGAGCCCTCGTCGGTGGCAGCCGCGCCGAGCAACTGCGCCGAGCGCGCGACGATCTGCGTGAGTTCGTCGACGTCGTAGAACTCCAGGCGCGAGACGATGCCGAAGCGATCGCGCAGCGGGTTCGTCAGCATGCCGGCGCGCGTGGTCGCGCCGACCAGCGTGAACGGCTGCAGGTCGAGCTTGATCGAGCGCGCCGCCGGTCCCTCTCCGATCAGGATGTCGATCTGGAAATCTTCGAGCGCCGGGTAGAGAATCTCCTCGACGACCGGCGACAGCCGGTGGATCTCGTCGATGAAGAGCACGTCGTTCTTCTCGAGATTGGTCAGGATCGCCGCCAGGTCGCCGGGGCGCTCGAGCACCGGGCCCGAGGTCTGTCGCAGGTTCACGCCCATCTCGACCGCGACGATGTGCGCGAGCGTGGTCTTGCCCAGCCCGGGCGGGCCGAACAGCAGCAGGTGGTCGAGCGCCTCGCCGCGTGCGCGTGCGGCGGCGACGAAGATCGCCAGCTGCTCGCGGATCTTCGCCTGCCCGACGTAGTCGGCCAGCCGCCGCGGGCGCAGCGCACGCTCGACGAGTTCCTCGGACGGCGAAGCCGGGTCGACGGCGACCAGCCGGTCGTGTTCGATCATGTTCTGGCGAGCAGCTTCAGCGACTGCTTGATTCCGTCGGCAACGGCCACGCCCGCCGGCAGCTGCTGCACCACCGCCGACGCCTCGCGTTCGGAATAGCCCAGCGCCAGCAGCGCGTGCAGCACGTCGGTTCCCGCCTCGACACCGGCCGCGCGCGCGCCTTCGCCGACCGCCTGCGCGAGCTTGCCCTCGAGTTCGAGCAGCAGCCGCTCGGCCGTCTTCCTGCCGATGCCGGGTACTTTCTGCAGCCGGCCGGCGTCCTGGCGGGCGACGGCCTGCGCCAGTTCCGCCACCGACAGTCCGGAGAGCACGGCGAGCGCCGTGCGTGCGCCGACGCCCGCGATGCGGATCAGCTGGCGGAAGACGTCGCGCTCGTCGGCGCGCAGGAAGCCGTAGAGCAGGTGCGCGTCCTCGCGCACCACCGGGTGCACGAGCAGCGTCACGATGGCGCCGGTGGCCGGCAGGTCGTAGAAGGTGCTCATCGGCACGTCGAGCTCGTAGCCGACGCCGCCGACGTCCACCAGAACGGTGGGCGGATGCTTTTCGAGCAGCGTGCCGCGGAGTCGTCCGATCATGCCGCCGATGGTACCGCCGATGGCGCGGCGCGAAGCCGTTTCGTCACGCCAGTCGCAGCCGCCCGCGGCGCAGCGCGAGGCGTCGTCCGCCCGGCGCGGACGGCAGTTTCGAGGCGGGGAATGCACCGGCGGCGGCCGCGGTCATCGTTGCCGCATGCGCATGGCAGATCGCGCACGCGAGCGCGTCGGCGGCGTCGGTCGACGGCACGCCGGGCAGCGCGAGCAGGCGTTGCACCATCTGCTGCACCTGCGCCTTGGCGGCTCGACCGTAGCCGACGACGGCCTGCTTGACCTGCAGCGCCGTGTACTCGTGCACCGGCAGTCCGTGCGCGACGAGCGCGCCGATCGCCGCGCCGCGGGCCTGCCCGAGCAGCAGCGTGGACTGCGGATTGACGTTGACGAAGACGATCTCGGCGACTGCGCTGTCGGGCCGGTACTCGCCGACGACGTCGGCGATGCCGAGGTGGATCGTTTTCAGTCGCGGTGGCAGGCTGCCGGCCGGCACGCGGATGACGCCGCTGGCCACGTAGTGCAACCGCGGGCCTTCGACGTCGATGACGCCGAAACCGGTGACGCGAAGGCCGGGGTCGATGCCGAGGATGCGCACGACGCCGGCGTCCCGCGAGTCAATGACGGAAATGACGTACGCCGGTGAAGACCATCGCGATGCCGCGTTCGTCGGCGGCGGCGATGACTTCGTCGTCGCGCACCGAACCGCCGGGCTGGATCACGGCGATCGCGCCGACGTCGGCGACCACGTCGAGTCCGTCGCGAAACGGGAAGAACGCATCGGAGGCGACGACCGATCCGGCGAGATCGAGCCCGGCGTTGCCGGCCTTGATCGAAGCGATGCGAGCGGAGTCGACGCGGCTCATCTGGCCGGCGCCCACGCCGAGCGTGGCGCCTGCGCCGCAGAAGACGATCGCGTTGGACTTGACGAACTTGGCCACGCGCCAGGCGAAGAGCAGGTCGCGCCGCTGAGCATCGGTGGGTGCGATGCGCGTGACGACTCTCAGGTCTTCGGCGCGCAACGTGTGGTTGTCGGCGCTCTGGATGAGCAGGCCGGAGCCCACGCGCTTGACGTCGTGCGCGTTGCGGCCGCGCTCCCGGTCGGTGTCGCCGTCGGGGCGCACGCCGTCGAGCGCGATCTGCAGCACGCGCAGGTTCGTCTTCGCGCCGAAGATGCCGAGCGCGTCGTCGTCGTACGACGGCGCGAGCACGACTTCGGCGAACTGCCCCGAGATCGCGCGTGCGGCGTCGCCGTCGACCGGGCGGTTGAACGCGATGATGCCGCCGAAGGCCGACGTGGGGTCGGTGCGGAACGCGCGCGCGTAGGCATCGGCCGAATCGCGGCCGATGGCCACGCCGCAGGGGTTCGCGTGCTTGACGATGACGCAGGCCGGCGTGTCGAAGGACTTGACGCACTCCCACGCCGCGTCGGCGTCGGCGATGTTGTTGTACGAGAGTTCCTTGCCCTGCAGTTGCTTCGCCGTCACGAGCGAGCCGGGCGCCGGATGGAGGTCGCGATAGAACGCCGCGCGCTGGTGCGGGTTCTCTCCGTAGCGCAGGTCCTGCAGCTTGACGAACCGGCCGTTGCTCTGCGCCGGGAATTCGGCGCGCGAGCCGTCGGGCCGCAGCGACGACAGGTAGTCGGAGATCGCGCCGTCGTAGACCGCGACCGAATCGAACGCGGCGACCGCGAGCGCGAAGCGCGTCGCTTCGCTCAGTCCGCCGCTTGCGCGGATCTCCTCGAGCGCCTGCGCGTATTGCGCCGGGTTCGTGAGCACGCCGACGCCGCGCCAGTTCTTCGCGCCCGAGCGGACCATCGCCGGTCCGCCGATGTCGATGTTCTCGATCGCGTCTTCCAGCGTGCAGTCGGGGCGCGCGACCGTCGCCTCGAACGGGTACAGGTTGACGACGAGCAGGTCGATCGGGTCGATGTCGTGCGCGGCGATCGCCTCGACGTGCGAAGCCAGCTCGCGCCGCGCGAGCAGCCCGCCGTGGATCTTCGGGTGCAGCGTCTTCACGCGCCCGTCGAGCATCTCGGGAAAGCCGGTGTACTGCGACACCTCGACGACGCGGATGCCGTGATCGGCGAGCAGTTTCGCCGTGCCCCCGGTGGAAAGGATCGCGACGCCGAGTTCGTCGAGCGCGCGTGCGAGCTCGACGACGCCGGTCTTGTCGGAAACGCTGACGAGGGCGCGACGCACGGGCGAATTCATCGCCGCGCGTCCTGCAGCATGCCGTGCTGCTGAAGCTTCTTGCGCAGGGTGTTGCGATTGATGCCGAGCATTTCGCTGGCGCGCAACTGGTTGCCGTGCGCTTCGCGCATCACCACTTCGAGCATGGGCCGCTCCACTGCCTGGATCACCATTTCGTAGATCGCATTCGGTTGCGTGCCCCCGAGATCGTCGAAATAGCGCTCGAGGCTGTGCACCACGGCGTCGTCCAGGGGGGACTTGCGGTTCATGCTGCGTCGCTCCGTCGGAACGCGATGTCGTTGGCCGCCGCCTCGCGCCGCCGGCCGCCGCGGGCGAACCAGCGGTCGAGTTCGGCGAGCTGATCGTCGGCTCGCTGCAGCGTGTGGAAGTGCGCGAGAAAAGCCTGCGCGCCTTCGAACGCGCGCAGGTACCAGCCGACATGCTTGCGGGCGCTGCGCACGCCGCGCGCTTCGCCGTGGAACGCGTAATGGTCGAGCAGGTGAGCGCGCAACGCCGCGCGAAGGGTTTCGTGGTCGGGCTCGGGGAGGTGCTCGCCGGTTTCGAGAAAATGCGAGACCTGCCCGAAGATCCACGGTCGACCCTGCGCCGCGCGGCCGATCATCACCGCGTCGGCACCGGTCGCGCGCAGCACCGCTGCCGCCTTGCGCGGCGAGTCGATGTCGCCGTTGGCGACGACGGGAATCCGCACCGCGGCCTTGACTTCGCCGACGGTTTCGTACTCCGCGTCGCCGCGAAACGCGCAGGCACGCGTGCGCCCGTGCACGACGAGCATCTGCGCACCGGCATCGGCGAAGGTGCGCGCGAGCGACACCGCATTGCGTCGATGCACGTCGGGGCCCGTGCGCAGCTTGACGGTGACGGGAACGTCGACCGCCCGCGCGACGGCGTCGACGATCGACGCGGCGAGCGCTTCCTGCGCCATCAGCGCCGAACCCGCTGCCACCTTGCACACCTTGCGCGCCGGGCATCCCATGTTGATGTCGATGATCTGCGCGCCGCGCGCGACGTTGTGTCGCGCCGCCTCGGCCATCGTGCACGGATCGGCGCCGACGATCTGTACCGCGCGCGGCTCGATCTCGCCGTCGTGATCGGTGCGCCGCTCGGTCTTGACGCTGTCGAGCAGGCGAGGGTTCGATGCCGCCATCTCGGAGACCGCGTAGCCCGCGCCCAGGCGCTTGCACAGCTGGCGAAAGGGCCGGTCGGTGACACCGGCCATCGGTGCGACCAGCGCGCGATTCGCGATCGCGTGCGGGCCGATCCGGAACGCTGTGGTCGTCATCGCGCGGCTGCGATCGTTGCGAACGGGAGGGCGATTCTATCGAAAAAGATCGCGCGCGACGATGCGCTCGATCACGTCAGCGCGATCGCAGCCCGAACATCGACGCTCGCGCGAAGCGATCGCGAAGCGGAGCGCTGCAATCGAGAACGTCGAGCGCCAGCGACTGGATCGGCGCGAGCGCAGGTCGCTCGAGCAGGCGCGCAAGCGCGTCGGTGACCCGGACCGTCGCGTTCCGGTCGGCGACGCGCGTACGACGAAAGCGCGCGAGCGCCTGCTCGAGCGGCGCGCCGCGCGCGTGCGCCGCACCCAGTTCGTGCGCGAGTTCGAAGGCGTCGCGCAGTCCGAGGTTCAGGCCCTGGCCTGCGACCGGGTGCAGCGCCTGCGCCGCGTTGCCGATCGCCACGCGCCGCGGATCGTCGTCGCGCGGCGCGACCGTGCGCTGCAGCGGTGCATGGCGCCGTTCGCCGACGAGCCGCAGCGCGCCGAGCGCGTTGCCGAATGCGCCGAGCAGTTCGGCGTCGAATTCGGCCGGCGACAGCAGCGTGCGCCGCTCGCTCTGTCGCGGCGTCGCGCACCAGACGACTGCGCGCCTGCGCGGCTCGGGCAGCGGCAGCAGCGCGAGCGGTCCGTACGGCGTGAAGTGCTCGAAGGCGACCCCGGGCGCGTCGCGCTCGACCAGGACTTCGGCGAGGAGCGCGGACTGGTGGAAGTCGAGCGTGCGCGCGCTCGGCGAACGCGGGTCGCCGTCGGCCCGGACGAGGACTTCGCCGGCGTTGCCTGCGCCGTCCCCGTCGCCGGCAGCGCCGGCGAGGGCAGAAGAAGCGGGCCGAAGCGCGGGCGCAAGCGCGGGTGCGGCGTCGGATGCTTCGTCGATGCGTTGCAGCGCGGTGTTCAACGCGCGATGCAGCGCGCCGTAGCGCACGACGCAGCCGAGCATCGACGTGTCGAGGTCGGCGGCGTGGAAGCGCGTGCGGCCGGCATGCTGCGCGAGCGAGACGTCGACGGTGCGGATCGGCGCGGCTTCGGGCAGCGTGACGATGCGCGCGAGCAGTTGCGTGCTGCCGAGCGACAGCGCGAGCGGGCGCGCAGCGACGGCCGCGGGGAGCGGCCCGGCGACGGCGTCGTGCACGATCGACTGCGGCGCGAATCCCTGGCGCGCGAGAAACAGGCGCAACGCGATCCCGACCGGGCCGCGGCCTTCGATGCGCAGGCGCTGCGTCATCCGTTCATCGCCGCTTCGATGTCCTCGATGCGACTGGGCGTGTCGGCGGTGAGGATTTCGCAGCCGGCGTCGGTGACCAGCGCGTCGTCCTCGATGCGGATGCCGATGTCGTGGAACGCAACGGGAACGTCGTCGGCGGCGCGCACGTAGATGCCGGGCTCGACGGTCGTCACCATGCCCGCGCGCAGGATGCGCGAACCCGCGCCGTCGACTTCGGCGGCCACACCGGGTTCGCGGTAGCTCCCGCAGTCGTGCACGTCGATGCCGAGCCAGTGACCGGTGCGGTGCATGTAGAAGCGGCGATAGGTGCCGGCCTCGATCGCGGCGTCGAGCGGGCCTTCGACGAGGCGGCAGTCGATCATTCCCTGCGCGAGAACGCGCACGGCGGCCTCGTGCGCGTCGGCGAAGCGCGCACCGGGACGGATCGCCTCGATGGCGACGCGCTGCGCCTCGAGCACGATGTCGTACAGCGTGCGCTGCGCGCCGTCGAAACGTCCGCCCACCGGAAACGTGCGCGTGATGTCGGACGCGTAGCCGTCGTACTCGCACGCGGCGTCGATGAGCAGCAACTGGCCGTCTTTCATCGTCGCGTCGTTCGCGCGATAGTGCAGCACGCACGCATTGCGCCCCGACGCGACGATCGAACCGTAGGCCGGCCCGTCGGCGCCGTTGCGCCGAAACTCGTACAGCAGTTCGGCCTCGATTTCGTATTCGCGCAGACCCGGGCGCGTGCTGCGCATCGCGCGCAGGTGCGCCGCCGACGAGATCCGCGCCGCGCGGCGCATCTTCGCGATCTCGTGCTCGTCCTTCACGAGTCGCATCTCGTCGAGCACGTGGTTCAGGTCGAACAGCTGCGTGGGCGCGACGACGCCGGCGCGCGCCTGCGCACGCACTGCGTCGAACCAGCGCCGCACCGAAAGGTCGAGCGCCTCGCTCGTGCCGAGCGCACACCACAGCGCGCCACGGTTGGCCAGCAGCTTCGCCATCTCGTCGTCGAGCGCCTCGATCGGTGCGCCGCGATCGAAGCCGAAGCGCTCGGCCGCGGCCGACGGACCGTAGCGAAAGCCGTCCCAGGTTTCGCGCTCCTCGTTCTTCGATCGGCAGAACAGGACCGACTCGCCGCCATCGGCGTCGGCCACCAGCACGATCGCCGCCTGCGGTTCCGGAAAGGCGCTCAGGTAGCGGAAATAGCTGTCGCTGCGGTACGGATACTCGCTGTCGCGGTTGCGGATCACCTCGGCGCCGGTGCACACGACGGCGACGCCGCCGCCGGCCGCGCGCATCGTCTCGATCACCCTTTGCCTGCGTTGTGCGTGTTCCGGCATCGTCCATTCCCGCGGCGGCGCGTTGCGCC
>JACDJA010000192.1_pt1 | contig 80612 bp, 76 predicted proteins | sample 7449241 | NCBI WGS metagenome assembly JACDJA01 (sample SAMN14253289, study PRJNA609438) | sludge metagenome | isolation source: initial anaerobic sludge | collected 2018-12-20 | reverse complement strand
TAATTTTCAAAATTTATAGATGTTAAGGATTATAAATGGAGGCGCAAAAGTAAAAAAACAAAGCCGAAAAAGACAAGTTTACACTATTTAACTTCAATTATCAATCCTGTCCTAAATAAATTTAAGACACAGTAAATTTACCCATTTTACTGGTTTAGCACGACATTCTAATTGATTTTCAAAAAAGGACTCCTGTACATATTTATCGGGAGGAGGTTGTTCACTTGCAAAGGAATTGTCAATCCATATGTGCATATCTACCTTGACAAAAAGGTTGAGCCTGATAGTTGCCATCAGATTTGACAGATACCATGGATGCTTTGTCTGTGCTTTGAGTGCCTTTAGGATAAGGATGGTAATCAATGCAGTCCAAATTTTTATCATAACTGCATTTTCGCTCGTCCCGATGAATGACTTTATGTGCAATTGCTGTTTTATGTCCCTTCATTTTTTTGAAGTTTATGAAAAGTGGGGCACCTAAAATTACCAAAACCGCATCAATATCGTGTTAAAACAAAAAAAGCCTCTCCACTTCGGCACTGCTCGAGGCAGGCTTTAGGAAAAGCTTCTCATCGGTCTATTTCTAAACCACATCCCGAAGTTAATTCGGGACAACACAACATTATTTTTCTACTCCGCGGTTACTGAGCGAAGTCGAAATAGCGGTCTGGACGAGACTCGAACTCGCGACCCCCTGCGTGACAGGCAGGTATTCTAACCAACTGAACTACCAGACCAATATTCTAAATCCGTTTGCACGGTAACCGACAACAGTCGATTGGTAATATTGCTACATTTTAATCTAAAGACCTTTGCTCAATCTTTTTACAGAAATGGAATTCCATTTTCTTACTAAAATACCAAGATGAATGTTTAAAAAATCCGTTGTCGATACTATAGATGCAAGTGGATTTTATACCATAGCCTCCAGTTAAATTAGGAGATTTTTCTTGGCGTATTAAGCGGTGGCAAATATACTACTCCATTTCGTCTTTCCAAACTTTTTTTCAAAAAAACCCCATTTATTTTCAGAGCTTAGACGGGGCCTGAAACCTTGCTATTTCTCTTTTTATTAGCTGAAAAAAAGAGAAGTTTAAACGAATTTACGTTTACTCTGGAATTCAAAGACATAAAAATCACCCAAATCGCTGCCGCTCTACCAGATAAGTTGTCAATATCTTATTAAAGCTTTCATTGATATCTGCCGGGACGTACTTTATCCGATATTGTGCACACTTGAGTTTTAGTTCGGCAAAGTAGGCACTAACCGCTTCCTCGTATTCTTCCTTTATATGGTCTGCATACAGGTTAACATGCTCTCCTGTTTCCACATCGACAAATCGTTTGGGGCGGTTTGAAAAATCAAACTGCAGTTCGTGTTTCCCATCAAAAGTGTGAAAGAGGATGATTTCATGCTTGTTGTATTTCAGATGTTGCAAAGCCTGAAATAATTTTTCGGCCTCCACATCGCTCTGAAACATATCGGAAAACAAAAACACCAAGGAACGACGCTTGAGCTTTTCGGCGATCAAGTGCAGGTGATCGTAGGTCTGGGTTCTCTTTTTCTCTTTCGCTGATTGCAGGGCTTCATTCATTTTGTGCAACAACATTCTATGATGCCGCTCACTCCCCTTTTCCGAAGCGTAAAACTCATATTCCTGACCATAAATGCTCATTCCCACAGCATCGCGTTGCCGTTTCATCAAATTCATTATCGCAGCGGAAGCAAGCACGGAAAAGCCAATCTTGTTCAGGGAATTGATGTTTAATTGCCTTAACAGAGGGTAATGCATGGAACTGCTATTGTCCAAAATCAAATGACAGCGCAGATTGGTTTCCTCTTCATAGCGCTTGGTATAGAGCTTATCGGTCTTGGCAAAGAGCTTCCAATCTATATGTTTGGTGCTTTCTCCCTTATTGTAAATCTTATGTTCGGCAAATTCGGCAGAGAATCCATGGAAAGGACTTTTGTGCAATCCCGAAATAAATCCTTCCACCACTTGCTTGGCCAGCAATTCCAAATTTTTGAAGCCGACGATCTCGTTTATTTCCTTCTCAATATCCATACACTTTGCTTAAAGCCAACAGTTGCCAAGGGTGTTTTCCAAACCCAAGAAGGCCAAGACTGAACGCAAATTCCGCCGTGGCCTTCAGAATCCATTTCCGTAATTATGGAAAAAGATTTATTTTCTCTTTTTCAGAATGTAGAAGTTGCCAAGTTTTTTGCTCACCACATTTCCTTTCATATCTACAAGCGATACATGGTTTTCCCCTACCTTAAAGATAATCCGAAGATTCTCGGTATTCATGGTAATTTTCGAGCCGGTATCGTCCCAAGTGAACTTTCCACTGTCGTTAAAATTGCGGGCATCGCCTTCCTTGCCCTCATATTTTTGGGTAAGGGTAAAGGTTTGGTCCTGATTTAATTCCAAAGTGGTTTTAATGCCATCGCAATCTGCACAAGGAGAGGTTGCCTCATACACCCCCGCCCAATCCAAAGAATTTTCTGAATTGTGACCGTCCACCGGAGCGGTTGTTCTGTCTGCGGGACCATCAAAAACCATGTCGTGTTTTTCCCCACTTTTGCACCCGAACATTGCGAATGCACCTACCGTAAGTATTAAAATTGCTTTTTTCATAATTGCTGGTTTTAAGTGAAACCTCTAATCCTCCTCTTAATGAGCGAATATGAGGTTTGGTTGTTTACTTGATTATCTTATCTACAATACCGTATTCTACAGATTCCTCGGCACCCATCCAATGGTCGCGATTAAAATCCTTCATTATCTTTTCAAAAGTTTGGCCACAGTTTTCCGCCAAAATTCGGGCACTGATCTCCTTGGTCTTTAATATCTCCTGGGCAGTGATTTCAATATCGCTGGCTACCCCGCGCGCTCCTCCACTGGGCTGATGGATCATAACCCTGGCGTGCGGCTGTATAAAACGCTTGCCTTTTTCTCCGGCAGAGAGCAAAATACTTCCCATGGAAGCTGCCAAACCGGTACATATGGTTGATACCGGACTTTTTATTTCCTTTAAGGTATCATAGATTGAAAAACCTGCGGTAACATAGCCGCCGGGACTGTTGATGTACAATTTGATTTCGTCGTGCCCTAAGGAATCAAGGTAAATCAGCCTATCTACTACATGACGGGCACTTTTGTCATCGACCATCCCCCACAGAAATATCTTCCGCGCCTTTAGTAGTTCACTGTCTATTTTGTCCTGTACTTTATTTGTTTTCTCCATTTATAAATATCTCTGTTAAGTTACAAAAAAATCCCTTTTGGATGGAATTTTTGGCTTGCATCGGGGTTTTACCCGAAAAAAAATTTCCCACAACCTAATTTAAACGGGACATCACGCAGGAAATGGGATAAAAATAACAAAAGGCTTAACAATATGCCAAGCCTTTTTTCTTTTTTGTTTGTGGTGCCAATTCTTATAGTAAGGTATCAATTGCTTCTGCGTACACGTTTTTAGGCGCTACTCCCACTTGTCTTCCTACTACTTCCCCGTTTTGGAAAACCAAAACAGTGGGAATGTTTCGCACTCCGTATTTGGCGGCAAATTCCTGATTTGCATCCACATCAACCTTTCCTACAACGGCCTTGCCTTCGTATTCCTTGCTGATTTCTTCAATGATAGGCCCTACCATTCGGCAAGGACCACACCAGGCTGCCCAAAAATCTACCAATACGGGCTTGTCGCTCTTTAAAACGGTTTCTTCAAATGTTGCGTCTGTTATTTCTAATGCCATAATCTTGTTTTTTTAAGTGAATTCAAAAATAATCATTTTTTATAGGAAACCTTATAACTTAGTATTTGTTTAGGATATGGTTGTATCGGCTTTTCTTATCGAGCCATTTTTTCAGAATTTTTTTGGGAAGAACCCTGTGCAGTTATATAAAAATTCCCTTTCAGAAAACCAAACCCGTTAATTCAATTTATATTTCACCTGCACACTTTCCAACTCGTTGAGCAATTCCTTTGAAATAGCAACCTTATGCTTTCGGCTGGGCATGACCAATTTAATTTTGTCCTCCTTTTCATAAATGGCAAAGTAAAGGGGTTTATCTCCTTTGTGCATGTGCACAAGGTCCTTGAGGGAATTGATTTTCCCCTCCTCCACTTCCTGCAGGTAAAGCTGAAGGGTGAGTTTTTTGCTCTGGTTTTCCATAACATCCTGCAGCATTTGAAAACCGTTATACTGCAAGCGTGGTTGACCCATTTTTCCGGTTACCTTGTCTGGCCATCCTTGCCGTATTAAAACGCGGCCATATATAAATGAGTTGGGCACCAAGAAATGTCGCCACTTTAAATACTCTTCGCCAAATATTCTGAATTCAAAACTGTCGTCGTAATCTTCCACCGTAAAAAGGGCCCAACCTTTTCCCGCCTTGGTTTCCCTGTGTTGCACATCGCCCACTACCCCGCCAAAGCACAATTCCTTATTGATGAAATTTTCCAAATGGTTAAATGCCGAAACCTTACAATTGGTAAAAGTTTCCATCTCAATCTTAAAATCGTCCAAGGGATGTCCGGAAATATATACGCCCACCACTTCTTTTTCCAGCTTTAGTTTTTTCATCGTTCCCCACTCATCGCAAGGAGGCACCTGTGGCTCGGGAATCTGTACCTCACTGGCATCACCAAACAAGCTCACTTGGGCCGAATTTTGTGATTCTTGGTATTTTGCCGCATACCTTAAAACTTTTTCCACAAACATAATTCCGTCGCCATCGTGATGAAGGTATTGTGCCCTATGTGCATCAAACCCATCAAATCCCCCGGCAAGGGCCAAATTTTCAAACGCCTTTTTGTTGGCGGCGCGTAAATCTATTCGCTTGGCCAAATCGAATACCGATTTGTACCTACCGTCTTTTCTGTTTTCCACAATGGTTGCCACAGCGTTGCCGCCCACGCCTTTAACCGCCCCCATTCCAAAGCGGATCGCCCCCTGGTCGTTTACGGTGAATTTATGGAAAGACTCATTGACATCGGGCCCTAGAACAGTGAGCCCCATCCGTTTGCATTCTTCCATAAAGAAAGTAACCTGTTTAATATCATTCATGTTGTTACTGAGCACCGCGGCCATATATTCCGCTGGGTAATGTGCTTTCAGATATGCCGTCTGGTAGGCGATCCAAGCGTAGCAGGTAGAGTGGGACTTGTTAAACGCATAAAGAGCAAATGCCTCCCAGTCTTTCCAGATTTTTTCAAGTTTTTCTACATCATGTCCCTTTTGTGAAGCCTGCTCTATGAACTTGGGCTTCATCTTATCCAAAACGTCCTTTTGTTTTTTCCCCATTGCCTTTCGCAGAACGTCGGCTTCACCTTTGGTAAAATCTGCCAATTTCTGTGAGAGCAACATCACCTGCTCCTGGTACACCGTAATTCCGTAGGTTTCCTTTAGGTATTCCTCCATGGCCGGCAGGTCGTATTCAATCTCCTCCTCCCCGTGTTTCCGGCGCACAAAACTGGGAATATATTCCATGGGGCCGGGCCTGTACAGGGCATTCATGGCAATCAGGTCTGCAAACACACTGGGCTTTAGCTCCTTCATGTACTTTTGCATCCCGGGCGATTCGTATTGAAAAATTCCCACTGTTTCCCCGCGTTGGAACAATTCGTAAGTCTTTGGGTCGTCAAGTGGAAAATGATCCGGGTCTAGATCGATATTGTGCTTGTGCTTTACCAGATTTACTGTGTCCTTGATTAGGGTAAGGGTTTTTAAACCGAGAAAGTCCATTTTTAACAACCCCGCGCTTTCCACCACCGAGTTGTCAAACTGCGTAACATATAAGTCGGAATCCTTTGCCGTGGCCACGGGAACAAAATCTGTGATATCGCTGGGCGTTATGATTACTCCACAGGCATGAATTCCCGTGTTTCGCACGGATCCTTCCAAAATCTTTGCCTGATTAATGGTCTGTGCCTCCAAATCGGAACCTTCCGAAAGATTTAAAAGTTCGTTCACCTTTGGCAAGTCGTCGCTTCTGAATCTATTGCGCAATTCGCCATCGCTCATTTTAAAAATCTTATTCAGCTTGGTCATATTCGGAATAAGCTTGGCAATGCGGTCCGCCTCGTTCAAGGGCAGATCGAGCACCCGTGCGGTATCGCGTATAGACGATTTGGCCGCCATGGTCCCGTACGTTATTATTTGGGCCACTTGATTGCTGCCGTATTTTTGGATTACATAGTCCATGACCTTGCTCCTGCCCTCATCGTCAAAATCAATATCGATATCGGGCATGCTCACCCTGTCTGGGTTGAGGAATCGCTCAAAAAGCAAATCGTATTTTATCGGGCAGATATTGGTAATTCCCAAACAATAGGCCACAGCACTTCCTGCCGCCGAACCGCGGCCGGGACCTACCGAAACCCCCATTTTGCGTGCCTCGGCAATAAAATCCTGCACAATGAGAAAATATCCCGGATAACCCGTGTTGGCAATTACTTCCAACTCAAAATCCAAGCGTTGCTTTATTTCTCGAATGCGCTCTGAAGAACCTTCCGGAATTTCCTCCTCGGTCAAGGCTTCAAAGGAAACTTCCAGCAGTTCCGGATACCGCCTTTTCGCCCCTTCGTAAGTAAGGTGGCGCAAATAGGCGTTTTCCCCCCGCTTGCCCCCATCTACATCGGCAGGATCCAAAAACTCCTCCGGAATACCGAAATTGGGCAGCAAGACATCGCGATGGAGGATATAGGGTTCTATTTTTGCCACCACCTCCTCGATGTTCAAAATGGCCTCGGGAAGGTCCTTAAACAACGCCTTCATCTCCTCCTGACTTTTGAAATAGTATTCTTGGTTGGGAAGCCCATAGCGATATCCCCGACCTCGGCCAATGGGCGTTGCCTGTTTTTCGCCCTCCTTTACGCAGAGCAAAATATCGTGGGCGTTGGCGTCTTCCTTTTTTATGTAGTAAGTGTTATTGCAGGCAACTAACTTCACCCCATTGCGCTGGGCCATAGGGATCAATACTTCGTTTACTCTTTTTTCATCCTCCTGTCCATGCCTCGAGATTTCTGCGTAAAGGTCGTCACCAAATTGCTCCTTCCACCACAACAAAGCCTCTTCCGCCTGTTTTTCGCCTACGTTTAAAATTTTTCCAGCCACTTCCCCCTGAAGGCCCCCAGTGAGCACCACAATATCATCCTTGAATTTTTCAACAATTGCCCTGTCTATTCGCGGTACGTAGTAAAATCCTTCGGTATAGGCAATTGAAGCCATTTTGGCCAGATTGTGATATCCGTTTTTGTTTTTGGCCAACATGACGATAAGATAGCCGTTGTCCTTGAAATTCTTATTGAGCCGGTCTTCGCAAACAAAGAATTCACACCCGACAATTCCCTTTAATTTTTGCCTTTTTTCTTCAGGTGAATTGGTCAACCCCTTGTTATAGTTGTTCACCGCCTGCACAAAATGGAACGCCCCCATCATGTTTCCCGTATCGGTTAGCGCTACGGCTGGCATGTTGTCTGCGGCTGCGGCATTGACCAAGTCTATTGCACTGGAGGTGGACTGGAGCACGGAAAATTGCGAATGGTTGTGCAAATGGACAAAAGGCGCATCTTCCAAGGTTTGCAGGTTTTCCGCTATTTCTTCGGAAGAGATTTCTTCAGATTGGGTCAGGGAATCCAGTTGTCTTCTAATTTTGTCCGATGCCGCCTTCAAGTTGATATGCTCCAACCCAATCAGCGGAACCGTATCTGGATATACTTCTGAATAATTGTCAAAATAATCGGGTTCCACGTCCAATTCTTCCGCCGTGAATACCCTTCGCCGGATCAGTTCCAGAAAACACCGGGTGGTCGCTTCCACATCGGCAGTGGCATTGTGTGCCTCGGCAAACGGTTCCTCAAAGAGAAATTCATGAAGTTCGGTAAGGGTGGGCAACTTGAATTTGCCTCCGCGGCCGCCGGGAATCTCGCAAAGCTGGGCGGTAATTTCGGTACAGGTATCCAGCACACGCATTCCTGCAAGAGGATTTTCCATTCCCAAGCGATGGAATTCGGCACCCATGATATTAAGGTCAAAATCGATATTTTGGCCCACGACAAACTTCGCCTTGGAAAGTGCTTCACTAAACCGCTCGACCACATCGAGCAAATCACGACCCTGGTCCGTGGCCAATTCCGTAGAGATACCGTGAATTTTTTCGGCGTCAAAAGGTATGTTGAAACCTTCTGGTTTTACAAGAAAATTTTGATGTTCTACCAATCTGCCATACGAATCGTGCACTTGCCAGGCAATCTGAATACACCGCGGCCAGTTGTCGCTATCGCTTACCGGCGCATTGTAATTTTTCGGAAGCCCGGTGGTTTCCGTATCGAAAATCAAAAACATCTTTTCTACAGTTTAAAGATTGGAAATCTGGAGATTGGCAAAAATCGCTAAAACGATTTTCAACTGGTAAAAATATAAAATATACCCCCTATGGAAAAGCAAATCCATTAGGAGTTGTCCACAAAAAAACCCTTCCCTTCGGAATGGTTTTTAGTACATTTTATTCGCCCAAACGCTATGCAAGGGTTTCAAAATTCTTTGCACTGTTGTAAGCATTCTGTATGGCATCTCGCTGGGAAGTGAGAATTTTCTGGGTAGTGGGCGGTAGCTCCGTATCGGCAATTATCTGGTCGTACTCCTCAAGAGCGGCTTTTTCTCCCTTTTGCACTTCATCCAGAATGGTCTTCTCATTGTTTGACGAAAAGGCCGTCTCAATGTCCATCCATGTACGGTGAAGGGCACCGGTGGCACTTCCGCCTTTGTCCGGACTTTCCCCGTAACTCTTGATCTCTGCCTTTATTTCATGGCCAAAATCATAACGTTTTTGTGCCTGCTCCTGGAAAAAGTTTTTGAGTTTTCCGTTCTCCACCTTCTCAGCCGCTTTTTTATACCCTTTTTCGGCATCGTAGTTCTTTTCCAAAAGTTCGTTTAGCTTTCCTGTTATTTTCTCTGTAAACTTCATCATTGTATATTTTAAATTGCGCCACGGTTTTCAAAAAGCCCGTCGCTTAACTTTTCACTCTTAAAAATACAATGTCTCTGGTCTGGAAATAAAATTATTAACGCAAGTTTAGTCAAAATTAACAAGGCATAAACCTCTTTCCTATTCTGAATAGGTTACCTCAAAAAACCCTTCGGTAATCTCGGAGAGATTGGTGGAGAAGTTAAAAGAGCCTTTTAAGGTTCGTGTTTCCGGATTGTGGGAAACAATATTGATGCGGCCTTCCATTGTAGTCTGCGGCCCATTGATATCTTGATATTTCGCGCTATATCCATTGGTAGGCAGTTGATAATCTCCTACTTCCACCATGGCCGGCACCACCAGGGTAATGGTCTCCTGCGAGGTACTTCCCGTTATGGCAAGCGAGTTTCCCGTATTTCTGGCCGAAACCACTATCGGCAGATAGGGCTGGCCATTCACCTTAGCCGAAAACGATCCGGCTTGAGAAGGATCTCCAATATTTTCCCCGCCATAAGGAATGTTGAACATAACGCCTCGGGAAACATAAATAGTGTCAATCCCCGGGAGCATGGCATTAAACTTAAACGTCCCGCTAAGGGTTTTGTTTGCCTCGTTTACTTCGGAAATATTTACAAAGCCCTCTCCATTGGGATTGGTGGAAAATGTATTTCCACTGTAATCCTCAAAGATGGCAAAATTCGGCAATCCCTCACCAATGCCAAAGTTGCCCTCTGCCAAACGGGATAACTTTACGGTCAAGGTCTCTTCTTGGGTAAATCCCTGAATGGTTACAGCACCGTTGCCATCTACAGAAGCACGGGCATCGGTGGAAGCATAAAACCTGTTGTCTATGTTGGCTTGCATGGCCACTTCGTTGGTTTCAATATCGTCACAGCCCACTAAGGCCGAAAGAGATAATAGCAGAATTAAGATTTTTCGCATGGAAGAAGGATTATGTGATTTTGACAAATGTAAAATAAATACTTTAATCGGTTGAATTTCAAAAAGAAAATGCATTATCTTTGCCGACCGCTAAAATATAGCGAAATATAAAAATTATAACCGGGGTCGAGTACCCCAAAAATTAATTTAATTCATGCCTGTAAAAATCAGATTACAACGCCGCGGAAAGAAAGGGAAACCTTATTTCTGGATTATTGCTGCCGATAGCCGTAGCAAAAGAGATGGTAAATACCTAGAAAAAATAGGTTCTTACAATCCCACTACAAACCCTGCACAGATTGAACTAGATGTGGACACTGCTGTAAAGTGGCTTCAAAATGGAGCTCAACCCACAGATACTGCCCGTGCAATCCTTTCCTACAAGGGCGCCCTTATGAAAAACCACCTTGCCGGTGGGGTTCGTAAAGGAGCCTTGACCGAAGAACAAGCAGAAGCCAAATTCAACGAATGGCTGGAGAACAAAAAAGGGTCTATCGACCATAAAAAAGCCAGCTTGGCCGAAGCCAAGGAGAAAGAAAGATCTGAAAAATTGGCTGCCGAAAAAGCTGTAAGCGACAAGCGCGCTGCCGAAGCCGCTGCTGCCGAAGCCCCAGAAGAAGTGGCCGCCGAAACTGCCTCGGAAGAAACTCCAACAGAGGAGACTGCCAAATCTATTGATGAAGTAGCAGAAGAAGCCAAGGCGGAATCAGATACTTCTACCCCTGCCGAACCTACCGAGGACGAAGGGGAAAAAGCGTAAATTCAAAAAACGATGCAAAAGGAGAATTGCTTCTACTTGGGCAAAATCGTTAGAAAATATAGCTTTAAAGGGGAACTTCTCGTTAAATTGGACACGGACGAACCCGAACTTTTTACTGAAATGGAATCGGTTTATGTGGAACAACGCAAAAAACTGGTTCCATTTTTTATTGAGGACAGCTCCCTTCACAAAAGTGAGCTCCTGCGCGTGCGGTTTGAAGACGTCAATACCGAAGAAGAGGCAGATGCACTGATCGGTGCCCATTTATACCTTCCGCTGGAATTTTTGCCCAAACTTACCGGAAACAGATTCTATTATCACGAAATAATTGGTTTTAGTGCGCAAGATAAATCTTTTGGCACCATAGGCACCATAACGGGGGTAAACGACTCTACCTCCCAGGCCTTGTTTGAAATAGACCGCAGTGGAAAACAGATTTTGGTTCCCGTCATAGATCAATTTATCGCAAAAGTAGATCGCGAACAAAAAACTATACATCTCGACCTTCCCGAAGGACTGATCGAACTATATTTATAATTTTTTGCTATCTTGAAGCTAAACTTATAAATTGTAATTATGCGAACCATACTTTTTCTTATTGCCATGCTACCCGCATTTTCGGGCTGTGGACCCACCAAATCAACTTCAACAACAGTTACCGCTGCCAATTCTTGCCAACACGACCATTTTTATGAAACCTCCGTTCAAATAGAAAAACATCCGTTGACCATTAACGACAAGACCAATACGGTGAATGAGGTAATGTACCACTGCGCTCCAAGTTTTTTAGATTCCAAGGAGGCAATGTACCAGCAGTTCGGACTCTGGCAAACAGAGCTGTTTGAAAAAGACAATCCCCATCCCCTTCTGGTGTGGAACGATGTGCAGATATTGCCGCAACACGAAGCCAGATTTACCGTCATCGCTACCGGGAAGGCAAGCCCGGAAAAGACGTATGCCTCGGTCATCGTCTTGGATGAAAATGGGCAGGATGCCATCACCGTCGATTCTGGGTATAAAAACCTCGTCCTTCAGCATATAGGATATCTCCTTCACGAAAAAAAAGAGGGCGACCAATTTCATCAGTTGTATCTTAAAAAATTCTCTCCCAAAAAATGGGAAAAACTCTACGGCAATAATTCCTGATGGACCAATCGTTCCACTTTAAACAATTCAGCGTTGCCCAAGACCGCTGCGCCATGAAAATAGGCACCGATGGCGTCATGCTCGGTGCCTGGGTTTGTTTGAAAAACAATCCCTATTCCGTTTTGGATATAGGCGCGGGCACGGGCATAATCGCTTTACAGTTGGCACAGCGTTCTTCTGCCCAGCAAATTGACGCCCTGGAAATAGAGGAAAATGCCTACGAGCAATGTGTGGAAAACTTTGAAAATTCTCCGTGGAGCGACAGATTGTTTTGTTACCACGCCTCCTTGGAAGAATTTGTCGCCGAGATAGATATCAAGTACGATTTAATAATTTCCAATCCCCCTTTTTATTCCGAATCACACAAGACCATTGACAAGAGAAGGGACATTGCGCGGTTTAACGATGTCCTTCCGTTTGGGGAATTACTCTACGGCGCTGCGCAATTGCTTTCTGCGAAAGGAGTTTTTGCGTTGATCCTGCCCCGGAAGGAAGAAGAGGGTTTTATACGGTTGGCCTCAGAAGTAAAGCTTTATCCGAAACGGATCTGCAGGGTGCGCGGCTCCATTTCAACTGAAGAAAAAAGGAGTTTGCTTGAGTTTTCCTTTGAAAAGATTTCACCTAAAATAGAAAACCTTACAATTGAAATCGCACGCCATAACTACACCGAAGATTATAAAAATTTGGTCCGGGATTTTTATTTAAAAATGTGATTCTAAGAGATCATTTTGCCAGTTGAAATGGGCGTTGACTAATTCAGGCGTTCTAAAACTTTACTGTCAAGAAAATAGGACTTATCAATATATTTTCCGGCTTGGTAATAGACATAAAACGGATATCCCAACGAACCGTCATTACAGGTGCCGCAAAGGCCAGTTAAGAATGAATCATATTTGTGCTTAGGATTAAACAAGTTGCCCGATGGATGTTTTGCAGGGTTTATTATTAGTGGACTATATGCGATATTGTATTCTTTTAATTTAGATAAAATCAAAATTGAACCAGAACCAGAAATTGAAATAAAACGTTTTTTAAATATCTCGATACACCACACACTTCACCAACCCTTTTTGACTAACTAATCCTTCACCAACTCTGTGCTCTTTGTGCCTCCTCTGTGGCCTTTGTGGTTTTCCCCTTCCCGTCCCCGCAATAAAAATCACACGGAACCCGTGGCTGTAGAGACTCTCCTTTACTACACAGTATTCCTCAATTCGTCTAGGATTAATTCCCGCGTTTCATTTTTAAGCACTCTTCTGTTTTCCAAGGTCAATCCTTCCGTAGAAATAGGCTCGAGCACCTTAACCCTCATTTTTCCCGGACCGCCCCTGAACAAATGATAGGGAAGCCGCTTTTTGTTGTCATAAAAAACCATGGGGACAATGGGAATTTGATGTTCTATGGCCAGACGGAAGGCACCATCCTTGAATTCGTCCAAGTTCAAATCGATATTTTTGGGCACGCCCCCTTCCGGAAAAATGCACACGCTCAAACCTTCGCTCAACCTTTTTTCCGCTCGGTGGAAAGCCTCTACCCTACTCTTGGCATTGCCCCTGTCTACCAAAATACAGGTGCGCTTGTAAATAAACCCGAAGAGGGGATATTTGGCCAATTCCTTTTTCCCCACAAAAACAAATGGTCGCCTGGAAGTGTAAAACATAAGCATGATATCGGTCATCGAGGTATGGTTGGCCACAAATAGATAACTTTTCCCCTTTTGAAGTTTGCTTTTCCTTTTGATTACGGGAAAACAGCCAATGCCGAAAAGAATACTGCCGGACCACACCCGGGCTACCTTGTAGAAAAAGGGATACCACGAAGATTTTAGGATACTGAGCACCAGGAACGGAAAAAGAACCACCGTAACCACGGTTACCACCAAATAGAACCACACATGATACAAGGGGGCCAGTATATGTTGAATTTCCTTCATCGACTTCCAAAAGTAATAATTTGAACGATGTGAGTAAATCAAAAAAACTACCTTTGCCAAAAATCTTATCCAAAAATGTCCAGAATTCTCACAGGAATACAGAGTACGGGTACTCCGCATCTAGGCAATCTGTTGGGTGCCATTATTCCCGCCATAGAAATGGCCAACGATCCCAAAAACGATTCCTTTCTCTTTATCGCCGACATGCATTCGCTAACCCAAATTAAGGATGCCGCCCAGTTGCGCGCAAACACCTACAGCGTTGCCGCCACTTGGCTTGCCTGTGGTTTGGATATTGAAAAAGTGGTTTTTTACAGACAGAGCGATGTACCCCAAACCACCGAACTTTCGTGGTACCTCAGTTGTTTTTTTCCCTTTCAGCGTTTAACCCTTGCCCATTCTTTTAAGGACAAGGCAGACAGACTGGAAGACGTGAATGCAGGCCTTTTTACCTATCCTATGCTGATGGCAGCAGACATTCTTTTGTACGATGCCCAGGTGGTTCCGGTGGGAAAGGACCAGATGCAGCACATAGAAATTACCCGCGACGTCGCTTCGCGATTCCACACCCAGATGGGAGAAACCTTTGTCATGCCCGTAGGAAAAGTAACTGAGGCAACCATGTACGTGCCCGGAACGGATGGTTCAAAAATGAGCAAATCCAAAAACAACTACATCAATATCTTTTTAAATGACAAACAATTGCGAAAGCAAATAATGGGAATTGAAACAGACAGCACGCCCTTGGAGGAGCCAAAGGATCCCGAAACCTGTAATGTTTTTGGTATTTACAGATTGTTGGCATCGGAAGGGGAAGTGGCCCAGATGCGCGAAAATTACCTGAAGGGAAACTATGGATATGGACATGCCAAACAGACCTTGTTTGATTTGATTATAACCCGGTTTTCCGAGGAACGCAGCCGATATACCTATTATATGGACCACCTTTCCGAAATAGATGCCGCTCTGGCCCAAGGGGCCGACAGAGCCCGTGCCGTAGCCGATTCGGTATTGGATAGGGTGCGCAAAAAATTGGGTTATTAATCATTGTTGACAAATAAAAACTGCATTCTGGTTTTGGTCAGTAACAAAACTGCAATAACCCCAGTTTCTATATATTTAAATTTAAGGTGAAATATTTTCAGTGTTCTACGTTTAGTTTTTGATTCTTGCAGTGCCGGCGGTCTGGTTTCTATCCCCGGACAATACTTGTTATTAATCATTTTCAAAAATCTTATACATGCAGTCTAAAACCCCCAAAGAATCCCTCACCATCATTACCGACATGGTACTTCCCAGCGATACCAACCCCATAGGCAATATGTTTGGGGGAGAGTTATTGGCCCGGATGGATCGAGCCGCTAGTATCGCCGCCCGTAGACACAGCCGAAGGATTGTGGTAACCGCTTCCGTAAACCACGTGGCCTTTAACAGAATGATCCCCTTGGGAAGTGTGGTAACCGTGGAGGCAAAGGTCTCCAGGGCTTTTACAAGTTCCATGGAGGTGTATATGGATGTGTATATAGAAGACAGGGAGAGCGGAGATAAAATCCTCTCCAATGACGCCATTTATACCTTTGTGGCAGTAGATGAAATGGGAAGGCCGGTACGTGTTCCCGCCATTGAACCGGAGACCGAGATAGAGAAGGAACGCTATCAGGCCGCCTTGCGCAGGAAACAGTTGAGCCTGGTCCTGGCCGGAAAAATGAAACCGAGCGAAGCTACGGAATTGAAAGCGATATTTCAATAAAGGTCGTGCTCCACAAACTTACCGGCTGCTATAGCTGTTCATGAAAATGCCGTTCCCAATTAAGGTAAAAAGGCAAAGGGGATTCCATAGTGGTATTATTTACTAAAGAAAAGAGGTTTTACTTCTTACAAAGCCACAAAACCCATGCATCTAACGGCCAACGGCAATATTTGCTTATCAAAAATGGGTTTTTAAATAAATGACTGGTCATGTGGCCAAGTGCTTTGGCTGACGGAAGGGAAGGGTAACAGGCCCATTATTTGTTCTGAAAAATCTTTACTGAATTGAACTCCGCCAACAAAAAATACAACAATAAGGCGAAGGAGCCATTGCCATATTGGTTACTGCCTCATAGGGATTTCTGTTCTTTTTTCAACTTCATCTACAATTTCCCTCTTATCCTACATCCTATAAATCCAATCGGCGGGATTGATTTTGGTTTTATTTCTGTAGATATAAAACTTTAATACCGTTCGACCCTCTGTTGGGCTTTTGGCCACCGTTCCTATCTTTTGTTTGGTGGACACTTTATCTCCTTTTTGTACCGAAACGGTGGCCAGATTGCTGTACACCGAGATGTAATCTCCGTGTTGTACAAACACAACCTTATTGGCCCCCTTGATTACCTGGATAGACATAACCTGTCCCTCAAAAATGGCCCTAACGGGAGCATTATCTTCGGTGGCGATTTCCACACCGCTGCTGTTGGTGGTAACATTGGGAAATTGTGGGTGCTGATGTGTTCCAAAACTTTTCACGACCATCCCTTTCTCCACCGGCCATGGAAGTTTTCCCTTGTTGCTGCTAAAATTGGCAGCGAGGGCCTTGTCTTCTGCCGTCATGGCAAAACCTCCGGCGGCAGCGGGTTCCTTGGTTACTTTATTGGCCGCATTGGCCTTTCGGTTAGCCTCTGCTATGGCAGCTTTTATCAGGGCATCTATTTCCTCGTCAATTTTGTCGGCTTCTTTTTGTTTTGCCCTTATCTGTGCCGTAAACTTGCTCTCGTCTTTTTTTAATGTCGCCACCAATTGCTGCTGGGCCTTTCGCTCCTCGGTGAGCTGCTTTTTGGTAACCTCGTTTTCCGCTATTAGTTTCTGTTTTGTTTTTTTCTGCGATATCAAATCGGCATTCAGTTGCTGCAGCTCTTCGGTCTTTGCCCTGATGGTTTCTCCTTGTTTTTTTCTGAAAGCGGCGTATTGCTTCATATACTGTAAGCGCTTATACGCCTGTAGGAAATTTTCCGAAGAGAGCAGGAACATCACCCGGCTTTGCTGGTTCTTGCTTTTATACGATTTGCGGACCATCTGGGCATAATCTGCCTTCATCTCTTTCAATTCTTCGCGAAGGGCACTTATTTTGTTGATATTGCTGTTGATGTTCCGGGTGAGTAGATTGGCCTGTTGATTGGTGACCCGTATGAGATTCTCGGTGGCCGCAATGCGCTGGTTGATATCCTCCACTTGGGAAAGCACCGATTTCTCCTCCTTTTTCGTTTTGAACAATAGGGAGTTTATCTGCTTTATTTCTGCCAGGATGGCCTGTCTCTTTTCTTCCAGTTCCTTCTGTTTGTCCACTTGGGCCAACGACGGCGGAATTGCAAGCAGACAGACTAGAAAGGCGAGAAATAGGGATAGATTCTTCATTCAATCAAAGTTTGATTTGTTGATAGCCATCGGGAATTTCAAAGGGAAAACTTACATCCACGTTCAAATCAATTTTTTTATAGGTAATTTCTATCTTGGTCTGTTCTTGGCTTTCACTGGAGATAATGGAAATGTTCGTGGGAAAATATTGCCCTTCCTGTAGCTGGTATTCGCCATATCGAATGTTCAAAAAGCGTTCTTGCTCCGGCTGCGACACCGTTTCGGAGGCCACCCTAAAGATTTCCGGATACAAAAAGAGCGAATGTATAAAATTGTGAGGCTGCCGCTTGGGCTGCAGTTTAAATTTATTCTGAAAAATTTCCGAAGCATACCTTCCCGGTTCCAAAGGAAAGATGGTTTGGCCCAGGAGCAGGCTCTGTGCCTGTTCAAAATTTATCGGGGTTCCCACCCACTCTCCCAAAATGGCAAAATCGCCTTCAAAATACGTTTTTCCAATGGTTTCGTAATAGCTTACTTGCTTTGGGGTGATCAAGACCTTGGCGATGGTTATTCCCAAAACAGAGGCTTTTACCCAAATAAACCTGTCTTTTTCCATTCGCATACTTACCGTAATCCGCTGGGCCTTGTCTTCGGTTTCATAAGCTACCTGCATTCGGCCCGCAAGGGTGTGGAATTGCGGCATGGCCAGCTTATGGGCGGCGATGACCTCTTTGGAAGAATGTGGCTCTGCTGTGGAAGGGGTTTTTGTGGTGCCACAGGAAACCAAAAACAACAGCAGGGAAAAATAAAGAATCTTAATTTTCATTGAGGTTTAGGGAATTTGGGCGGCCTTTTCGGAAAATAATTTCGCCTTTTGCAGGTCGCCTTTTTCCGAATATGCCAGGCTTAGTTGTTTATAAAAATCGCGCTGCATCTGTGGGTCTTCCAAAATAAAATCCAATCCCGATTCAAGGCTTTCCAGCGCTTGGTCCGGCTGGTGCAGGGCGTTGTGGGCCACACCGTTCAACAGGTACAGCAGGGCTTGTGCGGGAAAATTATCCAGGCCTTCCTGGCTTAGGCTTACCGCCCGCCCGAATTTTTGGGTGTCTATCTGCAGGAGAATGGTATTTTTTAAAAGATTGTAATTCAAAGGGGTGAGGGCCACGCCTTTTTCGTAAAAAGCAAGGGCCTTTTCCTTTTGCATTTTTGCGGAAAAATAATCGCCGAGTTTTTCATATACCTTTCCCCCATTTTCTTCGGAAAAAAGGGTGGCCATGTTTTCCAACTCGGGTTCCAACTGCGGATGTTCATTCACATACAGAATAAAATCACCCAACACCTTGTACTTGCTCTCCTGGTCTATTTCTTCCGAAGAAAAGACAACCTTCATGCTCTCTAAAGCCTCGGGAATCGCTTCTTTATCCAAATAAAATTTATAGAGGGCCAAATGTACCAATTGCGATTTCGGTTTCGCCTTCAACAAGTCCAGGGCCGTGGCGAAAGCCTTTTCGCTATCTCCCTGCTCGCTGTAGAAAAAGATGAGTTTTAAATATTCTCTTTCGTTCTTCGGATTGTCCCCAATTTTTTGCTCCAGGTTGTCAATTGCTCCCTGTGTATCTCCGGTAGCGCGATAGATTTGCGTGCGCAAGGCATTGCGAAGGTCGCTCTCGCCCCACATGGCATCCAGTTCATCCAACTGTTCCAATGCCTTCTTGTACTGTTTGGTGGTGGCGTAGAGATTGGCCAAATCTTCTTTGTAATCCTCATCAAAGGGAATAAGCTTTTTTACCAAGGGAATGGCCTTCTCAAAATCCTGCTGTTGATAGTAAAGGTCATAGAGCTGTTCCAGCACATCCAGCCGATCTCCTTGGGAGGCCAAAACTTTTTCAAAGTTTTTTTCGGCCTGTGCATACTCATTCAGCAAGGCGTGGTTCTTTCCCATTTCAAAATACACTACGGCCTTGTTTTCGGGTGTCTTTGCTGCTTTTTCAGCTTTGGCTAATGCGGTGAGTGCCAATTCGTAATTTTCTATGGCTTTTTGTTTAAGACCTTCAAAAAAGTTTTCCTGAAAGGCATCGCTCACGGTTCCCAACTGATCCATGGGATTGGTGATGGTGTCCGATTCCAATTCCTGGCCATAGAGGCCGGAGGGCAGGGAAATCGCCAACCCAAGAACAAGCAGTAAACCAAACGCAGCCTTCATAAACCTTACCGTATGCTTAATATTATTTCAATTCTGAATAGTCGCCAATGCTAACATTGGTAAACTTTCCATCAAAAATAGCGTAATTGCCAATCATGGCATTGTTCAAATGCGCATTCCTCACTTGCGAATGTTTTTGTACAATGCTGTTTTCAACAGTACTATCCGTTACCACGGTGCCTTCCCCAATGGAGGCATAGGGGCCCACCGTGCTGTTGCGCAACACTACCCCGTCTCCAATAAAACTGGGTGGGAGGATCTGGGAATTTTGCAAGGTTACGTTATTTGAAACCAGTTGCGACGGATCGAGAAAGCCGAGCATTTTTTTATTGGTTTCTACGGTTACTTCCTTGTTGCCGCAATCCATCCATTCATCTACCGTACCTGTCTTAAATATTTTACCCTTGGCCATCATTCTCTTGATGCCGTCGTTTATCTGGTATTCCCCGCCATTGATGATATTGTGGTCCAGGACGTGTTGCAGTTCGTCCTTCAATTCCCCGATGTCTTTAAAATAGTAGATCCCTATAACTGCCTGGTCGCTGACAAACTCGGTAGGTTTTTCCACCAATTCGATAATTTCATTTTGCGCATTCAGGTTTACCACCCCGTAGGCTTCGGGATTTTCTACTTTTTTGGTCCAAATAACCGCATCGGCCTCCTTGTCCAATTCAAAATTGGCCCGAATGAGCGTATCGGCGTAGGCGACCACGGCGGGACCGGAGAGCGAATCTGCCGCACACATTATGGCATGGCCGGTACCTTTGGGATCCAATTGTCTGTAAATGGAGGCCCTGGCCCCTAATTGATGGGCCAACTTTCTTAAATTGTTTTCCACCTCTTCCCCAAAAAAAGCGGGATCGCCCAGGATAAAGGCTATCTCCTCTACCTCCTCTCCCAATATTGCCACAATATCTTCCACCAATCGGTTGACGATGGGTTTGCCCGCCACGGGAATCAAGGGTTTGGGAACAGTGAGTGTATGGGGACGAAGTCGGCTTCCGCGGCCGGCCATGGGAACTATTATTTTCATATTGCTTTGCCTGAATTGTCTGGCTTTGTTTTTTTAATAGGTTAAAAAAATGCACGATTACATTTCAACATCAATGGCGGCCGGTACTGCCGAACCCACCTTCTCCCCGCGCCGTTTCGGAAAGTTTATCCACCTCTTCCCATTGGGCGCGTTCGTGTTTTGCGATGATCAATTGGGCAATGCGTTCGCCGTGGGCGATAGTAAAATCTTCGTGCGAGAGATTTACCAAGATTACCCCTATTTCACCGCGGTAATCTGCATCGATGGTCCCGGGGGAGTTTAATACGGTTATTCCTTTTTTGGCGGCCAACCCACTTCTGGGGCGTACTTGTGCCTCATAGCCCAAGGGCAGCTCGATAAAAAGACCGGTCTTTACAATGGCTCGTTGAAGCGGCTTGAGAATAACTTCCGCTTCAATGTTGGCGCGAAGGTCCATGCCGGCAGAGGCAAGGGTTTCGTAGCTGGGCAGAGGATGGCCCGAGAGATTCTTTATCTTTATTTTCAAGGTGTGTAAGGTATCCAATTTGAACGGTATAAGAGGATTGATTTTTAACTGTGAATAACGTATAAAGCCGAAGCTTACTTTTTGATTATTCTTCGGAATTCATTTTTTTCGAAATATACTATCACGCAAACATATATCAAGAACAACGCCGTTCCCAGCCAAATATTTCCGGGGAAGGCGTAGAATGATAGGGCCGAGAAGGCTATTGCCAATAACAGAAGCCCTCCAATCCGGTTTATATTGTACGGAACTTCGTAATATTTTTGTCCGTAAAGATACGAAAGCACCATCATACTGCCATAGGCGGCAAGAGTGGCAATGGCCGAACCCATATAACCGATAAGGGGGATTAGCAGATAATTGAGGACCAGGGTTATGATGGCAGCAACTATTGATATATAGGCCCCAAATTTGGTCCGGTCGGTAACCTTGTACCAAACCGAAAGATTGTGGTAGATTCCCAAAAACAGATTGGCCAATAAAATCAAGGGCACGATTTTCAAGGCTTCCCAATACAGACTATTGGGAATCAATATTCTTTTAAAAATGTCGATATACACAATTACAAATACGAGTATCAGCGAGCCGAAAATGGTGAAATACTTGGTAATGGTGGCATAGGTGCTCCTGGCGTTGCTCGCGCCCGAATAATTGAAGAAAAACGGTTCTATTCCCAAGCGGAAGGCCATGACGAACAGGGTCATAAACATTCCCAATTTATAACAGGCGGAATAAAGTCCCACCTCTACCTCTGCCACATTTTCAGGAAGCAGGTATTTAAGCATAATCCGGTCAAAGGCTTCGTTAACACTAAAGGCAATGCCCGCGACCAGCACCGGAAGGGCATATTTCATCATCTGTCTCCATATCTTTTTGTCGAAGCCAAAACAAATCTTGACATAAATGTTAAGCACCATTACCAAGGTAAGGGCACTGGCGATTAAGTTGGCTATAAACACATAGGCCACTTTATTGGTAGGATTCCACAGCGATTTCCACCATCCGCCATCTGCGGCCAATTTTGGCAGGAGAAGAAAGAAAAACAAATTGAGGCCGAGGTTTATGCATACGTTTAGAATTTTAATCACCGCATACCGCATGGGTTTTTCATTGGCCCTAAACCACACGAAAGGCAGCACCACCAGCGCATCCAGGGCGAGAATCCACAGACCATAGGTTACGTATTGGGTTTTAAATTCGGCCACCTCTGCCAACCGATGCCTCAATAGCAAGGTGATGCCCAAAAACAGCAGGGATGAAATGGTAAGGGAGGTGAGGGTCGTGGATTGCACTACCTTCTGATTGGTGCCGTCCTTGGTAACAAAGCGAAAAAAAGCGGTCTCCATGCCATAGGAAAGCAGAACGTTCCCTAAAATCAAAAAAGCCATCAAACTGGCATAGACACCGTATTCCTCGGGCAAGAGCACCTCTACGTATAGCGGCACCAGGATTACGGAAAGCACCCGCGGCAACACCGTGGCCAATCCGTAAATAAAGGTTTGTTTAAAAAGTTTTTTAAAGAGTGCCAAATGCTATTTCGGTTTTGCGGCCAATGAAAATATCTATCTCTATCTGTTAACCAAAAAAGGAAACCTGAACAGAAATCTTAGAGGCATATCTGCAAAGACCAGATTTGCGCTTTTACAGGACTATTTAATAAAATCAAACCCACAATAAGGAACCAAAACATCGGGGATTTTAATTCCTTCGGCGGTTTGGTAGTTTTCCAGAATTCCGGCCAATACTCGGGGCAGGGCCAAAGCACTGCCGTTTAGGGTGTGGGCCAATTTGTTTTTTCCATCGGTATCCTTGAATCGCAATTTCAGTCGATTGGCCTGAAAGGTCTCAAAGTTGGAACACGAGGAGATTTCCAACCATCGGTCCTGGGCGGTGGAAAACACCTCAAAATCATAGGTCATGGCGGCGGTAAAACCCAAATCTCCCCCGCAAAGGCGCAAGATGCGATAAGGCAATCCCAATTCGGCGAGAATGTCTTTTACGTGGTCCACCATTCCGTCCAAGGCGGCGTAGGAATTGTCCGGATGCTCTATGCGAACGATTTCCACCTTGTCAAATTGGTGCAATCGGTTCAGTCCGCGCACATGGGCCCCATAACTTCCCGCCTCTCTGCGGAAACAGGGCGTATAGCCCGTACATTTGATGGGAAAATCGGCATGGGTGAGCAAATCGCCACGAAACATATTGGTAATGGGCACTTCCGCAGTGGGAATCAAATACAAGTCGTCCACCCCCACGTGGTACATTTGTCCCTCCTTGTCGGGTAGTTGGCCCGTACCGTAGCCCGAGGCCTCGTTTATCATAAGCGGCATTTGATATTCGGTATAGCCGGCTGCGATGTTCTTATCCAAAAAATAAGAAATCATCCCCCGTTGCAACCGTGCCCCCAATCCTTTATACACGGGAAAACCGGCCCCGGTAACCTTAACCCCCAGTTCAAAATCTATTAAGTCGTATTTTTTGGCCAGTTCCCAATGGGGCAACGCTCCGGCCACAAGTTTGGGAATTTCGCCCTCCCGGCACACTTCTTTGTTGTCTTTTTCATCCTTTCCGGCGGGCACAAGTTCATGGGGTACATTGGGTACCGAGTAAAGAAGTTGCTGCAATCTCTCGGAGGCCGATAGCATCGTTTCGTTCAACTGCTTGGACCGCTCCTTCAATTCGGCCGTTTTTTCCTTTAACTCATTGGCCTTTTCGGCCTCCCCGCTTTTAAAGAGATTGCCTATTTCCTTGGAATAAGTGTTGCTCTGGGCCAAAACTTCGTCCAATTGGGCCTGGGTACTGCGGCGTTCTTCATCTACGGCCAAAATCTCTTCCAGTACGGCCTTGGCATCCAATCCTCTTTTGGAAAGCGATTTTATATATTCCTCTTTGTTTTCACGGATTTCACTTACTTGTAACATGCGCTTAATTTTGAAGCGGCTAAGGTACAAAAAAGAGGAGAGGTTTTGGGAATAGTAAAAGACTGGACCGCAAAATAATCTGCCTTCAACTTTAAGCGGAATTCTTATCTTTTTTAAAAAAGAAATCAACCCTCAATCCGGTTTGGCACCTATTCTTCCGGCAACCCACCAAGCCTCCATTTAAGCTGTCCTTCCACGGGTATGTTGGCAAAGCCAACGACAATGATATTTTGTGCGAATAACTGAAGGAACCATATTCCAAAGAACATTGCCGTCCGCCTTAGCGGACGGATAGGTTTACGTTTTTTTTTTGGCCTTGGCCGCATTTCTTCAAAATCATATATTCAATCTTGGTTCCCGTAGCGCCAGCGGTTTTGGTTCCTGGCTCCCGTAGCGCCAGCGGTCCTTTTTTATAAAACCCATATTTTTTGTATCTTATGGAGATGGACAGACTAAAATACATATCATTTATCCTGATATTTTTCCTGTCGCTTGCATGTGAGGAGGACAACGAACCTGCCAACCCAAAGGAAGTATCGCTAACGGTAACGGCCACCGCCTATAATGCCACGGAGCACCAGACCAAAAAGGGCAGCAAGAGAGCCGCATGGGGCGACCTCTTGGAAGAAGGCGTGCGCGCCGTGGCCGTCTCGCGCGACCTGATAGCCTTGGGGCTCGACCACAATGAGGAAATAGAAATAGAAGGTCTTCCGGGCATTTATATTGTAAAGGACAAGATGAACCGCCGATGGCAGAAAAGAATCGACATTTTTATGGGAATGAATGTAGAGGCCGCCAAGGAATGGGGAAAAAAGCAGGTTGAAATCCATTTCAGCCGAAAAGATTGGCCCGACGACAAATTTTCGCGGTCCACACGCTAGACTGTCCCTGCTCCCGTAAAATCCTGAAACAACCGAATTATGGATTTCGGGCCGATGTGTTTTCCTTATTGTGGTAATCTGCGGGTGAGGGCAGTATCCACTCACTGTGTTTAAATGGATGCCACTCTTCGGCAGCCAGATCTACATCGGGATCGGTAAATGGAAAATACGGACCGTGGTTAACGCTAATCATGGCTTTCATATAAACGGACACATTCCTTCCTTTTTCCGCCTCGGCCTTTTTTATATGCTGTGCCAACTGCCACATTAAATCGGGTTTTGTACGTACCGCGGCACCTTGCTTTTTTCCCAAGATTTCAGAATAATCATAGACTTCCTTTTTCCCGGTTTTTTTATCGGCCACATACACGGTAAGTGTTCCGCTCTTGGACCTCAGCATCATGCGCCAGCTCAACCTGTGCCCCTCCTCGGTCCACAGTACATCGTCCTTAAAAAACCAATGCCGTAAGGGCAGGCCAAGCTGTACAATAAAATACAGCGACAGCACACCCACCAATACATTTTTATACGGCGGTACAATTGTGGGCCCGTTTACGTAGGCCGTCCTCATATCCTCGGAAAACCACCTTTTGGGCAAGAGTCGTTTCCGAAGCGTTTGCGGGGTGAAAAAGAATAGGGCAAAGGCGATGGACATATAGGGGAAAATACCAATTTGGAAGACCACCGAATTAAATAGATGAAAGAAAACAGAGATGACAAAGGCGACCAAGCGGGTACGCCGCCACAATAATAAGGGCACGATGAGCAGGTCAAAGAGGATTCCCCCATACGCCAGGACCCAATGCACCCATTCCTTTTGCAAAAGAGGACCGATAAGCCAATAATCGCTCTTCCCGCTCATAAAAAGGCCGAGGACCGTGGCATTGAGCCAATCGGGATACAGTTTTGCCACCGAGGCGTAGGTATAGACAATCCAAATCTGCAAAATCAAAATCAACAAGACCCATCGGGGCATGGATTTGGATAGGAGGTTTTTATCCAGCCTACTATCGACAGATAAACTGCGGTTGGCTGGCAAAAAGGCCATAATCCAGCACAAGAGCATCATAAGATAATAATGGTTGTTATAACTGGATTTTTGCATGAGATACACTCCGCTCCACATAAGGGCATACGCTATTATCCCCAAGCGATATTTAAAGCCCAGCATGACAAAAATGCCGAAGATGCCCATTAAAACAAAATAGAAATAGAGGATATCGCCCCGCAAATACTGCAGAAAATCGAAGCCGATAAAATTGAATGTAAAGGGGGTCTCGATCAAGGTACGGCGCAACCAGCCGGTGGAAATGGCACCAAAGGCCTCAATGGTTATCAATAGACCAAACACAACCCTGAAAAGCACAAGGCCAATGTTGTCTATTTGCTTAAAGAGAAATCTATCCACCACTTTTTAAATAATTCCTGGCATATTCCTCATCCTTTTTTATTTCCTTCCGAAGTGCTTCCACGGAACCAAAGTCTTCCTCTTCGCGAATGAATTTCAAGAACGATATGGTAATATTTTTTCCGTATAAATCTTGGCTAAAATCGAGAAAATGGGTTTCAATGGTCCTTTCCTCCCCTCCCACGGTAGGATTTGTTCCTATACTGGTGATGCCCAGGTACTCTTGCCCGTCCAGCGCTGACCGGACAATATATACCCCGTTTTTGGGAACCATTTTATACTCTTCCCTCAAGTGCAAATTGGCCGTAGGATAATCGATGGTCCGTCCTATGGCCTTCCCTTTAACCACTTCGCCCGAAACCATAAAATTATATCCCAGATATTCATTGGCGGTTTCCACATCGCCTTGTGAGAGTGCCTTTCTAATTTTTGTAGAGCTCACTGCCACGTCGTCTATTTCCTTGGCGGAAATCTCTTCCACTTCAAAATTATAGGTGCGCCCAAATTCTTTTAAATCCTCGATATTGGCCGTGCGGTTTCTTCCGAAGCGGTGGTCGTATCCAATAATGATCTTCTGGGCGTTCAGCCGGTTAACCAGTATATCGCGCACGTATTCCATGGCGGTGAGTCGGGAAAAAGCATGGGTAAACGGATGGATAACCAAATGGTCCAAGCCTGTCTTTTCCAGCAGTTGCGACCGTTCCTCAATGGTGTTGAGAAGCTTTAAATCTGAATTTTGCTGCAGAACCATTCGCGGATGGGGAAAAAAAGTGAGTACCACCGAGTCCAGATTGTCTTCGCGGGCGGTTTCCACCAATCGCTTTAAAATGGCCTTATGGCCCATGTGCACCCCATCAAAGGTGCCGATGGTCACCACAGAGCGGCGTGGATTGAGATATGCGGATGCGGAGGGATATGACTTCAAGATTACTTTCCGTTATAAGTGTTCATGGTATTGTTTATTCCCGCAAGGGCAAAGGATTCTATCGCCTCACAACTCTTTTCCAACCGTTCGGGCATTCGTTTTTCTTCGTCTTCTTCCCACTCGCCCAACACATAATCTACCTGTCTTCCTTGAGGAAAGTCAGCACTTATTCCGAAGCGAAATCGATTGTAATGCGTGGTCTGCAATGTGATCTGAATGTCTTTAAGTCCGTTGTGGCCGCCATCGCTGCCTTTGGTTTTAATTCGAATGGTTCCAAAAGAAAGGTTGATATCATCGGTTATAACCAAAAGATTTTGCAAGGGAATTTTTTCCTTGTCCAACCAATACTTAACCGCTTTCCCGCTTAAATTCATAAAGGTACTCGGTTTTAAGAAAATAAAGGTTCGCCCTTTCAATTTGTGGGTAGTGATATCTCCCAATTTTACGGTTTCCCAGGTCAAGGCATTTTTTTCGGCGTAAAAATCGACGATCCGAAATCCGATATTGTGCCGTGTGTTGGCATATTTAGGACCTATATTCCCCAGGCCGACGATAAGAAATTTTTTCATGGGTTCTACTTCTGAGTGTTGAGGTTGGTCGGTGCCCAATAATTTGCGAAAAAGCGACAGCATGGCATTTTGTTTCTATGGCTTTACATGCACAAATATACATTTCCGCCAAACTACATTACAGGGTATTACGGGCAAAAATAAAAAAAGCACCCTGAATTAACAGGATGCCTTCTATCATATTGATAAAGATGCTAAATTACTTTACTGCAGCAACATCATCGGTTTCGGTAGCCGGAACTTCTTCTCCTTCGGCACCTTCGGCAGTTTCACCTTCTTCTTCTTCCACCTCGTCAACAATTGCCGTACGCGATGTTCTGATCTGGCATATTACCGTATTGTCTTGATGCATGATCTTGTAATCGTCGTTTTTCACAGCGGTTACATACATTTTGTTGCCTATACGCATGTCTGAAATGTCCACTTCTATAAAATCGGGAAGATTTTTGGGAAGTGCCTTTACCCGCAGTTTTCTGGTAACAATACGCAAAACACCACCATTTCTAACCCCACGGGAGTTTCCTACGGTGCGGACGGGGATCTCCATCATCACTTCCTTGTCTTCAAAGATCTGGTAAAAATCAATGTGAAGGATTCGGTCAGTAACCGGATGGAATTGGATATCCTGAAGGATGGCATGGATTTTTTCACCTTCCAGCTCAATTACAACGGTGTGTACGTTTGGGGTGTAGATTAGGTCTTTGAATGCAATTTCGTCTGCTGCAAAGCTGATTGGCTCTTCCCCTCCGTAAACTACGCAAGGAACCATATCAGCATTACGTAGGGCTTTGGTCGCCTTCTTGCCCACGCTTTCTCTTTTTGATCCTTTGATTGTAATAGATTTCATTTTCTCAAAATGTTATAATTAATAAAACACCCTAAAAAGCTGTTTTTTAGGGTGTGCAAAGATAATTTTTATTTTGGATATACTATTTACCTTTTCCCATTTTTTTACTTATGCTTATGCCGAAGCCTCATGGGTTTCCTTAAAAGCCCGTGTTCTTGGTAGATTAAGATATAGCCAACAAGAATAATGGCCACCATGCGCGGTATTTACATCAAAAATTTTCCGCTGATGGATTTATTGGCATTTACGGCCAACATAACATCGGCAAAAAGCTTGGCACAGCTAATCACCCTTATCTTGTCGTGGGGTTTGGTGGGAATGGAATCGGAAACAATCAGTTCCTTCATCTGCGATTTTTCAATCCGCTCGTATGCATTGCCAGACAGCAAAGGGTGGGTACAAATGGCCCGAACGCTTAAGGCGCCACGCTCCATCATCAAATCTGCAGCGGTTGTCAAGGTGCCGGCCGTATCCACCATATCGTCTACCAAAACCACATTTTTGCCCTTAACATCGCCAATAAGCTCCATATAGCTGATTACATTGGCCTTTTCCCGTTGTTTATAGCAGATCACCACATCGCATTCCAGAAATTTGGAATAGGCATAAGCTCTTTTGCTACCGCCCATATCTGGAGAGGCAATGGTGAGGTTATCTAAATTGAGGCTTTTTAAATAGGGCAAGAAAATGGTGGAGCCGAAGAGATGGTCAACAGGTTTTTCAAAAAACCCCTGGATTTGGTCTGCGTGGAGGTCCATGGTAATAATTCGCGTAGCACCGGCCGTTTCCAACATCTTTGCCACCAATTTTGCGGCAATGGGCACCCGGGGCTTGTCCTTTCTGTCCTGCCGTGCCCATCCAAAGTAGGGCATTACGGCGGTTATATGGCGGGCCGAGGAACGTTTGGCGGCATCGATCATCAGCAGCAATTCCATCAAATGGTCGCTGTTGGGAAAGGTGGATCCGATTAAAAAAACCCGGGAGCCCCTCACCGATTCCTCGAAAGAAGGCTGAAATTCGCCATCGCTATAATGCGAAGTAATCACGTTGCCCAAAGGAATGCCATAATGGGCCGCTATATCTTTGGCAAGCGCTTCGCTTTGTTTACAGGCAAAAATCTTAGGGTCTGGCGCGATGGTTGGCATAATGGAGGGTTTAGTTGATTGGCTGCAAAGTTAGAAATTTATCACTTGTAACTTTTAAAAAAAATCTTTGTTGTCCAATTTTGATTTTCCGATATCGTTTCCTCCGCCGGACAATTCTGAAAAATACCTTTCAAAAAAATTATAGATATTTCGATTTATTGTTTATTTTTGCCTCCCATTTGCCCAAGTGGCAGTCTCGATAAATATCGAGGTGGCCTATCGGTCTAATGTGCGTTGGCAGAAATGCGTGCTGGATTCAAAATCCTCTATAAAATGCTCGAGTGGCGGAATTGGTAGACGCGCTGGATTCAAAATCCAGTTCTTTCGGGAGTGTGGGTTCGATTCCCACCTCGAGTACAAATAATACCTTACAATGCCCTATATACAGTTAACTGTAGACAGGGCATTTTACTTTTTCTGTATCTTTCCTACATCCCCCTAAATTCCACGCCCCAACCCTTGCCTGCACCTAAAAAAGGATGTCTCGGATATTTTTTGTTTTTTGGGCCTCCGGGTGGAATTATGTTCCCACCTTATGAAGTTTTGGGCATTATGTCTATATTTGGCCCAATCGTGTAACCTCAAATCCCATGTCAGATTTCTGGCTTTATTTTAATCTTGGCCTTCATCATGTTTTAGACTGGAACGCCTACGATCACATCTTGTTTTTGGTGGTGCTCACCGCGGGTTATGCCTTCTCATCCTGGAAAAAACTGCTGATCCTCGTCACCCTCTTCACCCTGGGCCATACCCTTTCCCTGCTATTGGCCAGTTACAATGTTGTCAGTGTTTCGGGAAAGGTTATAGAATTTCTTATTCCTATCACTATCCTCGCAACCGCCCTGTTTAATCTCTTTACGGCTGGAAAGGAAAAAAAGGTTGAAAAAATAGGTCTCTTTTACGCGGTCACCATCTTCTTCGGAATTATCCACGGCCTGGGCTTTGCCTCTTTTTTCCACAATCTGGATACGGGAGGGAAATTCCTCCCCCTGTTGGAATTTGCCCTGGGGATTGAAACAGCCCAAATTCTTGTGGTAATCGCTATTCTGATCCTCGCTTTTATATTTCAAACAATTTTCCGATTCAACAAAAGAGATTGGGTCCTGGTGGTTTCTTCCGTGGTCATTGGAATGGTGATCCCTATGCTAATGGACAACTGGATATTTTGAAATCGGTTTTATGGGTGAACAAACCGTGGCTTCAATTCGCTTCCCATTCACGATAAAACAACAAATACTTAACAGCATTTTTTTGGCGGTGCATAAAGTTCACTATAATTTAGTAAATCCTTTTTATTCTTATGAAAGACAGCAAACAACGCAAATATGACATCGCTTATTTGCGCATGGCCTTGGAGTGGAGCAAACTTTCTTACTGTAAGCGCAAACAGGTTGGCGCGCTTATTGTAAAGGACAAGATGATAATCAGTGATGGCTATAACGGCACCCCAACCGGTTTTGAAAATACCTGCGAAGATACGGAAGGCCTTACCAAATGGTATGTGCTCCACGCAGAGGCAAATGCCATTTTAAAGGTAGCTTCCTCGACCCAGAGTTGTCAGGGAGCCACTTTGTACATTACGCTTTCCCCTTGCAAGGAATGCAGCAAACTAATACACCAAGCCGGCATAACCCGTTTGGTCTATTATAACGAATACAAAGACAACGAAGGAATCGAATTTCTCGAAAAAGCGGGGGTCAGTATTCACCATATTACCGATCTGGAATTTAATTGATGACAAGATTTAAAAAATACCTGCCTCTTTTTGTTGGAACTGCGCTTGCCGCAGGTGTTTTTGTTGGGTCAAAGCTCAATTTTAACGACAGTACGGAAAAAATCTTTGCCACCAATTCAAAAAAAGACAAGCTCAACAGGCTTATTGACTACATAGATTATGAATATGTGGATGAGGTTAATACCGATAGCATAGTCGATGTTACCGTAAATGGCATTCTTGAAAATCTCGATCCGCATTCGGTCTACATACCCAAAAAAGAGTATGCCCACACCGCCGACGATATGCGCGGGGCCTTTATAGGAATTGGGGTCAGTTTTTATCTGTATAAGGATTCCATCGCCGTAATACGACCCATAACCGGAGGTCCGGCTGAAAAAGCAGGAATAAAATCGGGCGACAGAATAATTTATGCCAACGGCAAAAAACTCTTTGGAAATTTGGCAGAGCGCGACAGCATTACCAATTATCTAAAAGGGGAGGTAAACAGTAAGGTTGATTTAAAAGTGTACCGCCCTAGCCAAAATAAGATATTAGACATAAAACTTAGAAGAAAACCCGTGCCCATCGTCAGTGTGGACGCCGCATATAAATTAACGGACGACCTAGGCTACATTAAGCTCAACCGTTTTTCAGAAACTACTTTCAAAGAATTTAAAAAAGCCCTGGATATGCTAAAGGACCAGCACATTACCAAATTGGTCCTGGACTTGAGAAATAATCCCGGCGGCTATATTTCCACCGCGGAAAGGGTAGCGGATGAATTTTTGGAAAACGATAAGCTGGTTCTCATCACCAAAAACAAAAACGGCGATATCAATAAAACCTATGCCACGCGAAGAGGCGATTTTGAGCATGGCAAACTTTATGTTCTTATCAATGAAAACTCTGCTTCCGCCAGTGAAATTGTTGCAGGAGCCCTTCAAGATAACGACAAGGGCACTATCGTGGGCCGAAGGTCATTTGGCAAGGGACTGGTGCAACGAGAAATGTCGCTTGGCGATGGCAGCGCCGTTCGCCTTACCATTGCTCGATATTATACACCTACGGGCCGTTCTATACAGCGTCCGTATGGCAATGGCAACAGCACGTATTTCCGCGAATATGAAAAACGCTATCGCAATGGCGAGCTTCTTCACGCCGATAGCATAAAGGTGGCCGATTCATTGAAGTATATTACCCCAAAAGGAAAAGTAGTTTATGGAGGAGGGGGTATTATTCCGGATGTATTTGTGCCCAAGGATACAAGTGTGGAAAACGAGACTATTCAATATGTGTCCAGAAGTGGATTTATGAGCTACTTTTTATTTGAATACCTGGAAAAAAACCGCAGTCTCTTTAAGGATATGGATTTTGAGACCTTTAGAAACAGCTACCACGTTGATGATGCCTTGGTCAATGAATTTGTGGAATACGCCAAATTCAATGAAGCCCAATTGGATCTCTCTCGTTATACCAGCGAACTCAAACGCACCTTAAAAGCAAACATCGCGCAGCAGCTATTTGGCAGCAATGAAGCCGAGATGATTCTCAATGAAACCGATCCCATGATTCTGAAGGTCCTGGAACTGGAAGCCGAAAACCATTTAGATTAGTTATTGCTTAACCTTGGCGGCAATTTTTTTCGAAATGAGCAAAATGCTCAGGGCCAGCACGGCACAAAGCCCGGAAAGAACCCCCACCATGGCAATGGAGCTGTCTCCCTGCAACAGATGATCAAAATTCAATTTGGTGAGATTGTATCCCACAATGGCAATGGCGAGTACTAATAAAATGTAGATAGCGGTTTTCATATCTGAAAATTATTTTGAAATTACTTCAAATGTCATCGCTTTTCGCAATCAAATTGTCGCACCGCGATACCCAAGGATATCAATTGAACAGCAATTGGATATTCGAGGTAAAAAGTTTTACCGCAATGGCAAGCAAAATTACACCAAATATCTTCTGGATCACAGAAATTCCGTTTTTTCCCAGCACTTGTTGTAATCTTCCCGAGGTTTTTAGCACTATATAAATAATGACAATGTTAACCAAAATGGCCACGATAATGTTTTGGGTGGCATATTCGGCACGCAGGGAAAGCAAGGTCGTCAAGCTTCCCGGTCCTGCCAACAAGGGAAAGGCCAGCGGAAAAATGGAAGCCACATCGGGAGAGGTATCGCCTTCCTTAAACAGCGTTACTCCCAAAATCATTTCCAAGGCTATAAAAAACAGGATAAGCGATCCCGCCACGGCAAATTCATTTACATTAATGCCAATAAGGTGAAGAATGCTTTCCCCCAAAAAAAGAAATACAATCATTACTATGGCCGCAATAATGGAGGCCTTCCCCGAATTGATATGGCCAGCCTTATTGCGAAGCCCAATAATTATTGGAATTCCTCCTACAATATCGATCACCGCAAAAAGCACCATGGTCGCCGTGGCAATTTCCTTAAAATTCAGATCCATTGGGTTTTAAATTTTGGACGACAAAAGTAAGTCAATTCTTTGGGCATTTCTTTGTGGAATAATAATTTAAGAATTCTTTGGGATATGCGTTTTCTCCCGGGTATTTCGTAATTTCGCCAAATGTTTCAGTTGGGAAAATCCATTGTTTCGGAAGATATTATAGAAAAAGATTTTGTCTGCAACCTCACCGCCTGCAAGGGAGCCTGTTGTGTTGAAGGCGAAGCGGGGGCACCGGTGGCTCCTGAGGAAGTGGACATTCTCCGGGAAATTTACCCAAAGGTGAAGCCTTTTCTCCGGCCAGAAGGGATAGAGGCCATTGAAGCACAAGGCACCCACATTGAAACCGATATGGGCGAATTGGAAACTCCCCTGGTAGAGGGAAAGGAATGTGCCTATGTTACGTTTACACCGGATGGCATTGCCACTTGCGGCATTGAGGATGCCTTCAATGCCGGGGAAATTTCTTTTCAAAAACCTGTTTCCTGCCATTTATATCCGGTTAGGGTGCAGGAGTACAATGAGTTTTCCGCAGTCAATTATCATCGCTGGCCCATCTGCGACCCCGCCTGCGCTTTGGGAAAGGAGCTACAAGTTCCTATCTACAAGTTCGTCAAGACCGCCCTCATTCGCAAATTTGGGGAAAACTGGTATGCCGAATTGGAGAAAGTGGCTTCGGAAATGTAAACGCTCCCCAAATTCAGGAGGAATAATAAAAGAACTGCTTCAGCTTTTTCTGAAAAATTTTAAGAAGCCCTCCCGCTCATTTCCTTATATTTACAACATGCGCCTACTCCTAGTCATTCTATTGTCTTTCACCGCCGTAAGCAGCTTTTCACAAAGCGATGCCCTGGCCAAGAATTATTTTGAACAGGGCCAATTTGAAAAGGCCCTAAACATTTATGAAAAACTGAATGCGTCCAGTCCGTACCGCTTGGATTATTTTATGGGGGTGGTGCAGAGCAATCAGCAGTTAGAGCGATTTGAAAAAGCACAGCAGCTTATCGAGCAAAAGCTGCATTCTTCCAGAAATTACCCTCAGCTCTACGTGGAACTGGGACATAATTATTCCCTTCAAGGAAAAACCGAATTGGCAGATCAAAATTATCAAAAAGCCATAGCCTCAATAGAAGAAAATCCCAGCTTTGCCTACAATGTTGGAAATATTTTTCAGAAATACAGCCTTTTGGATCAAGCGGTGGCTACCTACGAAAAGGCAATGCTTCTGAGTGACAGGATGGATTTTAACATGCAACTGGCCCAGATTTATGGCGAACAGGGCAATCTGGAAAAAATGTTTGTTTCCTATATCAACCTGATTGAAAAAAACAACACATTCAAAAGCACGGCCCAGCGCTATTTTAGTCTGTTTATAGGGGAAGACCCCAATAAAGAAGCGAATATAATCTTGCGCAAGACACTGCTGAGGCGATCCCAGGAAAATCCCGATCTGCTTTATAACGAATTACTGAGTTGGCTGTTTGTACAGGAAAAGGAATATAAAAAAGCCTTTGTGCAGGAAAAAGCCATTTACAGGCGCAAGGGCGACGATTTAAGCGGGATTGTTGACCTGGCTTATATCGCCATCGCCGATAAGGATTATGAAAGTGCCCGGGAAATAGTGAACTACGCCATTGAAAATTCCTTCACTCCACAAAACAGGTTAAACGGTAATCAAATTTTGATGAAGATGGAAGTGGAAACGGCAATTCCCAAAGAGTATGCGCAGGTAGAGAAAAAGTTTGAACAACTTTTGGAAGAATTCGGAAATGGCGGCGATACCTACTTATTGCAAATAGACTATAATCACTTTCTCGCCTTCAAAAGCGACAAAGGAGAGCAGGCTATTGAAAATTTGAAACATCTGTTGCGTGAAAACTTGGGTAATTTTCAGGAGGCACGCACTAAAATGGAACTTGCCGATATTCTTGTTATGCAGGAACGGTTTAATGAAGCCCTGATCTATTACTCCCAGATTCAGAAAAAGGTACAAAGCGACGTATTGGCACAGGAAGCGCGATTTAAAGTAGCACAGACCAGCTATTTTAAGGGAGATTTTGAATGGGCGCAGGTGCAGTTGGATGTTTTAAAAAAATCTACTTCGCAATTGATTGCCAACGATGCCATGGCCTTGAGCTTGCTTATCCAGGACAATTCCCTGGAAGATTCCACACAAACGGCTCTTAAAAAATATGCCCGTGCCGATCTCTTGGCCTTTCAGGACAAAACCCGGGAAGCGATTGACCTTTTGGATCAAATTCTCACCGACCACAAAGGAGAGTCTATTGAGGACGAAGCCCTTTTAAAACAAGGGGAGTTGTTTGAAAAATTAAGAGAATTCCGCAAGGCAGAAGACAATTATTTAAAAATTGTTCAATTTTATGCAGACGGAATATTGGCCGATGACGCCCTTTTCCGGTTGGCAGTTCTATACGAAGATCATCTGGAATTGCCCGTTAAGGCAAAAGAATACTACGAGCAGATAATTTACAACCACGCAGACAGTATCTTTTTTGTGGAAGCACGAAAAAAATACCGGTTCCTTCGGGGCGATGCAATCAATTAAAAATCTTTTTTTTTGTAAAAAACCCGGATTAAGACAAGCAAGCATTTTGAAAAATAAAAAAAAGTCATTGTTATGTACATCTACAACGTTACCGTAAACATTGAGGAAAGCGTACATTCCCCTTGGTTGGAATGGATGAAAAATACCTATATCCCCGCGATGTTGGCCACCGGCAAATTCAGCAAGGCCCTCATGACCCGCATTGTAATTGAGGAGGATATGGGGGGCGTTTCATATTCCGTGCAATACACTACCGATAGCAAGGCCACCTTGCAAGATTTCCTAAACTCCGATGCGCCCTCCATTCATGCGCTTACACGGCCCTTTGAGGGGAAGTTTGTCGAGTTTAAAACCGAATTGGAAGTTGTGGGGGAGGCCCATAACGAACATTTCAAAAAAAACTAATCTACATATTCACATTGGTCAGGGCTTTGCGTATTTTGCAGACCACACGCTAGAATCCAAAACCATGGCTCCCACCTTCCATCGCGATAATAACCGCCCCAAAAAACCTGATGTACGGGCAAAAAAACATTTAGGCCAACATTTTCTAAAGGATGAAGGAGTGGCCGAAAAAATCGGCAATACCTTAAGCCTGAACGGTTATAAGCGGGTGTTGGAAATAGGTCCGGGCATGGGAGTGCTTACCAAATACCTTTTGGAAAAAGACATTGCCGTTACTGCCATGGAATTGGATTCCGAATCGGTACTGTACCTAAAATCGCACTTTCCGCAAGACAATCTGGAAATTGTAGAAGCAGATTTTTTACGATATGACCTAAGCCAGCTCTTTGGCGAGGAGCAGTTTGCCATAACGGGAAATTTCCCCTATAATATTTCCACCCAGATCGTTTTTAAGATGCTTGAATGGAAAGCCCAGGTACCAGAGTTTACCGGCATGTTCCAAAAAGAAGTTGCCCAGCGTATCTGTGAAAAAGAAGGCAGCAAAGCGTACGGAATCCTCTCTGTTTTGGTACAGGCCTTTTATAGTGCAGAGTACCTCTTTACCGTTCCTCCGTCTGTCTTTGCTCCTCCTCCGAAGGTAGAGAGTGGGGTCATTCGGTTGCGCAGAAAAGATGACCTATCGCTCCCCTGTGATGAAAAGATGCTCTTTAAAGTGGTAAAAACTGCATTCCAGCAACGCCGTAAAACCCTTCGCAACAGTTTAAAATCTTTCAATCTTTCCGATAAAATAAAAGAAGATAGTATCTTTGACCGTCGTCCTGAACAACTATCAACCTCTCAATTTATAACCCTTGCCAAAAACCTGGAAAACGATGCGATTTCAACTGACCGATGAAGTCATTGAGCAAGTAGAGCGATTGATTGCTGCCCGTGATGGGGAAGCCTTAAAAGCGCTTCTGCACGATTTCCACTTTGCCGATATCGCCGAACTTCTCGGCGAATTGGATGCCACCGAAGCCACCTATATTGTAAAACTTCTCGATAGCGAAGTTACCAGCGAAATACTCATTGAGCTGGACGACGACCTGCGCGAGCAGATTCTAGACAAGCTCACACCCTCTGAAATTGCCGAGGAGCTGGAAGAAATGGATACCGATGATGCGGCAGATATTATCGCCGAACTCGACGACCACATCCAGAAACAGGTAATTGGCCATATTGAGGATGAGGCGCATGCTGCAGACATTGTAGAACTGCTGCGATATGATGAGGATACCGCCGGAGGTTTGATGGCCAAGGAACTTGTGCAGGTGAAAGAAAACTGGACGGTGGCCGGTTGTGTGCGCGAAATGCGCCGCCAGGCCGAAAACGTTACCCGTGTGCATTCCATTTATGTTACGGACAAGCAGGGGAAACTCAAGGGTCGGCTATCGTTAAAGGATTTGCTCACCGCCCCCAGCCGAACCCATATCAGCGAAATTTATATCCCCAAGGTCGATTATGTCAATGTGCACACCGAAGGCGACGAAGTGGCCCGTATCATGCAGAAATACGATTTGGAGGCCATTCCTGTTGTGGACGACCAGGGTATTTTGGTGGGAAGGATTACCATTGACGATATAGTGGATTTTATTAGGGAAGAAGCGGAAAAGGATTATCAACTGGCAGCGGGAATCAGCCAAGATGTGGAAGCCAGTGATGGTCTCTTTAAGCAGACCAAAGCGCGTTTGCCCTGGCTCTTGATAGGCATGTTGGGTGGACTGGGTGCGGCAACCATTATATCCAACTTTGAAACTATTATGACCACCTTTCCCAAATTGCTGATCTTCGTGCCGCTTATTCAAGCCACGGCAGGAAACGTGGGAGTGCAATCCAGCGCCATCATCGTGCAGGGCCTTGCCAACGATACCATCAAAGGACACTTGCTGCCCAGGATAATCAAAGAAACATCGGTAGCCCTGGTCAACGGTATTTCCATTGCCCTGATCGTGCTTTTTATCAGCCACTTTGTTTTCTTTACCAGCTATTTGGAATCCATCAGCATTGGAATTGCCATTATTACGGTTATTCTCATGGCTGCCGTTATTGGAAACCTCATCCCTCTCTTTCTTCACAAAAGAGGAATTGATCCTGCCGTGGCCACAGGGCCGTTTATAACCACCAGCAATGACGTTCTGGGTATCTTTACCTATTTTCTTATTGCCAAAACCATTCTGGGATTTTGAAGTCGGAAGTATTCATAAAAAACTTGGTGGTGCCCTCCTCGGCCATTGACAATCTGGGCCATGTAAACAATGTTATCTATCTGCAGTGGTGTTTGGATGCCGCAGAAGCCCACTGGATTTCCCGAACCACAGAAAAACAGCGGCAAGAATATGTGTGGGTGGTCCTCAACCATTTTATTTCGTATAAAAATCCCTCTTTTGAAAATGAAGCCTTGGAAATCCATACCTGGATCGATAACTACAGCGGGGTAAAAAGTGAAAGACATTACCGGATTATCCGTCCCGCAGATGGCAAAACCATAGTGGAAGCCAAAACCCTATGGTGTTTTCTCGATGCCCAAAGTTGGCGGCCATCCAAAATTCCTTCGGCTATCAGCAAACTGTTTTAGAAAGCTTTCCCAATAATTATTAGATTCTCAGTTCTTCTTATAGCTGGAATAATACTCCTGCATCAAATTCATCAAGGCTGTTACCAGGTCTTTTGTCTCCAACAATAAGCTGAAGTAAAGAGTGGTGTTTTTTGGGCTGGATTCTTCCGAACGGGTGCGGGCTATCTGCTTTTCTATCTTATAGGAAAGGCTATCAAAAATTTCGTCTTTTTGGGCCAATACCTGGGCAATCCGTACAAATTCCCTTTTGTGGAATATCTCCTCTATCTCGTTCAATAGCTGCTCCAAGTGTCTGTCTATTTCCTGAAGATCCTTTATTTGGTTGAAGCGAAGAGCCTTGTGATTGTTGTTCACATGTTTGTAGCTGGCCTTGGAAATGTACTCTAGACTTTGCACCACATCGGTAAGATATCCTAAAATGATAATGTAGAAGTTACTTCCGCGCACGCTCTTTTCATCCAGATTTTTGATAAAGTAAAAAAGGTTGTCTCTCAATTCTTCCACCTCATCGTTGAGTTTGTTCACACCCTTTTTGCTCTTTTTCAGCTTTTTGGTATCCTGCTTGGCCAGACCGCGCAACATATCGGTATAAATTTTATTGGTTCGGGAAACCACGTTGCTAATGTTTTCGGCACTTTCCTGAATGATTCCCTGCACGGTTTGGCTTTCCGTTTTCTTAAGACCTGTGTTGTCCAGTTTCAGCTTAGATTTGTTTCTATGCGAAACATAGTTGCGCACCAACAACAGCACGGCCAATAGAAGCAGTACGGCAATCATGGTGGCTTTGCCTATGTAAATTAAATAGGTTAAGGTTCCCGCGGCGGCAAAGGCCACAAAGGCCGTAAAGAACCACCCGCCAATAACGTTCAAGACTCCCGCCACGCGATATACGGCACTTTCCCTGCCCCAGGCCCTATCGGCCAAGGAAGTACCCATGGCAACCATAAAGGTGACATAGGTAGTGGATAATGGCAATTGTTTGGAAGTAGCGATGGAAATAAGAATGCCCGCCACCATTAAATTAATTGAGGCCCTTATCAAATCGAAGGCAGGAAGCTCATAGGTCTTGTGCTTGGGAAGGTTGATAACCGGCTTTTCAAAACGCCGGTCAATTTTATTTTGAAACGACTCGGGAAGTATATGCCCCAAGTAATGGGAAACCTGGGTACTGGACCTCACCAGGAAGCGGGAAAGCATATTGGGCTCAAATTTTTCATGCCCTTCGCCCTGTCTGGCCAGATTGATTTCCGTTTCTGAAACGCCTCTCGATTTTTTTGAAAACCACAGCGTCAATACCATTATTATTCCTGCGCCAAAAAGTATCAAGGGTTCCGCCGGTACGGGTTCGTTAAGGCTCAACATTAGGTATTGGGTAGGTTCGGCCCCAGAGGTGCTCCAATCGAGATAGCTGTGATAGGCCGCCATGGGAACGCCAATAAAGTTCACCAAGTCGTTGCCCGCAAAGGCCAAGGCCAGCCCAAAGGTTCCGGCGGCAATTACCACCACCAGCACATTCTTTTTAAAAATCATCATAAACAGTTGCGAGAACACGGTCCAGAAGATAAAGACCGTTCCCAATAAAATCCAGATATTGGCATCTAATATGTTTTCAAAACTGTCTTGAAAAGGAGTACCCTTCAATCCTTTGATAAAAATAAAATAACTTATGGAGGTCAAGGCCGCGCCACCAAACAATGCGCCGAAATACTTCATCTGTTTCTCGGCCTGAAAGGTAAAGAGCAGGCGCGACAAAAACTGGACAATGGTTCCAGCAGTAAAGGCTACCACAACGGATAACACAATTCCGAAGATAATAAAGGGAACATTGCTGGCATTGATGTAAGTTATAAGGGAAGAAAAGTCTTCGGTTTCGGAATGCCCAATCTTTATCAAAGCCATTATCACTGCCGCCCCCAACAATCCAAACACTATAGAAATGGTGGTAGATGTGGGAAGGCCAATGGTATTAAAAAAGTCGAGCAGAAGGATGTTGGTAATCATTACCGCCATAAAGATTATCATCACCTCGTCAAAATGAAACTGGGAAGGATGGAAAATCCCACTACGGGCCACTTCCATCATTCCACTGGAAAAACTGGCTCCAATAAAAATACCCAAACTGGCTATTATCAAGATGCCCTTTAAAGGGATAGCCTTTGAGCCGATAGCGGAATTCAAAAAGTTAACGGCGTCATTGCTTACCCCTACCACTAAGTTTACCACAGACAGGGCCACCAGAGCCACGATCATCAATAAGTAGATATTTTCCATACTTCGGTTTCTTTGGTCACAAAAGTGCCCATTAATTTTAATTGCTATGTTATGATAACATTATCAATTCTCAAAAATCGATCTGTATCCTTCCTTGCACTGTATTCAAATATCCAAGATTTCTGAATTCTGTTCTGGAAAAATTGATCAACATGCGCGTCACCGGATTTAGATACCAATTTACCCCCACTACCCAATCGCGCTGGATGCCTCCCCAATCCAGGAGAGGGGATAAATCCGTTTCGGAATACCGCACGGCCACTTCCCAAGCCCCCAGGCCCCCATCGGCTCCAAAATTGGCTTTGGGCGTAATCCTCCCAAAGCCATCATAAGAACTTCGATAATTTTTGTGCTCCCCGGTCAAGAAATATCCCAGTTCGCCATAAAAGCTGGAAAGGTTAAAATTTTTATTCTGCGTATTTATTTCAGCCAACAAATATTCCCCCTGAAAGGAAAAGGGACCGTGCACATAGGCGGTTTCAAAGTTGAAAAGACTAATATGCCGTATGTCTGCAATTTCCTCGGTTACGAGATAACTCTCTGCCAAATGGGAAGGGGGATCAACGGAAAGTTGGAATATCCTGCTATCGGGCTTGCGCAGGCTGAAGGCTCCTCCCAAATGTAGCAGTCTATTTTTTTGCAAATCGCGATAAGGCAAAAAAGTTGCCCGTCCGGTCAGGGCGTAACCGTCATTGGCAAAAGCATCATAACTGTCGTTATTGGCATTGCGAAAGGCGGCAACCTGTACGGCAAGCCGCTGGTCAACAAAAGTATTAAGAGCCATGATACCATTGTTGCGCGACTGTATGAAATCGCTGTTTGGTGCGCGCTCCATAAAAGTGCCATATTTCCCACTGGTCAGGGAGTTTAAGCGAAAAGGTTCATGAAAATAACCAATCATCAGGGTGCCGAGGGCGGGGATTTCTCTTATTCCTACATAAGCATCTTTTATGGTCACTTCTTCTCCCGCAAAATCCACTTGCAATTTAAAATCGATATTGCCATAGACGGAGCCGGAAAAGAACATACGCGCATTTCGTATTTCCGTTCCGCTTTTACTTTGAAGCAATCCACGTTTGTTGTCGAGCGATTCACTTTGAAAGAAATAGGCGTGGTCAATAAAGATGCGGCCACCAAACTTCAGCATCATCTTTTGGTCCTCGCGTTCCAAGGTAAACCCGTTGTTCCACCCGAAATGGTATTTATTTTCCGAAAGCTCCTGCGATACTGCCGATTGACCGAAAATAAAAAAAACTGCAATAACTAATAATCTGCAATGCATCGCCAATGGATTGATGGGGGTTACGATGCAAAGAAGCAACATTTGGACGGGGCCAATGTTTCCTAAATGTTAAGATTGAAAAAACATCGTGAAATTTTATTTACTGTTTTGCATAAATTCTTCGGCTTTTTCCACCATGGAGGTGGTGCCACAGAAAAAGGGCACGCGTTGGTGCAAGGAGGTAGGAACGATATCCAAGATTCGCCTAAATCCATCGCTGGCCTTTCCTCCAGCCTGTTCCGCAATCATCGCCATAGGATTGCACTCATAGAGCAGCCGCAGTTTGCCGTTGGGATTTTTGGAAGTGTTGGGATAAATATAAATTCCGCCCTTGATCATGTTGCGATGGAAATCTGAAACCAGCGAACCGATATACCGTGAAGTGTAGGGCCTGTCCTCCTCTTCCCTCTGGCAATATTTTATGTAATCTTTTACGCCTTGGGGGAAATGGACATAATTGCCTTCATTGACCGAATAGATGTTTCCCTTTTCCGGAAACATCATATTGGGATGCGAGAGATAATACGTGCCAATGGCGGGATTTAGGGTAAACCCATTTACTCCAAAACCGGTGGTATAAACAATCATGGTAGAGGTGCCGTAGACAATATAACCCGCGGCGACCTGATTGATTCCCGGCTGCAGAAAATCGTCTATGGAGACAGGGGTGCCGGAAGGGGAAAGCCTTCTGTACACCGAAAAAATAGTGCCTACCGAAACATTTACGTCGATGTTTGACGAGCCGTCCAACGGATCGATAAGCACCACGTATTTATTGTCATTTTTTTCGTTTCTCCCTTTAATGGTTATAAATTCGTCCTCCTCTTCGCTGGCAATGCCACAGACAATCTCCCTGTTGGTTAGGGTATTGATAAACATTTCATTGGCATATACGTCCAATTTCTGTTGGTCTTCCCCCTGGATATTTTGATCTCCCGCGGTTCCTAAAATATCTACCAGTCCCGCCTTGTTTACCTTGTGGTTTACCACTTTGGCGGCCAATCGAATGGAATTGATAAGCCGGGACAGCTCTCCTGAAGAATATTTGAAGGCACTTTGATTTTCAATAATAAATTCCCCTAAAGATTGGTTTAATTTTGCCATGTTGGAAGATGTGCTGAATTTCACGCAAATATCGGGATTTTTAAGAATTTGAACCGATATTTGCAAACGATTTTGGATTGTGTCAAGGGGTGGGCCAAAAACTGCCATTATCGTGGTCCCTAAAAAATAAATCCTCCTTCTGAAAATGACGTAACTGCATTTTTTATAAACGGAAAACAAGAAAATAGGATCCCATGAAAATAAGAAAGGCCGAAAAAACAGACATGCCTGCCGTACTGGAATTAATACAGGAACTGGCAATTTTTGAAAATGAACCCCAGGCAGTGGATATTTCCGTAGAAACCTTACAGAAAGAGGGTTTTTCGGAAAATCCACTTTTTAATTGCTTTATCGCCGAAAAAGAGGGCGAAATTCTCGGGGCGGCGTTGTTCTATTTTCGGTTCTCCACCTGGAAAGGCAGGATTGTCCATTTGGAAGATTTAATTGTCCGGGAAAGCGAGCGGGGCAAGGGAATTGGGCAGGCCTTGTACGATAGGGTAATGCAATTTGCCTTTGACATGGGAATAAAGAGAGTCTCTTGGGAAGTGCTCGATTGGAACGAGGGAGCCATCAAATTTTATGAAAGAACGGGTGCCAAGATAATGAAGGACTGGCGGGTGGTGCACATGGATGAAAAAGGCCTGCGCAACTATCTTTCCACAAAATAGAAGACAATTCTCAGGTGAATAACAAAGTGTAAATTCTTCTGTAAATGAGGAATTACAATTGACAGTAAACGAATGAAGATTTTTAAATTTGGAGGAGCTTCAACCAAGGATGCCCAGAATATCCGAAATGTTTTGGCCGTTGTTGAGCAAACCGGTGAAAGGGAATTGGTCATTGTAATATCGGCCATGGGAAAGATGACAAATGCCCTGGAAAAGGTTGTGGAGGCTTACTGGGAAACAAACAATTTTCAGCAGCCATTATCCGATGTAAGGGATTATCATTTTAACGTTCTCCAACAACTCTTCCCAAATTCCTCCCACCCCATATTTAACCAGGTAGACCAAAATATAAAAGGAATAACCCATTTCTTAAACGAAAACACCTCCCAAGACCGTGCTTTTGTCTATGATCAAGTGGTGGGTTATGGCGAAATAATGGCCTCGTTGATAATTTCCGCTTATTTTTCTGACAATGGATTGAAGCATTCATGGTTGGACGTTCGACAATGTATAAAAACGGATGACAATTATCGCGACGCTACTGTCCAGTGGCAGGAAACCGAGAGACTGATTTCGGAAAAAGTAAAACACAATGAAATTACCATTACCCAAGGATTTTTGGGTTCAGATTTCAACAATTTTACCACGACCCTGGGCAGGGAGGGCAGTGACTACTCGGCAGCCATTTTTGCCTATTGCCTTAATGCCGAATGCGTAACAATATGGAAAGATGTGCCTGGGGTGCTCAATGCCGATCCGCGCTATTTTGCACAACCACAATTGCTGAGGCGCATTTCCTACCGCGAAGCCATTGAACTGGCCTTTTACGGCGCTTCCGTTATCCATCCCAAAACCCTTCAGCCCCTTCAGCGCAGGGAAATTCCCCTGTACGTAAAATCATTTCTCGCACCCCTGGAACCGGGCACCTGTGTAGGGGAAGGAGTAATGTTGGAACCCGCGGTTTCCTGCTTTATTCTAAAGAAAAACCTTACCCTCATTTCGCTCTCATCCCTGGATTTCAGTTTTATCATGGAGGATCATATCTCGGATGTTTTCCGATGGCTGCACCAATACAGGATGAAGGTTGAGCTTATTCAAAATTCCGCTATCAGTTTTTCCGTATGTGTCAATGATAAATTTGGCAACCTGCATGCATTGCTGCAAAAACTTCGGGAAAAATTCAGTGTAAAATGGAATGAAAACGTCACCCTTTATACTGTTCGCCATTTCGATCCCCTGGAGATAAAAGCCCTTCGGGAAAACAAACAGGTGCTTTTAAAACAGGAAACCCAAGAAACCGTACAGCTTGTGATCAAGGAATAGAGTAAAATGCTTTCTGTATATTTGCGCCTACAAACACCAACATAATCTATGGGATTGGTCAACGCAAAAGAGGTTGCAAAAGCTATTAATCTAGACAAGTTGGGCTTTCTCGGCACTTTTGTGGGTTGGTCATTGATTCAGGTGCTCAACATAGATACCCTGAACAAGATTTACAAGAAAAACAAGCATCTTACCGATCTGGATTTTATCAATGCCCTTATTTCGGAATTTGAGATCAAATTTGAAATTCCCGAAGAAGACCTGCGGCGCATTCCAAAGACCGGACCTTTTATAACCATTTCCAATCATCCGCTGGGAGGTATTGACGGCATTCTTTTGCTAAAACTGCTTCTGGAACAGCGGCCGGATTTTAAAATCGTGGCCAATTTCCTTCTCCATCGCATTGAGCCTCTCAAACCTTTTGTAATGCCGGTGAATCCTTTTGAAAACCACAAGGATGCCAAATCGAGTATTTTGGGATTAAAAACCGCCCTTAAACATTTAAACGAAGGCCATCCCTTGGGAATATTTCCAGCGGGGGAAGTTTCCACCTACCGGGAAGGCAGGTTACTGGTGGACAAGCCCTGGGAGGAAAGCGCGATGAAAATTGTAAAAAAAGCCGAAGTTCCTGTAGTTCCTATCTACTTCCACGCCAAAAACAGCAAGATGTTTTATCGCTTGGCAAAAATCAGCGATACACTTCGCACGGCCAAACTGCCTTCGGAACTATTGACGCAAAAGGAACGCCTGATCAAGGTACGCATAGGAAATCCCATTTCTGTGGACGACCAAAAAGAACATGTTTCCCTTCCCGTCTTTACCCAATTCCTTCGACGGAAAACCTATATGCTGTCCAATGCCTTTCAACGAAAAAAACTGTTGGACAACATCCCAAAGACCCTGAAATTCCCGAAACCTCCCAAGAAAATCGCGGGGCCCATTCCGGTGGAAGAAATGGAAAAGGAAATGGAACTGTTGCGCAAGGAAGACAAACGCTTACTGATCAGTAAAAACTACGAAGTTTTTCTGGCCAAGGCGCCCTCTATACCTTATATTCTTCAGGAAATTGGGCGATTGCGTGAAATTACCTTTCGCGAGGTAGGGGAAGGCACCAATAACAGTACCGACCTGGATAAATTTGACAGCTATTACCACCACATGTTTTTGTGGGACAATGAGGCCAAAAAACTTGCGGGAGCTTACAGAATGGGGCTCGGCTCCGAGATTTTTCCGCGGTACGGCATTGACGGGTTTTATCTTCAAGACCTGTTTCGCTTTGAGCCCGAGCTCTATGAAATGATGAGCGAATCAATAGAGATGGGACGTGCCTTTATTATCAAGGAATATCAACAAAGGCCAATGCCCTTGTTCCTGTTGTGGAAAGGGATAGTGCATACCACCCTGAGATATCCGGAACACGGGTATTTGATTGGGGGAGTGAGCATCAGCAACAAATTTTCAGAATTCTCCAAAGGATTGATGATCGAATTCATGAAATCAAATTATTACGATCCCTATATCGCACAATACATAAATCCGAAGAAGGAATACAAAGTTAAGCTGAAGGATGCCGACAAGGACTTTATTTTTGACGCCAGCGAGGCCGATCTCAACAAATTTGACAAGATAATTGACGAAGTGGAACCGGGAAGTCTACGCATTCCCGTACTGATCAAAAAATATATCAAACAAAATGCAAAGGTAGTGGCCTTCAATGTGGACCCCCTCTTCAACAACGCGGTAGACGGACTGATGTACATCAGAATCGCAGACCTGCCCGAAAGCACGGTAAAACCTGTTATGGAAGAGTTTCAGGCCGAGTTGGAAAAGAAATATTCCGACAAAAACGGAAGTGAAAATTGAAGGGTTTAAATAAAGCACCATCCTTTTTGAGTCCCAACTTTAACACCGAAACCTTAGCACTTAACATAAAGTTAACCGCCTGTTGCTCAATAGTTTTGTACTTTAGCAAACTATGGTACAATCAGAAAGAGAAGAAAATCAAGAGATTCTAAGAGAATCGGTCGCCTATTTGGAAAGCAAGGGATTTGAAAACATCCAGGCAGACGTAGAAGGTTATGAGTCCCCAAAATCCTATCTTAAAAAAGATAGCGATGTTTCCATCACCCCAGATATTGTCGCGGAGCGGGCAGGAATTAAGCATTATTTTGAAATTAGCCTTAAGTCTTCAAAGCCGCGATTGTTAAAATCAAAATGGCAGTTTTTGGATACCCTCACCCGAATGCACAATCAGCGGTTTAAAATTATCACCCGCAGGGGCCATTACAAATTTACCGATGAGATGCTCAAGGATTTGAACCTCGAAAAGAATCTAATCAAGCTCTAACCATGGAAACATGGGGGATTCCATCCTCCAAATAACGTTCTCCCACAGTGGAGAACCCATGGCTTTCATAGAAAATAACCAAATAGGTTTGGGCCGAAATCCTTATGGTATCGGCTCCAAACTCTTTTTTTACCGCATCGATGGAAGCATCCGTAATTTTATGTCCATAGCCAAGCTTGCGATAATTTTCCCGTACCACAATTCGCCCAATGGCAGCCTCCTCAAAATAATCTCCCGGTTTAAAACAGCGAGAATAAGCCACTAATAGACCATCTTCCTTTCCCAATACATGTATGGCCCGCTGATCCTTGCCGTCGATATCTTGGTAAACGCAATCCTGCTCCAGAACAAATACCTCGCTGCGCAACCGCAGGATTTCATAGAGCTCCTGGAGCGATAACTGATCAAATGTTTTTATTTCAAATTTCATAGTAATTTGCGGGCCTAAATGCGAAAATTTCCCGTGCTAATCCTGAACGATTATGTCTTTGGGATCGTCCTTTTGAAATTCAGGCTGGATGTTAACGTGGTTAATCTTAAACTTTTCATATAAAATTTCCTCTACCTCAGTAAGAACGCTGTCAAATTCGGAAAGGGTGATATCTTCTTCAAATTCCATATGGGCTTCCAAATGTACTTCCTTTTCATTTAATTGCCAGATATGTACGTGGTGAACATTTTTTATCAAAGGAATCTTGCACAAGGAATCGCTGATTCCCTGTAGATTAACTTCATCTGGGGTAAAAAGCATAAGAACTTTAAATGAACTTTTCAACAAATCGAACCCTACCACCAATAAATAAAGGGCAATCAAGACGGTGAGAAGACTGTCTACCCAAAACCATTGGTAATATTTCATCAACAGTCCGCCAATCAAAACCGCCACCGAGGCGGCCATATCGGTAAAAAGGTGGAAATAGGCCGATCGCATGTTCATATTTTCCCTGGCTTCCCTGCGCAGCAAGAGAACACTGAATCCATTAAAAACTATTCCTAAAATTGCCAACCAAATTACCAATCCACTCTCGATGGATTGCGGTTTCATAAACCGCAAAATTGCCTCATAGACCAGATAAAGGGCAACGACAATTAACGTGGCCGAATTGACAAAGGAAGCGATAATCTCCGCGCGCTTATAGCCAAAGGTACGGGAATAGGAAGCGGGTTTTTTTGAGAATCTGTCGGCAATATAGCTGATGAGCAATGAAACAACATCGCTAAAATTGTGCAAGGCATCGGAAAGAAGGGACAAACTCCCCGAAACAAATCCGCCCACAACTTGTGCTGCCGTGATCGCCATGTTGAGAAAAATGGAAAGCAGTAGCTTTCGCCCCTTTAAATCAGGGTGGGAATGCGCTTCAGTATGGGAATGGTTATGAAGCATTGGTCAACATATTAGGAACAGGGTATTTTAGCTACCCGGGCCTGATGCCTGCCACCTTCAAAATCGGTATCCAAAAAGGTTTTTACCATTTCCAGGGCTTGTACCTTGCTGGTATATCGGGCGGGAATGCTGAGGATATTGGCATCGTTGTGCTGTCTGGCCAAGGATACAATTTCTTTGGTCCAACAAAGCGCCGAACGTACCTTTTGATGCTTATTGGCGGTCATATTGGCCCCATTGCCACTGCCACAGATAACAATTCCATATTCCACTTTACCCGTAGCTACATCGTCTGCCACAGGATGCACAAAATCCGGGTAATCTACACTATCCTCTGAATCGGTACCATAATTGTTTACTTGATGTCCCTGCTCCTTAAGGTAATCTACTATCGCCCTTTTGTATTCAGTTCCGGCGTGGTCGTTCCCAATTGCGATTTTCATAATATAAGTTTTCTACAAATATAGCGGATAGCCCTTAAATCGCGATTAATTTGTTTGCACTGCAACGAACATTCAGTTTCACTATTTGATCTTAAAAAAAGTTCCATTTGCAAAGCCTCTCCTGTGGTTTTCAAAAAACCCGTTTACAAGGGTGTTGATAAGTTGAGGTTCAAAAAAGATAACTAAAATTGCAGATATCAAAATAATTTGCAATACAGGTGAATTATTCAGTTGTACAAAAAAAATCATCGATACTTACCATTCTGTTGTTGTCTAAAAAAGTGTCTTTAATAACATCCCAATGAAAAGAATTTATTCAAAATAACATGTGGATTTAGGTTGTTCACAACTGTTCATTACTTGCGGTAACCTCCTGAAACGCGTGGAATTGAATCTTAAATTTATGTTAACAACCTCTTACTAAAAGGCAACAACTCAATTTCAAAATTTTTGGGTGAAAAGTTATTCCCCTTATCAACACCCCATCATCATCATCATTTTATTTTTAAAATTTAAAAAAGAAAAAATGGATATTATATAGGTGTTGATAATATCAAATTTGAAAGAACTAGTGGGAGTAGATTTTTCAGAATTTCGGGTTAGTCAACGATCTTCATGTGGGAGGGATCATTGAGATTTTTCATAATATCCTTGGCCAGAGGAATATCTTCTTCGTGAACCTGCAGGCGAATGCCCCCAATGGCATTTGTATAAAATGGAAAAACACTGATCATCGTTTCGTTTAAAAACACATACCGAATCTCCTCTTGGTCAAACAGTAGCCTAAGAACCGCATATTCCGCAGGATATTGAAAAATAGCTATGGTTTTAAAGTGTTTCATATTAAACAAAGATTGATAAAGTGCATTATACCGTGCCAAAAACAAGATATAAAGCTACCTTTGAAAAAATGGGTAAATTTAAATGGATTGCCCATTTCGCCATGCCGGAAGGGATTGATTTTAAATCTTCAAAGACTCTCTGGCATCTATCTAAGGTACTAAAACTTTGCTAATGTAAATGAGGCATTAACACAGAAGTAGTACTTTTACTTCAATTATAAACAATCCAATGCCAAAACAGCGAAATAAGAACAAGAACAAAATAGATAATCTTTCCCAAACCATTCTGGAAATTCTTCGGAAGGATAGAAAAAAAACCTTTAACCACAAGCAGATTGCAGCCGTAATGGGTGTGGACGATCCCAGCAGCAGGAATCAGATCATAAAAAAATTGAAATTGCTTGCGGAAAAAGGAAGTATCCAAGAGATTGAAAAGGGTAAATATATATTGACTCCTTCACAGAATTACTATACCGGAAGGGTGGATATTGCCGGAAGGGGCCAGGGATATATTATCGTGGAAGGTCTGGAAGACGATATCTATGTAAGCAATAAAAACCTTAACAAAGCCCTTAACGGAGACATTGTGGAGGTATATGTTTTCAAACGCAAAAAAGGAGGAAAGACCGAAGGGGAAATAACAAAAATTTTAGAGCGCAAGCGCACCGAGTTTGTTGGAACAATAGAAATACACGACAATTTTGCCTTTGTGGATGTTACGGACTATAAAATGTACACAGACATTTTTGTGCCGAAAAACAAGATCAACGGGGCAAAGAACGGGGAACGGGTGTTGGTTTCCATGGAAGAATGGCCCGATTCTGCCGACTCGCCCTTTGGGAGTGTAATTAAAGTGCTGGGAATTCCCGGGGAACACAATACCGAAATCCATTCCATTTTGGCCCAATATGGGCTGCCCTATGAATTTCCCAAAGAAGTGGAGGAATATGCCAACAATATAGATACTTCCATCAAGGAATCGGAAATTAGAAAACGGCGGGATATGCGGGAGGTTCTTACCTTTACCATTGATCCAAAGGACGCAAAGGATTTTGACGACGCCCTCTCCTTTCGGAAGCTTGACAATGGCAATTATGAAATCGGCATCCACATTGCCGATGTTTCGCATTACGTTACCCCAGGAAATGTTTTGGATGACGAGGCCTATGAGCGCGCCACTTCGGTTTACTTGGTAGATAGAGTAGTGCCTATGTTGCCCGAAATTCTTTCAAACAATGCCTGTAGCCTACGTCCGAATGAGGAGAAATACACCTTTTCGGCCGTTTTTGAAATGGACGAAAAGGCCAGGGTGGTCAAACAGTGGTTTGGCCGGACCGTCACCCTTAGCGATGCTCGTTTTTCGTATGAGGAAGCCCAGCATATAATTGAGAATCCGAAGGAGAAAGCTCATAAAATTCCATCCCATATATCCATTTCCGAAAAAGAGTATGAGGTTTCGGCTGAAATTGCCAGTGCAGTGCTGGAAATGGACAGAATGGCAAAAATTCTTCGCAGGAAGCGCATGCGTGCGGGAGCAATTTCTTTTGATAAAGTGGAGGTGAAATTTATACTTGATGAAAACAATGAACCCGAGGGTGTGTATTTTAAGGAAAGTAAGGATGCCAATAAACTTATTGAAGAATTCATGCTTCTGGCAAACCGCAGTGTAGCCGAATTTGTTGGAAAACAGAAACCCCAGAAAACTTTTGTCTATCGCGTTCACGATGAACCCGACGATGAGAAGATTGCTGCCCTGGAAAATATAATCAAACGTTTTGGGTATAAACTCAATACCAAGGACAGAAATTCCACCGCCACCTCCCTCAATAAACTTTTGGAGGACGTGCAGGGAAAAAGGGAGCAAAATTTAATTGATACCCTTGCCATTCGCAGTATGAGCAAAGCGCTCTATACCACCCACAACATTGGCCATTACGGGCTGGCCTTTGATTATTACACCCATTTTACCTCTCCTATCCGCCGATATCCCGATGTTATGGTCCACCGGTTACTGCAGCGGTATCTGGACAATGCCAAATCTGCCAACGAAGAGGAGTATGAGGAAAAATGTAGCCATAGCAGTGATATGGAAAATCTGGCATCGAACGCGGAACGCGACAGCATAAAATATATGCAGGTGAAATACATGATGGACCAAAAGGACAAAGAATTTTTGGGAGTCATCTCCGGCGTTACCGAATGGGGAATTTATGTGGAAATTATTTCCAATAAATGCGAAGGTATGGTCAGGCTCCAGGATTTGAGGGACGACCATTACATTTTTGAACAAGAGGAATATGCAGTGGTAGGCCAGCGCACCAAAAAGGTTTACCAGCTTGGCGACGAGGTCTATGTAAAGGTAAAAAATGCCGACTTGGTGAAAAAGCACTTGGATTTTATCATGCTGGGCCATCACAGTGAAGAAGAAAACGGCAACAAATAGCTCTGCCGCATTCCAATAGGGTTTTTTAAAAATCTTCGTACTTTTACCCAACTATGTTTGACGGCTTAATCTATGCGGCGTTTTACGGATTTCTATTGGCCTTTGCCGTGGGTCCTGTTTTTTTTACGTTAATAGAAACTGCCATAACCAAGGGAATACGAGCCGCGATTTTCTTTGATCTCGGAGCCCTCTTTGCCGACGTGATTTTTATTTTTATCGCGTTTTTCAGTACGAGCAAAATATTGGAAAAGGTAAAGCACGACCCCGCATTGTTGATTTTCGGAGGGGGAATTCTTATCGCTTACGGCATTATTTCGTATATACGCACCAATAAGTCCATTTTTAAGATTGTTCGCGAACACTATGCGGTAAAGGTAAAAAAGAATCTTTGGGGCCTGTTTTTAAAAGGGTTTCTGCTGAATTTCGTCAATTTTGGTGTTTTGGTGGGGTGGATAGGTACCTTGATAATGGCCAATGCCCTAACATCCAGCGACAACGGTATTTTTTGGTTTATCGTCACCGTTTTGGCTACCTTTTTCGCCACCGATCTTCTTAAAATGGTTTTGGCCAAGAGACTCAAAAATAAGATGACCCCTCGCTTTATCTTCAGGACAAAGAAATGGGTGAGCATTTTGATAGTAGCCTTTGGGGTATTCCTATTGTTCCAAGGTATTTTTCCCAAAGGAATGGAAGCCGGTCTGGAGAAAATTCCCGGACAACAGCATCCCTTGGAAAAGCCTATTCCTCCAGTAGAAGATCCGCTGTAGTTACGCAACTTGTTTCCCTTTTATTTTTAAGCTTAAGTATGCTTAAAACAAGGGTTCACTTGGTTTTTTCATCAGTTTTACGTCAAAATCGAGAAATTATAATCCCATCCATCTTTAAATTTTTAAAGGATACGTTTTCCGGGTTCTACGTTTTAATCTTGATTTTGGGTTCCTGAAGCGAAGTAGTTATGTTTCTTTTTTCGCACAATACCGATTTTTTAAAAAAGAAAAACCCCAACAAAATGCTGGGGTTTTAGAGGCATCGAGCGGATTCGAACCGCTGTAGCAGCTTTTGCAGAGCTGAGCCTAGCCACTCGGCCACGATGCCGGGAGTGCAAATATAAAATATTATGTTGAATTGTAAGGGTTAAAAATAGTTTTACCGCTTCTTCTTTAAAGTGACCATCACTTCCGCCACATCGCCTCCAATAGGGGGATTTTTTTTAGAGACGGAAACCTTTACTTTTTCCACCATGGCCAGTTGGGAAAGAATAGAATCGATGATGCGCTTGGCAACGGTTTCCAACAGTTTTGATCGAATACCCATCTCTTTTCGCACTATGGATTGCAAATGCACGTAATCTACCGTATCGGTGAGGGAATCGGATTGTGAGGCCCGATGTAGGTTTGCCCAAACCGCAAGATTTACCACATAATCGGATCCTATGTGTTCCTCTTCCTGCAAACATCCGTGATAGGCATAAACCCGAATGTTTTTTAATGTTATTTTATCCACATTTCCTTATTTTATTTCTTATTCCGGCAAAATAACGGATATTTTTTGTGTTTTAAGGTGAAAAGTATCTGCAAGAAAGATTTAATAGGTTCCTGCGGAATAATGGTGGATACAAACGGTTACAACCGAAATAAACAAACAATAGCACGATAATTTTTGGTAAATTTGCCCACATCTTTATAAAAATTTTTCATGGAAAAAGAAGCACCACCACTCAATTTTATTGAACATATTATCGAGGAAGATTTGCAAAAGGGGTTTAAAAAAGAAGAGCTGTGTTTTCGTTTTCCGCCGGAGCCGAATGGATATCTACACATTGGGCATGCATCATCCATCTGTCTCAATTTTGGATTGGGTGAAAAATATGGTGCTCCGGTAAATCTGAGATTTGACGATACCAACCCCATAAAGGAAGAACAAGAGTTTGTCGATGCTATCAAGCGCGATGTGGAATGGTTGGGCTTCAAATGGGCCGAAGAACGGTATGCTTCCGATTATTTTCCGCAGCTATATGATTGGGCAGTGGAAATGATAAAAAACGGAAAAGCTTATGTCGATTCGCAAAGCTCGCAAGCCATAGCAGAGCAAAAAGGCACCCCAAACACGCCCGGAAAGGCAAGTCCCTATCGCAGTCGATCGGTGGAAGAGAATTTAGATCTCTTCGAAAAGATGAAGAATGGCCAGACCACGGAAGGGGAACATGTACTTCGTGCCAAAATAGACATGGCTTCCCCAAACATGCTCATGCGCGATCCGGTTATGTACAGAACGCTGCACAAACCACATCACCGCACGGGAATGGCCTGGAAAATTTTTCCAATGTACGACTGGGCCCATGGCGAAAGCGATTATATAGAGCAAGTTTCACACTCTTTCTGTACGTTGGAATTTCTTCCGCATAGGGAGCTGTACGACTGGTTTTTGGACCAAGTGCACGACCCAGACAAGATAAGGCCCAAACAACGCGAATTTGCCCGTAGAAATTTAAGCCATACCGTAGTGAGCAAACGAAAGCTGGCCCAGTTGGTTGAGAGCGGAGTGGTAAAAGGTTGGGACGATCCAAGAATGCCTACTGTTTCTGGATTGAGAAGGCGGGGTTATACTCCCGAATCGATTAAAAATTTTGCCAATAGCATTGGGGTGGGCAAACGTGAGAATTTAATAGACGTATCGCATTTGGAATTCAATATACGGGAAGATTTAAATAAAAAGGCTCCGCGTATCATGGTGGTCCTGGATCCCGTTACCTTGATCATAGACAACTATCCCGAGGGCAAGACAGAATGGTTGGAGGCTGAAAACAATCCTGAAGATGAAAGTGCCGGAAATCGTACCATTCCTTTTTCAAAGGAACTATTGATTGAAAGGGACGACTTCCAGGAGAATGCCAATCGCAAGTTTTTCCGTTTGACCTTGGGTAAGGAGGTGCGATTAAAAAACGGATATATCATTAAGGGCGAAAGCGTGGAAAAAGATGCAGATGGAAATATTACCGCAATCCACTGTACCTACGATCCCGACAGTAAAAGCGGAAGCGGCACTGAAGCCTCCTTGCGCAAGGTTAAAGGCACCTTGCACTGGGTTTCGGCACCCCATGCACTTCCGGTGGAGGTAAGGTTATATGACAGGTTGTTTACAGAAGCCTCTCCCGATACAGACAAGGAAAAAGACTTTTTGGAATTCGTAAACCCGGACTCCCTGAAAGTAATCACCGGCTATGCCGAACCGAGCATCAAAGGCGCAAACCCGGAAGACAAATTCCAATTTCAGCGATTGGGGTATTTCGTGGTGGATAGGGATTCTACTTCAGAAAAAATTGTCTTTAACAGAACCGTGCCCTTGCGCGATTCTTGGGCAAAAATTTCAGAATAAAACCGTCACCTTCCCGAATTAAGTGGATTATTAACAAAAAATCAAGTTGCAAGCTTATACCCTTAAAAGAAGGTGTTTTAGGCTTTAATTCAGCTATTTCTGCAGGATCTGTGGTTTTTAAGATAATTTTGTAAATATAAAATAAACTATTAACCGCATATTAACAACCTTGAGCAACGCCCTTGCCTATCTTTGGTATTATTAACCAATAAAATTATAGACGATGGCATCAAATACAGGTCAAACATTATTAGCATTATTAACCGGTGCTGCAATAGGTGCAGGACTGGGAATTTTGTACGCTCCTGATAAGGGTACCGCTACCCGCGACAAGTTGAGCAAAGAAGCAAAAAAAACCCAAAAGAGACTGACAAAGCAATTGAGGGAAACAGGAGAATCCTTAAGCGAAAAGGCTCAAAAGGCCCGCGTTAGTTTTGAGGAAAAACTTAATGAAACCCTTTCTTCCGCCAGTTATAAGGCCGATGATATTCTCTTGGCCATGGAAGAAAAACTGGAAGCTTTGAGAAAGCAGAATGCAAAATTGCAATCGGGATCAAAGGGTGATGAAGCTACTGGATCAGTAAAAAAATCAACGGTATAACATGGCATTTAAAAGCCTCACAGATAGCCTTCACCGGGTCGTTGATCGCCTAGAGGACTATGCGTTGAGCACGGCGGAATACTACAAACTCCGGCTCTTCAAATCGTCCATGAAAGGTGCAATTTCCCTGGTCAACCTTTTGGTTTATGGAAGTTTATCGCTATTTGTCATGCTTTTTTTGTCCATAGGAGCCGCCTTGTGGCTGAGTTCCTATTTTGAAAACAGTTATGCCGGATTTTTTATCGTTGGCGCATTTTACGGAGTCGTGCTTATTTTCATGTTCGTGTATGGGCGTAAGATGATTGAACACAGACTACTGTCGCAGTTCTCACGGCTCGTTTACGACGAAGACGATCTCGATCCAAAATATGTGGCCCAAAAGGAAATCGAGGAATTTGAAGGCATGTTGCGGGAAGAAGCCGCTAAGGAAACCATATCAAATTAAAGGCATGAAGCAATATACCAACTTTGAAGATATCGATAAAGACTTAAAATTCCTTCGTCTTAAATCTAGAATTGATTTAGAGGAAGTTAAATTAGGCTTTAGTCGCAGCAAGGAAATTGCCAAGGAGACTTTTTCCCCCATCAATCTTATCGCCAGTACGGTAGCTTCCATTATCAAAAAGACCTTTGTGCTTAAGGTTGTCGATGCCCTAGTGGGCATAAAACCTGTAAAGAAGAAGGAATATGAAGATGACAAACATCTTTGATTAGCCACTTTTAACATTAAAAAAACCCACCTGAGAGTGGGTTTTTTGTTGGGTTTTATTCATTGTTTTCCTCTTCGTCTTCATTATCATTTTCCAAGGGCGGAGGGGTAGGTTTGCGTCTGCTGCGCTTTTTGGAAACTATTCCCCTTTTTTCGTTTTCCTTTTTCATCTGCTCCCCAATTTGATTGCTCGCCACAAAAGAGGCAATCATATTGTTAAGCATATCACTGCCCGCTTGGGGCGAATTGGGCAATAAGATAAGATTTGTATTGGTTTCCTCTCCTATGGATTGCAAGGTATCATAATGTTGCGTCACTACGATAAGGGCCGAGGCTTCTTGCGAATTTATCCCCACGTTGTTGAGCACGTCGACGCTTTCTTCCAAGCCACGGGCAATTTCCCTGCGCTGGTCCGCAATACCTTGCCCTTGTAACCGCTTGCTCTCTGCTTCGGCACGGGCCTTGGCAACTATTTTAATCCGTTCGGCTTCGGCTTCGTATTCCGCTGCAACCTTTTCGCGTTCGGCAGCATTGATCCTGTTCATCGCTGCCTTTACCTGTACGTCTGGATCAATATCGGTTACCAAGGTCTTGATAATATCGTAACCGTATTCGCTCATCGCCTCGTTCAGTTCGGCCTTTACGGCAATGGCAATGTCGTCCTTGCGCTCAAAAACATCGTCTAATTTCATCTTGGGAACTTCTGCGCGCACCACGTCAAAAACATAGGAGGTTATTTGATCGTGTGGATTCTGAAGCTTGTAAAACGCGTCGTAAACCTTTTGCTGAAGTACCTGAAACTGCACCGAAATCTTTAACCGAACAAATACGTCATCCTTTGTTTTTGTTTCCACAATTACATCCAATTGTTGTATTTTAAGGTTTATTCTTCCGGCAATCCTATCCACCAAAGGTATTTTTATTTGAAGTCCGGAGTGGCGTATGCTTTGAAACCGGCCAAAACGTTCCACGATGGCCGCAGTCTGCTGTTTCACCGTAAAAAAGGAAGAGATGAGAACAAAAAGAATAATTAAAATCAGCGGTACCAAAAAAACAAATCCAATCATATACTCAATATTTTTTAATTTAAAAGTGGTTGAAGATACAAATTAAAAGCTACTTTCACCCCGCCAAATTTCAGTATATCATAACGTATAACCAAATGACTTTTAAAATTGCCCTTACTTCCGCTGTTGCTTTTTTCCTGCTGCAATTTTCTTATGGGCAGCGCAATTATAACGGTTATAATTTTTTAGGTATTACTGGAGGAATAAGCATTTTTAATATCAACACCAAGGATTTTGCGACAGCACCCCAAACGGGTTTTATCGGTGGGTTTACTACTCGTGGGGCGTTCAGAAATAATTTCGACCTTATCTATGGACTGAGCTTTTCCAGTGCAAAGCTCTCTGTGGAAGGAAGGGAGCGGCAGGGGTCAAAGGCAGTGGATATTGATTACATGGTGCAAGGAGCGCAGATAAACTTTCTGGGAAGTTATAACATAATCGTAAAACATCTAAGTTTGGAGTTTGGACCGGTTTTCAACATCAATGGCAAGTTGAAACTGGATAAAGATCAATATCAGGAGTACGTACTTACAGGGTATGAAGAACTTCGGGCCCGAGATATCCAGGATATCTCAAAATTTGATGTCAGGCTAGCCGCGGGCTTAACGGCCGGACTGGAGCATTTCCGTTTGGGAGTACAGTATCAATACGGTTTGCTAAACCCATTAGAACCAATGAATGACAAAGGTTATGAGAAGGACGATTTCAGCGGAAATACCACGACCTTGCTTCTTGCTGCCGTGGTCTATTTTTGATCCATGGCCGCAACAGCGTTACGAAGTCGAAAGATTGTTTCCTCTTTTCCCAGAATGGAAACAATATCAAATACTTCCGGGCCTTTCATTTCTCCCACCAGGGCCAATCGCAAAGGCATCATTACTTTTCCAAAGCCGATATTCTCTGAAGAAATCCAAGTTTTGATCTTCCCCGAAAGATTTTCGGCGGAGAAATTCTCTATTCCGTCCAGGATGTTGATAACCTGAATCAGTAGCGTAGGGGTTTCCTCTTTAAAGGCTTTGGCAGAGGCTTTTTCGTCGTATGAAGCGGGCGTGTTGAAAAAGAAGGATCCCTGATCCCAAAGATCACTCACAAATGTTGCCCTTTCCTTTAACAGGGCGGCAATGCGTTGCAAATCCAAATTGGTTTCTATTCCTTTGGAAGCGAGAAATTTCTGAAATTCCCGTGTTAAAGTGGAGATGTCCAGCTTCTGGAAATATTGGTTTTGGAACCATTTTGTTTTCTCGGGATCAAATTTTGCGCCGGCCTTGTTCACCCTTTGCAGATCAAAGGTTTCCACCAGTTCTTCCAAAGAAAATATCTCCTGCTCTGTTCCGGGATTCCAGCCCAAAAATGCGAGCATATTCAATACGGCTTCCGGTAGATAACCATCTTCGCGATAGCCGGAAAATATCTCCCCCGATTCTGATTTCCATTCCAAGGGAAAGACGGGAAATCCCATTTTGTCCCCATCGCGCTTGCTCAATTTTCCGTTGCCCGTGGGCTTTAAAATTAAGGGCAAATGGGCAAATTGGGGTGGGGTCCAGCCAAAAGCCTTATACAGCAGTACATGCAATGCCAAGGAAGGCACCCATTCCTCTCCGCGTATTACGTGCGTAATCTTCATTAAATGGTCGTCAACAATATTTGCCAAGTGGTAAGTGGGCATACCGTCGCTTTTAAACAAAACCTTGTCGTCCAGAATATTGGTGTCCACCTGTATACCACCCCTTATCAAATCCCTTAAATGCAGGGTTTGGTTTTCGGGCGATTTAAACCGAATAACATAATCTATCCCCGCCTGGAGTTTTCTTTGGGTTTCAGCTTCCGAAAGAGCAAGGGAATTATCCAGTTTTAAACGGTTGTGCCAGTTGTATATAAAGGTTTTTCCCTGCGATTCGTGGTTTTGTCTATGTGCTTCCAGAGTTTCGGCGGTGTCGAAGGCGTAGTAGGCATGGTCAGATGCAATTAGCTGTTCGGCATATTTTTTATACAATTCTTTTCTCTCACTTTGTCTGTATGGACCACAGGCCCCCTCTTTACCCGGGCCCTCGTCATAAGGAATATTCAACCATTCCAAGGCATCGACAATGTAATTTTCCGCTCCCTCCACATATCGGTTTTGATCGGTATCTTCTATGCGGAGCAAGAAATCGCCCTGGTGTTTTTTGGCAAATAGATAATTGAACAAGGCAGTGCGCACACCACCTATATGCAAAGGTCCCGTAGGACTGGGTGCGAAACGCACCCTAACTTTTTCTGACATATTGTTAATTCCTTTTTCAGATGTGTTTTTTAGCACTATCATTGGCCGCAAAGGTACAATACTGTGGCCGTATTATAAAGTTGGCCATCGGTTTTGTGGATTGGCAGGATATGTGTATCATTAATCAAAAAGAGAATCCACTATTAACTGCAGTCCCGGTTTGGACATAATAATAATATCGTAATTTAGTAGTTTTTAATTCATTGCCCAATCAGGAGATTTTGGTAGGAAGAACAAAGGGGAGAATAGAACCAACATGAGCAATTTTGAAACTATTCAGCGAAAGCTGGAGGCATTCGTTAAAAAGTATTACACCAATGAACTTTTAAGGGGCATAATTCTCTTTCTGTCCATTGGACTGCTTTATTTTCTTCTCACCTTGCTGGTGGAATATTTTCTATGGCTGAACACTTTGGGACGAAAGATATTGTTCTGGACCTTTATAGCCGTTGAATTATCATTATTTGTTAAGTTGATACTCATTCCCCTGGGCAAGCTCTTAAAGCTAGGGAAAGGAATTGATGACGAGCAGGCCTCGCTTCTTATAGGAAAACACTTTCCAGAGGTGAGCGATAAATTGCTAAACGTGGTTCAATTGCATAGAACTCGGCAAGAAAGTGAGCTTTTGGCAGCCAGTATAGACCAAAAAGCAGCCGAATTGCAGCCGATAAGGTTTCAGGGTGCCGTTAATTTTAAAAAAAGCTTGGGCTATTTGAAATATTTGGCCATTCCGGTGCTATTGTTTTTGCTCTTAAGCGGTTTTGGGGGTGTGGATATTTTCTCCAGCAGTTACAAACGGGTAGTGCGCTATGATATGGCCTTTCAGCCTCCGGCTCCCTTTTCGTTTGTTGTTTTAAACGACAATTTGCACGCCATTGAAAACCAACCCTTCACCCTTAAGGTGCAGACACGTGGAAAGGCCATTCCCGAAAACGCCAGTATTGTCTATAATGGAGATTCGTATTTTATGAAAAAGGTATCTCCGGGACTTTACGAATACACCTTTCAACAGCCTTCGGAAAATACGGAATTTTATCTCCATGCCAATAAAATAATTTCTCCTAAATACGCCCTCGATATTACCAATACACCTTCACTTGTCAATTTTGAAATGGTTCTTGACTATCCATCTTACACGGGCAAAGTGAGCGAAGTGATGAAAAGTACCGGAAATGCTACCATTCCCGAAGGAACAAGAGTAAAATGGCAGGTTTCCACCAGAAATACCACCGAGGTTTCCCTTAAAACGGCAGATACCTCCTGGAACTTTACGGGAGAAAATAAGAATTTTGAGCTGGTACGGAGAATTGATAGAAAATTGGATTATGCCATTACCACTTCCAACAGCCAATTGCGGGATTACGAAAATCTGGCTTTTACCCTGAATGTGGTAAAAGACCAATATCCCGATATTCGAATGGATTCAAAGATGGACAGTACAGATTTGGAAAGAGTACTTTTCCTGGGTCAGGTTTCAGATGATTATGGGCTTTCCAAATTGCAGTTGGTATATTATCCAAGAGATGCGAAGGAGGAAGCGAAAATAGAGACCTTGCCTTTGGGAAAAACAAATTTTCACGAGTTCACCTATGTCTTTCCACAAAGTTTGGAGCTGGAGGAAGGAATTTCTTATGAATATTATTTTGAAGTGTTTGACAACGATCTGCTGCACAACTTTAAGTCCACTCGTTCGGGCATATATTCCTTCAGGTCGTTGACCCGGGATGAAAAGGAAAACCTACAGCTCCAGAATCAACAAAAGGCCATTCAGGGTCTGGACAAATCGTTGGAAGAATTAAAGGAGCGCAAGGAAACGCTGGACGAGCTTTCGCGTACCCAAAAGGAAAAGAAGGAACTCAACTATAACGACAGGAAGAAACTGGAGAATTTTATCCAGCGCCAAAAGGGACAGGAAGAAATGATGCAGAATTTTTCAAAACAATTAAGGGAGGAATTGGAAAAATTTCAGCCGGAAAGGGAGGGGGTCGATCCCGATAAAAAGCAGTTGGAGGAAAGGCTTCAGGAAAATGAAGAACGGTTAAAGGAAAACGAAAAGTTGTTGGAGGAACTGCAAAAGATGCAGGAGAAAATACAAAAAGAAGAGCTGACGGAAAAACTTGAGAGGTTGGCGAAACAAAACAAAAATCAGGAAAAAAATCTCGAGCAGTTATTGGAATTGACCAAGCGGTATTACGTAGAGAAGAAAGCCGAAAAACTTGCCGAAGAACTGTTCAAATTGGGAGAGAAGCAGGAGCAATTGGCCGACAAGGGAGAAGACGAGAATACCCGGGAAGCCCAGGAAAAATTGAACGAAGCTTTTGAGGAATACCAAAAGCAGATGGAGGAGTTGCAGAAGGAAAACGACGCATTGAAAAAACCGATGGATATTCCCCAAGATAAGACCGGGGAAAAGGAAGTGGAACAAGAACAAAAGGATGCCACCGATAAATTGCAAGAGCAGAAACCCGCGGAAGCAGGCCAGAAACAAAAGAAGGCAGGAGCAAAAATGAAGGAAATGAGCCAGCAAATGCAGCAGCAAATGAAAGGGGGTCAAATGGAAACCTTGGAAGAGGATGTCAAGATGCTTAGGCAAATACTGGACAATCTTATCGTTTTTTCTTTCAAACAGGAGGATTTGATGATGGATTTTAGGGATATCTCTTACGGAAGTCCTGTTTATGGGAAAAAATTGGTGGTACAGAGTGAACTCAAGAATAACTTTGAACATATTGATGACAGTCTTTTTGCCTTGTCCCTACGCGTTCCAATGATTGGTGGCACCATCACTGGGCTTTTGACAGAAACGCAGTATAACATCGACAAGTCCATGGAACGACTAGCCCAGGGTATGACCAGACAAGGGGTTGGTAATCAACAATATACGGTTACGGGGGCTAATGATTTGGCCGTGTTGTTAAACGAGTTATTGGGAAACATGCAGATGCAACTCCAGATGTCAATGGGTTCAGGCTCGGGGAAGGGTATGCCCAGCCCCGGTTCCGGGGGCGGGGAAGGGTTCCAGCTTCCTGACATTATCCAAAAGCAGGAAAGCTTGAATGAAAAGATGAAGGAGGGAATGGAGAAGGGAAAAAAAGATGGAAATGAAGGTTCGGAGGGTGAAAAGGGAAAGGGTGAAGATGGAATGGGGCAAGGAGAAGGTGATGGGGAAGGTAGCGAAGGCAATAACGGGAAGGACAGTGAGGGGGGTAACCGCGAAGGCGAGGGTGGCTCAGAGCGCGAATCACTAAGTGGAGAGCTTTTTGAAATATACAAACAACAGCACCAATTGCGTCAGGAACTGGAGGAGAGATTGAGAAAGAGCGGGGTAAAGGGGAATACCGGCAACTTATTGAGGCAAATGGAAGGGATAGAACAGCAGCTTTTGGAGAGGGGTTTTACCGAGAGCACCTTGAGACAGATGCAGCAATTGAAATATGAATTGTTGAAGCTTGATGAGGCTGCCCTCAGACAAGGGGAAGAGAACCGAAGGGAATCGGAGACTAGCCGGAAACAATTCAATCCGTCACAAGGGATTACTCCAGAGGAAATTAAGAAATATTTTAACACCGTGGAAATACTTAACCGTGATGCCCTACCTTTGCGTCCCGATTATCAGCAAAAGGTAAAGGAATATTTTAAACGAGAAAATGATTGAATTTAGTTCTGAAATCGATTTTCAGCTCCCCCAAACGGCGCGTATCCGTCATTGGATTGAGGAAGTGATTATTCAGGAGGGCTTGGAGGTAGGAGAGTTGTTGTTTGTTTTTTGCGGGGATGAACATCTTCATAAAATCAATTTGGAATTTTTGCAGCATGACACCCTTACCGATATTATCAGTTTTGATTATAGTTTGGGCAAGGAAGTAAGTGGTGAGATTTACATTTCCGTGCAGCGGGTAAAAGAAAATGCCGCATCTTTTGGAACCCTTTTTGCTGAGGAGTTGTGTAGGGTAATTATCCACGGGGTTTTACATCTGTGTGGGTATAAAGACAAAACCCAAGAAGAAGAGAGAGAGATGAGGAAGAAGGAGGAGGAAGCACTGGAAAAGCTTGGACCGGAATTCCTCGGGCAACTCGGTTTGTAGCTTTCCTCATATTCAATTAATTTTGCACCCCATTTTTAATTTAAGAGGCCAATTGTTCCACGTGGAACAATTGGCCAAATAAGATTTTTCCGAAGTATGTTTTTAGAAGAGTATGATGTTGTTGTTGTAGGAGGAGGACACGCCGGTTCTGAGGCGGCCGCTGCCGCTGCCAACTTGGGGTCGAAAACCCTTTTGGTCACGATGAACCTTCAGTCCATTGCCCAAATGAGCTGCAATCCTGCCATGGGGGGAATTGCCAAAGGTCAAATTGTTCGTGAAATTGATGCCTTGGGCGGATATAGCGGCATTGTTTCCGATAAATCGGCCATCCAATTTAAGATGCTGAACAAAAGCAAGGGTCCTGCCATGTGGAGTCCCAGAGTGCAGAGCGACAGGATGCGGTTTGCCGAAACCTGGCGTTTGATGTTGGAACAAACTCCCAATCTCGATTTCTACCAGGAGATGATATCTGGAATAATCGTTAAAAATGGCGAGGTGAAGGGGGTGCGTACTTCCTTGGGTCTGGAGATAAAGGCAAAGTCGGTTATCTTGACCAACGGCACCTTCCTCAATGGGCTAATCCATATTGGAGAGAAACAATTTGGAGGTGGGCGTGCCGGCGAAAAGGCTTCGGTGGGGATTACCCAAGATCTTGTTGAACTTGGATTTGAGGCCGGACGTATGAAAACGGGTACGCCCCCCCGAGTGGATGGCAGGTCCCTCGACTTTTCAAAGATGGTGGAACAACCGGGGGACAATCATCCGGAAAAATTTTCTTTTTCCCATGTTACCGCCCCACTCAAAGAACAGCGTTCTTGCCATATGAGCTACACTAGTGTGGAGGTACACAACCTATTGCGCGAAGGATTTCACCGATCGCCCATGTTCAACGGCTCTATCAAAAGCATTGGACCGCGTTACTGTCCATCAATCGAGGACAAGATCAATCGCTTTGCCGATAAGGATCGCCATCAGCTCTTTGTGGAACCTGAGGGGTGGAACACGGTGGAGTATTACGTAAACGGTTTTTCCACGTCGCTTCCCGAGGATGTCCAATTTAAGGCCCTGAGAAAGGTTGCCGGATTTGAAAGGGTAAAGTTCTTTAGACCGGGATATGCCATTGAATACGACTATTTCCCGCCTACCCAACTCAAGCATACATTGGAAACAAAACTGGTTTCGAATCTTTATTTTGCGGGGCAGATCAATGGAACTACCGGTTATGAAGAAGCGGCTTCCCAAGGAATAATGGCCGGAATCAATGCCCATTTGAAAGTAATGGGGAAGGATCCCTTTATACTGCAACGTAATGAGGCGTATATAGGTGTGCTCATCGATGACTTGATTACAAAGGGCACTGAAGAACCTTATAGAATGTTTACCTCCCGGGCCGAATACAGAACCCTGTTGCGACAGGACAATGCCGATTTTAGACTTACCCCAAGATCGTTTGAAATAGGCCTGGCCACTGCAGACAGAATGCGAAAAATGGAGGAGAAAAAGGATAAGTCTACTGCCTTTGTCCAATTTTTTAAGGATACCAGCGTGGGCCCCGAGGAAATCAATCCAATTTTCGAAAGAAAGGATTCCTCACCGGTGCTTCAGAGCGACAAGATGTTCAAATTCTTTTCCCGTCCCGAAATTGAAATGGAGGATATGCGTACGCTTCCAGCCGTGGAGGATTTTATACAAGAAAACAATTTGGACACGGAAATGATCCAACAGGCCGAAATTCAGGTTAAATATTCAGGATATATTGAAAAGGAAATGAACAACGCCAATAAATTAAATCGCCTGGAGGGAGTAAAGATTCCGCCCTCTTTTGATTATACCCAGTTGAAGTCCCTCTCGTTCGAGGCGCGGGAAAAATTGATGAAGGTTAGGCCGGCCACGGTTTCACAGGCCTCGCGTATTAGTGGTGTTTCGCCGAATGATGTTTCGGTGTTGCTTGTGTATATGGGACGTTAGGATTTTGTTTCACGTGGAACATTGGGAGAACAGCACCAACTACGCTAATATGGAAGTACGGGATTTTTTGGTAACGGGAGAACGGTTTTCCGTGGTTCGGGACGAGGAAAAGGGTTACCTAAAAACCCTTCCCCAGCCCAGTGGCGATAAAATGCATATTTACTACCAGAGCGAAAACTACATTTCCCATACCGACTCTTCCGAAGATTGGTTTTCACGGCTGTATCAAATGGTAAAAAGATGGTCGCTTCGAAGAAAAATAAAATTGATAAACTCCTTCATAAAATTTCCCGCAACACTATTGGACGTAGGGGCGGGCACAGGCGACTTTCTCCTCCAGGCAAGACATCATGGATGGAACATTAAAGGAGTAGAACCCAATGTACAGGCACGTAACCTTTCGGAGAAGAAGGGAATTCTGTTAAGTTCCTCTCTCGAGGAAGTAACAGGGCAACAATTTGACGTGGTTACCCTGTGGCATGTACTTGAGCATATTCCAAATTTGGAAGAGACCGTTCACCAGCTTTCCCATTTGGTAAAACCCGGTGGCATACTGATAATCGCCGTGCCCAATCATAAAAGTTACGATGCCCGGTTTTATAAAGAATTTTGGGCGGCCTATGATGTGCCGAGACATTTGTGGCATTTTTGTAAGCAATCCCTCCAGGCGCAGTTTTCTTTACATTTTACATTGGAACGCATAAAACCCATGTGGTTCGATTCTTTTTATGTGAGCCTGCTTTCGGAAAAATATAAGTCAGGAAAGAAATTTTCTCTCAAGGCGTTGGGCATTGGAGCGATTTCTAATCTCGCGGGCCTCTTCTCCAAAGAATATTCCTCCCAAATATATTGTTTCAGGAGAAATTCGCCTTAATTGGTCGTTTTATAGGCTTTATGGGCCCTTTTGGTACCTGAATAATCCCTTCCAGCAAAAATGCGGAGACGGGGTCTTAAAATGACTCATTTTTAATAAATATATCCTATTGTTAAGAATGATTCAATAGGTATTATCTATTATTATTGCGGACGGTGGATAAGACGAGTCAACTTAATAGAAAGATCGGTAAAAATTATTTTGGGGTTTCCGTTTCGCTCTATATTATACGAAGCTTCCGCTAAAGCGCTATTTATTTCCACAATGTTATTGTGATGTACATAAGGAGCAAAGTTGGCGATGGAGAAACTCGTATCCTGCGCTTGGAAGTACACCAGCGGGCCGGCTTGGTAATTTTGTAACAGGGCCTGCCTAAAAACGTCGCTGCAATATTCCAAGAAGCGTTTTTGCGTTTCCCTGCCTTGCCCCGCTAATTCGTCACTCCACCGTAACAAGTCGTTTACAGCGCCCTTATTTCCTTTGGCGCGGAAAGCAGATCGAACCCAGGTAATAAACCAATTTTCGAAAGGTACATCTTCCCCTAGTTCTTCTTTCAGGGAAAGGGCCCTATTGTAATCTCCCCTTGCACGTCGGGCTATTTGTTGCGCCTGGGATTGCGGGATACCTTCGGCTTTAACCAAATTTTCAAGAATATCCGTCTCAGTTAGAAGGGGAAAGCGCAACTTTTGGCAACGAGAGGCGATGGTGGTAAGAATTTGCCCTTCATTTTCGGTAAGAAACAGCAACACAGTCCTCTCTGAAGGTTCCTCTATCAACTTCAGGATTTTATTGGAACATTCGCGGTTCATATTTTCCGCCATCCAAATTATCATCACCTTATAGCCGCCTTCATAAGCTTTGAGGGCCAATTTCTTTGACATCTGCTCCGCTTCGTACTTGCTGATGTTGCCTTGCTTGTTTTCTATTCCTATACTCTGAAGCCAATCAAATAGGGAGGCATAAGGATTTTGAAACACAAAATTCCGCCAGTTTTCAATAAAATCATCGGAAATAGCATTTTTCTTTACCTCTTGGTTGGTATTGACGGGAAAGACAAAATGCATGTCGGGATGCGCCAATTTAGCTACCTTTTGTTTGCAAGTGCGGTAACCCTGGCTGTCCTTTTCCTGGCCTCGGCACAAAATTTCAGCGGCATAGGCAATTGCCATTGGCAACAGTCCGCAGCCATTCAAACCCGAAAATAGTTGGGCATGGGGTATGCGGCCATTGGCAGTGGTAGTTTTTAAATGCGTTTTTATATGGGCGTTGCCTACAACTTCTGAAAAATCCATGTGCAAATTTAAGCAAATTCCCACAGTAGGCTTTATCTTTATCGCCTGATAGGGCCCAGCCTTTAAACAACCTATTTCCGAAGTGGAGGAAGCCCTTTGCAATACCCTATCTTTACACTAAAAGAAATGAGCATGAAAACCGTAAATGATTATAATTTTGAAGGAAAGAAGGCCCTTATAAGGGTGGATTTTAACGTTCCTCTTTCCCCCGAACTGGAAGTAACCGACGATACCCGAATCCGTGCGGCAAAGCCCACCATCTTAAAAATCCTGGAAGATGGAGGCAGTTGTGTACTGATGTCGCACTTGGGGCGGCCCAAGGACAGGGAGGACAAATTCTCGATGAAGCACTTGGTAAAGGAAATTTCTGAAATCATCGGGGTACAGGCAATCTTTGTCGATGACTGCATTGGAGAAAAGGCGGAGGAAGCCGTCGCCAAATTAAAAATGGGAGAATTGCTCTTGCTCGAGAACCTGCGATATTATCCCGAAGAAACGGCCGGAGGTCGCGAGTTTGCCGAAAAGCTGTCAAAACTGGGCGATATCTATGTAAACGATGCCTTCGGCACCGCACACCGGGCCCATGCTTCCACAGCCGTTATCGCGGAATTCTTTCCCGACAAAAAGTGTAGTGGGTTGCTGTTGGCTTCCGAAATTGACAACGTGAAGAAAATATTGGAAGACAACGTGCCGCCGGTGACCGCAATCCTTGGTGGCGCCAAAGTATCGTCAAAAATAACCGTCATTGAAAGCATTCTTGACAAAATCGATCACCTGATAATCGGCGGTGGAATGGCCTATACTTTTGTCAAGGCAAAAGGAGGGAAAATAGGGGATTCGCTTGTGGAAGACGACAAATTGGATATGGCGTTGGACATCTTAAAAACCGCCAAGGAGAAAAATGTGGAGGTCCACCTTCCCGTCGATGCCGTGGTGGCCGACAGTTTTTCGGAAGATGCCCAGACCAGAACAGAAAAGGTAAACCAAATTTCAGAAGGTTGGATGGGTCTTGATGTGGGCCCTGAAACCAATGACCTCTTTGGGGATGTGATTGAAAAATCGAAAACCATTCTATGGAATGGTCCGGTGGGAGTGTTTGAAATGGAGAAGTTCTCAACAGGTACCAAGACTCTGCTGCAGCATATTGTAAAGGCCACAAAAGACGGTGCCTTTTCACTGGTTGGAGGAGGCGATTCGGTGGCGGCGGTGCAAAAGTGGGAGCTTTTTGACAAGGTGAGCTACGTCTCTACCGGAGGGGGTGCCATGCTGGAAATGTTGGAAGGAAAAACCCTTCCGGGCATAGAAGCACTACAGGAATAACGTTAAAAGTCTGTTTGCTAGGCCTATGGATTGATTTTTTGCTTATTTTCGCAAAAATTGTATCTTTAACATAATTTTTTGAATCAAAAATCGTTATGCTCCTTACAACGGGTTTTTGTTAAAAATCAAAAATTTAATCAGGCTCCTTTGCCATAAATCCCCTCGCAAATACCAAAGCTGATGAAATTATCCAGAATCTTTTTTCTTTTATTGACTTTTTCTTTCACCCTGGGTTTTGCCCAGCAAAACAGAAAACAGACCAAAAAACTGCCCACGAAAAAGGTAAAAGTCGTAGATTCCATAAAGGTTTCCAAAATTGCCAGTGAATTGCCTTCCACCGTAATAGCCACTTCGTTAAAAGACAGTACAATCTATAATCTCGAGGATATGGCCCTGGCCCGAAAAAAGGACAGTCTGTGGTTAAAGGAATTGTACAAAAGCGATCTTTTTGATGACGTTTATAACTCGGTTACCAATCAGAATTTTGACGCCGTAGATTATGACGAATTGCCCACCGAAGTACTCAAACAGCGCCTAAAGGAGCTCGATGCTCGCACGCCCTTCAATGTTTCTTATAATCCATCCCTGGAAAGCGTGATCAAGCAGTATCTGAAAAATAGACGGGGAACATTGGAGCGGTTGATGGGCCTTAGCGAATATTATTTCCCCATGTTTGAAGCCGAATTGGACCGCCATAATCTTCCTCTGGAGCTGAAATATTTGGCCGTGATTGAATCTGCCCTTAATCCACAGGCAAAATCGCGTGTGGGAGCTACCGGACTGTGGCAATTTATGTTTGCCACGGGCAAGATGTTTGGGCTGGACGTAAATTCATACGTAGATGAACGTTGCGATCCGTTGATGGCCACAGAGGCTGCGTGTAAATACTTAAAGAGCCTCAACACAAGTTTTAACGATTGGGATTTGGCCCTTGCCGCATACAACTCCGGGCCTGGAAATGTTTCGAAGGCAATTAGAAGATCGGGAGGACAGACCGATTATTGGAAATTACGCACTTATTTGCCCCGTGAGACAGCAGGTTATGTTCCCGCTTTTCTTGCTACCATGTACATCTTTGAATACGCCACAGAGCATGGCTTTCAAAAACCGGCTCCCAGGATTCCTTATGTAGCCACCGATACCATAAAGGTAAAACAACAAATTACACTGGACCAAGTGGCCCAACTGACCAATCTTGACAAGGAAGAGCTGGAATTTCTGAACCCCGCATATAAATTGGGAATCATTCCGGTGGTAAAGGGAGAAAATTATGTGCTAAGACTGCCTCTTACCTCCGTGGGAAGTTTTGTGACCAATGAAGACGCCATTTATGCCTTTGCCAAGGAAGAATTGGAGGAAACCGAGCAGCCCGAACTGTATGAGCAACCGTCAAAAATCCGGTATCGGGTAAAACGCGGCGACTATTTGGGAAGGATTGCCGAAAAATACGGGGTTGGCGTTAGCCAGATTAAAAATTGGAATGGCCTTAGAAACAACAACGTGCGCGTGGGGCAGAATTTGATCATTTACCCCCGCAAGACTGATTCCCATGATGTTGCCATCAATACATCGTCTTCCTCAAATGGCGAAAAAACCTATACCGTGCGCAATGGTGATTCATTGTGGAGCATTTCAAAAAAATTTCCGGGAGTTTCCGTTCAGAATATTCAAAAATGGAACGATATTAGTGGCAATAACATAAAACCCGGAACTAAACTGAAAATCTATAAGGGATAGTTCCACAAACGTCCTTTTAAATGAAGCCATTTTACGTTGTTCTCTTTGCCCTGTTTATGGGCTTGTCTTCCTGTGGGGAGAGCGGAAAAAAAGATAAAACCTTAGTGCCCAATTCCGTGGGCAATATCAATGCCCTGCAAATTATTACCCCTAATGATCTATGGAACGGGATAGTAGGAGAAGCAATCCGCGACAATTTTGCCGCACCCACGGATGGTCTGCCCCAAGATGAGCCTCTCTTTTCCATGGATCAAATGCCACCGGAAGCTTTTACAGGCTTTGCCAGGAGCAATAGACTGTTTCTGTATGTTGTCCTCAGCGAAGACGAGATGGTAAAGATCGCCACCAACGAATATGCCAAACCCCAAACGGGCGCAATCATCAAGGCTCCTTCGGAAGAAAAATTGGTAGAATTGATCAATCAAAATGCCCCCAAGATCATTGAAGCTTTCCATAAAAGTGAAATCAAGGAGCGACAGCGGCGAACATCCATATCCTTATTGAAAACCGACTCCCTTAAAAAAACCATGGGCGTGAGCCTCAAAATTCCCTCTGCCTATCGCTTGGCCAAGGCAACAGACAGTTTTTTCTGGTATAGAAAAGACCTGAGAGACGGAACGACAAACATTATGGTCTATGAAGTGCCACTGGATATGATAGGGACTGACAGCTCGGCTGTGGGCGATATCATCAAGATTCGCGATTCCATAGGAAGCAAATTGTTGCCGGTGGAGGATGACGGACTTTTTATTACCGAGGGAGCATATGCCCCCTACTTGTTCAAGACAAGCATTGACGGAAAGTTTGCCTATGAAACCAAAGGCACTTGGGAAGTAACCGATGCCTGGATGGGCGGACCTTTCCTCAACTACGCCATCAAAGACGAAAAGAACAATCGATATTTAATCCTGGAAGGCTTCACCTATGCCCCGGCGGCCCGAAAGCGGGACTTGCAGTTTGAGCTGGAATCCATATTGAAATCGGCAAAGATCGATTGAGTCACTTCCGTAGAAATGAAAAACCCCGGTCTTGTGGAAAGAGCGGGGTTTTGTTATTTGGGAAAGAGGGAAATTCTATTCCTTCTCGTCAATTTTTTTCTCGGGTGTATCCTCTTTGGAAGCATCCTTAAATTCCTTCAATCCACTTCCCAGCCCGCGCATAAGCTCGGGTATTTTCTTTCCACCGAACAACAGCAACAAAATAACCACTATGAGTACAATCTGCCAAGGTCCGATCATTCCTAAAGGAATAAATAATATGTTCATAAATTCTAAATTTGGAATGACAAAGGTAGCAAGAAAAGTTTAGATAGCACGTTTTAGGTATAACTTTAGCGTCTTGGCTTGAGTTTATTTTATCTTTGTAAAAAAAGGAATTGCCCCTATGGACAGAAAAGAAAAGCGCAGCAAGAGGATCCGCAGGAAGCTTTTGCACAAATACCGATTGGTCATTCTCAACGAGGAGACCTTTGAGGAACGTTTTTCCTTTAAGCTCAACCGCCTGAACGTATTTGTATTTAGTACACTCTTTGCGCTCTTTCTAATATTGACCACCACCCTTATCATTGCCTTTACGCCTCTGCGGGAATATATTCCCGGATATTCGTCGACGGCCTTAAAACGAAAGGCCACCAGTCTGGCCTATAAGACCGATTCGCTTCAAAAAATTATCAATCTTAACGAACAGTATTTGGCTTCCATAAAAAAGGTGCTCACCGGTGATGTGAAAAGAGTGGAATTTAACAAGGATTCCCTCATTGAGGTGGCCAAGACCGATCCCTCGGTATTGATTCGTATTTCGCGTAAAGACTCGCTTTTGCGCGAACAGGTTTCGAAAGAAGATAAATACAATCCGTTGGTGGGGGTGCGCGAACAACAATATACCCTGTTTGCGCCGGTTAAGGGCACAATTTCCGAACCCTACAACAGCAAGACGAAACACTATGCCGTAGATGTTGTTACCGCTAAGGATACGCCGGTAAAAGCGGTGGCCGATGGAACGGTGATTTTTGCCGAGTGGACGGCCCAAACGGGCAATGTCATTATCTTAAAGCACAACAACAACCTCATTTCGGTCTATAAGCACAATGCCACCCTCACCAAAGGACAAGGCGAAATGGTCAAGGCCGGCGAAGTTATTGCCACTGTGGGCAGCACAGGTGAACTTACCACCGGGCCACACCTGCATTTTGAACTCTGGCGCGATGGATTCCCGGTGAACCCCAGCAGTTTTATTGATTTTGATTAACAGCCTATGTCCCTAAAATCCGTTGCCGCCAAAATATTTGCCAAAATCATTGCCCGAAAAATTCAAAAATGGGCAAATCACCCTGTAGAAACCCAGGACAAGGTTTTTCGTCATTTGATCGCCACGGCCCAAACCACGGCCTTTGGCAAAGACCACGGCTTTTCCCACATCCATTCCCATTCCGATTTTGTACAATGCGTGCCTATTCGCGATTATGAAGAATTGAAGCCTTACGTAGAAAAGGTAATCCAAGGGGAGGAAAGCGTTTTGTGGCCTGGGAAGCCGCTGTATTTTGCCAAGACGTCGGGCACCACTTCTGGCGCCAAACACATTCCCTTAACAAAGGAATCCATGCCTTATCATATAGAGGCCGCCCGCAATGCCATTCTTTGTTATATCAATGAAACGGGAAATGCCGATTTTGTCGATGGCAAAATGATCTTTTTACAGGGAAGTCCGGAAATGCAGGAAAAAAATGGAATCAAAACCGGTCGTCTCTCCGGAATTGTCGCCCACTATGTACCCGCATACTTGCAAAAAAACCGCTTGCCCAGTTGGCAAACCAACTGTATTGACGATTGGGAAACCAAGGTAGATGCCATTGTGGAAGAGACCAAGGATGAAAATATGACCGTAATCAGCGGGATTCCCTCATGGGTGCAGATGTACTTTGAGCGGTTGCAAAAGCGCACGGGCAAAAAAATTGGAGATCTGTTCAAAAATTTCAATCTCTTTATCTATGGCGGAGTGAATTTTGAACCCTATCGGGCAAAGTTTGAGGCTTTGATTGGGAGAAGGGTAGACAGTATTGAATTGTTTCCGGCCAGTGAGGGATTTTTCGCCTTTCAGGATAGTCAAAGCGAAAAAGGAATGCTTTTGCTCCTCGATTCCGGAATGTTTTACGAATTTGTTCCAGCCGAAAAATTCTTTGATGAAAATCCTCCCCGATTGACCATTGGGCAAGTGGAGTTGGGGAAAAATTACGTTATGATAATTTCCACCAATGCGGGACTTTGGGCCTATAATTTAGGCGATACGGTGCAATTTACATCCATGCGTCCTTATCGGGTGGTGGTTTCCGGCCGAATCAAGCACTTTATTTCGGCCTTTGGGGAGCATGTAATAGGAAAGGAAGTGGAAGAAGCGATGAACAAAGCGATGGCCAAATTTGATTTCTCCATTACCGAATTCACTGTGGCCCCTCAAATCACACCTTCACAACAAGAACTTCCCTATCACGAATGGTTGGTTGAATTTGATGAGGCTCCGCAAAACCTTCAGGAGGTAACCGAATTTATAGATGCAGAAATGCAACTGCAAAATTCTTACTATTATGATCTTATCGTGGGAAAGGTGCTTCAGCCGTTAAAAATCACATCCCTAAAAGCGGGCAGCTTTAATGATTATATGAAAAGCAAGGGCAAGTTAGGAGGGCAAAACAAAGTAGCCCGCCTGGGGAATGACCGAAAGATTGCCGATGCCCTCCTTGCCCTGCAGGCCTAAAAATATAAGTATATTTGTATTTAATGAACAAATTAAAATCACATACGCGTACCCGCGCACAGGAAAGTACCGGTGCCATTGAGCGGTTGTACATTACCATGCGGCATTTGTACAACCGCGGCTTTTACAAACCTATGGGAGTTTCTGGCGAAACCCTCAGGGAATCCCTGCTCACCCTTCGACCCGAAATTTACGGTTCAATAACCGAAGACAAGATTGAACTTCAGGGTCTATTGTATGTTATGGACAGGTTGCCCTATGGTATAGAAGAGTGTAGATTTATTAATCTCACCAGTGATGAAGGGTACAAAAATTCGCATTTTGAGCCCATTATTCCCCTTAAACGGCGCAGAAACTGCTATAGGATTGATGAGGAGCAAATAAACATTGAAATTACCCGCGGCCGATCTGAAATATACGATATCCTCACCCATCTTACCTTCCTCTTTATTGAATCGCACAAGATCATGAAGCAGGTACTCATCAATGAAAACGGCGAAGTGATCCGCGATTGGAAAAAGCTGGAACAGTCAGTGATGAAAAAGGGAAAGCTTTCCCAAGAGGAAAAGGAGGTAACCCTTACCCATACGGCCAATTTTCTAGGCCGCACTTTCGAGGAAGTAAAGAACGTGTATCCTTATTTTGCCAGCGAAAAGAACGAAAACCGTTTTTTCAACATCATATACTATTTGGGAAAAATGGCCATTGCCGAAGTGGTTAAGGACGAAAAGCGCATTATTACCTTCAGCCCAGTGCTTCGGGAGCGCCTGGGGCACCACATTCACGGCGAGCAATGGGCCTATAGGATTAAACATGTATTGCAGGCCCATAAATTATTGGCCCGACCCCTGCACATTATCAGCGCAAATATGCACAGCGTAATGAACACGCTTTACGCACCCAAGGCGCTTCCTGTGGAATTTTCAAAAAAGAGTGCACTTCAGGTCTTTGAAACCTTGAGTAGTCCCGCAAGTTTGGGCCTGCGCGACAAGGTGATGAAAACCGCCCTGGCCGATGGCATGCTCTTCCTGGAAGACCAAAGCGGAACAAATATAGACGTGCAGATAATTGACACGGCGAAAATAAAGGACAGTGAATTTACCCGAGACCTCGAAGGGTTGGAGGAAGAGGAAAAGCCCGTCATCCTCGTAATGGATTACGCCTTTGGCGAACAGGCTTATGAAACCATGGACGAATTGCTGAAACCTTATATAGATGAAAAGAAAAACCGGGTCCTGCTCAAGGTTATTTCCGTTTCCATTATGGGAAAAGCGGGAATCCTGGAAGGCGACAAGGGCGATATCATGATCCCTTCCGCCCACGTTTTTGAAGGCACGGCAGACAATTATCCGTTTGAAAACGAAATGGATGCGTCCCTATTTAAAGAGGAGGGAGTCAACGTGTATTCCGGCACCATGATTTCGGTTTTGGGAACCTCCTTGCAGAATAGGGATGTGCTGAAATTCTTCCACAATTCCACTTGGAATGTCATCGGGCTGGAAATGGAAGGGGCACATTACCAAAAAGCAATTCAGGCGGCTTCAAAAATAAGAAGGAGTATTAGCCCAAACGTAAAGGTTCGATACGCTTATTACGCTTCGGATAATCCATTGGAAACGGGAAGCACTTTGGCATCCGGGGGTTTGGGAACCACTGGGGTAAAACCCACCTATTTGATTACGAAAATGATGTTAAAACAGATATTAGATTCACCTAAAAACTAATTTTGGCTAGAGTTAAAGTATTGATAACCGGGGGAGCGGGATTCATTGGCTCCAATTATGTAAACTACGCCCTCAAAAATTCATCGGATGAGATTTTTGTGCTGGACAAGCTCACTTACGCCGGAAACATGAAAAATTTACAGCACTCCTTGGATCAGATCGAATTTCTGGAAGGGGATATTTGCGATGCCGAATTGGTTGATGATTTGTTTGAGAAACACCGTTTCCAAAAGATGGTCCATTTTGCGGCAGAGAGCCACGTGGACAATTCCATCAGCGGCCCGTCAGAATTTATTCACACCAATATTGTGGGTACGTTCAATTTGTTGCAAAGTGCCTATAAAACCTGGATGAACGGTCCAAATGATTTAAAGGATGAATTTAAAAATGCGCGTTTCCTCCATATTTCCACCGATGAGGTATATGGCACTTTGGGTAAAACCGGCTTGTTTGAGGAAACCACTCCCTATGCCCCCAACAGTCCCTACAGCGCTTCCAAGGCTTCGTCTGATTTTATCGTGCGCAGCTATTTTCATACCTATGGCCTTCCGGTAGTGACGACCAACTGCTCCAATAACTACGGTCCCAATCAGCACAAGGAAAAATTGATTCCCACCATTATTCGCAAAGCAATCGCCAAAAAACCTATTCCTATTTATGGCGATGGGAAAAACGTTCGGGACTGGCTATATGTAAGGGATCATTGCAGCGGAATTTTTTTGGCATTGGAAAAAGGAAGACTTGGTGAAACATACAATATCGGAGGGCGGAACGAACGCGTAAATATTTATATTGCAGAGGTGATATGCGAACTGTTGGATGAAATGCTTCCGCAGGACGAATCGTACAAAAAACAGATAACCTTTGTAAAAGACAGACCCGGTCACGATTTTAGATATGCTATAGACGCATCCAAGATTGAAACCGAATTAGGGTGGAAAGCAGATGAGAATTTTGAAAGTGGCATTAGGAAAACCGTTGGGTGGTATTTGGAGAATCGGGATAGGTTGTAGCAAACTTTCCGGGACGTTTTATCCTATAGAGGATGGAACTCTCCGGCAAGGTTTCCCCGACGGAGGAGGGAACCTTAGTGGTATTAAAACATCAACTCAATGAAAGGAATAATTCTAGCCGGGGGATCTGGCACCCGTCTTCATCCGCTCACTCTGGCCGTTAGCAAACAACTGATGCCGGTCTATGACAAGCCGATGATTTACTATCCGCTATCGACATTGATGCTCGCTGGCATTCGCGAGATTTTGATAATCTCCACCCCCCAAGATCTCCCCCTCTTCCAAAAACTCTTGGGCGACGGTAGAAAGCTGGGCTGTAGTTTTCAATATGCCGAACAAGCGAACCCTAATGGCCTGGCAGAAGCGTTTATCATTGGTGAGGAATTCATAGGAAACGACAAAGTAGCATTGATTTTGGGCGACAATATATTTTATGGATCCGGGTTAAAGGAATTGTTGCAATCAAACAACGATCCCGACGGCGGCGTAATCTATGCCTATCATGTCCTGGATCCTGAACGCTACGGCGTGGTGGAATTTGACAAGAATGGTAAAGTACTTTCAATAGAAGAAAAACCCAGCCATCCGAAATCAAATTTTGCCGTCCCGGGTATTTATTTCTACGACAACAGTGTGGTGGAAATAGCGGCCAACATTAAGCCCAGTGCGCGGGGCGAACTGGAGATAACCGATGTGAACAACGAATATCTCAAACGGGGCAAGCTAAACGTGGGAATTCTGGACAAAGGCACGGCCTGGTTAGACACGGGAACTTTTACCTCCCTGATGCAGGCCGCGCAATTTGTGGAAGTGATAGAAGAAAGACAAGGGCTTAAAATTGGTTCCATTGAAGAAGCGGCCTATGAAATGGGCTATATATCGCGAGAGGAATTATTGGCGCTGGCCCAGCCTTTACTGAAAAGCGGTTACGGAAAACACCTTATTCAACTCGATAAACCTTGGAAATAGCCCTTACCCCTTTAAAAGATTGTTTCATACTGAAACCGTCGATCTTTATCGATGAACGCGGCTCTTTTTATGAAACCTACAACAAAAAAACCTTTGAAGCCATAACCGGTCTTCAAATTGATTTTGTGCAAGACAATCAATCCATTTCGTCCAAGGGCGTGCTGCGCGGGCTTCACTTTCAGCGTGGAGTTTGGGCCCAGGCCAAGCTGGTACGGGTGGTAAAAGGAAGCGTTTTGGATATTGTCGTGGATATCCGCAAGAAATCTACCACCTTTGGAAAATCTTTTTCCATCGTCCTCGACGATGTGGAAAATCTGCAGCTCTTTGTTCCCCGCGGATTTGCCCATGGCTTTATCACCTTGGAGGAAGATTCCGTTTTTGCCTATAAATGCGATAACTTTTACAACAAAGCTTCAGAAGGTGGAATAATTTATAACGACGCAACCTTGGGCTTGGATTGG
>JACDJA010000191.1_pt1 | contig 80645 bp, 77 predicted proteins | sample 7449241 | NCBI WGS metagenome assembly JACDJA01 (sample SAMN14253289, study PRJNA609438) | sludge metagenome | isolation source: initial anaerobic sludge | collected 2018-12-20 | reverse complement strand
CGGAATCATCGTCAACAGCCACCCGATGGACATCAATTTCAAGCAGAGCATGAAATGCGTGGGCAACTCCCTGCCGGCCCTGAGGCCCCGGGGGGTGGTGATGGGGTTTTTGCGGGCCGAGCGCGGCATCGACGACATCGTAGTGCCGGAAAAGGGGAAACCCCTCTGGCTGACCAAGGCCATACTGCGCCTGCTGGGGCCGGGGCGGGTGATGGGGTTTCTCGAAAAGATCCGGCCAGGACTCAACGTGGAGGAGAAGTTCCTGCTCTACTATTCCATGCAGCTGGTGCGTCAGTACGACCTGTTCTTTCACGTGCCGCGTCTCAGCGACGAGGAGGTGAAGCGCCTGGGGTTCTTCAGACCCTGCGCCGAACCCCAACAGGTGATCGCCGCCGGCCGAAAAGCCCTGGGGGCCAAGGCCCGGGTGGCGGTGTTTGCCGAGGGCGGGGCGACCTTTCCCATCGTGGGCGCGGCGCAGACCATGATTTGACGTTGTTGGATTATTTGAGCACCAAAAAGTAGCGAGAGCACGACCAAAGTCCAACCGATCGTGGTGGCGGGAATACGTAGGGGCGAAAAATTTTTCGCCCCTACGTATGTCGGACGCCGCGCTCAGTAGAGCACCGTCAAATTGATGGCCCCGTACTCGCTCGGCTTGCGCTGTCCGTCGAACTCCTTGGAGCGAAAGACGTTGGTGAACGAGAGGCGCACCCGGTGCCAGCGCAGCGCGGCGCCCACCTGGAAGTCGCCCACCGCCGTCTTGCGGTTCACGCTGTGGCTGTCCTCGAAGGTGTTGCCGTCCAGAAAGATGTTGCGCAGCATGGCCCGCCCCTCAACGCCGGCGAACAGGTAGGCACTGAAGGCTTCATTGGAGCGAAAGTAGGCTGTGCCGGCAAAGCCGGGGCTGATGGAAGGGGGGCCGATGTCGTTGCGCAGGTGGCGCCCGACCCGCAGCATGAGCCCGCCGCCGGCATAGGTGTAAATGTTTCCCAGGGCCCCCACCACATGCGGTGCCACCGAGTATTCCAGCCAGGGTGCCCCCATTCGTCCGAACCGCTCCCAGATCCGCGTATAGGTGAGGTTGATGCCCGGCTCGTCATGGAGCTGGTGGTCCCACCCCCTGGGGGTTCGGGTGTCGATGAGTTTGTGCCAGCGCCGCTGGACGTCATCGGCCAGGCTGCTGGGCCCCACCACGCCGATGGTGAGGTCGAAGCCGTTGCTCTCCCGGTAGTTGGGGCTTTCCTCAAGAATCCCCAGAATTTTGAAACTGGCATACAGCCATCCGGCATAGGGGCGGTCGTCCATGATAAGGTTCGGGTTTTCGATGTCGTCGGGAGTGTAAATGTTTTGCCCGATGGAAAATTCGACCCCCCGATCATAGCCCGGTCGAAAGAAGGGAACATGATCACCGATGCGTTTGAGCCACTCGGGCGCCTCCCTGGCGGGGGCGAGGGAAAACTTGGTGCCGTGGGTGTAGTGGCGGTCGGCCCCGCTGCCCCAGAGGTCGTTTTCCGCTTGCAGGCTCCAGTAGGCGATGCGGGGCGCATCCTGGCCGATGCAGGGCGTTGCGCAAAGAAGCAAAGCGCCCAAGAGTGTCATTGAGAACCGCCGGAAACGCATGTGGTTTTCCTCGTTGTGAATTTGAAGCCGTTGCCCTGAAAATTTGCCAGCTCGATCAAATCGGGATATGCTTTATTTGTTTTAGCGACACGGGTGGCGATGGTCGCCGCAGGGTCGCGGTTTTCAGCCGGTTCCGTCCGACCGGCGGTGGACGCGCCCCGGTGGACGGCTTACCGAAAGGAGGCGCCATGTATCGCAGCATTCTGGTTCCCCTGGACGGCTCCCCTTTGGCCGAAGCCATTTTGCCCGAGATCGAAAAGCTCACCGCCGGCGCCGCCAAGCCACGGGTGGTGTTGATCCGGGTGGTGCCGGCCCACCACATTCCGGGTCAGGACGCCGTCGAGTGGCAGGCCCGTATGATCCGTCGCGCCGAGGACTACATCGAGAAGGTCAAACAACAACTCGAATCCAAGGGCATGACGGTGGATCACCATGTCCCCTATGGTGATCCGGCGGCCAAGATCCTCGAAATTTGCGAACTTTACAATTATGACCTCATCGCCATGAGCACCCACGGCCGCAGCGGTCTGGGGCGCTGGCTCATGGGCAGTGTGGCCGACAAGGTGGTGCGCCACAGCCGTTTTCCCGTCCTGTTGCGCCGAACCCAGCCCGAGGATATCCCGGCGATGGAACCCGAAGCGCCGGACGACGACGCGGCCTGAATTGCGGTCAAGACGAGGTGAGCCGCTGCCACAGGGCCTCGACCTGGGTCCGCGTGGACGCCAGGGAGCCACTGTTGTCGATGACCACGTCGGCCCGGCGCCGTTTTTCTGCCATGGGCATCTGGGCGCCGATGCGCGCCAGGGCCTCTGTCCGGGACAAATTGTTTCGCTTCATGAGCCGGTGGAGCTGCACGACGTTTGGGGCATCGACCATCACCACCAGATCCAGCCCCGCATCCATTCCGGCTTCAAAGAGCAGCGGCACGTCCAGCACCACGATGCTCTCGGGGGCCGTGGCCTTGATTTGAGCCAACCGCGCCGCCATGGCCTCGGCCACCGCCGGGTGGATGATGCGTTCCAGAACCGCCTTCTGTTTCGGATCGGCAAAAACCTCGGCCGCCAGTCGGTCCCGATCGATGGTCCCGTCGTTTTTCAGGATACCGGAACCGAAATGATCCACCACGGCCGCGAAGGCCGGCTGTCCCGGCGCCACCACCTCCCGGGCCAAAAGGTCGGCATCGATGATGTGGGCCCCGGCTTCGGCCAGCCATCGGGATACGGTGGACTTGCCGCTGGCGATGCCCCCGGTGAGCCCCACGATTTTCATCGCTGTTTCATCCCTTCACCACCGCCATGGGCCGCAACCGGGCCACTCGCCGCGAAATGCCGGCGCCGTGGACCACCGCCACCACCTCGGAAACATCCTTGTAAGCCTCGGGAATTTCCTCGGCCAGGGTGTCTCGGCCGGTCCAGCGGACCAGGATCCCCCGGTCCTCCAGTTCCCGGTAGACGGCGCGCCCCCGACTCTGCTTCTTGGCCGCCGTGCGACTGAGCCGCCGCCCGGCCCCGTGGCAGGTAGAGCCGAAGGTTTCCGCCATGGCCCGGGACGTGCCCACCAGCACGTAGGAGGCGGTGCCCATGTCGCCGGGGATGATCACCGGCTGGCCCGTGGCCTGGAAATCGGCGTCGAGGGCCTCGTGCCCCGGACCGAAGGCTCGGGTGGCGCCTTTGCGGTGTACGCAGACCCGGCGCGGCTGGCCGTCCACCAGATGGACCTCCTCCTTGGCCATGTTGTGGCACACATCGTAGAGGAGCCGCAGGGACAGGGCCGCCGGTCCCATGGCAAAGACCCGCTGAAAGACCTCCCGGCAGCGGTGCATCAAAATCTGGCGATTGGCCCAGGCGTAGTTGGCGGCGCAGGCCATAGCGCCGCGGTAGCGTTGGCCTGTTTCGGACTGGATCGGTGCGCAGGCCAGTTGCCGGTCCGGCAGCACGATACCGAATTCATGGACGTGGCGGCCCATCTCGGCGAGAAAATCATCGCAGACCTGGTAGCCGAAGCCCCGGGATCCCGTGTGGAGCATCACGGTGACCTGGGACGCCACCAGGCCAAAGGCAGCGGCCACCACCGGATCGTAGATCTCTTCCACCACCCCCACTTCCACGAAGTGGTTTCCCGCCCCCAGGGTGCCCAGTTGGCGGCGCCCCCGCTCCATGGCACGGTCGCTCACCGTGTCCGGATCGGCCCCTGGCAGGCAGCCCCGGTCCTCGGTGTGGGCCAGATCCTCGGGCTCCCCCAGTCCCTCCTCTACGGCCCAGCGGCTTCCCTTTCTCAGAACCCGCTTTTCCTCCTTGGGCGAGAGCTGAATGGCCCCGGTGGATCCCACCCCGCAGGGAATGTGCTGGTAGAGGGCATCCACCAGATTTTTGAGCCGGGGGCGCACATCGGCCTCCATCAGCGCCGTGGTGGCCAGGCGCACCCCGCAATTGATGTCGTAGCCCACCCCGCCGGGGGAAATCACCCCTTCCTGCCAGTCGAAGGCCGCCACCCCGCCGATGGGAAACCCGTATCCCCAATGCATATCCGGCATGGCCAGGGAGGCGGAAACGATGCCCGGCAGAGCGGCCACGTTGGCCACTTGCTGAAACGCCTCCACCTGCTTGGGGTCCGCCATGAGCGCTTCACTGAGATACACCCGGCCCGGCACCCGCATGGCGCCGGTGCGGGGGATCTCGCAGCGATAGGCATCGATTCTTCGAATTTCCATGGGTTGGTTTTCCTTCACAGATCGAAGATCACCTGCGCCCGCCAGCCGCCGCCTTCGCCCGTTACCTTGGCCTGGTGATACGTCACCGCCTTGACCTCGGCTTTCACGTGGTGGCGCGTGGCTTCAAAGGTCTCGCCACCGAGCCGGGCTTCCAGGCCGGTGGACGCCAGGCGCCCCATGTCCACCTGTCCGGTCAGCCAGAGTTCCCCGTTGAACAGGTAGAGCAGTTCGCGCAGCCAGTTGACCATCAGGTCGGTCCAATCGCTGCCGCTGACGGCCACCTCCCGCCATCGACGGATCTGGATGCCGGCCGGCTCGACGATCTGATCCATCAGGGCCATCGCGGCCTCGGTAAAAAGCGCCTCCAGGGTGGCGGCCTCCACCACCATGCCGCCGTCGGCGGTATGTTCGATGAGCCGATAGGGCGTCAAGAAAGGACGATCTCCTCCCCGGTGCGCCGGGTGCTGTAGCCGCCCAGTGCTTCGACCCGTCGTTTGAAGGCCTCTGAAACGATGGTTTCGCGCAGGATCCGCAAGGGCCGGGTGTCGAAGTGGGCCTCCGGAATCAACAGGTCGTACTGTTCCGTGACCACCGGAACAAAGTCAAGGTCCAGGGCCCGGGCCGCCGCATGGATACCCAGACCCACGTCGGCCGTGCCGCCGAGAACCGCCACCGCCACGGCCATGTGGGTAAACTCCTCGGTCTCGTAACCGCGGATCGACCGGGGATCGATGCCGAGCTGACCCAAACGGTAGTCGAGGAGAATTCGGGTGCCGGAACCGCCCTGGCGGTTGATGAAACGCACATCGCTGCGCCCTAGGTCTTCGATGCCGGAGATTTTCTTCGGATTGCCCTTGGGCACGATGAGTCCCTGGTCGCGCATCACCAGATGGATCAGACGTACCGGGATTCCGGGCAGGTAGCGGCGGATATAGCTGACGTTGTAACCGCCGGTTTCCGTGTCGAGCAGGTGGGTGCCGGCCACGTGGCAGACCCCCCGCTTGACGGCCATCAGCCCGCCCATGGAGCCCACGTGGCTCGAGCTGACGGTGACATCGCCGTGGTCGATGCGGATCTGGTCCGCCAGGAGGTCCAGCGTGTTGTCGTGACTGCCCACCACTACGATGGTGTCGCGCACCGCTTCCAGGGGTTGGAGCAGATCAGCGCTCACGGTCTCGTCGGCGTCGATGCCCTCGCTGTTGTTGGGGATGCGGATGATGCCGTGGGCCTCGGTGATGGAGGTGATGGCCCCGGCCCCCCGGGGCAGTGCCGTGGCCACGATCCGGTCGCCTACCTGGCCCAGTTTGACCCGGACGAATTCCTCCACCCCCAGCTTGGAGGAAATCTTGCGCGTGGGGGTCACCATCACGGTGGGGCGCGGCCTTTCCGGCAGCGCCAGCATGGCCAGGAGCATCGGTTGAACGAACTGCTCGAAGGAGATGATGGCCGAAACGGGGTAGCCGGGAATACCCACCACCGGTTTGCCGGCCGCGGTGCCGATGAGCACCGGTTTGCCCGGCATGATCGTCACCCCGTGAACCAACACCTCGCCGAGGGCGTCCACCGCCGGCTTGGTGTAATCGGCCGATCCGGCCGAGGAACCGCCCACGGTCAGTGCAATGTCGCAATCGGTTTCCGGCGCCAGGGCCGCGGCCAGGGCGGCCTCCACCTTCCGGGGATCGTCGCTCACCGTGGGGCGGATCACCGGATCGGCACCGCAGTGGCGCACCAGGGCCGCCAGCACGTAGGCGTTGGACTCGATCACCTGGCCCGGTTTGAGGCGGTCGATGTTCAGGTCGTGCCAGTCCACCAGCTCGGAACCGGTGGGAACGATGGCTACCCGGGGCCGCCGGCGCACCGGCACCTCGAAAATTCCCCCGGAGAGGAGAGCTCCGATACAGTACGGCGTGACCCGATGATGACGGGGAAACAGCAGCTCGGTGGCCACAATGTCCTCTCCCATTTTGCGGACGTACTGCCAGGGAAAGGCCGGGGCTTCGATCTGCAGCGTCGTTTCATCCACCTGGTGGATCTGCTCGATCATGATCACCGCGTCAAAGCCCTCGGGCATCACGTGGCCGGTGTTGACGGGAACGGCGTCGGTGCCCAGGGTGAGCCGTTTCGGGTGGGTTTCGCTGGCGCCAAAGGTGGCCGCGGCCCGCACCGCCATCCCATCCATAGCGGCGGCGTGGAAGCCGGGGGACGACAGGCGGGCGAAAATTGGTTCCGCCAACACCCGCCCCACGGCTTCCGGGGTGGGAACGGTTTCCACCGGCCAGTTCGGGAAGGCGCCGAAACGGCTGATGACAAGATCGCGGGCTTCGGCGAGGGATTTTTTTTTCAGGTAGATATTGCGTTTGTGTGTCATGGCGTTTCCCCATCCAGGCAAAAGGATTTTTTCCAGTCCGTGCCAACGCGCACGGATCATTATGATAACCGTTCCGGGAGCCGATCTCAATCGCCGATTGCGCCGGTGGAGAGTGGTCAGGAAAGAAAAAGGCGGCGTCGCCCGAGGGGCGGCGCCGCCAAAGAGGGGCGGAGACCGGACGGCCTTCGCCGGAGGGGCTGTCTACTGACGCGCCTGGGCGTAGCCGATGCCCACCAGGGCGTCCTTCATCTCGTCGAGGATTGCCGGATCATCGATGGTGGCCGGGGTCTTGTAGACCTTGTTGTCGGCGATTTTCTGGATGGTACCGCGCAGAATCTTGCCCGATCGGGTCTTGGGCAGGCGTTTGACCACCGTGGCCTTTTTGAAACTGGCCACCGCGCCGATACGGTCACGCACCATCTTGACCAGTTCGTTGATGATTTCTTCGTGGGGACGGGTGACGCCGGCTTTCAACACCACGAATCCCACCGGTACCTGGCCCTTGAGATTGTCTTCAACGCCCACCACGGCGCATTCGGCCACATCGGGATGATCGCTCAAGACCTCTTCCATGCCGCCGGTGCTCAGACGGTGACCGGCAACGTTGATGATATCGTCGGTACGGGCCATGACGAACACGTAGCCGTCTTGGTCGATGAAGCCGGCGTCGGCCGTTTTGTAGTAGCCGGGGAATTCTTCCAGATAGCTTTTGATGTAGCCCTGGTCATTTTTGTACAGGGTGGGCAGGGTGCCCGGAGGCAGCGGGAGCTTGACCACCAGGGCGCCGATTTGTCCGGCCGGCAGCTGTTTGTTGTCCGGGTCCACCACCTGGAGGTTCCATCCCGGCGCCGGCTTGGTGGGGGAGCCTTCCTTCACCGGGTATTGGTGCAGGCCCATGCAGTTGGCGCAGATGGCCCAGCCGGTTTCGGTCTGCCACCAGTGGTCGATCACCGGTACATGGAGGGCGTTTTGGGCCCATTTGAGGGTGTCGGGATCCAGCCGCTCACCGGCAAGAAAAAGGGTGTCAAAATTGGAGAGATCGTATTTTTGCATCAGTTCGGCCCTGGGGTCCTCGCGCTTGATGGCCCGGAAGGCGGTGGGCGCGGTGAACATGGCGCGCACCTTGTGCTCCCCGATAACGCGCCAGAAGACCCCGGCATCCGGCGTGCCCACCGGTTTGCCCTCGAAGAGGATGGTGGTGCAGCCGCGCAGCAGCGGTGCATAGACGATGTAGGAGTGTCCCACCACCCAGCCGACATCCGAGGCGGCCCAGTAGACATCGCCGGCATCCACGTTATAGATCGCTTTCATGCTCCAGTTGAGGGCGACGGCGTGTCCGCCATTGTTCCGCACCACTCCCTTGGGTTGGCCGGTGGTGCCCGAGGTGTAGAGGATGTAAAGGGGATCGGTGGCCGCCACCGGTACGCAGTCGGCCGGTTTGGCCGCCGCCACGGCTTCCTGCCAGCCCATGTCGCGGCCGGGCACCAGGGGAGCGGTTTCCATGGGCCGCTGGTAGATGATGCAGCTTTTCGGCTGGGCGTCGCTGTTGGACATGCGGATCGCCTCGTCCAGCAACGGCTTGTAGGGAATGATCCGCTTGACTTCGATGCCGCAGGAGGCCGACACGATCACCTTTGGTTTGGCATCGTTGATTCGTGTCGCCAGCTCGTTGGAGGCGAACCCGCCGAAGACCACCGAATGGATGGCGCCGATGCGGGCGCAGGCCAGCATGGCGATGGCCGCCTGCGGGATCATCGGCATGTAGATCAGCACCCGGTCGCCCTTGACCACGCCGCGATCGGCCAGCGCGCCGGCGAACAGCGCCACTTCGTCCCGGAGCTGACGGTAGGTGTACTTTTTGATGGTGTCGGTTACCGGACTGTCGTAGATCATGGCCGCCTGATCGGCCCTCCCGCCCTCCACGTGGCGATCCAACGCATTGTAGCAGGTGTTGAGCTCCCCGCCGACAAACCAGCGATAAAAGGGCGGGTTGCTGTCATCCAGGACCTTGTCCCACCGCTTGTACCAGTGGATCGCTTCCGCCGCCTCGCCCCAGAATCCATTGGGATCCTTGATCGATCGTTCCCAGGCTTCGACATACGGGTCGCTCATCGTACTCTCCTTTTTTTCTGTAGGTTGGTCGTGAAAAGCGAATCCAGCATAAGAAAGACGGTGGCAGGGTGTCAAGCAGAATATGAACGAAATATAGTTGCTGAAGCAATAAAACCTAACGTAACCAGTTCCATGAAAAGGACGGACAAGGATAGAGAGTACCAACGACGAAAGCGGTTTCCCGCCCCTGGTCGCCGTGTTGTCGAAGAAGAGGCGTTACCGCAGGATGCAGCGTTGCACGTAAGGGGCGGCGGCGGCGCGGAGCTGCTCCATTTCCAAAGGGCTGAAAGGCGCGGGGAGGGGTTGAAAAAAATCCGGATTCAAAAGGCTTTCGGTTTGCAAGGCTTGCAGTGCGTAGAGGGGGGCACCGGAGATGCGGCGGGCCATGGCGGCGATGCGATCCTGGTCCACGAAGGGGCGCACGCAAGTGGTGCGAAATTCATGGGCCAATCCGCTGGCCTGGATGATACGGATGCTGTCGGTCAGCGCCTCGGCGCAGGGACGGGGGCTCAGGTGGGGGGCATATTCTTCCGGCAAGGTTTTCAGATCCATGGCCAGGTAGTCGACCAAGCCGGCTTCCAGAAGACGGGCCACCACCTGGGGTCGGCTGCCGTTGGTGTCGAGTTTCAGCAGGAAACCCAATGATTTAATGGCACGACAGATCTCCACCAGATCCCCCGAGAGGGTGGGCTCGCCGCCGGTGATGACCACTGCATCGAGGAAGCCGCGTCGCTGTTCCAGAAACGCCACGAAATCATCCAGGGCCATGGCGCCGCCGGCCGGCAGGTCCCCCCGGGCCAGATCCGGATTATGGCAATAGGGGCAGGCGAAGTTGCAGCCGGTGAGAAAAACAACACAGCTCACCAGGCCTGGATAATCGATCAGGGATGTTTTTTGAAGGCCGGCAATGGACATGGCACGTACCTATTCGCCGCCGAGCGCAGAGGCTCACGGGGGGGGCGACCGACAAACTGCGGGGCACATTGTCGGTCGCCGGCTTTTCAACCAAGGTTGAAGGTTCGGGGCGGATCGACATCCACCGTTGCCGCCGCCGACTGGGGAATGGGTCTCTGGTATTTCACCACCCCGGAGCAGACTTCGGTCCTGCTGGTGCACCGGTCGCAACAGGTATGCTGGCCCGCCAGGTAGCCGTGATGCGGACAGACGCTGAAAGTGGGGGTCAACGTGAAATAGGGCAGCCGATAATTGGACGCCACCTTGCGGACCAGGCGCTTGAGGGCTGAGATGTCCTGAATTTGCTCGCCGAGGAAAATGTGCAGGACCGTGCCGCCGGTGTACTGGCTTTGCAGATCGTCCTGGAGGCGCAGGGTTTCGAAGAGGTCGTCGGTGAAGTTGACGGGCAGTTGACTCGAGTTGGTGTAGTAAGGGCTGGCCCCCTGTTGGTACTGATTCTCGTTGGCGCAGACGATCTGCGGATGCTTGCGTTTGTCCAGCATCGCCAGGCGATAGGCGGTGCCCTCCCCGGGAGTGGCCTCCAGGTTGAAGATTTCGCCGGTGTGATCCTGCAACTCTCCGATGCGGGCGCGCAGATTCGCCATCACCTTCAGGGCGAAGGCCTGACCGGCATCGGTGGTGAGATCCTGGTGGATGAAATTGAGGCAGGCCTCGTTCATTCCGATGATGCCGATGGTGGAAAAGTGGTTCTTCCAGAAATCCCCGGCGCGGCTCTTGACCTGGCGAAGGTAAAACCGACTGTAGGGGTAAAGGTTCTTTTCGGTAAAATTTTCGAGGACTTTACGTTTGACGGCGAGACTTTCCGCCGCCAGGGTGACCTGCCGGCCGAGGCGGTTGAAAAAGTCCGCTTCGCTGTCGGCCAGGTAGCCGATGCGCGGCAGGTTGATGGTCACCACGCCGATGGAACCGGTGAGGGGGTTGGCACCAAAGAGCCCGCCGCCCCGGCGGCGCAGCTCGCGGTTGTCCAGGCGCAGCCGGCAGCACATGGAGCGGGCGTCGTCGGGAGACATGTCGGAGTTGATAAAATTTGAAAAATAGGGGATGCCGTACTTGGCGGTCATTCGCCAGACCGGATCCAGGTTTGGATTGTCCCAGTCGAAATCGGCGGTGATGTTGTAAGTGGGAATGGGAAAGGTGAAGACACGGCCGTTGGCGTCGCCGGCCATCATCACCTCGGCGAAGGCCTGGTTGAACAGGTCCATCTCCGGTTGAAAATCCCCGTAGGTGGCTTCCTGGTAGCCACCGCCGATGATTACTGGCTGATCCCGCAGAATCTTCGGGGGCTGCAGGTCCATGGTGATGTTGGTGAACGGGGTCTGGAATCCCACCCGGGTGGGGATGTTGATGTTGAAGATGAATTCCTGGATCGCCTGGCGCACTTCGGTGTAGTCGAGCCCGTCGTAGCGGATGAAGGGGGCCAGCAGGGTGTCGAAGTTGGAGAAGGCCTGGGCCCCGGCCGCTTCCCCCTGGAGGGTGTAGAAAAAATTGACCACCTGCCCCAGGGCTGATCGCAAATGCCGCGGCGGTGCGCTGGCCACCTTGCCTTCCACCCCGGTGAATCCCTGGAGGAGCAGATCCTGCAGGTCCCAGCCGACGCAGTACACCGACAGCAGGCTCAGGTCGTGCAGGTGAAGGTCCCCGTCCTTGTGGGCGGTGCGAATCTCCGGGGGATAGATGCAGTTGAGCCAGTACTCGGCGGTGACATCGGAGGAGATGTAGTTGTTGAGCCCCTGCAACGAGTAACACATGTTGCTGTTTTCTTTTATTTTCCAATCCAGCTTGTCGATGTAGTGTTCCACGAGGCTGGCATTGGCGCGGCTGGTGATGCTGCGGATCTGCGCATGCTGCTCCCGGTAGAGGATGTAGGCCTTGGCCGTTTTGTAATACGGGGAATCCAGCAACACCCGTTCCACGATGTCCTGGACCTCCTCGACCTCGGGCGTCGGCCCCAGGCGCAGTTCGTGGCTCAACGTCAACACCCGCAGCGTGAGCTTGCGCGCTTCCCGTTCGGTGAACTCGCCCGTTACGGCACCGGCCTTGGCGAGGGCGGCGGTGATCTTGGTGGAATCGAACTCGACGATACGGCCGTCACGTTTTTTGATCTGCTCGAACACGGCGTTCTCCTGTGGACAAAAACCGGCCGTCGCTGAAACCCGTCATGGCTTCAATCGGTGCATCGACGACCGCATCATGGTTGGGGATGGTTTCGGACGCGGGTCCGAAAAAGCGGTATCCAGGGTAAAATCGAAGGGTTCGAATCGACGTTGACGCGAACTCATGGGTAAGGACGATTAGCACAACATGTTGTGGCTGTCAAACATTATTGTCTATATATTGATAATAACAGTCTTTTTGCGCAAGACGCAAGAATGGAAGAGCCGGTCCCTGGCGCAAAGAGACAGGTACCGAATGGTGGGCGGGCAGGAGGGGGCGGATGCGTCTGGAGGAAAGTTCGCTGTACGGTAAGGTGATTGTGCCATGGTATGATTCCGACGGAATCATCATCGCCGTGATCGTTGCCATGGTGCCGGTGTGCCTGTTCGCGGCGGTGGGCCTCGTGGTTTCCTTCGAAGCGCCTTTCCACCGGGTTGTTGTGGCATGGGTGCCGGCTGTGCTGGCGGTTGGTAGTCTGTTCGTGTTGATCGGTTCTTCGGTGCGCCTGATCAAGCGAAGGCGGTTCCGGCGGCGGCCGTCCTGAGGCTTGGAAGCCGACTCAATGGTCGGCTTCCATCGCCGGTAGCAACCGTTCGATGAAGCGATGCACAATCTTGGCGGTCAGTCCCCAAATCACCACGTCTCGGTAGGGATAGACCAGCTCACGAGAGTTTGGCATTCGGCCGCGGTAGCGACGCTCGAGATGGGTGGAGATGATGACGGCGAGGGGAATCTCCAGGACCCGCGCCACCTCGGCGGCCTCGTGGCGCACCGGCCCCTTGCCGTCCCAGATCCCCACGAAGGCTTCCACCTCCCGCATGGCAATGGTCTGAAAGCGTCCGAGGGACCCGAGCATCTCCACCTGGACCGGTGGAATGCCCAGCTCCTCCTCCAGTTCTCTCAGTGCCGTGGCCAACGCCGTTGGATCCTGATCGTCCTGATGCCCGCCGGGAAGGGCCACCTGGTTACGCCAGGGATAACCTTCGGTGTCGGTTTTCTGAATGGCCAGCAGATGAGGCTCGGTTTTCTCGAAGACCAGCAGGCTGACGCTGGCCGGCCGAAACCCCGGGGTGGGCGAAACCAACTGCTCGCGGGCAACAAGCCTTTCCAGGACCCGGAGATCAAGGGGTCTCTTCATGCCGTCCTCCGGTTGCGGCGCCGACGGGCATCAGGCGCGCTTTGTTCTGAGGCCGTATGCCTCACACGCCCCCCATCGCCCCACTGATCCAATAGAGCCGATTGGTGAGCAGCAACAAGCCGATGGCAATCAGCAGAATGCCGGCGGCCATGTTGAGGTAGCGGATCGCCGGGGCGGCCTTGCGCACGAAGACGAGCAGCAGGTTGATGAACACCGACAGGGTCAGAAAAGGGATGGCCAGTCCGGCGGCATACAGCGACAACAGCAACACTCCCTGGCCCACGGTTTCCTGGTTGCCGGCAACGATGAGAATCGAGCCCAGCAGTGGTCCGATGCACGGACTCCAGCCGGCTCCGAACGCCATGCCCACCAGAAAGGTGCCCAGCAGGTGCATCGGCTTGCGGTTCATGTGAACGCGCTTTTCAAAATCAAGCCATCCGATCCGCCAAATGCCCGTGAGATGGATGCCGAAGATCACGATCAATGCGCCGCCCAAGATCCGGATCGTGTCCCGGTAGGCAAAAGCCAGGGAGCCGAAAAGAGAAGCCGAGGCGCCCAGGAGGATGAAAACGAGGGAAAAGCCCAGCACGTAAGCCAGGGTGGCGCGCACCACCGCGCCCCGCAGGCCGGCACGTGCCTCGCCGGTGAGTTCCTCCAGGGAAAAGCCAGTGATGAAGGTAAAATAAGCCGGCACCAAGGGGAGAATGCACGGCGAGAAAAAGCTCAACAAGCCGGCCACGAGGGCGGCGCCATAGGAAATGTTGTCGATGGACATGGAATTCCTCTGGGGTACTGAAGGTCAGCGCGACCCACCGTTGGCAAAGTTCTCGATGCAGATCTCACCGAGTTCCCGGGATCGTGCCGTGGCCGCTTCCACGGCGTTGATGAGGGTGGTGCGCAACCCCCCTTTTTCCAGGGTGTGGATCCCGGCGATGGCCGTGCCGCCCGGAGAGGTGACCCGGTCCTTGAGCTGGCCGGGGTGCTCCTTGGATTCCAGGAGGAGCTTGGCGGCTCCCAGGACGGTCTGGGCGGAAAGAAACAGGGCATCCTGGCGGGCCAGGCCCATCTTGACGCCGGCGTCGGCCATGGCGTCGATGATCATGAAGATATAGGCCGGGCCACTGCCTGAAAGACCGGTAATGGCGTCCATGAGGTAGTTTTCGCCGATGAAGACCGTCTTGCCCACCGCGTCGAAAATCGCCATGGCCACCCGAATATCCTCTCTGCTGGCGTTGTCGCCTCCCGCCACGGCGCTGGCGCTTTCGCCGACAAAGGCGCAGATATTGGGCATGACCCGAATCAGGCGCAGCTTTTTCGCCAGGCACGATTCGATGGCGGCCAGCGGCACACCGGCGGCGATGGAAATCACCAGCTTGGTCATGTCCAGGTGATCGGCGGTCTCTCTGAGCACCTTGGCCAGGATTTGGGGCTTGACGGCATAGACCACGATGTCGGCGGCGCGCACGGCAGCGACGTTGTCCGTCATGGTCTGTACACCGTACTTGGTGCCGATGGTTTCCAGCTTGACCGAGTTGGCATCGGTGCAGATGATCTGTTCAGGGCGGGCCGAACGGTTGCCGAGCAGACCGCTGACCAGCGCTTCGCCCATGTTGCCGGTGCCGATGAAGGCGATGGTTTTGTCCGAAAGCATTTTGATGGTTCCCCCGCAGCATCACGCCGCCATTGTCCGAATCCAGAATCCCGGAATTGAGATCTGGCCTAAACTCTAAAAATTAGTTGAAGGCCTCTCTCGGGTCAAGCGAAAAGGCGGATGTGGAAAGGTGGCCGGCGAGGCCCCGTTTCAGGCATATCGGGACGCGATCTCCCTGAAACGCTCCTGGTTTTCAACAAAGACGTCCACCACATCCGGATCGAAATGGGTCCCGCGTCCTTCAACGATGATCTGGGCGGCTTTTTCGTGGGGCAGGGGCCCCTTGTAAACGCGTTTGCTGATCAACGCATCGTAGACGTCCGCCAGGGCCATCAACCGGCCGCCAAGGGGGATCTGTTCGCCCTTCAGCCCGTGGGGGTATCCGGAGCCGTCCCACTTTTCGTGGTGGGAGATGGTGATTTCCCGGGCCAGCGACAGAAAGGTTCGGTCCCCCTCTCCGAATGACTGCTCTTCCGCCACGGCCAGGGCTTCGGCGCCAAGGAGGGTGTGGTTTTCCATCTCCTTGCGCTCCGCGTCGGTGAGGCGCCCCGCCTTCAGCAGGATATGATCGGCGATGCCCACCTTGCCGATGTCATGCAGCGGCGCGGTTTTGTAGAGCAGCTCGATGGTTTCCGGATCCAATGTGCGACGGTACTTAGGGTTTTGGGCCAGCCCCCGGGCGAGGATTCGCACGTATTCGCGGGTCCGTCGGATATGACCGCCCGTTTCGTTGTCACGGGTTTCCGCCAGGGCCATGAGGCTTGAAATGGTGGCATCCTGGGATTTGACCAGCTGCTGGTTGCGTACGCGTAGTTCCCGCCGCGAGAGGCCGTATTCCAGGAAGCTGACCACCGCGGAGGTTAACACCAGGGCCATTTCCAGGGCGAGGGGGGAAAGCCAGATGCCCGGTCCATCCAGGAGTCGCCAACTGGTGCAGACGGCGGCCAGGACGGCCCCGCCGATGACAACAATGCAAGGAATCGGACCGGCGGTGACGATCAGCCAGGTCACCAGAAGGCCGGCGGCCACCACGGCCACCGCCTCGGCACCCGAAGCCCAGGGGGGACGCACGAGGAAGTCGTCCTGCAAGATGTTGTCCAGCGCCGTGGCGTGGACCTCGATGCCGGGGAAAACCTGTCCCAGCGGTGTCACATGGAGATCACCGAGCCCCGGCGCCGCCGTTCCCACGATGGCGATGCAGCCGTTCAGGTCGGGTAGGGAGCCTTCCATGATTTCCGCCACGGAGTAGGTGGGAAAGGTCTTTCGGGGGCCCCGGTATCGCAAGAGCAGACGCCCCTGAGGGTCGAGATGGATCCGCTGCCGATCCAGTTGAACAAATCCGCCGTCCCCGCTGCACCCCACACCGATGGCCGGTGACGAGCGGTGGGCCATGGCGGTGGCCAGCATCAAGCTCGGATAAACGGACTGGTCGTAGATGGCCAGCAGCGGTACGCGCCGCAGGACGCCGTCGCCATCGGACAACGCGTTGATGAATCCGGATCCCCTGGCGGCCGCGGTCAGTGGTGACAAGCTGCAAGTCACCGCGCTGGCGTGATAGAGGGAGAATTCAGGAAGGGGCGACACGGCGGAAGCGGAAAAAACGGGTTGAATGCGACACGTTTCGGCGGTTTCGGAGGAAGAAGAACCGTTGAAGAGAAACTTGTATCCGAGGACTGTATGCTGGTGGGCCATGGCCTTGGCCAGCATCCGGTCATAGTCGCGTTTGTCCGGCGGAAGCGTGTCCAGCGGCAGGTGAAGATGGAAATCGGTTTGCAGATTTTTTTGAACCGACAGGGGGGAGGAACGGTCCTGGCCGACCAAAACGAGGTCCAGGGCGACAATGGCGACTCCCGCTTCCGAGAGACGCGAGATCAGTCGGGCCAGGTGGTGCCGGGGCCAAGGCCACTGCCCGTAGCGATCCAGGGCCCGATCGTCAGCGGCAATGAGCACCGGAATCGGAGAGGGGGGGCGTAGCCGCGTTTGCGCCAGCAGGACATCGAAGGTCTTGTGTTCAATATGGGAAAACAGCGCCGGGCGAAAGATATGAATCGCCAGCACCAGAAGGGTCACCGTCAATCCGGTGCAGATGAGATAAGGGGCTGCCCGGCGCTGAAGGTGGGGCGATCTCCGGGGAGACCTCCTCTTGGGAGTCATCAGCGAACGATGACCTCCACCCGCCGGTTGCGCGGTTCCGGGACTTGGTCGGCGGTGGGGACCAGTGGCAGGCTGAATCCATGTGAATATAACCGAATCGTGGCAGGATCCACGCCGGCTTCGACCAGATGGTCCCGGATCGCCTCGGCCCGTTCGAGAGATAGGCGCAGGTTGTAGGCTTCGCTTCCCACCCGGTCGGTGTGGCCACTGATGCGCACATCGACCGATTTTCGGCGCTGGATGGCCGACAGGATGGATTGGAGGTCCGCCGTCGATTTGGTCGTGAGGACGGTGGTATCCGCTTCAAAATAGAGCCGGAAGGTTTCCGGCGGCTGGGGAAGGGCGGCCAGGGCCTCACCGTATTGGCGGGTGATTTCTTCCGGCGCCAGCGTCCGAGGGGGGGTGGGGCTGGCCTCGGGGTCTTTTACCTGTGTCTCCTGGCGAGCGGTTTGCAAGGATTGCGATCCGGCCGCGGATTTCACTTCGATGCGACCCACGCTGCCATCGGCGTCTTCCAGCAAAACGACGCGGGTTCCCTGGGCGGCGCAGCCCGAAAGGGCCATCAACCCAAGGGCCAGAAAGATATGCCACACTCTCATCGGTTTCCTTCCACTTTGACGAGGAAACGGGTCCCATAGCTGGAGATGACCGCGTCAGGAGTTGCCACCCGGACCTTGTCCGGCGCCAGCCGCCCGATGGCACCGGAAACGTAGGCCAGAGATCCCTTGATCAGTCTGGCGGCGATGGAAAGCAGCCCTTCCCGGGGGTTGAAAGCATAGTCCTCAAGGTTCAGATGGCTGTTGGGCCCCAGCGACAGCAGGGTGTCATCTTCCAGGAGGATGCCGACGCTGCCGTTTTCGTCGGTGCGCACCGCATCGCCGGGATAGAGAAGCTGGCCGATTTCGGCTGGCAGAACGTTTTCGCCACGGATCACCCGGGCCTGGCCGCTGAGGGTTTTGATATAGCCGGCGCTATCCGGTTGGGCCCAAGCGCTGCCGGCGGGAAAAAACAGTGCAATACCCGCGAGCAGAAGATGTTTCATCGGCAGGAAGTCTCCCTTGGGGAAAGAGGGGTTGGCGTGAATGTTCCGATCTCATCTGGAGAGAAAGGTTCTTATTCCCGTCAAGCTCTAAACCAAAAAGGAGCTTATTGCAACCGGAAGGAGATTTTCCGGCCGAGGCGTCCGCCGTGGCCTGGGTTGCCACGGCGGCGCTAGCGGCCGGGAATTCGGCTACTTGAGGGCTTCCACCTGACAGGTGAGGTCGCGGTAGGGAGAAAAGGCGGCCAGAATCATCTGGTCGTCGTCGGTGAGGCGCTCGGTCACCAGGCGGGCCACCACCTCGCCGATGCCCGGGCCGAGCATGAAGCCTTGGCCGCACATGCCGGTGACATGAACCAGCCCCTGGATGTCCCGGTTGGCGCCCACCAGCGGCGACCCGTCGCTGGTCATCGGGTAGATGCCGCGCCACACCCGGCGCACCCGGATGTTTTTGAGCCGTGGCATCAGATCGATCATCCGGCCGCAACACTGGGGCAGGAAGACCGATGTCGAACGGGTGTCCGTGCCGGAGATGGGTGGATCGGGGGTGATGCAAAAGACGAGCTGGCCGTGGGGGTTCTGGTAAAAGTAGTAGTTGTTGGAGCCCGGGGCCGGCCTGAGGTCGACGATCATGGCAGGGCAGAACATCGCCACCGGCTCGGTGATCCCGGCCTCGTGGGATTCGGGCAGTACCGGGATCTGGCACCCCGTGGCGCGGGCCAACTCGCCGGAGAAGGCGCCGGCGGCATCGATGACCATCGGGGCCCGGTATTCCCCCCGATCGGTGGCGGCCCCCGCGATGCGATCCCCTTCCACCATGAGGTGGGACACCTTTTCCTTGAAGCGGAATGTCACCCCCAGGGCGCAGGCCCGGCGGTAGAAGGCGTTGACCGCCAAAAGCGGCGAGGCGGAACCGTCGTCCGGTGCGATGGTGCCGCCGCGCAGACCGTCACGGTTGATTCCCGGCACCGCGTCGGCCATTTGCGCAGGGCCCACCCAGGCGATGTTGAGCCCGTACTGCTGTTGGACGGGCAGATACCCCTTGAGGACCGTCTCCTCGGTTTCGCGGTAGACGGGAAAGATGTAGCCGCCCTTTTGCCACTCGATATCGTCCCCGTAATTTTCCCGCCAGGTGGAGAAAATTTGCAGGCTTCGCTCGCAGGTGACGATTTTGGCCGGGGCGGAGTGGGTGGCCCGGATCCCGCCGATGGCGTGCTTGTTGTCCCCCTGACCGGGGCTGGGACGCATATCCAGGACCAGGGTCCGCAAGCCGGCCGCGCCCAGGGCCATGGCGGTGGGAACGCCGATACTGCCGGCGCCGACAACGATCACATCGTATGGGTTCATTGGCATTCACCTCCCTCGACCCCGGCCAGGGTCCCCATGGGGACCTCGACGAACAGGGGGCGATCCACGCGATCCGTCACTTCCCCCAGGTCGATCCCCTCCTCCTGGAAGATGCGCCAGATCATGGGACGACAGGTCTTGGCACCGCAGGCGCCCATTCCGGCGCGGGTCATCGCCTTGAGTTGATTGATATCGCGAACCCCGGCGCGGATGGCGGCACGGATCTCGCCGGCGGTCACCCGCTCACAGCGGCAGACCATCGCCTCATCGGGCAGCGGAGCGTTTTCATACAGAAAGGATGGTTCAATGGCCGGTTCCTGGAGGCGAATTCCCGCCGCCCGCTTGGCGATGGCCTTGTCCAACTGGACCTGGACGAGAAGCGTTCCGGGGTAATCCTTTTTGCTGCGGACGCGCACCACGGGAAAATTCCCCAGAACCTGACCCTCGCGATCGGTGACCGTCACCAGCTTGCCCGTCTCCACCCGCTCCCGCCACACCTCGTAGGGGAGGCTCACCAGGGGGTGGTCGGCATCCTTGCGGTAGTCGACGATGGTGATGGCCAGCCCCGGGCACACCGCGGCGCAGGCGAGACAACCGGTGCACGTTTTGGCGTCATCGCGGTAAGGCAGGCCGGTGAGAAGGTCGCCCTCGGTGTGGATGGCCTCGACGGGACAAACCGAAGTGCAGGGGTTGCAAGGGACTTCCTGGGTGCAGTGAAAGACCGGAAAGACGCCCGTTTCCGCCTCGGGGGGACACTCGGACACCGTCTTGCCCGGTTTCGACTTGAGGATGGCCGCCTTGGCTTCCCAGTCGGCGGGCATCTCCCCCAAATCCACCCCCAGGGCGCGGGCGATCTTGAAACCCTCGATGCGGCCGGCGAACATGGCCGCCGAGGCCTCGGCGATTTCCCGGGCGTCGCCGGCGGTGAAGACCTCCATGCCGAACTGACGGGCCTTGATGGCGAATTCGTTCACCTCGGAGAGCCCCACCGCCACCAGCACCGTATCCACCGCATAGTTGCGATGGGTGCCGGGTACCACCTGCCAGTGTTCGTCCAGCCGGGCGATGGTGGCCGATTCCACCCGCTGGTCGCCCTGGGCGGCCACGATGGTGTGACGGGTGAAGATCGGTACCCCCAGGCGGTGCAGCTTGTCGGCATGCACTCTGTATCCGCCCACTTCCGGTAGGGCTTCGATGAGAGCCGCTACCTCGATACCGGCCTGAATGGCGTGATAGCCGGCGATGAGGCCCACGTTGCCGCCGCCCACGATCAGCACACGGTTGCTGGAGCGCACCAGATCCCGGTTCACCAGGGTCTGGAACGCCCCGGCGCCGTAGACCCCCGGGAGGGTGTTGCCGGGGAAGGAGAGCATTTTTTCCCGGGCGCCGGTGGCGATCATCAGCTTCCTGGGACGGATGAGGCGGTAGCGGTTGCCGGTGACCACGCCGACGACCTGGTCTGCAAAGACGCCCACCGCCGTGGTGTTGAGCCAGATCTGCACCGACGGCAGGGCCCCCACTTCCTCGGCCAGCAGCTCGCCGATGCGGTAGCCACGGGTGCCGGCATGGGAATCGGCCACCGATCCGAAGAATTTGTGGGTCTGAAGCACCAGCTTGCCGCCGAGGCGGTCCTTGTCGTCGATGAGAAGGGTGGGCACGTGGCACTTGCCCAGCTCGATGGCGGCGGAAAGACCGGCCGGGCCGGCGCCGATGATCAGCACCTCGATGTCGACGGTGTCGATGGGCTGGCGGGAGGCCGGGGCATCGTCGGCGGGCAGGCGGGGCAGCCCCTCGACGCTTTCGACTTGCATCCCGGCGCAAAGGGGGGTCATGCAAGCCTTTACCGGCCGGCCGTCAGCCATCACCAGGCATTGGCTGCACTGGCCGTTGGCGCAGAAAATTCCCTGGGGGCTGCCGTCCTTGGGATGGTGGCCGAAGATCTGGACGCCGTTGGCCACGAGGGCCGAGGCGATGGGTTCGCCGGCGTAGCCTTGCAGCGGCTCTCCGTTCCAGGTGAAAGGCACCATCTGCCGGTCTGGCACGGTGAGGACCGGGTGGTGGTGAATCCGGTGTTCGTTCATTACAGCCTCCTGATGATGCAGGCCTGAAGCGGAAGGCCGCGCCGGCCGAAAGGGGCGTTTTGTTCAGACCCGCCGCCGGTTTCCGTTTGGAGGAAAGCGAGGCGGTCCAAAAGGGTTAAACCATTTACCCCTTACAAGCGCGACTTGTCAAAATATTTTTTGAGTCCGGCAGGCACCTGAGATCGGCTCTTTTGAATGTTAACCAACTGGTTTTATTTTATAAAAGTGCTTTTTCGGCGCATGGGAGCGGTTGCGACGGGATTGTCTGAATGGTCATTTGTCATCGTTATTGGTTAGAATTTTTCTGTATCCCTTGACTTGTTTGGGGTGTTTGGATAGAAAAGGTTAAACCATTTGCCCAGAATTGAGGTGTCCCGGTGAACAACGAAGCTCCCCCCTTTCGCGAGGCCTCGCGCAATCGCATCTTTCAGGATGTGGTGAACCAGGTCCAGGATGCCATCCTCGAAGGGCGCCTGAAGGCCGGTGACGTACTGCCGCCGGAGCGGGAACTGAAAAAAATGTTCAACACCAGCCGCGGCACCCTGCGCGAGGCGTTGCGGGTGCTGGAAGAGCGCGGGTTGTTGGAAATTCGTCTCGGCATGCGGGGAGGGGCGGTGGTGAGGACGATCAGCAGCCGCCAGGCCTCGGAGTCCCTGGCGTTGCTGGTGCGCTCGCGCAAGGTGGCCCTCAAACACCTGGCCGAATTTCGCGAGGGGATGGAGGGCAATGTGGCCTCACTGGCCACCCAGCGCGCCACCGCTGAGGATATCCAGTCCTTGCGGGCACTGGTGGAAGAGGCCGGCCGCCACATGACCGAAGGGCGGCGTGATGAATTTCTCGATGCCGACAAGCGCTTTCACCTCGCCTTGTCCGGCATTACCGGCAACCCGGTGTACAATTACGTTTTTCACTCGATTCATGACAACATTCACCGTTACTATGACCAGTACCTGTCCATGGATGGCAGAGAACTGCGGGAAAACTTCCAGGATCTCCAGGACATTCTGCGTGCCGTGGCCAACCGTCGGCCCGATGAGGCCAGGGTAATGGCCCAGAGTCACGTGCATCGTTTTCACCGTTACATGGAAGCCCGTCAAGCCAGAGACCCGCATTCGGACAACCTTCCGGGAGGAACACCATGACCGAATTACAACTCAAATCGCTGAAAGTCCATCCGTACCGGCGCCCGGCCATCGACAAGGGATACGCCAACCAGAGCCTGCACATCGATATCGGCACCGATGCCGTCGAGATCCGACCGGTGGACCAGCGCATGAAAGACGTGTTTGTGGGCGGCAAGGGGTTCGATTTGTGGCTCCTTTGGCTTGCGGTCAACGAAAAAACACGTTGGGATTCCCCGGAAAACGGGGTCTGCGTCTCTTCGGGCCCCATGGGCGGCACCCCGGGCTACCCCGGTTCGGGCAAGAGCATCGTGACGACCATTTCACCGCTGACGGGAATTCCCGTGGACTCCAACGTGGGCGGCTACTTCGGCCCCTACCTGAAGTTTGCCGGTTTCGATGCCTTGTGCGTCACCGGGGACGCGGAAGGCGAAAAGGTGGTCTTCATCGACGGCATCGACGAGAAGATCGAGATCTTCGACGCCCCCGGGCTGGCCGACGATGCTTACGCGCTTTCAGCGGCCCTGACCGAGCATTTCGGACAGGGCAAACCGGTGGATATCTCGGTGGTTTCCACCGGCAGCGGGGCGCGTCATACCCGATGGGGGTGCCTGAATTTTACCTGGTATGACACCAAGCGCCGGCGGGCTCGCTACAAGCAGGCCGGCCGCGGCGGCATCGGTACCGTCTTTGCCCAAAAGGGGATCAAGGCCCTGGTGGTTCGCTGGGGGCACGTGTCCCTGGACACCAACCACCCGGCGGACAAGGACGCCCTGCGGTCGGTGGCCAAGCTGCACTCCAAGGAGATCGTGGAGCTGGATCCCAAACAGAACCGCATGGCCAAAGTCGGCACGACTCACCTGGTGCCGATCATGAACGCCCACGACTGCCTGCCGGTCCACAATTTCCGCTACGGCAGCCACCCGGGGGGCAACAACCTCGGCGAAGAAACCTACGAGCACATCTTCGATCCCGGTTTTGACGGCTGCTGGCGCGGCTGTACGGTGGCCTGTGCCCACGGGGTGCGCGATTTTGTCCCCATGACCGGCCCCTACCAGGGGCAGCGGGTGTTCGTCGACGGCCCGGAGTACGAAACCATCGCCGGCTGCGGTTCCAACCTGGGGATTTTCGATCCGTACACGGTGCTGGAGCTCAATTTCTACTGTGACGCCTACGGACTGGACACCATCTCGGTGGGCACGGGAATCGCCTTTGTCATGGAGTGCTACGAGGCCGGCGTCATCGACACAAGCCACACCGAGGGGCTGGAGCTGCATTTCGGCAACCGCCTGGCGGCCCTGGAACTGTTGCACCAGATGGGTCGGGGGGAAGGCTTCGGACGGATCGTGGGGCAAGGTATCCGGCGCATGAAGCAGATCTTCGCCGAGCGCTTCGGGGCCGATCCGGCGTTTCTGGCCGACATCGGCATGGAATCCAAAGGCCTGGAGTTTTCCGAGTACATGACCAAGGAGTCGCTGGCCCAGCAGGGCGGCTATGGCCTGACGCTAAAAGGGCCTCAGCACGACGAGGCGTGGCTGATTTTCCTGGACATGGTGCACAACTTCATGCCCACCTTCGATCAGAAGGCCGAAGCCCTGCACTGGTTTCCCATGTTCCGCACCTGGTTTTCCCTCTGCGGTCTCTGCAAGCTGCCCTGGAACGACATCGTGCCCGCGGACAACCGGGAAACGCCGGAGCCGGCCAAGGTCGTCAAGCACGTGCAGTGGTACGCCGAATACTTCTCGGCCGTCACCGGCCGGCAGGTCGGTGCCGATGATCTGATCGTCATGAGCGAGAAGGTCTACAATTTTCAACGGATTTTCAACCTGCGCATGGGCGGCGGCCGGCGTGCCGATGATACGATTCCCTACCGGGCCATGGGACCGGTGACCGAGGCGGAGTACCTCTCGCGCCAGGAGCGCTACGACGGCCAGTTGGTGGCGGTGTGGCAGGAATCCATCGAGGGCCTGTCCACCGCCGAGAAGGTGGCGCTGCTGCGGCGGCACCGGGAGGCGCAGTACGAGAAGCTCAAGGATGCCGTTTATCAGCGCCGCGGCTGGACCGCCGACGGGATCCCGACCCTGGCCACGGCCCGGCGCCTCGGCATCGATTTTCCCGAAGTGGTGGCGGTGCTGGAACAACACGGGGTGACCGAGTAAACCTCAGATTTTAAATTTCAGGTTCCCATGGTGCGTATCGGCGATGAGCTGGAGATTTCCTGGACCGAGGGGATGACGGTGGGCGACCTGGTGGATCGGGTCCCCGGGGGCCGCGACTGTGCCGCGGTGCGGGTCAACGGCCGCATCGTGGCCCGGCCCAACTTCCACCGGACCCCGGTGCCCGACGGGGCCCAGGTGTACCTGGTGCCGATGATCGTGGGGGGGTGACCGGCCGGTGGCGCCGGACTTGAGGTGAGGGGAAAAATAGGTTAGTGATTCAATCTCTGGGATATCCGCCCGTTTCGATCCGTTCACCTTCAACAAAGTGAAAGCCTATGTTCGTCATCGCCAATTTCATTGCCGCCCTGGCAACGATCATCCACTACGTGCTCACCTTCTATCTGTGGATCGTCATTGCCCGCGCCGTACTTTCCTGGGTTAATCCGGATCCGTACAATCCCATTGTGCGGTTTATCTACAACATCACCGAGCCGGTGCTGGGCTGGGTGCGGCGAAAAGTGCCGCTGAATTTCGGTCCGGTGGATTTTTCGCCGATCATCATTTTTCTGGCGATCATCTTTCTCCAGCAGTTTCTCGTGGGCAGTCTCCAGGGATTGGCGCTTTCCCTGCGGTGACCGCCGGCGCGCGAAAGTTCTGCGCGCATCCCGTTGACATCCCTCCAGGACCACAGGAAAAAGGCAGATGGCCAAAATCGACGCGTTTTTCAAGTTGATGAACGACCAGGGGGCTTCGGACCTGCACCTGGTGGCCGGTCAGGCGCCGGTGCTGCGGATCACCGGGGACCTGGAGCGTGTCAAGTACAAGGTGCTTGACGACGACACCCTGCGGGCCATGCTCTACGAGATCGCCCCGGAGGACAAGGTCAAGGTTTTCGAGGAGACCGGCGACGTCGATTTCGGCTACGAGATCCAGGGGCTGGCCCGTTACCGGGCCAACTTTTTCCGACAGAAATACGGTGTCGGCGCCGTCTTTCGCCAGATTCCCACCAAGATCCTCACCGCCGAACAGCTCGGCCTGCCCCCGGTCATCGCCAAACTGGCCAACCTGCCCCGGGGACTGGTCCTGGTGACCGGCCCCACCGGAAGCGGCAAGTCCACCACCCTGGCGGCCATCATCGACCAGGCCAACCGGACCCGCAAGGACCACATCCTGACCATCGAAGATCCCATCGAGTTCGTCCATGAAAGCCGGGGCTGCGTGGTCAATCACCGGGAAGTGGGGCTTCACACCCGAACCTTCAGTGCCGCCTTGCGCGGTGCTCTGCGCGAGGACCCGGACATCATCCTCGTGGGCGAGATGCGGGATCTGGAAACCATCAGTCTCGCCATCGAGGCCGCCTCCACAGGGCATCTGGTCTTCGGCACCCTGCACACCTCCAGCGCCGCCAAGACGGTGGACCGGGTCATCGAAGTCTTTCCGTCCAACGAGCAGCCCCAGATCCGATCCACCCTCTCCGACGGCCTGCGGGCCGTGGTGGCCCAGGTCCTCTTCAAGCGTATCGATACCAAAGGACGCTGCGCGGCGCTGGAGATTCTCATCGGCACCCCGGCGGTGCGCAACCTGATCCGCGAGGGAAAGAGCCACCAGATTCCCTCGATGATCCAGACCGGCAAGCGCTACGGGATGCAGCTTCTCGACGATGCGATCATGGACCTGCTCAACAAGGGGCGAATCGGCGCTGAAGAGGCCTACATGAAGGCCAACGACAAGGCCCGATTCCGGCCGTTGCTCAAGAGCCCGCCCACCGATTTCACCGAAGCCTGACGCCTGCCGGCGGGGGAAGCGTGATGCGCAAGCAGGAAATCGAATACATCATGGCCCGGATGCTCGATTCCCACGACAACGTGTCGGATCTGAACATCACGGCGGGAAAACCGTTCCAGGTGGAGAGCGCCGGCCAACTGGTACCGGTGGACCTCGACCCGCCTTTCCATGAGCTTTCTCCCTTTCAGACGGAAGTTTTCGCCCTCAACCTGATCAATGGCAACCGTCGCCTCATCGATCTGCTGCTGGCGGAAGGTTCCTGTGACTTGTCCTACGAACTGCCGGGAAAGGCCCGGTTCCGGGTCAATATTTTTTCCCGTCAGGGGCACTATTCCGTCGTGCTGCGTCGCCTGGAAACCAAGATTCCCACCATCGAAGAGATGGGGCTACCCAGGGCCTTCGAGAAAATTGCCGAGGAAAAAAACGGGATCGTGCTGGTCACCGGAGCCACCGGCAGCGGAAAGTCCACCTCCCTGGCCGCCGTGCTCAACCGCATCAACGACACCCAGTCGGTGCATGTGGTCACCCTGGAGGACCCGGTGGAGTACCAACATCCCCAAAAGCGGTCGACGTTCAACCAGCGGGAGATGGGCAACGACTTCGACTCGTTCGCCAACGGGCTGCGGGCTGCCCTGCGTCAAGCGCCCAAGGTGATTCTCGTCGGTGAGATGCGCGACCGGGAGACGGTGGAAATCGGGTTGTCCGCCGCGGAAACCGGCCACCTGGTGCTCAGCACCCTGCACACGGTGGATGCCGGGCAGACCATCAACCGCATCCTGGGCATGTTCGCCACCGAGGAGGAACACCAGATGCGCATCCGTCTGGCCGATACCGTCCGTTGGATCGTCTGTCAGCGATTGTTGCCCAAGATCGGCGGGGGCCGGGTGGCGGCCTTTGAAATCCTCGGCACCAACCTGAGGGTCAAGGATGCCATTCTAAACGGCGAATCCGAGGGGAAAACCTTCTACGAAATCATCGAGCAGGGGGCCACCTTCGGCATGACGACCTTTGACAGGTCCATCATCGGGCTATACGAAAAGGGGCTGATCACCGAGGAGACTGCCATGGCCTACGCTTCACGGGTCGGGGTGACCGGACGGGGCATCGACCGGGTCAAGAGCAGCCGCGGCGAGGCCACCACCGACATCGAGGATCTCGCTGTCGATTTTGACTACGGCAAACAGGATTCGCCGGGATCCTGAATGCCGGACCGGGGGAGCGCCGATGGATATCATCTGCCACCATTGCCAGGCCAAGTTCAAAGTGCCCGACGAAAAGGTTCCCGTGGACAAGGCGTTTACGGTCACCTGCCCCCGGTGCCAAAAAAAGCTGACCCGGACCGCCGCTTCGGGATCTCTGATGGCGGAAGTGGCCGACGGTGCCTACGATGAGACGGCGCGCCCCTTCGATTTCCTCGAAGAGGGGGTTATGTCGGCCATTGTCTGCGAGAACGATCCGGAATCCCGGGCAAGGGTTCTCGGTGCCCTGAAAACGTTGGGATGCGGTATCACCCAGGCGCCTTCGGCACGGGACGTGCTCAAGCGGATGCGCTTTCATGCTTTCGACCTGGTGGTGCTCAACGAACACTTCGATGCCGCGGATCCCGATCGCAACAGCGTGTTGCGCTACCTGGAGCGGATGCCCATGGCCACCCGGCGCCACCTCTTCCTGGTATTGATCTCCAATCGTTTCCGCACCATGGATCCCATGATGGCCTTCAACAAGAGCGTCAACCTGGTGGTCAACACCAAGGACCTCGGTGCCCTGGAAAAGATTCTCAAGCGGGGGCTGTCGGACAATGAAAATTTTTACCGGCCTTTCAAGGAAGGGCTGGCGCGTATTGGTAAGACCTGAGCCATGACGTATACCTGCGCCGATTATCGGATCGAAATGATGCTGCTGAGCCTGAAGCGCCAGGCGGCGGACAAAACGCTGCGCCCGGACGAACGGGAAACCATCGAGGCCCGGATTCGGGATCTCGAAATCGCCATGGGGATCGAAGATCCGTGAACGGCAAGGGCACAACGGTGCGGCAGGTGGCACCCGGACTTTTTCTCATCGGGCTCCATCAGCCGAAACTGCCCGGCTTCGACGATTTCATCGGTGCTTGGGTCGTCACCGGCCCGCCCACCATTCTGGTGGACGTGGGCCCGGCGGCCAGCGTCGCCGCCCTGGCGGATTCTCTGGCCGCTCTGGGGATTGGGCGGCTGGACGCCATCCTGCTCACCCATATCCACATCGATCATGCCGGCGGGGCAGGGGATCTGTGCCGTCTGTTCCCCGATGCGCCGGTGGTCTGTCACCGGTCGGCCCATGGTCACCTCGCCGATCCCGCCCGCCTCTGGCAGGGGAGCCTGGAGACCCTCGGCGATACGGCCCGGGCCTACGGGCCCATCGGTGCCGTTCCCGCCGAGCGTCTGGTGGACGCCGAATCTTTTCACGATTTCGGCGTCGAGGTGCTGATGACCCCCGGCCACGCCCCGCATCATGTCAGCTTCCGCATCGACAATCGGCTCTTTGCCGGCGAAGCCGGCGGCGTGTTCCTCGACCGGGACGGTGAGATTTACCTGCGGCCGGCCACGCCGCCGCGATTTTTCCTGGAGACCAGCCTGGAGAGCCTGGATCGACTTATCGCCGTCGGTCACGCGATCCTGTGCTACGGCCATTTCGGCGCCACCCGCAACGGCCGGCGGCTGCTGGCGGCCCACCGCCGACAACTCCTTGACTGGGCCGAAACCATCAAAGCGGTCACCGGCGGCTTGGCCGCCGATGCGGACCCCCTCGCCCCCTGTCTGGCCCGCCTGCTGGAAACCGATCCGCTGCTCGTCGGCCTGCGGAATTTTGCGCCGGACGTGCGCCGGCGTGAACTGGGCTTTCTGCGCAACAGTGTGCGCGGTTTTTTGGGTTACCTGGTGTCCGTCCAGAAATGAGGATTTTTTTCGCGAGATACGGCGGGGGCCCGATTTCAACCGGGGCCGTCGCAGCGCTGTTTCGAGGATTTAAATCTTGGCGCCCAACGCCGGGATCGTGGGGGAAAACCTATCCCATATCTCACGGCAACGGCTATCTCCTGAAACGCTCACGAAGCTTCAGGTAAAACGCGGCGGCCTTTTCCGCCAAGGGGACTTCTCCTGCTTCGTCGTCGTTGATGCCGGCGCTGGCCGGGTCGATCATTTTCGCGTCCGGTCCGTACATGCCGGCGAACATTTCGAGGATGTTCTTTCTAACCATGCCTCGCAGCGGAATGTTGGCGATCATGCCGTACATGGCGGCGCCCCCCCGCAGGGCCAGTTCGGGCTTGGCCCGCGCGGTGCTGACGGCCTGGGCCAGGTCGTCAAGGTATGCGTCCACGACACCCGCGTGAAGCGGCGTCACCATGGCATGCAGCGCTTCGGGCCGCTGCAGGCGGTCGATGTGCCACCCCTTCTTTTCCATGAGGTCACCCACCGCGTAGATGTTGACGTCCCTGTCCACCGACCGGTAGGAGAAAACGCTCGCGTTGGGCCTGCCGATCACTTCCAGCTCAGGTATTCCGTTGATCCCGTCGATGAGCCGCTTCGCGGCTTCCATTGTTTCTTTCGTGATCGCCTTGTATCCCTCGACGCCCATGGCCTGCATGGCGGCCCAGGCCGCTGCGTAGGCGCCGCCGGGACGTGTTCCCAGGAGCGCCGGGGAGGCGAAAACCCCGCCTGGCCAGTTTTCATACACGAACATCTGGTGTTTCATCATCTCGATGTTCCGGTAGGTCAGGACCGAAGCCCCCTTCGCGCTGAACCCGTACTTATGCGTGTCGGCGGAAATGGACGTCACGCCGGGGACGCGGTAATCCCAGGCAGGAATGTCGTATCCCAGCATTTCCGCGAAGGGGAGGATGTAGCCGCCGAGACAGGCGTCGACGTGAAGCGGCGTTCCCGTTTCGAGAGCGATCCGGCCCAGTTCAGTGATGGGATCCACGATGCCGTGGGGATAGTCGGGCGCCGAGCCGAGGATCATGACCGTGTTACGGTTCACCAGCTTTTTCACCGCTCCGGCGTCGACGCGCCAGTCATCGTCGAGCGGCGCGTGGACCGCCTTGACGCCGAAGTACTCGGCCCCTTTTTCCCAGGCCACGTGGGCCGTTTCCGGAATGACCATGTTGGGCCTGCGGATGCCGCGGGCACGCCTGCCGTAATCACGGTACGTCTTTACCGGCAGCAGGCAACTCTCGGTGCCTCCCGAGGTGACGACGCCGACCACGTTCCGGTCGCCGTGCAACAGGGTCGCCGTCATTTGCACCACCTCGGTTTCAAGACGTTTCAAACCTTGAAAGGCCATTGGGTTCAGGCCGTTGGCGGAAAAGAAGGTTCCGTAGGCGTCCAGGAGAAAATTGGTGTGTTCCTCACCGAGATAGTAGACCAGACTCCAGGTCTTCATGCTTTTATAATCCGGGTCATTCCGGCCGAATTCCCGGAGCCTCCCGAGGATTGCCTTTCTGTCCTTTCCTTGGCGGGGTAGTGTGAGGAGTCCTTCCCCGTCCACCGATTCGAACGGTTCGGCGGCGTGATTGTCATTCATTGCCGTTCTCCCTTCTATGCCCAGTTTTTCAGCAGCAGGGCGACGCTTATTCCGAGATAATTGCCCCCGGCGTAGCCGATGATGCCGGTTGTCAATCCTGAAAGGATGATCTCCTTGTTTTTCAGCCCGCTGGCTACCACGGGGACAAAGGGCGGCGAACAGATCAGTGATGTCGAGGTGATGATGAACGTGTCGGTGTCTATTTTGAAAAACCGGCAGAGCAGCGAGTGGAGAAACATCGTTCCGAAAATCGCGATCGTTATGAAAACCATTATGACGGCGTCGATGTTGACGATAACCCGGTAATTGGCCATGGAGCCCACGACGAGACAGAAGATATAGATGATGTACATGCCGAGTTGAAACGTTTTGCCGATGTGTCTGATCGAAGGGACGAGGGACGCGGCGATGCCCAGGGTGGTGATCAGCAGAATGATCGCCGATGTGCCGAACTCGGGCGGAATGAACGACCCGGCGGTGACCGATACCCCGACAATCGTTGCCGACAGTGCCAGGGCCGCCGCGAGCGGAACCGCGGCCCGGCGAGAGAAAATACCCGCGTAGGAATAGACGTCTTCACTTTCGACCGCTCCGCCGTTCACGTTTTCGGTGCCGTTGATGCTCCTGAAAGGGGGTAGGTAGGTCAGAAAAATCCGACGTGCGACGGTGATGCAGAAAATAATAAAAATAATGGAAATCACCGTGTCGTACGTATGCACCACGATAAACCGCCCCGAATCGATGCCGAGGGCCGTTTTGATCGCGGCGAGGTTCGGCGTTCCCCCCGTGTAGACGCCCACCGCCATGCCGGAAAGCTGCCAGGGATTTTCCGTCATTCCGCGCATGACGAAAAATCCGGCAACGGCGACCACGATGATGGCTATCGTCCCCAGCACCATGGACAGGAGAGCCGCTCCCGCCAACTGTTTCCAGCGTTTAACGTCCATGGAAAACAGGAGCAGCGGCAGGGCGAGGGCGACGGCTGTTTCCGAAACGGCCGTCTGCGCCTGTTCCGCTCCATCGGGCAACGCACCGATATTTCCAAGCGTGATCCCCACGATATAGCAGATCACCACGGCGCCGATCCGGTTGACCGCCGGGAACCGGTAACAAAGATAGATGACAAGAACGGGGAAGAGAATATAGAAGGCGATCAACATCGAAATTCCCACGGCCGATTCCTCCCGTGAAGCGAAATTTCAAGTCGATGCGGAATGCCGGTCGCTCATCTCTTTTGAAGCATCGCGTCGATCAGCCGCAGCCCTTCCAGCGTGAGGTCGCTCTCCACGGTTTCAATGGTTTCGCATACCTCGGCCATCAGGGGCGCCAGTCCGCCGGTGGCCAGGACCCTGGCGCTGCCCGTCTCCTGCTGGATGCGTCGGACCATTCCGTCCACCAGCCCGGCGTAGCCGAAAATGATTCCCGACTGGATGCTGGCGGCCGTATCCTTGCCCACCACCTGTTGCGGGGCGGAGAAGATTTCCACCCGCGGTAGCTTGGAAGCCTTCATGAACAGGGCTTCGGCGGAGATCATGATCCCGGGGCTGATCGCTCCGCCGAGATATTCCCCCTTGTCACTGATCACGTCGAAGGTGGTGGCCGTACCGAAGTCGATGACGATGAGACGACAGGGGTGGCGATGAAAGGCGGCCAAGGCGTTAACGATGCGGTCGGCCCCCACCTCGGCCGGGTTGCTGTAGTGAATGGGCATGAGGGAGGCCTGACGCGGGTCAACCCAACGAGGGGCATGACCGAGGTACTTGCGGCAAAAAGCGTCGAGAATGTTGGCCATGGGCGGCACCACGCTGGAGATAATGGTTCGCTCGATGCGGGCCGGATTGATGCCGCCGGTGGCAAAGAGACCGCTGGCGATCACGTTGAACTCGTCTTCGGTGGCGTTGCGCTCCGTCCGGATGCGCCAGGCACAAACCAGGTTTTCGTTGTGGTAAACGCCCAGGACGATGTTGGTGTTGCCGATGTCGATGACCAGGAGCATGGAAGTCTCTGAAGGTGGCTGAGGTTGTAAGTGGCTGAAGTTGGGGTGACTAAAGTTTCAAGTGAGCTAAAGTTGTGGTGTCGCTTTTGCTCCGCTTTTGGCAAATCCCCCGTGCGCCAGCGCGTCCTTCCTTTTAGGCATTTTAGCTCACATGTAACTTTTCACTTGTCACTTCACGATCCCTTTCCATCAGCGCATCGGTGATGCGTGCGGCGGCGCGGGTCGGCGCCACATCGTGGACCCGGATCAGATGGGCGCCGGCAAGGATGGCCGCCGTGGATATTGCCAGGGTGCCGTGGGCCACGGCGGGATCGTCCGGGGAAAGCGGCGAAGCCGGCTCGCCGCTGAGGAGCCGACGGATGAAGGCCTTACGGGAATGGCCGATGAGCACCGGCGCGTCCAGGGCGGCAAAGCGTTGCACGCCCTGGATCAAGGCCAGGTTATGGGATACCGTCTTGCCAAAGCCGAGTCCCGGATCGATGATCAGCCGGTCGGCTGGCACCCCGGCGTTGCCAGCCCGGGTCATGGCCTCGGCCAGAAAGGCTTCGATTTCCCCGAACAGATCGTCGTAACGGGGGGCCTGTTGCATTGTCTTGGGGGTGCCGAGCATGTGCATCAGGATGAGGGGCACTTCGGCTTGGGCCACGGTGTCGGCCATCTGCGGATCATGGCGCAGGGCCGAGATGTCGTTGACCATGGCGGCGCCGGCGGCGATGGCCTCCCGGGCCACGGCGGCCTTCATCGTGTCGATGCTGATGGGGATCGATACCTGCCGCGCCAAGGCCTCGATGACCGGAAGGACCCGCGCCAGTTCCGTCTCGATGGAGACCGGGTCGGAAAACGGGCGGGTGGACTCGCCACCGATGTCCAGGATATCGGCGCCTTCGGCCACCAGGCGCAGGCCCTGGGCCACGGCCGTCTCGTGGTTCAGGAATCGGCCGCCGTCGGAAAACGAGTCCGGCGTTACGTTGACGATCCCCATGATGCAGGTCCGTCGTCCGAGTTCCAGGCGGTGGCCGCCCCAGGCCATCCGGTAGGTTTTACGCATGGTCCGTCTGGTCCGCCTCCGGGGGCGTTTGCTCGCCGGCCTTGTCGGACGGCGCCGTCCCTGACGTTTCGTCGTCCTCCAACCGGCGGGAAGGAAATTCGAAACCGGGTCTCAGTTTCAGGATCAGCGCGTCCAGTTCCTGTCCCATCACGGTTTCCTTTTCCAGGAGCATTTCGGAGAGAGCGTCGAGGATATCGCGGTTTTTGGTCAGGATAGCCTTGGCGCGGCGGTAGTTGCGATCGATGAGGCGCCGGATTTCCTCGTCGATGCGCTGGGCCGTGGCTTCGCTGTAATCGCGGTGTTGGGCGATTTCCCGGCCGAGAAAGACCTGTTCTTCGCCCTTGGCGTACGACAGGGGGCCGAGATCCTCGCTCATGCCCCAGGTGCGCACCATGCGTTCGGCCAGTTCGGTGGCCTGCTTGATGTCGTTGGCCGCTCCGGTGCTGATGCGCGAGAAGACGATTTCTTCGGCCGCCCGACCACCGAAGGCCACGGAGAGCTCGCTCTCCAGTTGGTCCTTGTACTTGAAATCGCGCTCTTCTGGCAGAAACCAGGTCACCCCGGCGGCGCGTCCCCGGGGAATAATGGTGACCTTGTTCACCGCGTCGGTGTTGGGCAGGAAGCGGGCCACCAGTGCATGGCCGCCCTCGTGGTAGGCCGTGGTGCGCTTGTCTTCCTCCCGGATCACCTTGCTCTTGCGCTCAAGGCCCATGTAGACCTTGTCCTTGGCGTCCTCGAAATCCACCATGTCCACCCGTTCCTTGCCGCGTTTGGCGGCCAGCAGGGCGGCTTCGTTGACGAGGTTCTCCAGATCGGCGCCGGAAAAGCCGGGGGTCCCCCGGGCGAGGCGCATGACGCTGACATCCTCGTGGATGGGGGATTTTTTCATGTGCACCCGCAGGATCTGCTCACGGCCGGCGATATCCGGCAGCGGCACCACAACCTGGCGGTCGAAGCGTCCGGGCCGCAGCAGGGCCGGGTCGAGCACATCCGGCCGGTTGGTGGCCGAGATCAGGATCACCCCCTCGTTGGATTCGAACCCATCCATCTCCACCAGCAGTTGGTTCAGCGTTTGTTCCCGCTCGTCGTGTCCACCGCCGAGGCCGGCGCCCCGGTGTCGGCCCACGGCGTCGATCTCGTCGATGAAGATGATGCATGGGGCGTTTTTCTTGCCCTGGACGAACAGGTCGCGGACCCGGCTGGCGCCGACGCCCACGAACATCTCCACGAAGTCCGATCCGCTGATGCTGAAAAACGGCACCCCCGCCTCGCCGGCGATGGCCCGGGCCAGCAGGGTCTTGCCGGTTCCCGGAGAACCCATGAGCAGGACCCCCTTGGGGATGCGGCCGCCCAAGCGGGTGAATTTCTTGGGATCGCGGAGAAACTCGACGATTTCGCTCAGCTCCTCCTTGGCCTCGTCGATGCCGGCCACGTCGGCGAAGGTGACCTTGGTGGACTGGTCCCCGAGCAGGCGGGCCCGGCTCTTGCCGAAACTCATGGCCTTGCCGCCGCCGCTTTGCATCTGGCGCATGAAAAAGATCCACACGCCGATGAGCACGATCATGGGAAACCAGGAAACCAGCACCGACATGTACCAGGGGGACTCGGCGGGCGGCTTGGCGGCGATGGCCACCCCCTTGCGCCGCAGGGTGGGGATCAGTTCGTTATCCTGGGGTGCATAGACCTTGTAGCGGGTGCGGTTGGTATCCTTGACGAGCAGTTCTTGATCCTGGATGAGCACTTCGGCCACCTGCTCGTTTTCCACCATGGCCAGAAATTCGCTGTAACTGAGGGTCGTTTCGCTCAGGTGCGGCTGATTGAAAAGATTGTAGAGCATGATCATCATCAAGGTGATGACCAGCCAGAGGGCAAGGTTTTTGTAAAACGGATTCACTGAAAAAGATCCTTGTTTAGGTTTCTCGGCCTGAAGGCCAGGGAAAGGGGCCCTTTGTCGGGGCTGTCGGCCGCCACGGCTTCTGCGAGACGCTGGCCGACGAGCCAGATGATCCGTCCCCCGCTTTCCACCACCGGGTAATTGGGTCGCAGGGATCGCGGGACCTTGTGATCGATGAAAAACTTGGCCACTTTCTGGCGGCCGCCGGCCCCGGCGGGCCGGAAGCGGTCGCCAGGGACCGCGCTGCGGATAATCAGTGGAAAACTCACGGCATTGATATCAAAAAAGGCGGACCACTGTCCAGCATCAACACCGCCCGGACGAGGTGCGCCCGGATGGAAACCGGCTTCAGCTTCCAGGCCCAGTTCCGGGATAGCGATCCGGCCGGGGCCTGTCAGTTCGTGGCGCCAGGAGACCGGGGCCTGCTCGGCCTGACGCAACGGGCGCTTCATGCGACGGATTTCCAAGCGGCCGGCGGCAACCCTCAGGCGCAGTCGGTGGGGTAGATGGAGGGATCGGGCCGGTCCCTTCCCGGCGATGAGGCCCATGACCGCATCGATGTGGGCCAGCGTGATCCGGTGCAGGTCCTGACGCAGGCACCCGATGGCGTGGCGCAGCACCCGGCGGCGGGCGGCGGGGGCCAGTTCGGTCAGGGTGCCGCAGTGGAGGAGGACGGCGTCGGTGTCTTGGTGGATCAGGGCGCTACGGTACAAATCGGCGGCCACCCGGGCCAACCAGTCTTCCTCGTCACGGCCGATGGCGGCGGTGCGGTTCAGGGCGTCCACGATGGCCGGGTTGGCTTTCGCCGCGATCAGGGGCAGTAGTTCCTGGCGGATCCAGTTGCGGCGATGATGAAGGTGCCGGTTGGTTTCATCTTCGCTGTAGCCGATGCCGAGGGCTTCCAGAAAGGACAGAATCTGGCGTCGGTCGATGGACAGCAGGGGACGAATAAACCGGTCGTCCCGCAAGGGACGCATGGCGGACAGACCCAAGGGACCGGTGCCGCGGATCAGGTTCATCAAGACCAGTTCGGCGTTGTCGTTGCGCTGGTGACCCAGGGCGATTTTGTGACAACCGTGAACGGTGGCGGTCTTTCGCAAAAAGGCGTAGCGCAGGCGGCGGCCGGCGGCCTCCACGGATAGGCGGCATTGCCGGGCCTCGGCGGCGGTGTCCACCCGGTGAACGATCACGGGGCAATGCAGGCGAGCGGCCAAAACCTCAACGCGGCGGACGTCCGCATCGGCCGCCGTCCCCCGCAGGCCGTGGTGCAGATGGGCCACCACCAGGGTGATGGCGTGAACCGCGGCCAAGCGGTGCAACGCCACCAGCAGTGCCACGGAGTCCGGGCCGCCGGATACCGCCACCAGCACCCGGTCGCCCCGGGCCACGAGACGGTGACGCGCCAGGCTGTCATCGACCGCTGCCAGAAAGGCGTCGATGGCGCGGTCTTCAGAGGAGCCGTTGGGCAATAGTGGCATGAATCAGTTCGGAGACATTTTTGTCCCACAGGCCCACAAAGCCCGAGCGGACGCCGATTTCGGTGACCCTGGGAGACACCAGGCTCACCTTGACGGTCACCGGGGAGCCGTCGGGACGCTTGGCTTTGATCAGCGTCGTGATGCCGTCGGAAGTTTCCGATTCGATCCGGATTTTCAGATGTTCCAGGGCCTGATGGGTCGCGTCCAGGGCCACGGTGGCGTCTGCGGCATAGGTCCGCCGCAGTTCCCCTTCAACATAGCTGTAGACTCCGGCGCCGGTGCCGGCCCCCACCACCAGGGCGGCGCATCCGGTGGTCAGCAGCGCCAGCGCCAGGAGGCCGGCGAAGATGTGTTCGCGTTTCATGCCGTTTTCCTTTTTGGCCTTGCAAATTCAATCGGTTGGTCTATATTACCCCCGGTTGTGCTAGGCGGGGAGTTAGCGGTGCCCTCATCCCGAAATCCGCTTCATGCGGGGCTGAATCCCCCCTCGAGGGCCGACGCCGGATTGCACGGGTTGCACTGGCCGGTCGCCGCGCAACAGACGGTTACGAACCTCGTCAGGTCCGGAAGGAAGCAGCGATAAGTAATGCGGTCTGTGTCGTGGATCGATCCCGGTCATGCTTGCGCCCACCGCAATCCGGAAACGGTTCGGAAGGGGGTGCACAACCACCTTCTTTCATCATCGTCGACCCGCTTTGCCCACCCAATTCCGTTTTTGCACGCGCCACCTCCCGCGCCGGTCAATGCGGCCCCTATTAGCAAAACCGATGCCGAATGGCAAACCCTGGTCGCTCCGGGGGACGATGAACTTGCGCCCGGTGATTGCGACCCTTGCCAACGCGGTGCAAAGCGGCGACTTTCGAAATGTTTTAAGTCGATTAAGTGGATGCCATTCGCTTGACATCAAGGCAACGGGTATTATCGTCTGAGCGATTGTTTGCACCGCAACCCTTATTATTCTAAAAAACTGGAAGAGATGTTGGAGCGATGGGTAAAGATACGACAGAGCCAAAAAACAACACCGCATCCGGATTGAAAAATAACGATGGTTCGGTGGACGAAAACGTTTCTTCTGCGCCGCCATCTCCGGAAAACGGCGCTCCGGGCAAGACCGGCGCGGCCGCCGAAGATCTCGGCGCCTTGCTGGAGACGGCTCGAAACGAAGCCCGGGACAACTACGACCGATTGCTGCGCGTTAGCGCGGAGTTTGAGAATTTCAAGAAACGCGCCACCCGTGAGAGCCAGGAGTACCGCAAGTTCGCCAATGAAACGCTGCTAAAAGAGCTGCTGCCCATCATCGACAACCTGGAGCGGGCTCTGGCGGTGCCGGCCGAGGCGCAAAACGAGAAGGGGCTGCGGGAAGGGCTGGATTTGACCCTCAAACAGATTCACAAGCTCCTGGAGCGCTTCGGGGTGTCGGCCATCGAAGCCGAGGGGGAAGTCTTCGACCCGGCGTATCACCAGGCCATGATGCAGGAATTAAGTGATGAAGTGCCGGAGAATGTCGTTCTCCGGCAGATGCAGAAAGGATATACCATCCACGACCGCCTGCTGCGGCCCGCGATGGTGGTTGTGGCAAAGGCGGGCGCCAAGGACGGTGAGACCTCTCCGGGCGCGGATGCGACCGAAGCCCAATCGTAAAAGTCGTTCCACCGGATTTCAGCATATTGTTCAAGGAGGAAGAAATGGGGAAAGTCATCGGAATCGACCTGGGCACGACCAACAGCTGCGTGGCCGTCATGGAGGGCAAGGAGGCCAAGGTGATCACCAACCCGGACGGCGGCCGCACCACACCGTCCATCGTGGCCGTCACCGAAAGCGGTGAGCGCCTCGTGGGGCAGATCGCCAAGCGCCAGGCGATCACCAACCCGGAAAACACCGTTTTCGGGGTCAAACGGCTGATCGGCCGCAAGTTTTCCTCGCCCGAGGTTCAGAGTGACGTCAAGATTCTACCGTTCAAAATCGAGGAGGCGTCCAACGGGGACGTACGCATCAACCTGCGCGGCAAGACGCACAGTCCGGCGGAAATCAGCTCCTTCGTGCTGGCCTACATCAAGAAGTACGCCGAGGACTACCTGGGCGAACCGGTGACCGATGCCGTGATCACCGTGCCGGCCTACTTCAACGACAGCCAGCGTCAGGCGACCAAGGACGCGGGCAAGATCGCCGGTCTCAACGTCCTGCGGATCATCAACGAGCCCACGGCCGCCTCCCTGGCCTACGGTCTCGACAAGCGCAAGGAGGAGAAGATTGCCGTCTTCGATCTTGGCGGCGGCACCTTCGACATCTCCATCCTGGAAATCGGAGAAGGGGTTTTCGAGGTTAAGTCCACCAACGGGGATACCCATCTGGGCGGCGAAGACTTCGACCTGCTGCTGGTGGATTACCTGGCCGACGAGTTTAAAAAGGACCAGGGCATCGATCTGCGGCGGGACAAGATGGCGCTCCAGCGGCTCAAGGAAGCGGCTGAAAAGGCCAAAATGGAGCTTTCCAGCTCCATGGAGACGGACGTGAACCTTCCCTTCATCACCGCGGACGCTTCCGGCCCCAAGCATCTGAACGTCAAGATGAGTCGGGCCAAGCTCGAGGGTCTGTGCGCCGATCTCCTCAACAAGCTGGAAGGCCCGTGCCGCATGGCCCTCAAGGACGCCGGCCTCAGCGCCAGCGAGGTTGCCGAGGTGATCCTGGTGGGCGGCATGACCCGTATGCCGGCGGTGCAGGAGCGGGTCAAGAATCTGTTCGGCAAGACCCCCAACCGTTCGGTGAACCCGGACGAGGTGGTGGCCATGGGCGCGGCCATCCAGGGCGGCGTGCTCAAGGGCGATGTCAAGGATGTCCTGCTGCTGGACGTCACCCCGTTGAGCCTGGGCATCGAGACCCTGGGCGGCGTGATGACGCGACTGATCGAGAAGAACACCACCATCCCGACGCGCAAGAGCCAGATTTTTTCCACCGCCGCCGACAACCAGCCGGCGGTATCGATCCACGTGCTCCAGGGCGAGCGGGAGATGGCGGGGGACAACAAGACCCTGGGCCGTTTCGAGTTGGTGGGAATTCCGCCGGCACCCCGGGGCGTGCCCCAGATCGAGGTAACCTTCGACATCGACGCCAACGGCATTGTAAGCGTTTCAGCCAAGGACCTGGCCACCAGCAAGGAGCAGTCGATCAAGATTACGGCTTCTTCCGGCTTGAGCAAGGAAGAGATCGATCGGTTGATCCGTGAGGCCGAGTCCCATGCCGACGAGGACAAGAAGAAAAAAGACCTGGTGGAGGCCCGCAACCATGCCGACGCCTTGATTTACAGCACGGAGAAATCCCTCAAGGACCTGGGTGACAAGGTGGATGCCGAGACCCGCAACAAGGTGGAGGCCGCCATCGGTCCGCTCAAGAAGGCCATGGAAAGCGACAACGCCGAAGAGATCCGTCGGCTGAGCGACGAATTGACCCAGGCATCCCACAAGCTGGCCGAAGCGATGTATCAGCAGGCTTCAAGCGGCGCAGGGGCTGGAGGCGGGGCGGACGATGCCGGCGCTTCCGGTGGACAGACCGGCCAGAGCGGCGCCGACGACGTGGTGGACGCCGACTTCGAAGAGGTCAAGGAAGAGAAGAAATAATTCCGGCCGTTGAAATTAAAGAGGCCCGCTCATCATGAGGTGAGCGGGCCTTTTTACGTCCGTCGCTCCGGAACGTCTCAATCGTCCAGTTTGAAACTGGCGCTCTTGCCGCCGTAGCGCTTGCGCAGTTCGGGCTTTTCGATCTTGCCGGTGGGATTGCGCGGCACGTCGGCGAAGATGTACCGCCGCGGTCGTTTGAAGCGGGCCAAGGGCTGGCAGAATTCGGCCAGGGCCTCGGCGCTGACGCTGTGACCCGGTTTGACCTTGACCACCGCCGTGGCGATTTCGCCCAGGCGCAAGCTGGGCAGGCCGATCACCGCCACGTCGGCCACGGCGGGATGATTCTGGAGAAAATCCTCGATCTCCACCGGGAAGATGTTCTCTCCGCCGGTGATGATGATGTCTTTCTTGCGGTCCACCAGCCAGATGAAGCCGTCTTCGTCCAGGCGCGCCACATCCCCGGTGTGCAGCCACCCGTTCACCAGGACTTCGGCGGTGGCCTCGGGGTTGCGGTAGTATTCCTTCATCACGCCAGGACCGCGAACGATGAGCTCGCCGGGGGTTCCGGGAGTTACCGGGCGATGTTTTTCGTCCACGATGGCAAACTCCCAGTCGAACCCGGGCCGGCCGATGGCCCCTACCTTGTGCCCGTTCTCCATGCCCAGGTGCACGCAGCCGGGGCCGGTGCTTTCCGTTAAGCCGTAGTTGGTGTCGTACTGGTGATGGGGAAACATTCGGCGCCATTCCCGGATTAGGCTGGGCGGCACCGGCTGGGCGCCGATGTGCATCAGGCGCCATTGGTCCAGGCGGAATTGTGACAGTTTGACCTCCCCGCTTTCGATGGCAAACAGGATGTCCAGGGCCCAGGGGACCAGCAGCCAGACCACGGTGACCGCTTCCTCGCTGATGGCCTCCAGGATCCAGCGCGGCTCGATGCCCTTGAGGATCACGCTGCGCGCGCCCACGATGAAGTTGCCGAACCAGTGCATCTTGGCGCCGGTGTGATACAGGGGCGGAATGCACAGGAAGTTGTCCTGGTGGCTCTGGCGGTGGTGGGCGTTTTCCAGGTAGCAGGCTGCTTCGAGGTTGCGGTGGGTCAGGCGCACCGCCTTGGGCGTGCCGGTGGTGCCGGAGGTGAAGTAGAGGGCCGCGTCGTCGATGATGGACAGGTCCACCGCCGGGTCGGTGGCCGGATACCGGTCCTGCAAGGCAAGGTAGTCCAGGGCCCAGGAAGGCCGCAGCGCCCCGGGACCGACGAAGATGTAGGTTTCTACCGTTTCGTCAAGAGAGGCTTTGACTTCTTCGATGCGTTGGATAAACTCCGGACCGAAGATGAGGGCTTTGGCCTCGGCGGTGGCGACGCAGCGGGCGATGGTGGCGGCCACGAAACGAAAGTTCAGCGGCACGGCCCAGGCCCCGGTGCGGAGGATGCCGAAATAGATCGGCAGCCATTCCAGGCAGTTGGTCATCAGATGGACCACCCGGTCACCCTTGACCACACCGCGGTCACGCAGGGCTTGGGCCAGACGATTGGCCTGGTCGTCAAACTGGCGCCAGGTGATTTCCAGGCGCCGGCCCGCCCCCGGGTCCCGTTCCACCAGGGCGGTTTCGGCGCCGTAGAGGCGGGCGTTGCGGGCCAGAATCTCGGTGATGAGCATCAGCGATGTCCCTTCGCAAGGGGAATGATGGCACCAAAGGCGCACTGATATCGCCGGGTGCATAACAGAGGCCCCAACAAGAATCAAGGGTGCCGGGGGTGTGGGAAGAGTGCGGAACGGGGGATGACGGCGCCTGGAAACATCCGACCGGTTGGACGGATCGGAGCGATCAATCGCATTTTCGATTTCAAACTTTAAACACCGGAGCCAACCGTTGCCCCCAATCCATCAACATCTTGATTTGCCCCCGTCGGAGGAAAAGGCACGCTTCGTGCGCGCCATGTTCGGTCGTATTGCCGGGCGCTACGATCTGATGAATGCCATCATGACCCTGGGGCGCGACCGGCGATGGCGCCGCCGGGTGGTGGCGCTGGTCGCCCCGCCGCCGGAAGGCCGGCTGCTGGACATCGGCGCCGGCACCGGTGGCATCGCCCTGGCCGCCAGGGCGCGGTTTCCCCGTCTGGATGTGGTGGCGGCCGATTTCACGCCGGAGATGATGGCGGTGGGCCGCCGGTCTCCCGGAGGACACCGGATGTCCTGGTGCGCGGCGGATGCCTTGACCCTGCCTTTCGCCGCGGCCCGCTTCGATGCGGTGGTTTCCGGCTATCTGGTGCGCAACGTCACCGCCCCGGACCGCCTCTTCGCCGAGCAGTTCCGGGTCCTCAAGCCCGGAGGGCGCCTGGTGTGCCTGGACACCACGCCGCCCCGGGGACCGCTGGCGCCCCTGATCCGCTTTCACTTCAAACGCATCATTCCACTGATGGGCCAGTGGGTGGGGGGCGATCGCGGCGCCTACACCTACCTGCCCGAGTCGACCCGGACCTTCCTGGCACCGGAAGCCCTGGCCGCCTCCCTGGTCCGGGCTGGATTTGTCCAGGTTCGCTGGCAAACCTTCATGTTCGGTACCATGGCCCTGCACATCGCCGTCAAACCGGTGGCTTCCGGTGAGGCGTAACCCGCAGCAAGCCGGAAATGTTACCGAATGACCCGGGCAAGCGTGGCTTCTTGCGCCAGGGTGTTTATTTTTTACCCGGTTTAACCCGGGCGAGAACCCGCGGCCGCACCAACGGCGGTTTTTTGATCCTGAAGGAGATGGCATCCGACTTGCAACGCTTTGACGCCGATATGCACACCGATACAGACGCCAAGCTCCCGGCGCCGGGCAGGCTCTGGGCCGCCGGAGGGTTTCTGCTGATTCTCCTGCCTGTCGTGGCCCTGATGACCTTCATGGACATCGGCCGCCAGAAGGATCAGAGCATTCAACTGCTGCTGGAGAAGGGGGCCGCCCTGATCCGCAGCTTCGAGGCCGGCACCCGCACCGGGATGGCGCACATGGCCTCGGGGGTCTTCCGTCTACAGCGGCTGCTGGCCGAGACGGCCCAGCAGGAGGACATCGTTTACCTCCTGGTCACCGATGACCAGGGCCGCATCATCGCTCACAACGATGCGGACCGGGTGGGCACCCGGCACGGCGCGGACCTGGACCTGGTTGCCGTGGCCGCCGGCGGCGCCGAGGCGTGGCGCATGGTGAGCGATGCCGAGGGGCGGCGGGTTTTCGAGGTGTATCGCAAGTTCATGCCCGGCATCGCCGGCGCTCCGGAACCCTCGGGACGTCATCCCGGGCCCATGCGCCATGGACCGCAGATGATGCGCCGCTGGCTGGAACAGAACTGGCCCCACGGCGAACCGCCGTCGCCCGAGCGGCTGGTGATTTTCGTCGGTCTGGACATGAGCGCCGTGGAGGCCGCCCGATGGGCCAATACCCGGCACGCGGCGGGCATGGCGGTGATCCTGCTGGTGGCGGCCGCGGCGGGTTTCGCCGGCCTGGTGCGCCTGGAAGGCTATCGGGCCGCACGCACCTCGTTGCGTCGCATTCGAGCCTTCTCCGAGAGACTGGTGGAAAGTCTGCCGGTGGGACTTGTGGCGCTGGACCGCCACGGGGTGGTGGCCGCGGTCAACCCGGCGGCCTGTGATCTTCTGAAACAGCCGGCCTCGGGGATGGTCGGCCATCCCGCCGCGGAGACGTTGCCAGCGCCCCTGGCCGCCTTGGCCGACCGTCTGGGGCCGCTTCAAAGCCGGCTGGAAACCGAAGTCTCCTGCCCCACGGGCGGCGGCGATCTTCCTCTGGTGGTCAATGCCGCCTGGATCGCCGATGCTGAAGGTGCCGATGCGGGAAAGATGCTTCTCTTGAAGGACCTGAGCGAGGTGCGGGCCCTGGAGGCGGCGGTGAAGCGCTCCGAGCGCCTGGCGGCCATCGGTAGCCTGGCCGGCGGGGTGGCCCATGAGATCCGCAACCCCCTGAGCAGCCTCAAGGGGTTTGCCACCTACTTCCGGCAACGCTCCCCCGGGCGACCCGAGGACGAGAAGATCGCCACCATCATGATCGGTGAGGTGGATCGGCTCAATCGGGTGGTGGGTCAACTGCTCGAGTTGTCCCGGCCGGTGACCGTTTCTCCCACGCCCCTGCCGGTGCGTTCGGTGATTGAGGGGGCCGTGGCGGTGGTACGCCCCCGGGCGGCCGAGGCCGGGGTCAAGCTGGAGGTGGTGCCGTCCGACGATGCGGCCCCGGTGCCCATGGACCCCGAACGGATGCACCAGGTGCTGTTGAACCTGCTCATCAACGCCATCGAAGCCATGGGTGAGGGGGGGCGGCTGCAAGTTCTTGTGAAAACGGTTGAAAACGGCATCGAAATCCAAGTGGTCGACACCGGCCCCGGCATCGGCGCCGAAGATCTGAGCCAGGTGTTCGACCCCTATTTCACCACCAAGTCCACCGGCACGGGGCTTGGGTTGGCCATCGTACACAACATCATCGAGGCCCATGGCGGCACGGTAACCTTCGACAGCCGGCCCGGCGCCGGCACCACCGTGCGCCTCCGGCTGCCTTTTTCACCGTTGGGAGGGGACCATGACCGCCGCGGCTAACATTCTGGTGGTCGACGACGATACCGCCCACCGCACCATGCTGGCCACGCTCCTCGCCAGTTGGGGATACTCGGTTGTTGAGGCCGACGATGGTGGCCGGGCCGTGGAAGCGGTGCGGCGACAGGCCTTCGACCTGATTCTGATGGACGTGCGCATGATCGAGATGTCCGGCATCGAGGCCCTGGAACGCATCAAGACCATCAACCCGGCCATTTCCGTGGTGCTGATGACCGCCTACGCCTCGGTGGAAACCGCCGTGGAGGCGATCCGCAAGGGGGCCTATGATTACCTCACCAAACCGCTGGATTTCGACAAGCTGCGGCTCACCGTGCAGCGGGCCATGGAACATTTGCGCTTGCAGGCGGAGAATCGACAGCTCAAGGCCGACTTGGGCCGGGATTTGAACCGCGGCCACATCATCGGCCACAGTCCGGCGATGAACAGACTGCTGGAAACGGTGGCGCAGGTCGCCCCCACCGAAGCCACGGTGCTCATCACCGGGGAAAGCGGCACCGGCAAGGAGCTCATCGCCGCCGCTGTTCACGAGAACAGTCTCCGTCGCCACGGCCCCCTGGTGAAAATCAACTGCGCCGCCATCACCGAAACCCTGCTGGAATCCGAACTCTTCGGCCACGAGAAGGGGGCCTTCACCGGTGCCGACCGCCGCAAGGAAGGGCGCATCGTCCAGGCCCACGGCGGCAGTCTGTTTCTCGACGAGGTGGGCGAGATGCCGCTGACCATGCAGGTCAAGTTGCTGCGGGCGATCCAGGAACGGGAAGTGGTGCGGGTGGGCGGCGAGGAGTCCGTGGCGGTGGACGTGCGCATCATCGCCGCCACCAACCGAGACCTGGGCAAAATGATCGGCGATGGCTCATTCCGCCAGGACCTGTACTATCGGCTCAACGTGGTGGGCCTTCACCTCCCTCCGTTACGGGAGCGAACGGTGGACATCCCGCTTCTGGCGTCCCATTTCCTGAAGCATTTCGCCGAAAAGAACCGGAAGCCGATTCAGGGCTTCACCCCCGGGGCCATGGATCGGCTGGTCCGGCACGGCTGGCCCGGGAACGTGCGGGAGCTGGCCAACGCCGTGGAGCGGGCCGTGGTGCTGGCCCGGGGAGCCTACCTCCACGAAGCCGATTTTCAGGAGCCCACCGGACCGTCGCCGGAGACGGTCCCGTTGCCCGACGGCCCGCTTTCCGAGCTGGAGCGCCAGGCGATTCTGCGCACCCTGGAGGCCACGGGGGGGAACAAGAGCGAAGCGGCCCGGCGCCTGGGCATCACGCGCAAGACGTTGCACCAGAAATTGAAGCTCTACGATGGTCAATCGTCTTGAAAGGATTATTGTTGTGGGACGCAGCCCTTGGAATCCGACGCCCGTTGATTCATCCGTTGGCAACCGGTGGGGGGCTGACCGTTGAAACCTTTCATCCTGAACGAAGAAGGAAAAAATCGCCAATGACTTCCACGGACAACTATACGTTGCGCTGCGGCGACTGCGGTACCCGCAACCGGATCCCGGCGGCCAAAATCGGGGTGCCGGCCCGCTGCGGCCGTTGCGGTGGCCAAATCGACACTCGGGTGTTGGGCAACGGCCGACCGAAACTGGTCAACGATGCCAACTTCGAAGCCGAAGTGATCCACTCGCCCCTGCCGGTGCTGGCTTTTTTCTGGGCACCGTGGTGCCCGACCTGCGTCAAAACCGCACCGATCATCGAGCGCCTGGCCGGCGAAGCCCGGGGGCGGCTGCGCATCGCCAAGATCAACGTGGACAAGGCCCAGCAGGTCTCGGACCGCTATGACATCCGCGCCGTCCCCTACATCTACGTCTTCGACAACGGTCAGCCCGTGGCCAACATGCCCGGCGGCATGGACGAGGCGCAACTGAAGTCCAAGCTGGCGCGGTTTCTTTAAAACCCTCATCCAGGCCGCCGGCGGTGGGCCGGGAAACGGCGGTTTACAAAGGGACCGCGATGCCGTAGAAGCGGTAGAGATCGGTCATGCGAAGGAGAAATGGACGATGTTTCGTTGGGTGTTGGTGCTGCTGCTGATGCTGATGGGAACGGCCGGTGGAGCCGCCGGAGAGGTTCCGGGGGTCGAGGCGATTCTTGCCGGGCTGGAGGCGCGCTATGGCGCCGCCGGGCTGGAGGCCCGCTTCGCCCAGGTCTCGACCCTCCAGGCCATGGACATCACCGACACTGCCGAGGGACAACTCTGGATCCGGCGGCCGGGGCAGATGCGCTGGGTGTACACCGCTCCCGAGCCCCAGACCATCGTCACCGACGGGGAAAAGTTGTGGATCTACCGGCCCCTGGACCGCCAGGTGATGATCGGCGCGGCGCCGTCCTTCTTCGGTGACGGTAAAGGCGCGGGATTTCTGGCCGACATCGGCCAGTTGCGGCGGCAGTTCGATGTATCCTTGAATCCGGAAAGCTCGGAGACCGTCCATCGCCTGACCCTGGTGCCGCGCCACCCGCAGCCGGACCTGATGCGGGTGGAACTGGAAATCACCGCCGCCGACGACACCATCGAGGCGGTGACCACTTTCAACGCCTACGGCGACCAGACCCGCATCGTACTCAATGATGTGATATTTCACGACCACTTAGACGACGCCCTGTTCCGGTTTGAAATCCCCCAGGGGGTCGAAATCGTTCAGATGGACCCATGATCAAACAAATTGAAGCCCTGAAGCGTCAGCGCCGCGCCATCATCCTGGCGCACAACTACCAGCCCGCCGAGATCCAGGACCTGGCCGACCTCTGCGGTGATTCCCTCGAACTGAGCCGGCGGGCAGCTGCCACCGACGCCGAGACCATCGTGTTTTGCGGGGTCCGTTTCATGGCGGAAACGGCGGCCATCCTCTCGCCGCAAAAAACGGTGCTGATGCCGCGTCCCGAAGCCGGGTGCCCCATGGCCGACATGATCACCCCGGAGGCCCTCACCGCCCGAAAGGCGGAACTGGGGGATATCCCGGTGGTGACCTACGTCAATTCCACCGCCGCGGTGAAGGCCCTGTCGACGATCTGCTGCACCTCGGCCAACGCCCTGGAAGTGGTGGAGAGTCTCGATGCGGACCGACTTCTGATGGGACCGGACCGCAACCTGGCCCTGAACACGGCGGCGCGGACCACCAAGCAGATCATCCCATGGTCGGGCTGTTGTCCCTACCACGACCGGCTCACCGTTCAGGAGGTGACCGACGCGCGCCGGGCGCACCCCGGGGCGGTTTTTTTGGCCCATCCCGAATGTCGGCCCGAGGTGGTGGCCTTGGCCGACGCGGCCCTGAGCACCTCGGGGATGCTGCGCTATGCCAAGGCGTCCGATAAAATCGAATTCATCATCGGCACCGAAATCGGCCTGCTGCACACTTTGGCCAAGGAGAATCCGGGCAAGCGCTTTTATGCGGCCTCGGAAAAACTCGTCTGTCCGGACATGAAGTTGATTTCATTGGTTGATGTGCTCGGCTGCCTGGAGCGGATGGATGGACGGGTGACAGTCCCCGAGGAGATCCGGCGACCGGCTCACACCGCCGTGGAGCGCATGATCGCGATCTTTCGGTAAGTTGCCGGTTCCTGGCCCGCGGCGTCCCCGCCGATGTTCTAATCCTGCCCTAGCGTGATGCCCGACCGGATTGTGGCCGGTGGGCGGCGATGCGGAGGATTCCACAGGCAACGGGGTCAACGCTTTATGTCACATGCACACGCGCGAGAACTGCTGAGTCGGAGGATGTTCCTGCGTCTGCTGGCCGGCGGGGCCGCGGCCGGGATCGGGGGCGGGCTGTGGGTGCCCGAGGCGGTGGCGGGGCAGCCGACGCTGGGGCGGCAGGTCAACGCCCATATCCAGAAGCTTCGCCGGGCGGGCCGGATCCCTCCCGACGAACGCACTGCCTGGTCGGTCTATGATTTCACCACCGGCAGCAAGCTGGTGTCCATCAACGAGGACAAGCCGCTACAGGCCGCCAGCATGATCAAGCCGTTCCTGGCCCAGGCTTATTTCTTCCGCCACCTGGAGGACAGCGGCAAGTACCCCTACGACAATCAAATCCGGGCGAAGCTGGAGGCGATGATCCGGCATAGTGACAACCCGGCCTCGAATTTTTTCATCCATCGCGTCGGCGCCGAGCGCCCCGCCAGGGAGCGGCCGCTCGAGGTGGAGCGGGTGTTGAAGCGCCACGCGGGCGGGATTTTCCGGCAGACCGCCATCGTCGAGTTCATTCCCAGCAACGGCAGGACCTATCTCAACCAGGCATCGGCCCACGATTACAGCCGGTTCCTGTTCGCCATGTGCAAGGACCGGTTGCCCTTCATCAAGGAGATAGCGCACTATATGGGGTTGCCCAGCCCCAACCGGATCCAGGACGGGGTGGATGTCGTGCCGGCCAGCGTCGACCTCTACCACAAGAGCGGCTCCACCGCCCACCTCTGCGGCGACATGGGGATCGTGGCGGCCAGGGACGCCCAGGGCGCCACCCATCGCTATACGTTCATCGGCATCGTCCAGAAGGACCGCCGAGCCAAGGACTACGGCGGCTGGATGCGGGATCGCGGCGATGTCATCCGCGAGGTGTCGGCTCTGGTCTACGCCTTCATGCGAGAGCGCCACGGACTGGTGGGCTGAGGCGATGATGGGCCGGGGCGGAAACGGCGGGTTGTCGGAAAGGGCGGACTGGTCCGACAACCCGGCGTGTGAAACCGATTACCCCACCATCTCATCGGGGATATCGGCGTTGGTGTACACCTTCTGGACGTCATCGTTGTCTTCGAGCATGTCCATCAGCCGCACCATCTGCTCAGCTTCCTTGCCCTCCAGGGCCGTGTAGCTGGCCGGCAGCATGGTGACCTCGGCTTCAGCGATATCGATTCCCGCCGCTTCAATGGCACCGCGCACTGTCTCGAAGTCGGCCGGGGCGCAGATCACCTCCCAGGTGTCGTCCTCGTCGCGCACGTCCTCGGCGCCGGCCTCCAGGGCGATCTCCATGAGGCGGTCCTCGTCCGCTTCTGATTTGGATACGGTGATATCGCCCTTCTTTTCAAAAAGATAGGCGACCCCTCCCGCCGCCGCGAGGTTGCCGCCGCACTTGGTGAAGCAGTGGCGCACCTCGGCGACGGTGCGGTTCTTGTTGTCGGTGAGCGATTCCACCATCACCGCGGCCCCGCCGGGTCCGTACCCCTCGTAGGTCACCTCTTCGTAGCTGACCCCCTCCAGTTCGCCGGTGCCCTTTTTGATGGCCCGCTCGACGTTTTCCTTGGGCATGTTTTCGGTTCGAGCGTTGATCAAGGCCAGCCGCAGGCGCGGATTGGCGTTGGGATCGCCGCCGCCCATGCGCGCCGCCACGGTGATTTCCTTGATCAGTTTGGTGAAAATTTTGCCGCGCTTGGCGTCCGTGGCGGCCTTCTTATGTTTGATGGTCGACCACTTGTTATGTCCGGACATGAATCATTCCTCCTGTCGTTTCCCTTTGCCGATGACGAAAATTTCCCTGCTGGCCTTGCGACTGCTCTGCGGTTTGAAAAGACGTGTTTCCGGGAAAAGCCGGCGCACGGCCGCCTCGAAAAGTTTGGCATCCGGTCCCTGGAAAATTTTGCACACGAAGCCGCCGCCGGATCTGAGCCGGGTGCGGGCCACCTCCAGGGCCGACATGGCCAAATCGAAGGATCGGGCTGCGTCGGTGGTGCGGTTGCCGGTGGTGGAAGGGGCCATGTCGCTCAGAACGACGTCGAAACCGTCCGCTCCGATTTCTTCTCCCACCGATTCGGAATCCCGCAAGTCCGCCACCAGAGTGCATACCTGGGCCGGCAAGGCGATGGTCACCGGCTTCAGGTCGAGGCCCACCACCCTGCCTTGGGGGCCGACGATCCGGGCGGCGAACACGAGCCAGCTTCCCGGGGCGCAACCCAGGTCCAGGACTCGGTCACCCGGCCGAAGAATCCGGTGGCGGGCCTGGATTTCCTCCAATTTGTACACCGAGCGAGCCGCGTAGCCGTCCTGCTTGGCCTTGCGGGTGTAGTGGTCCGCCCAGCGATTGCCGCCTGAAGTGGGTCGTGTCATAGCCTCAACTATCTAAAAAGTCAATGAAAATGAATGGGATGAGTCGCCACTGCACCGTCAGAAGAGTACCTCCATGGCCTCGGCCACCTGACGCACTGCCTGGATGGTAATGCCTTTGGGCGCCTCGATCCGGCGCCGACTGCCGGCGGGCACAATGCAGCGGGTAAAGCCCATCTTGGCCGCCTCGAGCAGGCGTAGCTGCAGTTGGCTCACTGCGCGCACCTCGCCCGTGAGCCCCACTTCCCCCAGCACCACGGTTTGTCCGATCACCGGTTTGTCCAGAAAGCTGGAGGCCACCGCCGAGATTACGGCCAGGTCCACGGCCGGTTCGTCTATGCGGACGCCGCCGGCCACGTTGAGAAAAACATCGTGGCCCATGAGGGGCAGGCCGATTTTTTTTTCCAGCACCGCAGTGAGCAGGGCCACCCGGTTGCGGTCCAGGCCCAGCACGGTGCGTCGCGGGGTGCCCAAAGGGGTGCCGGTGGCCAGGGCCTGGATTTCCACCAGGATCGGGCGGGTGCCTTCCATGGCGGCGGTGACCACCGACCCGGGGGCCGCCTCGGGCCTCTCGGCCAGGAACACCGCCGAGGGATTGGCCACTTCAATTAGGCCCCGGGTGTTCATTTCGAAAACCCCGATCTCGTTGGTGGAGCCGAAACGGTTTTTCACCGCCCGCAGGATCCGGTAGACATGGTTGCCGTCGCCCTCGAAATACAGCACCGTGTCCACCATGTGCTCCAGCAGGCGCGGTCCGGCCAGGCTGCCGTCCTTGGTGACGTGCCCCACCAGAAAGACCGGCGTGCCGGAGCGCTTGGCCATCAGCATCAGGCGCAGGGCCGACTCGCGCACCTGGCTGACGCTGCCCGGGGCCGAGGAGAGTTCGGTGCTGAACATGGTCTGGATCGAGTCGATGACCAGTACGTCGGGCCGGTGCTTTTCCACCATGGCCAAAACGGCGGCCACATCGATTTCCGAGACCACCAGCAGCCCCGGGGCCAGGGTCCCCAGCCGCTGGCTGCGGAGCCGGATCTGGCGGATCGATTCCTCGCCGGAGACATAGAGCACCTTCCGGCCGGCGGCAGCCAGCCCGTGAAGGGTCTGGAGCATCAACGTCGACTTGCCGATACCCGGATCCCCGCCGATGAGTACCAAGGCCCCGGGCACCACCCCGCCGCCCAGGACCCGGTCCAGCTCGCCGATGCCGGTGGGGAGGCGAAACTCCTCCGAGACGCTCACCGTGTCGATGGGCACGGGAACGGCAGCCTCGACCACGGGCATTCCTGGACGGGCCGCCGCCGTTGGCACCACCTCTTCCACCAGGGTGTCCCACTGGCCGCATTCCGGGCAGCGGCCCAGCCACTTGGGACTGGTGTGGCCGCACTGCTGGCAAGTGTAAACGGTTTTTTCGGTCTTTCGGCTCATGGGCAGTCGTCGCCGTCGAAGGTGGACTTCAATTGACACCAAGGACGTTAGCATGCCAATTTGTGGGTGATAAAATCAACAGGAACCTTGCTGGCCGGTTTATTTCCCGGCACATTGGAGTCGTTATGATCCGTTTTCGTCCCACAGCCACGGTCATCGGTTTTCTCCTCTGCCTGAGCCTGACGGGGATAAATCCGCCCCCGGCATCGGCGGACAACCCGTTTTCCGGCTTGTCCGCCCGCCTGGTGGCCGAGGGGTTTGCCGCCGAGCAGGTCCAGGCCCTTTACGATGATCCCGGGAGCGTTTTCGAAACCGAGGGGGTGGCGCTGTTTTTCGTTCACAGCGAAGGGCGGCTCAACTACGGTCAGTTTGCCGCCCCCGAAGCCATCGAACGGGCCCGACGCTACATGGCGCGACACAGCGACGCCCTGGCGGCGGCCGAGACGGCCCACGGTGTCCCTTCCGAGGTGATCACGGGGATTTTGCTCGTGGAGACCCGCCTGGGGACCTACACCGGCAACCGACGGGTCCTCAGCACCCTTTCGACCATGGCGGCGCTGTCCGATCCGGCGGTGCGCCAGCGGTTCTGGGAGCAAATTCCCCCGGAGCGTCGGATTTCCTCCGACCGGTTTGCCGCCAAGGCCGACGCCAAGTCCGCCTGGGCTTACGAGGAGCTGAAGGCTTTTCTGCGGTTTACGGCCCGGGAGGGAATCGATCCGCTGACCGTCCCCGGCTCCTACGCCGGGGCCATGGGCATCTGTCAGTTCATGCCGAGCAACGCCCTCCGCTTGGCACTGGACGGCGATGGGGACGGTCGCGTGGACCTGTTCAACCACACCGATGCCATTGCCTCGGTGGGAAATTACCTGCGCCACCACCGCTGGCGTCCCGGGATGGCCCGGGACCAGCGCTACCGGGTCATTCTGCGCTACAACTACAGCAAACCCTACGCCGAAACCATCTTGAACATCGCCGACCAGCTCGGCGGATAATAAGGATAACGGTGGGATGGATCTGAAAACCCTCTCGACCTTTCTGGCTCTGGTGGTGCCGTTTTTTTTCGCAACGATCTGGGCGCTGGTGGACAGCATCCAGAAGGAGTTCGGCTCTCCGGGCCGCAAGGTCCTCTGGGTGGTGGTGGCCGGCGTTCCCTTCGTCGGCTTCATCGTTTATCTGCTTTTCGGGTTTCGCCAGGGACGGAAGCCGGCTTGAGCCGGTATCGTTCCGGCGGTGGGTGACCTGACCATGGAAACCAACCGCGGCGCCGGCACGCCACCCCCTGACCGGGGAATGCGGCGAGCGGTGAGAAAATGGATGGAAACGGCCTTCCAGCGCTTGGCGGATCGCTACGTGCGCGTTTGCGCCGTTGCTCCGCCGCTCCCGGATCGCCTGGCCGCCGCGCGCATCGTTTCCCACCGGGGCGAATACGACAACCGGCGTGTTTTTGAAAACACCCTGGCCGCCTTCGACCGGGCCGACCGGGCGAATGTATGGGGGCTGGAACTCGACCTGCGGTGGACCGCCGATCTGCAACCGGTGGTGTTTCACGATCCGGATCTGGGCCGCATGGCCGGGGTGTCACGCCGATTGGCCGATTTGCGTTTGGCCGAGGCCCGGTCGTTTTTTCCGCCCCTGGCCACTCTGGCCGAGGTGGTGGCGCGCTACGGCGGTCGTCGGCACCTGATGATCGAAATCAAGGCCGAGCCCTACCGCCGGTTTCACACCCAGATGGGGATTCTGGCGGCCACCCTGGCCCCCTTGCGCCCGGTGGACGCATATCATCTGCTCAGCCTCGATCCGGGCATGTTCGCCTACTGCGGTTTCAGCCCCCTCCGGGCAATGCTGCCCATCGCCTGGGCCGATGTGAAGACGTCCAGCCGGCTGGCGTTGGCCCGCGGTTACGGTGGCGTTTGCGGACATTTCCTCCTGGTGGGCAACAAGACGATGAAACGGCACCAGCACTGGGGACAGCAGGTGGGTTGCGGCATGGTGAACAGCGAGAAGGGACTGTATCGGGAGATCCGGCGGGGAACGGACTGGATTTTTTCCGACCGCGCCGCGGGTCTGGCGGCTGCTTGCCGGAAAGCCGGTTCCGGCCTGGACGCCGAGGCGGCTTCGCATTGAGACGCGGGGCATCTCAGAGCCGGCGGCGTTGCTTGAGCGTCTGGTAGGCGGCCTGGATTTCCTTGAACCGCTGTTCGGCGAGGCGGCGAAACTCTTCGCCCAGGTGCGCCACCTTGTCCGGATGATACTTGGCGGCCAGTTGGCGGTAGGCCCGGTGGATCTCCTCGGCCGTGGCGTCGGCGGACAGGCCCAGCACCCGATAGGGGTCCTGGGCGTTTGCGTCGGTCCGCGACCCCGTGCCGGTGGTGTCGTCGGCTCGGGGACTGCTCCGGCGAAAACTCTGGCGGGCGCCGAGAAAGGGTTTGAGGTAGTAACGGTAGAGCAGGTAGAGAACGAAAAGATCGTCGATCCAGCCGCGCAGGACCATCATGTCGGGGAGCAGATCAACGGGGCTGATGACGTAAAGCAAGCCGAGAAGGCCCAGAATCCAGCGGATCATCGCACCCCCGGGATCGGATTCGGCGGCAGCGCCGTCGAATCCGATCCATTTGAGAGGTCACATCTCAGATTTGAGATTCCAGGGCGCCGGCCATCAGGGCCCCCACCTTCTGGGAGAACCAGGCCGGGTTTTCCAGTTTGCCGCCTTCCCCCACCAGCGCCAGATCGTAAAGCAGCCGGGCGTAATCCTTGAGGCGCGCGTCCTGGCGGTCCTTGTCATACAGGGTTTTGATCCCGGTCACCACCGGATGCGCCAGGTTCAGTTCCAGCACTCGTTTGACCTCGGGCACCGGCTGGCCGGAGGCTTTGAGAATCTTTTCCATGTAGGCCGACAGATCCTGGGCGTCCCCGGAGAGGCAAGCCACCGATTCCTTGAGATGGGTCGAGCGGCGCACCTCCTTGACCTTGTCCTCCAAATGGGTGCGCAGGAAGGCGAAGAGGGGATCGAAGTCCTCGGACTTGGCGGCCTCGGCGTCATCCAGGGCCAGGTCTCCCTTCTCGGCGCTCACCAGTTTTTTGCCGTCGTACTCGGGCAACGCCTGTACCACCCATTCGTCGATGGGATCGGCCATGAGCAGCACCTCGTAGCCCTTTTCCTTCAGTTGCTCCAGGTGGGGGCTGTGGCGCAGGACATCGAGGTTGTCGCCGGTGATGTAGTAGATCTCTTTTTGATCCGGCTTCATGTGCTCGACGTAGGTTTTCAGCGACACCAACTCGCCGTTGCTGCTGGTGGTGGTGGGATAGCGGATCAGCTCGGCCACCTTGGTCCGGTTCTCGTGGTCGGTGTGGACGCCGATCTTGAGCATCTGGCCGAATTCCTTGTAAAACGTTTCGTATTTGGCCGGCTCCATCTTGCCGAGGACCTCGAAGAGACGTTTGACGAGGTTGCGCCGGATGTTGCGCACCAGGGGATCGTGCTGGAGGATCTCGCGGGAGACGTTGAGATTCAGGTCCGGGGCGTCCACCACCCCCCGCACGAAGCCGAAGTACTCGGGCAGCAGCTCCTGGCAGTCCTCCATGATGAAGACGCGTTTGCAGTAGAGATGGACGCCGTGGTGGCGCTCGGGATGAAACAGGTCGAAGGGCGCCTGGGAGGGAATATACAGCAGGGCCGTGTACTCGGTGGCGCCCTCGAATTTCATGTGCAGCCGTTCCAGGGGGTCCTTCCAGTCCCGGGTGAGGTGCTGGTAGAACTGTTTGTGCTCTTCGTCGGTGACCTCGTCCTTGGGCCGGGCCCAGATGGCCTTCATGGAGTTCAACGTCTCTTCACGTACCACCTTGCGGGTGGTTTCCCCCATGGGCTTGCCGTCCTTGTCCTTGAGCTGCTCGGCTTCGGGAATCGGTTCGACCCGCTCCACGTCCATCACGATGGGATAGGAGATGAAATCCGAGTGGCGCTTGACGATATCCCGGATCACCCAGGCGTCGGTGTAATCCTTTTCGTCCTTTTCCCGCTTGCGCAGGTGCAACGTGATGGTGGTGCCGCGTTCGGGGCGGGAGGCTTCCTCGATGAGATAGGTGCCATCGCCATGGGATTCCCAGCGCACCGCGGTGTCGCTGCCGGCGGCCCGGGTGATCAGCTCCACCTTTTCGGCCACCATGAACGCGCTGTAGAAGCCGACGCCGAACTGACCGATAAGCTCCGGTGACAGTCCGTCGGCCTGGGCCTTGGCCCGGTCCAGGGCTTCCATGAAAGCGGCCGTGCCGCTCTGGGCGATGGTGCCGATATTGGCGATGACCTCCTCACGGGTCATGCCGATGCCGTTGTCGGCGATGGTCAAGGTCTGGCGGATGCCGTCGGGAATCAGGCGGATGCGGAACCCGATGTCATCGTCGATCAGTTCCGGCCGGGTCTGGGCGGCGAAACGCAACCGGTCGATGGCATCCGAGGCGTTGGAAATCAGCTCTCTGAGAAAGATGTCCCGGTTGGAGTAGAGCGAGTTGACGATCAGTTTGAGCAGTTGCTTGACTTCGGTCTTGAATTCGAAAGTCTCGGCGCTGGCGGTCATCGGTCCTCCTGATCCGATCTCATGATTCAACGTCCGGAATCCCGGGTTTCGTAGGAACCGGCGGCCATAACGATGGGTCGCGAAGAAACCGGGCGTTGAGTAGGGGTTGTCCGACACCGACCGGGGAACGGTCGAGGGGTCGGGGTGAAAAAGGGTAGTTACCCGCTGAAATCGTTGTGAAACATTGAACAGCCGGCGCCCCTTGTCAAGCAGATCCGCCCTCGGCCTTGATCCAATGGCCGTCCGTGGGCTAGGATCAACCCGATTTTCGGGTTATCCACTGTAACCATGATGACAGGGAGGCACCATGATTTCGGAAACCGTTCACCGCATCCGCCTGGGCATCACCAACTGCTATCTCATGGGCCACCCGCGCCGGTGGGTCCTGGTGGATGCGGGGTGCCGAGGCCGTCAAGGCACTTTTTTCCGCAGATTGAAACGCCTGGGCATTGGGCCCGGGGACATCCGCCTCATCGTGGTCACCCACGTCCACTTTGATCACGTGGGCAGCCTGGCGGCGATCCGAGAGCGCTGTGGCTGCCCGGTGGCCGTTCATGCCGCCGAAGCGCCGCTGCTCAAAGCGGGGCGCATCGTGCTGCCCCCCGGTACCGGGGAGTTCAGCCGGCGGTTGATCGCTTTCGGGCGACGGCACCCGCCGATGGTCGCAAGCCTCTATCGCTTCGATCCCGTGATTCCGGAGATCATCGTGGAACACGAACTGGACCTGAGGGGGTATGGCGTCGAGGCACGGGTTCTGCATACCCCGGGGCACACCGCCGGCTCCCTCACCGTGCTCACCGCCTCGGGGCATGCCGCCGTGGGAGACCTGGCCTTCGGTTGCCGTTTTTTCGGGGCGAATCGCCACATGCCGCCCTTCGCGGACAGCCTGGAAACCATCGCTGGGCAGTGGCGGAAGCTGGGGACGGCGGGGGCCCGATGGATTCATCCGGGCCATGGTTGCCCCTTTGCCGTTCGGCGCCTCCTGAAGACGGTGGCAAGGCAATGACCGACACGGCAAACGCCAGGGCGATCGGGGTGACGGGAAGGCGAGGGTTCACGAGACCGAAAGCCGATTTTTACGTTTGATATCAAGGGGTAAAGGGGTTGAGTCGGGATTTCGGCAGGTAGCGGTTCAAAAAAATGAACCAACCTGGTTTCGCCGTAATAAGCTGATTTTATATAAGAATGCTGATTTTTAGGGTGATTGGCCCTCCTGGAGTGTTCAGAATCATAAACCTCCGACGGTCAAGAGAGTGGAAAAACGGCGCCACCCTGACGGGTAAAGTAGGGTTGAATTCTCGATATAAAAATTTTTATTGATTGATTCCGGATGGTTAATAAATGCATAGCGTTTTTTGAGATGGTTGGCAAGGATGTTGCTTATTGAAACTTACAAAACCAACACCATCATCTGTTCTCCTCCTTGGAACGACCAATCAGAACGCCGACTGATTGGTCGTTTTCTTTTGGCCCCGGGTTGACGCCTGTCCTTTGGGGTTGACTATCCACTGCTTGTGTGTTCATTTAGTCGCGTTTTGGCCGGTGGCGCCAGCAGGCCGGCAATGGAACAAGCCGAAGCCTCTTAGGATTTCCATCCGGTAACATCCCCTCTGTGCCAACCATCGAAGCCTGATGGAACTTCCTTGCGCTTTTAGTGGAAAGGAAAATTTGGCACGGTGCGCCACCGGCGGTGCTCGTTGAACTGATTCTGCCGCTGGTGGACCAATGGTCAAAGACGATCCTTGGATTCTCGTGGCAGTGGCCGACGCGGGGTTGCGCCGCCATGTCAAGCCGCTTCTGCCGAGCCTTCGTCCCGCCCTGTATGCCGGGACGCTGGAGGGCGCCAGGGATCTCTTGTGTCATAATCCCGTCGGCGCCGTGGTGGCCGACCCCCTGCTGTTTCTCCCGTTGAGGCTGGAGAAACGTCGGAACCTGCGGGCGGTGATGATTTTCAACGGCGACCGCGGGCCCCCCGCTTCTTCAGCAACGGCGACCGCCGTGGTCCCCGTCCATGCCCCCGACGCCCAACGTATCCTGCGGCGCGCTTTGATGCCGCCGCAGGCCGGAACCCCGCCGGTGCCGACCTGCGGCCAGATGGTGGGAAGCAGCGCCGTCATGCAGCGGGTCTTCGCGCGCATCCGCCGGATGGCCACCAGTGACAGCAATGTTCTGATCCAGGGCGAGACCGGGACCGGAAAGGAGTTGGCGGCCCGGGCGATTCATCGCTACAGTCCCCGCCGGCAGGGCCCTTTCATCATTTTCCACGGTGCCGATACCCCAACCGGTCTGGTGGAAAGCGAACTCTTCGGCCATCGTCGCGGGGCTTTCACCGGTGCCTACCAGGACCGCCGCGGCCGCTTGGAAGCCGCCGATGGCGGCACGCTGTTCCTCGACGACATCGATACGCTGAGCCGTGATTTGCAGGCCAAGCTGCTGCGGGTTCTCCAGGACAGGAAGTTTCAGCGTCTCGGCGGAGACCGGCGCACCCGGGCCGATGTGCGCTTCATCGCCGCCACCAACCGCGATCCGGGGCAAATGCTGGAAGCCGGCGACCTGCGCCTGGATCTATATTACCGGCTCAACGTGCTGCCGCTTTGGCTCCCGCCGTTGAGGGAGCGGGGCGCCGACGTGGCGTTGCTCACCGATTACTTCACCGCCGAGTGGTGCGATCGTACCGGGCTCTGCGCCAGGCCGATTTCCCGGGCGATCCGGCGCCTGCTGGTCGACTACCGGTGGCCGGGCAACGTTCGGGAGTTGCGCAACAGCGTGGAGCGGTTGCACACCCTCTGCGATGATTCGACTTTCGACGACCTAGAGGTCCTGCGCGATGCCATCATCTGCGAACCGGGGGCGCCGCCCATCAAATCTCTCCGCGCGGAACGGATGGAATTCGAGGGGCAGCTCATCCGCCGGGCGTTGGCCCAGGCCGGGGGAAACCGCGGTCGGGCCGCCGCTATTCTCGGCATTCATCGCAACACCCTGCGCGAAAAGATGCTGGCGACCGGGTTCATTCAATCCCGGCGCGGACGCCGAATGGATGATTGACAAGCGATGGGGCCTCTTCTATCGTGACGGTTCCTTGGCGATGGCGGACCACTTTTCCTTGGAGACGATTCATGGATTCAGCTCCCGGCGATTTTTGGCAGACCCACTCCCTGCATTTTCTCGAGATGGCCTTTCGCTCAGACAAACGGGAAAGGCTTTCTCAGCCGGATGGTTACGGCAAGAACACCGGTGAGTGTGGCGACACCATCGAAATGTTTCTCGTGGTCCGTGACGGGATCATCGCCCACGCGGCCTACGAAACCGATGGCTGCCTGCACACCAACGCCTGTGCCAACACCGTGGTGGCGATGATCGAGGGGAAACCGGTGCTGGCGGCCTGGGAAGTGACCCCCGAGGCGGTGGCGACCTACCTGGAGACCCTGCCCGAAGATCATTTCCACTGTGCCGAGCTGGCGGTGGGGGCTTTGTATAAAGCGCTGGTGGGTGTTCAGCAAACGATTGATAATCCGTGGAAAAAAGCGTATGGCCAACCCGGCTGAACCCCCGCCGGATGTCTAATTGTCCTTGACACCATCGAACAAGTCGTTTAAAAAAATGCACCTCGAACCAATCTTGGGGATTCCTCCTAACATGCCAGTTCAACATGAAATAATGTCTACTTCGGACATCTGCGCAACAAGCACTTGGCCGGCTGGAGCCGCAACTGATGAAACTGATTGAGCGCGTGGCGGCGCAGCAGTCCGCCATCGTCAAAAAATGGTTTGAACTCGTCGCCGCCACCTATCCGGAAGACACCGCCCGTTTCCTGAAATCCCAGAAAGATCCCTTCGCCAACCCGGTGGGGCAGACCACCTTCAGCGGCCTGAAAGCGGCCTTTACCGCCTTGCTGGAGGGGGCCGATGCGCAAACGCAGGCCGAGGCTCTGGATCCAATCATCCGGATTCGCGCCGTCCAGGCCTTTTCACCGGGCCAGGCCACTGTTTTCATCCTCGCCTTGAAGCCCATCATCCGCGAGACCCTGAAAAAAGAATTGACCGGTGACAGCGCCTATGCGGATCTGCTGGACCTGGAGAGCCGCATCGACGAGATGCTGCTCATTGGATTCGATATCTATCTGAAATGTCGGGAAACCCTGTTTCAGCTCAAGGTGGATCTGGAGAAAAACCGGATCTACCATGCGTTCGAGCGCGCGGGAATCGTGACGCTCGAATCGGAGGAAGGGGCGACCCCCGAGCCGCAATGAGTTTTTTAATCAACATTTTCAGGTAAAGAGGGATGGTTCGATGAATGTCAAGTACATGTACTCCTTCCTGGCGGTGATCGTGCTGTTTCTGATTGCCTACGTGGGAACGGAAGCCGTGGGCCTCCAGTGGCTCTTCGGAGTGCTGATTCCCTACGTGGCCCTGGCCGTGTTTCTCGTCGGCTTCATCCGCCGTGTGATGGGATGGGCGCGATCAGCGGTGCCATTTCGGATTCCCACCACCTGCGGTCAGCAGCGCACCCTGCCCTGGATCCGCCCCAACCGCATCGACAATCCGTCGACCACCGGTGGCGTGATCGCGCGCATGTTCCTGGAAATCGTGGCGTTCCGCTCGCTGTTTCGCAACACGCGGATGAAAGCCAAGGCCGATGGACGCATCACCTACCAGTGGGAGATTTTCCTCTGGGTCGGGGCCCTGGCCTTTCATTACGCCTTTGCCGTGGTGCTGGCGCGTCACCTGCGGTTCTTCCTCGAGCCGGTGCCGGCGCCCATCAAGCTGTTGGAGACGGTGGACGCCTTTTTCCAGTTCGGCTTGCCGGTGGTGTATCTGTCCGGGGTGGTGCTCCTGATTGCCGTGGCCTACCTTGCCCTGCGGCGCATCTTCATTCCGATGGTCCGCTACATTTCCCTGGCCAACGATTTTTTCCCGCTGTTTCTCATCTTCGGCATCGCCTTTACCGGCATCCTGATGCGTTATTTTTCCAAGGTGGACATCTTGAGCATCAAGGCGCTGACCATGGGGCTGGTCTCCTTCAGCTTCCCGGACACCGAGGTCCTCAAGGCCATCGATGGGCTCTTTTATGGCCATCTTTTCTTCGTCAGCGTTCTTCTGGCGTATTTCCCCTTCAGCAAACTGATGCACATGGGCGGCATCTTTCTGAGTCCGACGCGCAACCTGCCCAATGACACGCGCATGCACCGCCATGTCAATCCATGGAACTACCCGGTGGATGTGCACACCTACGCGGAATACGAGGACGATTTCCGGGAAAAGATGGTCGAAGCCGGACTGCCCGTGGATAAGCCCCTCGAGCCGGCTGAAGCGGAAAAGGAGTGATACGAGATGAAAGACCTGCCCAAACCCAAGGATTTTTACTCCCGCCTGATGCACAGGCCGGGCTCGACCGACTGGATGGACACACCGGTGGATATCCGCAAGGGGATGTACTGCTACGCGGCCAACCCCAAGAGCCTCAACATTCTGTCCGCTCCCTTTGCCCGGGACTGGAACCCGGTGGAGGAGGACTGGAAGCTGCCGGAGAACTGGCAGCAGATTCTCCACGAGGGCTTCAAGGAGCGTCTGGAACGGTTCCGGTCCTTCAAGGTGTTCATGGATATCTGCGTGCGCTGCGGGGCCTGCGCCGACAAGTGCCACTTTTTCATCGGCACCGGCGATCCGAAAAACATGCCTGTTCTGCGGGCTGAGCTGCTCCGGTCGGTCTACCGCAACGATTTCACCACCTTCGGCAAGATCCTGGGCCGCGTCGGCGGGGCGCGTCCCATGACCCTCAACGTGCTCAAGGAGTGGTGGTACTACATGTTTCAATGCAGCGAGTGCCGCCGCTGCTCCGTGTTCTGCCCCTACGGCATCGACACCGCCGAGATCACCATCATGGGCCGCGAGCTGCTCAACCTGCTCGGGTTGAACATCGACTGGATCGCCACCCCGGTGTCCAACTGTTACATGACCGGGAACCACCTCGGCATCCAGCCCCATGCCTACAAGGACATGCTGGACTTTTTCGTCGACGACATCGAAGAGGTCACCGGCGTGCGGGTTGAACCCTCCTTCAACCGCAAGGGCGCCGACATCCTCTTCATCACTCCCTCTGGCGACGTCTTTGCCGACCCCGGCACCTACACCTGCATGGGCTACATGATGCTCTTTCACTACCTGCGGGAAAAGTACGGTTTCGACATTACCTGGAGCACCTACGCCAGCGAGGGGGGCAATTTCGGCTTCTTCACCAGCCACGAGACGATGAAGCGGCTCAACGCCAAGATGTATGCCGAAGCCAAGCGCTTGGGCGTCAAGTGGATCCTCGGCGGCGAATGCGGTCACATGTGGCGCGTCATCAACCAGTACATGGACACGATGAACGGGCCGGCGGACTTTCTCGAGGAACCCGTCTCGCCCATCACGGGCACCAAGTTTGAAAACGCCAAATCCACCAAGATGGTGCACATCGCCGAGTTCACCGCCGACCTGATCCGTCATGGCAAGCTCGAGCTGGATAAGAGCCGCAACAATCACCTCAAGGTCACCTACCATGACAGTTGCAACCCGGCGCGGGGCATGGGCCTGCTGGAAGAACCACGCTACGTGATCCGCAATGTCTGCAATCACTTCTACGAGATGCCGGAGAACACGATCCGTGAGCAGACCTTCTGCTGCGGCTCCGGCGCGGGGCTCAACGCCGGAGAGAACATGGAACTGCGCATGGCCGGCGGGTTGCCCAGGGCCAACGCGGTCAAGCACGTGCATGAACAGCACGGGGTGAACATGCTGGCCTGCATCTGCGCCATCGATCGGGCGGTTTTTCCGCCGCTGATGGAATACTGGGTACCGGAGGTGGGGGTCACCGGCCTGCATGAAATGGTGGCCAACGCCTTGGTGATGCCGGGAGAAAACAAGCGCGAAACCGACTTGCGCGGGGAACCGTTGGAAGGGATGGAGGGCGATACGGATGAATGACAAAGGTAAAATCGTCACCGGGCTGGTCATCTTCGCCGCCTTGGTGACCTTCCCGTTCTGGTACAACCTGGGGAAGGCGGCACCCCCGCCGGAAGTCGTTCTCACCGAGAAGGCCAAGGCAGCGGGTGAGTGTGTGATGCCCAAGGAGGAAATCCGAACCGAGCACATGCAACTGCTGGACGTATGGCGTGATACCCAGGTCCGTGACGGACAGACGGTTTACATCAACGCCAAGGGAAAGGCGTACACGATGAGCCTGTCAAACACCTGCCTGGATTGTCACAGCAACTACAAAGACTTTTGCGATCGGTGCCATGCGTATGCCTCCACGGATCCGTACTGCTGGGATTGCCACATCGACAATCCGAAGGAGGGTGAATAAATGGAACGCAGCCGAAGAGAATTTTTGAAGATCGCGGGGGTCTCGGCGGCGATCGGGCTCGGTACGGGGCCGGTGATCGAAGCGGTGGCCGCCGCGACCGGCCACCAAGCCGCGCCCGAGGCGCAGGTGGCCCATCATCCCGAGGCGCTGAAAGCCACCCGTTGGGGGATGGTGGTGGACACGCGCAAGATCGAATCGGCCGAGCAGATCGAACGAATGGTCGAGGCCTGCCACAAGGAACACAACGTTCCGATGCTGGAGGAAGCGCGCCACCAGATCAAGTGGATCTGGGAGACACACTTTCACAACGCCTTTCCCTCCCAGTCCACCGATCGGATCAGCGAGCATCTGGAACACACCCTGTTGCCGGTGATGTGCAATCACTGCGAAAACCCGCCTTGCGTGCGGGCCTGTCCCACCAAGGCGACCTTCAAGCGGGAGTCCGACGGGATCGTGATGATGGACTTTCACCGCTGCATCGGTTGCCGTTTCTGCATGGCGGCTTGCCCCTACGGCTCGCGAAGTTTCAACTTCCGTGACCCGCGGCCCTTCATCGCCGAGACCAACAAGGCTTACCCCACTCGCATGAAGGGCGTGGTGGAAAAGTGCAATTTTTGCGTGGAGCGTTTGGCCGTGGGTAAATTGCCGGCATGCGTGGAGGTTTCCGAGGGGATCCTGACCTTTGGCGACCTCAACGATCCGGATTCCGAGGTGAGCCAGCTGCTCAAGGAAAATTACGCCATCCGGCGAAAAACCAACCTGGGGACCGGTCCCTCGGTTTACTACATCGTGTGAGGTCGTCATGCTCGAACTTGCGCTTAAAGGAACCAAGAAATACTGGGGGCTGCTGGTGGTGCTGGGCGGCATCGCCGGGGTGGCCTTTCTCACTTATCTCTATCAGCTTCAGTTCGGCCTGGGGATCACCGGGCTGAGCCGGGATGTGTCCTGGGGATTTTACATCGCCCAGTTCACCTTTCTTGTCGGGGTGGCGGCCGGTGGCGTGATGGTGGTGTTGCCGTACTACCTGCACGACTACAAGGCCTTCGGCCGTATCACGATCATGGGGGAGTTTCTCGCCGTGGCAGCCCTGGTGATGTGCCTGCTCTTCATCATGGTCGACCTGGGGCAGCCGATGCGCATGCTCAACGTGATCTTCTACCCCACGCCCAACTCGATGCTGTTCTACGACATGATCGTGCTCAACGGCTACCTGTTCCTCAACATCGTGGTGGGCTGGAACGTGCTGGAGGCTGAACGCAACGGCACCCACTACCAGTCGTGGCTAAAGCCGCTGATCTACCTGTCGATTCCCTGGGCCATCTCCATTCACACGGTCACGGCCTACCTTTACTGCGGTTTGCCGGGCCGCGGCTTCTGGCTCACGGCGATCCTGGCGCCCCGCTTTCTCGCCTCGGCCTTCGCCGCCGGGCCGGCCCTGCTGATCCTGCTCTGCCTCATCGTGCGCCGTTTCACCCAGTTCGATCCGGGACGGGAGCAGATCCAGAGCCTGGCCAAGATCGTCACCTATGCCATCATCGCCAATGTCTTCTTCTTTCTCTGTGAAGTCTTCGTGGCGGGCTACAGTCAGATCCCGGAGCACACCGATCATTTGAAGTACCTTTTCTTCGGGCTGCACGGAAAAGGGGTTCTGGTCCCCTATATGTGGACGTCCATGGGGTTGATGTTCGGGGCGATCATCCTGCTGGTGATCCCGGCCACCCGCCGCCACGAGGGGGTCCTGGCCGTCTCCTGTGTCATGGTTTTCATCGGGGCCTGGATCGACAAGGGGCTCGGGTTGATTTCCGGCGGTTTCGTGCCCAACCCGTTGCATGAGGTCAACGAGTATATGCCCACCGGCGCCGAGGTGATGATCACTTTAGGCGTCTGGGCCGTGGGATTCATCGTGTTGACGATTCTCTACAAAATCGCCGTTTCGGTGAAAGAGGAAAATGCCGGCGTGCTGCGCACCCGGGTCGTCGAAGAGTGATTTTCGGCTTGAATTGAAGAAAAGGGGCTTCCATTGCGGGATGCCCCTTTTCCTTGTTTTGTTGACAGGACCGGCTTGTTTCGCTATTTGCGAAAAGCTCTCTTTTTTTCGCAAGTTTCCGTCCTGGAGAGAAATGGTGTCCGCCCTCCGGGGCCCTGAAAGCGAGGAAACGACGGGTGACAGTGCCTGAACATGCGAGTGCGGCCACGGGGCCGCTTTGCCGCCGGTGGTGCCGGGCGATGGTCCTGCTCGCCGGCGTCGTCATCTTTGCCGCGGTCCCCTGCCAGGCCGCCAAGGCGAAAAAGACACGGACCGGCGTCGACCAGCGTACCGGGCACCTCACCGCTTTTCAGAAGGACATCCCCCAGTTCGTGGCCTTCAAAGACGAGCTGGAGCGGTTTCTCGGCGTCCCTTATCGCTTCGGTGGCGTTTCCCAGAACGGAATCGACTGCTCCGGCTTCGCCAAGCGTCTCTTTGCCGAAGCTTTCGGTATCGAGTTGCCCCACAATTCCCGCGCCATCAGCCGACTGGATTTTCTCGAGGATCTGCCGCCAAATCCCGGTGCGTTGCGACCCAGCGATCTGCTTTTTTTCGGGAGCCAAAACGGCTATATCAATCATGTGGGGATTTCTTTGGGAGAAGACAAGTTCATCCATGCCTCGCGCAGCAAGGGGGTGATCGTTTCCAGCCTGAGAAACAGCTATTGGCGGCGGCGGCTGCTGGCTTCCAAGCGGGTTACGGTGCTCGATGATGCCCAGTTGACCACCCTGGCCGCCGCCAGTCCCGTTGAAGAACTGTCCGGCGAGGGGGCCGGGCAGGAGTTTCCCGCCGAAGTGGTGGCCCTGGGCTATCGCCAGGACGTGATGGATGAACACCTCAGCTTCGGGATTGAGGGGGTTTACGGCAATCGAGCTTTCAAGGATGCCGTCGAGGTGGCCGGAGCTTCCACCGGCGCGCAGTGGGCGGGGCTGACCAACGAATCCTATCAGGGATGGCGGGCTCTTGTGGATATCCGGCCATCAGCCTGGCTGTGTTTCACCCCCTGGATGGGGCAGATGGACGTCTCTGATGCTTTCAGCGGCGGAGAAGGGGACCTGGGCTACTATGGGCTCAAGACCCTTATCGGCGACCAGGCCTCTCCTTGGTCCCTCTCCCTGGCCGCCCAGAGTACCCATTTCCACGATTTTTACACGCCGTCGGCCGGAGTGTTGGACGAATGGCGCAGTCTCGATCTGGGTCTGGATTTCGGCTACCGCTTCACCCCGGCGACCAGCCTTTCCGTGTCCGCCTGGCGGAGCAGTCTTTACGAGGGAGGAAGCGAAGATCCCGCCGCGGATCGGCTCAGCGATATTACCCTGCGCCTGAAGATCGAATTTTAAGTCCGCGATTTCTACGGGCTTGCCGGGAAGGAGACCCGGAAGACAGTCCGCCCACAGACGGTTCCGTCATTTTTCGGATGGGAACAGGTCCCGGTGGGCGTTGGCCAGGGCGATGTAGTGTTGATAGGGTAAACGAAACAGTTCGGCCGCTTCTGCCTCGATTTTCCGTTTGATCACCGCCGGGATTCCGGCGACCAGCACGCCGGGCGGTATCTCCTGCCCTTCGCGTACCACCGATCCGGCCGCCACCACCGATCCCCGTCCCACCACTGCCCCGTTGAGGACCACGGCTCCAATTCCCACCAAAGCTTCGTCTTCCACCCGGCAACCATGAACCACGGCCCGATGACCGACGCTGACCCGGTCCCCCACGATGGCCGGATGCCCGTAATCCGTGTGCACCATGGTCAGGTCCTGGAGGTTGGTCTGTGCTCCGATGCGGATTGGCGCCATGTCGCCGCGCAGCACGGTGCCGTACCAGATGCTGCTGCCGTCGCCGATGGTCACGTCGCCGATGATGACCGCCGTAGGGGCGATGAAGACCCCGGCGCCGATGGTGGGGGTTTTGCCGTTGAACGGAAGGATCACTTCATTCTCCTTTTTCACCGGCGCTCTCGATGGCAAACAGGGTGCCGCCCACCGGCGCGAAAGACAGGAAGAGGAGGTTGAGAACGGGAATCAGAAACCAGATGCCGAATCCCAGATGAAAACCGATGTTGCCCGTCAGACGGCCCCAGCGCCGGCGAAACGGCTCCAGGCGCCGGGCGGGCACCAGATCGGTGCTGTCCCAGGCCATGAATACGGCCGCCGCCAGGGAAGAAGCGACGGCCAGGATCGGTCCCAGTGGCGTCAGCCAGCCCACCGCCATCAGCACCAGGCCGATGAGGATGGGCAAGATGGCCCGAGGCACTTCCTGGCCCACGAGGAAAACCAGCCAGCGCAGCTTGCCCATGGGAGGCGGGGGCACTTCGCGCCCGGTGGCGATCTGTTCGGTGTGGCGGCTCATCAGGTCCATGATCAAGACGGAAAACAGGACCTGGGCCACCAGATAGCCCACGATCACCGACATCCCCACCAACACCACGGCCAACAGCCAAGAGGCCAGATACCACAACCAGATCCACCAGAGGCTTTCGGGGCGTTGCCAGAGCGCGCTCATCAAGGCGTCGTGGTAGGTCAGGGCCAACACCATACCGATGATGGTGACGGCCACCATGGCCCCAAGCCGCACCAGACCCATCATCAGCAGCTTCGGGGTGGTGAGACCGAGGCGCAACCCGGCCAGGTTGTATTTGAATCCCCGGATCAATCCCATGGGGTCGAGTTCCTCTTTTGATGCCGGTGAGACAAGGGCGCGTCAGGCGGTCCCGATCACGGTTCGTTGGATTTGTTTTCCATCAAGATGGCAAGGATGCGCTCAAGGTGGGCATCCGCTTCGCTGGCTTTCAGCGAGCAGCCGCCCGCACCCCGGTGCCCCCCACCGCCAAAGGTTGCCAGCATCAGTCCGACATTGACGCGGCAGGCGCGGTTGAAAATGCTGTGTCCAACGCTGAGGGAGACCCGGCGCCCGTCCACCGGATCCCGGCGGATCCGCACCTGAACGATGCACTGGGGAAACAGGGCGTAGCACAGGAACCGGTTTCCATCCGGGGTGTCTTCGTAGGGGCGCAAATCGGTAATGGCCACGTGACCCCGCAACTCGGTGTGATCCAGGAGAAACTGCCGGTAGGCCGCGTTGTCTTTCACCACCTGGCGGCAGCGGGGGGCCACCTGCAAGTCATCGGTGGGCGCCTCTCCGGGATGACGCCCCAGCAGCGTCACCAGATGGTTCCAGTAGGCGGCATCCGAGCGGCGGCCGTTGATGGTCATCGACAGCAAGAGGAAAGGATGCCGTTCCGGGAAAAGAACCTCCTCCCGGGTCAGGTCGGCGGCATCGATCTTGTCGGCTTGTTGGACCAGAACGCTGAAATCCGTGGTGAAGCGATCCTGGTAAAAATCGTGGATGACCCCGGCGGCGGAGGGAGCGACGCGCCAATCTCCTTTGAAAGGAACCTCGATTCGATTGGAGACATGGTGGTCGAACCAGATGCTACAACGGGGGTCGTAGGGCAGGTTGGCCAAGATGTCACCGATCCGGATCGGGGCCGTTCCTTTTTGGATGGCGCTCGGTTCAATCCAGCAGGTCGGCGCGTCGATGGGTTCAGCGGCCTGAAGCAGTACGGCACAGACGACACCGTCGAAATCCGGTCGGGTAACGATTCGCATTGCTTCTTTCAATAGCCGGAATCCGATGGATTTTCAAGCGCCGGTTGCCTCTGGGGGAAAAAGAACCGCAATTGTCCGGAACAGGGCAGCCCCGTGCTCAACCGTGGAAGATGATCCCGGGGCGGCGCGCAACGGAAGTGGTTTGACAGCGATTCTCCCCTCCTCTATGGTGACAGGTCGAACTCTGTTCGACCTCGCCTTCGGGAAATCGTGCAAGTGCCATTGTCCGCCATCCTGAAGGTTTCGCTCCAACGCTCTGATCCCAAGGAGGCTTTCATGATTACGCTCAGTGCCGCCGATTTCGGCAAGTCCAGTATCGATACCCTGGCCATCCCCGTTTGCGAAGATAAGCCGCTTCACCAAGGCCCCGTGGCGGAGTTGGTTCAGGCGGTGCGCCAGGCGCACGCCTTTAACGGCGAAGCCGGTGAACGCATGACATGGGGGCAACCCGAGGGAAGCCGGATCCGCTGTGCCGTTTTTGTCGGCTTGGGCAAGGCGGGTGATCTGGATGCCGACGCCTGGCGCAGATTTGCCGGTGGGGCGGTGGGCGAGGGCATGGCACGCCGGCTCAAGGAGATGCACCTGGCCGTCCCGTCGCCTGAAGCCACCGGCATGGAAGAGGCCGATCTCATCGCTGCCATCGCCGAGGGCGCCTGCCTGGGAAACCATGTCTTCGATCGGTACAAGGCGGAAAAAAAGCGCCAACCTTTGGAAAAAATCTGCTTGCTCACCGGAGGTGGCGCCGTCAAGGCCCACCTCGCCCTGGTGGAACGGATAGAGACCACCTGCGCCGGCACCCGCATGGCACGGGAATGGGTCAGTACCCCGTCCAACGACAAGGTCCCCGAGGCTTTTGCCGCCGAGGTGGTGGCGGCAGCCAAAGAGGCCGGTTTGAAAGCCACGGTGCTGGACGAAAAAGCATTGCGTCGCAAAGGTTTCGGTGCCCTGCTGGCCGTCGCCGCCGGCAGTGACCACCCCCCGGTGATGACGGTGCTGGAACACAAGCCGAAGGGGGCCAAGAAGACGGTGGTGCTGGTGGGAAAAGGGGTCACCTTCGATTCCGGGGGGATCAATCTCAAGCCGGCGGGCAGCCAGATCGAGGAGATGAAGATGGACATGGCCGGGGCCGCCGTGGTGGCCGCCACCCTGATTTCCATCGCTCGCCTCAATCCTCCGGTGCATGTCGTAGGGGTCTTGCCATTGGTGGAAAACATGCCCTCGGGGCGGGCCACCCGGCCGGGTGACATCGTCAAGAGCTTTGCCGGCAAAACGGTGGAAATCGGCAACACCGACGCCGAAGGGCGGCTGATTCTCATCGACGCCCTGGCCTGGGCCGTCCAGCAGTACAAGCCGGACGCCATCCTGGACCTGGCCACCCTCACCGGGGCTTGCGTGGTGGCCCTGGGGGAAAAAATCGCCGGTCTCTTCAGTGCCGACGATGCCCTAGCCGAGGCGATTTTGACCGCTGCGGCCCGCACCGGGGAGCGCTGCTGGCGCCTGCCGCTTCCCAAAGACTACAAGGAACAGATCAAGAGCGAGTTTGCCGACATTTCCAATCTGGGGGCCACCCGATGGGGCGGGGCCATCACCGCGGCGCTTTTCCTGTCGGCCTTCGTGGAAACGACCCGCTGGGCCCACCTGGACATCGCCGGCCCGGCCTATTCAAAGAAAGCTTCCGATTACGCCCCGGCCGGTGGCACCGGTTTCGGGGTTCGGTTGCTCCTGGATCTGCTTGATCGGATCTGACCGGATGAATGCCGTCCTTGTCATCGCGGCCATCGGGTTGCTGGCCCTGGTGCTGTTTTTCGAGAGGCGGCAGCGGCGTACCTTCTACCTGCCGCTGAAAACGGTTCTTTCGTTGCTTTTCATCGCCGCCGCCCTGGTTCAGCCCCGGCCTCTGACCGTCTATTTTACCTTTCTGGTCGGGGGGCTGGGGTTTTGCCTGGCCGGTGACGTGCTTCTCGCCCTGCCCGGACAGAAGGTCTTTCGCCTCGGCCTGGGGGCTTTTCTCGTGGGGCACCTGGCCTACGTGCTGGCTTTCGTGCGTATTTCCAGTCCCCGGGGCCTGGTGTTCTGGTCGGCCACGGTGGGGGTGCTCATTGCCAGCGCCTTCGTTTTTCGTTGGCTCGAGCCTTTTTTGGGGCGCATGCGCGGGCCGGTGCTGGCTTACGTGGCCGCCATCAGCGCCATGCTCATCGCGGCCCTGGCCGTTGCCGGCAACGACGGGTTGGCGGCCTCCGGTCGCGCCATGGTGCTGCTGGGCGCCCTTTGTTTCTACCTGTCGGATCTCTTTGTGGCGCGCCAGCGCTTCGTTGCGCCCGCGTTTTCCAACCGGCTCTTGGGACTTCCCCTCTACTACATCGGCCAGTTCTTGTTGGCCTTTTCGGTGGGGCGGATTCTCTAAATCTGAATTGCTTACAACGTGAGACACCATGCTGTCGGCCATTGTCTTGCTTCAGTTGATTTCGGCGGTCTTCTGCCTGATGCTGGCGGTTTACGCCTGGTCTCGCCGGGCCCATCCCGCCACCGCCTACTTTGCCTTGGCCATGGCACTGGCCACCGTGTGGACGGTGGGCTTCGTGTTGGAAATTCTCAGCACCACCTTGTCGGCAAAGCTCTTCTGGGCCAACGTTCAATTTTTCGGCATCGCTCCGCTGCCGGTGGCCTGGCTGGCCATGACCCTTCACTACACCGATGCCCATCGCCGCTGGGGGTGGATCGTCTCTGCCCTTTGGGCCATCCCGGCGGCAACCTTGGTGGTGATCTGGACCGACGGATACCATCATCTGTTTCGCGGTCATCCCATGGTGGCGTGCAGTGGCTCTTTTTTTCCGGTTTTGGCCAATGATTATCAATTGTGGTTCTACGTCGTCCATGCGTTCTTCAGCTATGCCATGTTCGCCGGCAGCCTGGGGTTTCTGGCCCACGCCTGGTGCCGGGCAGAGGGAAAGTACAGACAACAAATCCTTGTGCTGCTGGCCAGTACCGCCTTTCCCGTGATCGTGGATCTGTTTTACGTGACCGGCATCAATCCCATCACCGACATTAACCTGACCACGGTGGCTTTCAGTATTTCGGGGGCGTTGATCGCCTGGAGTTTGTTCAGTTATCGCTTTCTGGATTTGATGCCGGTGGCGCGCAGCGTTTTGGTGGATATAGTAGGAGATGCTTGGATCGTTATCGATGCGGCGGATCGTGTGCTTGATCTCAACAAAACGGCGGAGCGGGTTCTTGGCCGGCCACTGAAAGAAATGATCGGCCAGACCCTCGACCGGGTTGCCGATAGTGATCAACTGGTCGAATGTCTTCAGGAACGTCAAGAGACACCCACCGAAATCGAAATGCGCCAAGGAAACGAGACGGCATGGTACGACCTGCGCCACTCGCCACTGAACGACCACCGCGGTCGTCGCCGAGGATGCCTTATCGTGCTAAGGGATATCACCCCACGCAAGCGGATCGAGATGGAACGCGAGCGGCTGGTGAACGAACTGCAAGGGGCTCTGGCAAAGGTTGAAAAACTCGAGGGGATGCTGCCCATCTGCGCCAACTGCAAGCGAATCCGTGATGAAAACGGGGTTTGGCACAATGTCGAAGTCTATATCCGGGATCACTCCAAAGCGGAATTCAGCCACGGTATTTGCCCGGATTGCGCCAAGCGGTTATATCCCGATTTCCCCGTTCAATGACGGTTTTTGCGGATGCATCGATCTGAAAAGGAGACGATACTGAAATGAGCCTGGACGATTTTATCAGCAACATGCAGGCCGAAATCGACGCCGATGCCCTGGCCGCCTACGGACCGGAGGCCTTTGCGCGCTGGAAAAACCCGCTGCATATGGGGCCGTTGCCGGAGGCGGACGCCTGCGGCCGGGTCACCGGGACCTGCGGCGATACGATTCAAGTGTTTTTGCGTGTCGTGGATGGGCGGGTGGCGGCCGCTTCCTTTACCACCGACGGCTGCGGCCCCAGCGCCATCTGCGGCTCGTTTGCCGCTGAAATGAGCATGGGACGGAAAGTCGAAGAACTGGTCGATTTCGCCGGTGAGGCCATCCTGGAACGGACCGGCGGGTTGCCCGAGGACGACCAGCACTGTGCTTTTCTCTCCGCCGCCGCCGTGCGCGCCGCCGTGGACGACTACATGGGCCGCCAGGTCAAGAAGTCCTGATTACGTCCAGAAGCTTTCCCCCGAAGCAGGAGCAGATGGCTTATGGCGCGTCTGACGGAACAGGAACGACAGGAGGTTGTCCGGTATCTTGAGGCGGACAAGCCGCTGCCGGAGAAGTATCGTTTTTTGTTCTTTGCGGACAAGCGCGAGGTGGAGCTGGTCTGGAATGGCAAGACCAACGAGGTTTTCACCATCGTGCTGCCGTTTCAGACCATCGATCACGCTGGCGGTGGAACTGACCGATTTCGCCGTCTTCTACTCCCAGGATTCCATCCGGCAGGCCGAAGAAACCCTGAAGAACAAGGGCAGCAAGATCGTGGTGGAGAAGGGGCGTATCGTCAAGGTAAGCAAGGATGCCAAGGGCGTTGTGCGGCGGGAAGCGCTCACCCGCCACTGGACCGACTGGATCGACTACTGGGCGGTGGATTTCAATTTCGAGAGCAAGCGCGAGATCATTCGGGTGCAGGACCCGGACACCGGTCAGTGGGAAGAGCAATGGACCGGGGACTACGTCTTTGAAAACGAGTGGCAAAGCTTCCGCACTAAAAAAGACCGCAACCTGGAGCTGGTCAGCGTGGCCCGGGAATGCCCGCCGGGGAGGCGCAAGGTCGCCGTCAAGGTGGTGGATATCTTCGGCAACGACACCATGACCATAGTGGAGGTGACGGTATGAACCAACCGATACTTACCCCGGACAGGCTTCGTACCCTGCTGGCGGCGTTTAAGGAACGCCATGGCGAACGATATCGCCTGCTTAAACTTGGCTACTTTGGTTCCTTTGCCGGTAACCGGTTTACGGTGGACAGCGATGTGGACATTGTATTCGATACCGATTCCCCGAACCTGTTCATGACAGTCATGATGAAACAGGACTTGGAGGCATTGCTGAAACGCCCGGTGGATGTGCTGCAGTTGCGTGGTTTGACCAACCGCCGGCTCAAGGAGAGGATAGAGAAGGAGGCGGTGTATGTATGATGCAGAGTTGATTGTCGAGAAACTCAAGACGATTCGCGAAGCACTGGCACGCATTCCGAGACGGTTTGCCGGAATCTCGCAGCCCGAGGACTTTACCTCCAGCGATGCGGGCATCGACCGCATGGATGCGATTTGCATGATATTGATTGCCGTGGGAGAGGAATTCAAAAATATCGACCGCAAGACCAAGGGCATGCTGACGGGCCGTTACCCGGATGTGAAATGGCGAGGTGTGATGGGTGTTCGGGATGTATTGGCCCACGGTTATTTCCAGGTGAACGCCGAGCAATTGTTCAACATTTGCAAAAACGATATTCCATCGTTGATGAAAACGGTCGATACCATGATCGAGGACCTCGAAAGTGGCAGTAACCCTTGATGCTTCCGAACATGTCTCTCCCTTCGAGCGGATCAAGCGCACCAACGATGCGGGCATCGAGTTCTGGTCCAGCCGCGAATTCGCAGGGGTGCTGGGATACGGCGACTACCGCAATTTCGAGGGGGTCATCGAAAAGGCCAAATCAGCCTGTTTTAACAGTGGCCATCCCATCGAGGACCATTTCGTTGACATCACCGAAATGGTCACCATCGGGAGCGGAGCGGAGAGGGCTGTCAAATTTGCCGGCGGTGGAAAGCGTCAAGAAGATTGAGACCAGGCAACGCAAACAGCTTGCCAAGGCGGAATCGGCCGCCAAGAAGAAATGCGAGTAGGAGGTCGCTGTCAAGGTGGTGGACATCTTCGGCAACGACACCATGACCATCGTGGAGGTGACGGTTTGAATCCGCAGATGACGCAGATCTTCGCAGATTTTACACCTGAAGATTCTCGATCTGAAATAATCTGTGGAATTTGTGGATAACCCCCATTACCAGCAAGGCTCTATGAAAACCGAAACCGACAACATTCGTGATCCAGAAACCTATGCAATCATCGGTGCCGATTTTGTTTGTTTTGGTTCAATTATCGTGGAACTCAAAGCAATTCAACGGCTCTCGGGAACGGAAGAGGCCCAAGTGATCAACTATTTGAAAGCTGCCCGTTTAGGCCGGGGGTTGCTTATCAATTTCGGTGCCGGAAGTCTCCAATACAAACGTTTGGTTTATAGTGGATAGCACCCCAAAAATTCTATGATTAATTTTTTTAATCTGCGGAAATCCGTGAAATCTGCGGACAATGCTCAAAAGGCAACAACACATGGCCCTGCATCCTGATTTCCCCACCTCTCCCCACGCGATCCTCGACCCGGCGATGCGCTGGTTTCCCGCCGACGAGGCGATGCGCGACACCACCATGGACAAGCTGATGCCGCCCCTGGTGGCCCGGCTTCGCCACAAGGTCAAGGACTTTCGCGACAGCGGCTATGCCGGGGTCACGGAGACGAGCAGAAGTCTGCTGCGCTGGTGGTTCGACACGCCGCACCTGCTCGAAAGGGCCGACGGCACCCTTTCGCCGTTTCAGTATTACTTTGCCCAGCGCGAGGCCCTGGAGACCATCGTTTACCTGGTGGACGTGGTGGGGGTGAAGGACAAGTTCGACCTGATGCGCTTCGACAGCTCCGGGCTGGTGTCGGCGTCGATGTTCGATGAAACCTGGCGCCGCTTCGTGGTGAAGATGGCCACCGGCTGCTGCAAAAAGGCGGCGCGCTGGCCCTGCAAGTGGACACCACCGCCACGCCCAAGCACAACAACGGGGCCATTTTCGTGCAGACCGTGGCCGACTATCCGCTGGTGGAAGCCATTCGCCAGAACGTGGTCAAGCATCCGGTGCTGCCCGACGCCCCGAGCCAGGCCAAGCTGGTGGAGCGGCAGAGCGCCAAATTTATCGAAAAGTACGTCGACTACATCGATCTTGGGGTGGTCGAATGGCGCAAGGCCTTCGCCGAGCACGAAAAGATGGGCAAGAAGGCCGTCCTTTTCGTCATGACCGACGACACCCGCAACTGCGACGACGTGGCCGACTATCTGCGGGCCACCTACCCGGAGTTTGCCGATGAGCAGTCCGTTCTGGTCATCCACACCAAGAACAACGGCGAAATCAGCGAGGCCGCCACGGGCAAGGCCAAGGAGGAGTTGGAAAAGCTGCGCGGCCAGGCCAACCGCATCGACCGGGCGGACAGCCCGTGCAAGGCCATCGTCTCGGTGCTGATGCTCAAGGAAGGCTGGGACGTGAAAAACGTCACCACCATCGTGGGCTTGCGGGCCTACGCGGCCAAGAGCAATATTCTGCCTGAGCAGACCCTGGGCCGGGGGTTGCGCAGGATGTATCCGGGCGATGTCGAGGAGTATGTCAGCGTCATCGGTACCGAGGCGTTCATGGCCTTTGTCGAATCCATCCAGACCGAAGGCGTGGAGCTGGAACGCAAGGCCATGGGCGAAGGCACCGGCGCCAAGACGCCGTTGGTGGTGGAGGTGGATCGGGAGAATCCGAAAAAGGATCTGGAGGCCCTGGATATCGAGATCCCCGTGCTCTCGCCGCGGATGTTCCGGGAATACAAGAATCTCGCCGACCTGGACCCGGCGGGCATGACCTTCGGGCCGGTGGCCTATCGGCAATTCAGTGCGGAGGAACAGCGGGAAATCGTCTTTCGGGACATTACGGATGGCCAAATCACCCACACCACGGTGCTCGACGGCGTCGGGGTGGCCGATTATCGCAGCGTCATCGCCTGGTTCGCCCGGACGGTGATGAAGGAATTGCATCTGTTCAGCGGCTTCGACGTGCTCTATGGCAAGGTCAAAGCCTTCGTGCGAAACCGGCTCTTCGGCCGCGAGGTGGATCTGGAAAGCCCCAATACCCTGCGCAACCTGTCGGAACCGGCAGCCACCAAGAAGGTGATCGACACCTTCAAACAGGCGGTCAACGCCCTGACGGTGCGCGACCGGGGCGACGCCGAAATCAGGGACACCATCCGGCTGCGTCAGACCCGGCCCTTCGTGGCCAGGGAGCAGGGCTACCTCTTGCCCAAAAAATCGGTCTTCAACCGCCTGATCGGGGACAGTGCTCTGGAGCTGGATTTTGCCGCTTTTCTGGAAGACTGCCCGGATGTCGTCTCGTTTGCCAAAAACTACCTGGCCGTCCACTTCAAGCTCGATTACATCACCGCCGCCGGCGACATCGCCAACTATTACCCGGATTTTTTGGTCAAGCTGAACGATGGCCGGGTGGTCATTGTCGAAACCAAGGGGCGCGAGGAGCTGGACGTGCCTCAAAAGATGATGCGGTTGGCCCAGTGGTGTGCGGATGTGAACCAGGCTCAGAAACAGGTGGTTTACGACTTCGTCTTCGTGGATGAAGCAGGCTTCAGGAAATATCGTCCGGACAGCTTCGAGGCGCTGATGGCGGGTTTCCGGCAGTACAGGTAGCGACTCTTGGGCACGGGGCGATCATTACTGTAACGGAAGGCCGTATTCGAACTCGAGATCTTCCATTACAGATATCGGCTAAGTGATATTTCCCCAAGCAGGTTAAATTAACCCGGTTGAAATGATGGGAAAAGAGACATGAAGATTCGGTTCAAGGCCATCGCGTTGGTTGTGTTGCTCCTGGCCGGATGCGTCGGCGTCCCGGAGGGCATCGAGCCCGTCGGGTCTTTTCAACTGGAGCGCTATCTGGGCCGGTGGTACGAGATCGCCCGGCTGGACCACTCCTTCGAACGGGGGTTGAGCCACGTGAGCGCCGACTACGAGATGCGCGGCGACGGCGGCGTGCGAGTGATCAACCGGGGGTTTTCGGCCGCGGAAAGCCGCTGGAAGGAAGCCGAAGGGAAGGCGGTCTTTGTGGACCGGCCGGACCGGGGCTACCTGAAGGTTTCCTTCTTCGGTCCTTTTTACGGTTCCTACGTGGTGTTCGAGCTGGACCGGGAAAACTATCAGTACGCTCTGGTGAGCGGCCCGGACCGGTCCTACCTGTGGATCCTGGCCCGGACGCCGCGGTTGGCGCCAGAGGTCATCGACCGGCTGGTGCAAAAGGCGAAGGCGGCGGGGTTTGATACCGATGGGCTCATTTTTGTCGAGCACGGTGAAAAGATCGGTTGAATCCAGCGGCATGGAATCCGCGGGCGGAAACACGGCGGCAGGTGGTGTCAAGTCGGAACAGATCGCTTGTCGCGACGCCTGCCTGAAAACCTTCAGGGGGTCATGAAACCTTTCAAGCCAAACTCCGACTGGCTGGACGCATGGATGTCCGCCCACCAAATCGTCCTGTGGGGGGCGGCGGATCTGGGCGGCTTCGCCACCCCGGCCGATGCTGCTGGCGAGCCGTTCCCCCGGGCCGTCTCCATGGCCTTTCCCATGACAGCGACCATCATGGCCGGCATTCAACGTGGTCCCAACCAAGCCTATGCGGATGAGTACGTCCGGGTCAACCAGCACATCGACGCCCTGGCGGCTCATCTGGCGGCCGCTCTGGGGGAACGGGGCTGGCAGGCGCGGCCCCTTGCCGCTTCGGCCCGAACCGATCCGGTGAATATCCGCGGCGATTTCCCCCACAAGACCGCCGCCACCCGAGCCGGCCTGGGCTGGATCGGTCGCCACTGCCAGCTTGTGACCCGCCGCTACGGATCCTGGGTCCGCTTGGGAACCGTATTCACCGATGCCGTCCTCGAGACCGGGCCGGCGATGGAGAGAAGCTTCTGCGGCCAATGCATGCGTTGCGTGACGGCCTGCCCTGCCGGGGCGTTGACCGGCGAAGCGTGGCACCCGGGATTGGCCCGCGAACGAATCCTGGATGTGCACGCCTGCGACCATTGGAAAAAGACGCACTACCCCCAGTATTGCGGCGGGCACACCTGCGGCATTTGCTCGGCGGTGTGCCCTTATGGCGTGAAGGTGCTGAAACGGGAAAACCGCTTCATACCGTCGCCCGGGATAGCCAAGCGGCCAGCAGGGGCGCGATGAGGGGGCCCT
>JACDJA010000190.1_pt1 | contig 80793 bp, 65 predicted proteins | sample 7449241 | NCBI WGS metagenome assembly JACDJA01 (sample SAMN14253289, study PRJNA609438) | sludge metagenome | isolation source: initial anaerobic sludge | collected 2018-12-20 | reverse complement strand
GCCACCGCGTTGGCGATGACGTTCTGCAACAGGCCATGTGCCGCCAGCGGGTAGCGCCAGGAAAAGGCCTGGTCGATGCGCCGCGGCTGGCCTGCGGCATCCACCACCAGATCCTCGGGCCCATGCACGTAGCCGAGCGGCCCAGCATCGAGGCTGCCGTCGGCCCGGCGCAGCTTGCCGGGCCGGTTGCCGGGCGGCGCCGGCTTCGGATACGGCGGCTGGTAGCGGAAACTGCCCGGCGTATCGATCGCACCGAGGAGCATCTGCAGCAGGTGCAGGCTGCGGCAGGTGTGAAAGCCGTTGGCATGGGCGGCAATGCCGCGCATGGCATGCATGGCCACCGGGCGCCCGGTCATGCTGGCATGGCGGCGGCCCCAGGCGTCGGTCCACGGCTGGTCGAGGGTGATCGCCTGGTCGAACGCGGTGTCGGCCAGTTCGCGCGCCAGCCGGCGGATGGTGGCCGCCGGCACGCCACAGGCCGGCGCCACGCGGTCGGGCGCGTACTCATCGGCCATGAAGCGCGTGGCGAACAGCTGGAACGCCGGCACCGCGCGGCGACCGTCCGGCAGGCGGTACTCGCCGACCACCCGCGGCGCGATATCGATGGCCCCGGCGTCGGTGATGCAGGCGTCCGCCTCGTGCGCACCGGTGCTGCGCGCCGCGCACAGCGCGCGGCCCTGCGCATCGCGCGCAATCAGTCCGTCCTCGGCCGTGCCGGGCGCCTGGATGACCAGGTGGTGCGCGTTGGTGTAGCGCACCAGGTAGTCCAGATCGATGCGGTCGGCATGCAGCAGTTCATGGATCAGCGCGCCGGCGAGCAGGCCGTCGGTACCCGGATGGATCGGCACCCATTCGTCGGCGATGGCGCCATAGCCCGTGCGTACCGGGTTGATCGCGACGATCTTCGCCCCGCGTGCCTTGAGCTGGCCCAGGCCGAGCTTGATCGGGTTCGAATCGTGATCCTCGGCGACGCCCCACAGCATCAGGTATTTCGTGTGTTCCCAGTCCGGTTCGCCGAACTCCCAGAAGCTGCCGCCCAGTGTGTACATGCCGGCAGCGGCCATGTTGACCGAGCAGAAGCCGCCGTGCGCGGCGTAGTTGAGCGTGCCGAACTGCTGTGCCCACCAGCCGGTCAGGGCCTGGCTCTGGTCACGGCCGGTGAAGAAGGCCAGCGCGTCGGGATCGCGCGCGCGAATCTCGCCCAGCCACCGGGTCGCCAGCGCCAGTGCCTCGTCCCACTCGATCTCGCGGAATGCGCGCTCGCCGCGCTCGCCGACCCGCAACAGGGGCTTGCTGAGCCGCGCCGGCGAGTCGTGCTGCATGATCCCGGCCGCGCCCTTGGCGCAGATGACGCCGCGGTTGACCGGGTGGCGCGGGTTGCCGTCGATGTAGCGCACGCCGCCGTTCTTGAGGTGCACGCGGATGCCGCAGCGGCACGCGCACATGTAGCAGGTCGTCTCCTTGACCTCATCGCCAGTGGGCTGGTTGAGATTCAGATGCGCGTGCGGCATGGGCGCGGTCCTGTCGGGAGTCTGTCCATGGTGGCCGGGCTCGGGGCCGACATCGGCGCATGGTAGCGCGGATCCGCAGGACGGATGGCCGCCCTGGCAGCGTGCCGCGCGCAGGCTGGCGTCGCGCTACGCGCGCTTGTGTCCCGACAGCTTGAAGCGCGGCAACTGCCAGCCGAAATGCAGCGACATCTGGCGCAGGCCGGTGCTGACCAGGATGCCGAGCCAGGGCAACCACTGCGTGGACCAGCCCAGGCGCTCGCCGCCAACCTCGATCACGGCACCAAGCAGCGCCGCCGAGGCGTAGATTTCCTTCTGCAGGATGAGCGGAATGCGGTTGAGCAGCACGTCACGCATGACGCCACCGCCGACCGCCGTGGTCATGCCGAGCAGCACGGCCGTTTCCGCGCCGAAGCCGAACTCCAATGCCTTGTGCGCGCCGGCGACGGCAAAGAAGCCCATGCCCAGACCATCGAAGAAGCGCACCGGATATTTCACGCGCATCACTTGCGGATAGGCGCCGAGTACGGCCGCCACGGCGAGCATCGCGGTGGTCAGGTAGCGCCAGTCCGACAGCCCGATCGGCGGAATCGCGCCGATGCACAGATCGCGCACGATGCCGCCGCCGCAGGCGACGATGAAGGCGACGGCGGCAATGCCGAACAGATCCAGGCCCTGGCGACGGGCGGCGATCGCGCCGCTCAGGGCGAACACGAAGGTGCCGATCAGGTCGAGCAGGACGAACAGCAGGGTCTCGCTCACGACGTGTGCCTGCGGCCGGCGGCGGCAAGGTCGTGGCCGGATCGCCCGGCGATGGTGCCGCGCCTGCGCGGATGCTGCTCCGATGTGGCCATGCTCGCTCCCGTCTCGTGAGTGCGGAACATACCCGCAGTGCACGGTCGCTGGCGATGGCCAGCGCTTCCGGCCGGTGCCACACTTGGCCTGTTCGCCGCCCGAGAGGACGCCCCATGCCAGCGCTGGACCGCCACGAACGCATCCTGATCCTGCACCGCTTGCTCAAGGGCGCGCGGTATCCGGTACCGCTTGCGCGTCTCATGGAGGAACTTGGCTGCTCGCGGGCGACCGTCTACCGCGATGTCGCCTTCCTGCGCGATGCGCTGGGTGCACCGCTGGAAAGCGGCGAGAGCGAGGAGGCGACGTTCCGTTATGCAAGCGACGAGGGCGAGCGCTTCGAGCTGCCGGGGCTGTGGCTGAGCAGCGAGGAACTGGCCGCCCTGCTGGCCCTGAACGAATTGCTGGCGCGCTCCGATCCGGGCGTGCTGGCCGGTGCGCTGGCGCCGTTTCGCGCGCGCATGGAGCGCCTGCTCTCCGACCACGCCAGCGGCCGCGCGCTGCCGGTCGAGCGCATCCGCGTGCTCTCCAGCGGTTCGCGACGCCTGGACCAGAGCGTGTTCCGTGCCGTCGCCGGTGCCACCCTGGCGCGCAAGCGCCTGGCCTTCAGCTACCGCGCGCGCTCGACCGACGCGCCCACCGACCGTACCGTTTCGCCACAGCGCCTGGCCCACTACCGCGACAACTGGTACCTCGATGCCTGGGACGAAAACCGCGAAGGCCTGCGCAGCTTCGCCATCGACCGCATCAGCGCGCCACGCACGCTGGCCGAGCCGGCGCGCGACCGTGCCGGCGAGGAACTCGATGCCCACCTGGCGGCGAGCTATGGCATCTTTTCCGGCGCCCCCAAGGCCTGGGCGACCATCCGCTTCTCGCCGCATGCCGCGCGCTGGGTGGCCGACGAGCACTGGCATTCGCAGCAGCAGGGGCAGCGTCTGGTCGATGGGCGCTACGAGCTCAAGCTGCCGTACTCGAACTCGCGCGAACTGCTGATGGACGTGCTGAAATATGGCCCGGATGCCGAGATCGTCGCGCCGGTCAGCCTGCGCGAGGAAATGAAGATCATGTTGCGCCTGGCGCTGGGCACCTATGCGGAGGATGCATGAAACCCGCCCCCGCGCTGGTCGCCCGGGCCGGTGCTGCGCCGGTCAGCATCTCGCTGGTGCTCGGCGCGGGGGGCGCGCGCGGCTACGCGCACATCGGCGCGATCGAGGAACTGGAAGCGCAGGGCTTCCGCATCCGTTCGATTGCCGGCAGCTCCATGGGTGCGCTGATCGGCGGCATCCACGCCACCGGCAAGCTGGACGTGTATCGCGACTGGGTGCGCCCGCTGCAGAAGTTCGACGTGCTGCGCCTGCTCGACTGGACGCTGTCCGGTGGCGGTTTCATCAAGGGCGATCGCATCATCGGCGTGCTGCGCGAACTGATCGGCGATATCGACATCGAGGCCTTGCCGATCGCCTACACCGCGGTCGCCGTCGACCTGGAGGCCCAGCGCGAGGTGTGGTTCTCGCGCGGGCCGCTGTTCGACGCCATCCGTGCCTCCATCGCCATTCCCACCCTGCTGCGGCCCAGCCACCACGAAGGTCGCCTGCTGGTCGATGGCGGGCTGCTCAATCCCCTGCCGGTGGCGCCGACGCTGCGCGACTTCACCGACCTCACCATTGCCGTGGACGTCAACGGCCCGGCGGATGTGCCGGTGGGGGACGTGGATGGGGAATCCGTGCCGCCACACCCGGCCGAACACGCTGTCCCGGCAGCCCTGCTGCCGCGCCCGCTGCAGGCCTATGCGCAGCGCATTGCCGAGTTCATCGATGCGCACACGGAGCGCAAGGCAGCGCCGCATGGACCTTCGGATCCCAGTGTCTTCGACCTGCTCGGCCGTTCCTTCGACCTGGTGCAGACCACCATCACGCGCCTCAAGCTGGCGGCGCAGCCACCGGACCTGCTGGTGTCCATCCCGCGCAACGCCTGCGCGTTCTACGAGTTCTATCGCGCCGATGAACTGATCACCCTCGGCCGCCTGCAGACGCGCGCCACGCTGGCCCGCTGGCGCGAATCGGCGGCCGCGGGAAACGCATCGCCCAAATGAGGTCCGGCCCGCCTTGGGGGGAAGGCGGGCCGGAAAGTGCGGTGGCTTTGGGGGAGGGAGAGAGGTTGGGGGAGAACCTCTAAGCCGGACCGCAAGGCTAGGATACGGGCAAATCGCCAGCCGTGTGCAGATGCACAAAGTCACTGTTCAGCGGCCGTTCCGACCCGCGTTGGCCCCTGTTCAGGCGCGATCGAAAGCCGGCAGCGAACCCCGCGTCCGCCAGCGCCGTCCAGGATCGTGAACGCGCCGCCGTGCGCAAGCGCGGCCTGCTCGACCAGCCAGGCCAAAGCCCGTCCCCGCCGCGTCAACCGCCCTGCCACGGGCAAACCGCGCGCGGGCGCGTTCGCGTTCGAGCGGGGCGATGCCCGGGCCGTCATCGACCACCTCCAGAAGCGCAACCCCGTCCGTCGACCCGCAACCGACCGTCACCTTCGCGCTCGCCGGACAACAGCGGAGCAGGCAGGTTGTGCCGGGGCATGGGGAGCAATAAAAAAGCCGGCTTGCGCCGGCTTTTTTCACATCGCGATGATGCGCCTCAGCGCTTCATCGAGCCGAAGAACTCCTCGTTGGTCTTGGTGTTCTTCATCTTGTCGAGCATGAACTCCATCGCCGCCAGCTCGTCCATCGGATGCAGGAGCTTGCGGAGGATCCAGATCTTCTGCAGCATCTCCGGGTCGATCAGCAGTTCCTCGCGGCGCGTGCCGGAGCGGTTGATGTCGATGGCCGGGTACACGCGCTTCTCGGCGATGCGGCGGTTGAGGTGCACTTCCATGTTGCCGGTGCCCTTGAACTCCTCGTAGATCACCTCATCCATCTTCGAGCCGGTGTCGATCAGCGCGGTGGCGATGATGGTCAGCGAGCCGCCTTCCTCGACGTTGCGCGCGGCGCCGAAGAAGCGCTTGGGCCGCTGCAGCGCGTTGGCATCGACGCCGCCGGTGAGCACCTTGCCCGAGCTTGGCACCACGGTGTTGTAGGCGCGCGCGAGGCGGGTGATCGAGTCCAGCAGGATCACCACGTCCTTCTTGTGCTCCACCAGGCGCTTGGCGCGCTCGATCACCATCTCGGCGACCTGCACGTGGCGCACCGCCGGTTCATCGAAGGTGGAAGCGACCACTTCGGCGCGCACGCCGCGCTGCATCTCGGTCACTTCCTCCGGGCGTTCGTCGATCAGCAGGATGATGAGGTGCGCATCCGGGTGGTTGTGCACGATCGCCTGGGCGACGTTCTGCAGCATCATCGTCTTGCCGGCCTTGGGCTGGGAGACGATGAGGCCGCGCTGGCCGCGGCCGATCGGTGCGACCAGGTCCAGGATGCGCCCGGTGATGTCCTCGCTCGAGCCGTTGCCGCGTTCGAGGTGGAAAACCCTGCGCGGGAACAGCGGCGTCAGGTTCTCGAACAGGACCTTGTTCTTGCTCATCTCCGGCGGTTCGCCGTTGATGGTGTCCACCTTCAGCATGGCGAAGTAGCGTTCGCCTTCCTTGGGGGGACGGATGCGCCCGGCAATGTAGTCGCCGGTGCGCAGGTTGAAACGGCGGATCTGGCTGGGCGAAACGTACACGTCGTCGGGGCCCGCCAGGTAGGACTCGTCGAAGCCGCGCAGGAAGCCGAAGCCGTCCTGCAGGATCTCCAGCACGCCCTCGCCGTAGATGCCGCCACCGGCGCGCGCGTGCGCCTTGAGGATGAAGAAGATGATGTCCTGCTTCTTCGCGCGCGCCACGCCTTCCTGGATGCCGAGCGTATCGGCGAGGGCGAGGAGATCCGCCGCACTCTTGCGCTTGAGTTCGTTGATGTCGATCAGCGGACCATTGCCGCCGCCGTTCCTCTCGTCATAGTCCTCGTCGTCATGGTTGGGGTGGCCCTGGGGGTTCTTGCTGCTGCCATGGCGACCACGACGCTCGCGCCGGCTGCGCCGGCCCTGGCCCTGCGGGTTCTGGCCCTGCGAGGCGCCACCCTGGTTGCCACCCGCCTGGCCCTCGCTCTGGTTGCCGGCCGCGGGTGCTTCATCGCCGCCCGCCGTGTCGCCCTGGCGTGCCGCGTCAGCGGCTGCCGCCGGCGGCGTCGCCGGTGTGGCGTTCTCGGCTGCGGACCCGCCCTTTTCGGCAGGCGGATTGCGCGGGGCGCGCTGGCGTGGCTGTTCGGCACGCGTTTCGCCGGCAGACTCGGGGCTGCCTTCGTTTACTTCATTTTCGGACACGGGCAATCCTCGCTGGGCGCCGTAGGTACAACCGGGGGAAGAAAGATCAGATGCGGGCCGGCGGAGCAGCGGTGGCTCCGGGCGATTGCACCTACGGTAGCATCGCTGGCGCCAAGCGTCCAGCGCCGCGGCGGGAATGGGGAATGGAAAGTCGGGAATGGTTCAAGTCCGCTTCCCCGATCGTCCATTCCCGGCAGGTGATTTCCGGCACTTCAGGCAATCGCCTTGTCGATCATCTGCGCAAGCTGGCTCTTGCTGACCGCGCCGATCTGGGTGGCCTCGACCTTGCCGCCCTTGAAGATCATCAGGGTGGGAATGCCGCGGATGTTGTAGTTGCGCGGGGTCTTCTGGTTGTGGTCGATGTTGATCTTGGCCACCTTCAGCCGGCCCTGGTAGGTCGCGGCCAGATCGTCGATCATGGGGGCGATCGCCTTGCATGGGCCGCACCACTCGGCCCAGAAATCGACCAGCACGGGGCCTTCGGATTGCAGCACTTCAGCTTCGAACTGCTCGTCGGTGACATGCGAAACATGCTCGCTCACGGGAATCTCCGGGATTTGCTCTAGGGATGGCGAGCGCGCGCGCAGGGCGGGCTTCCGCTACACTCGCCGGGTTCGGCGACACGAAGGGCTGCAGGCGGGGCGCGCGAGCACGCCGTCATTCCAGCCCAAACGATCGACAGGCGCAAGCTTGGGGGCAGCGCCGCACATTGCAAGTGTCGCTTCCGCCGCCATTTCAGGGTGGCGCCACGCGCGCGGCATGCCCTTGCCGTCACCGGCGCCCGGGTGCAGCCACTAGCGGCCACCACGCGGGCGCTCCTTCCGCACACGCAGACTCATAATGTCCCAACAACCAATCACAGACATCACCTTCGAAAGTTTCGACCTGCATCCGGATCTGCTGTCCGGCCTGCATGCCTCCGGTTTCACGCGCTGCACGCCGATCCAGGCGCTCGCGCTGCCCATTGCCCTGCCCGGCCGCGACGTCGCCGGCCAGGCGCAGACCGGCACCGGCAAGACCGGCGCCTTCCTGGTGGCGGTACTCAATCGCCTGCTCACCCGGCCGGCACGCGCCGACCGCAAGCTGGCCGACCCGCGCGCGCTCATCGTCGCGCCGACGCGCGAACTGGCGATCCAGATCGACAAGGACTTCCAGGCCATCGGCCGCAATACCGGCCTCACCTCGGCGCTGATCTACGGCGGCGTGGACTATGACAAGCAACGCCAGGCGCTGCAGGCCGGCTGCGACATCATCATCGCCACGCCCGGCCGGCTGATCGATTACCTCAAGCAGCACGTGTTCTCGCTGAACGGTATCGAAGCGGTGGTGCTGGATGAGGCCGACCGCATGTTCGACCTCGGCTTCATCAAGGATATCCGCTTCCTGTTCCGGCGCATGCCGCCGCGTGAGGAACGCCAGAGCATGCTGTTCTCGGCCACCTTGAGCCATCGCGTGCTGGAACTGGCCTACGAGCACATGAACGAGCCGGACAAGGTCACCGTGGAGGCCGACCAGGTCACCGCCGACCGCGTGCGCCAGGTGATCTATTTTCCCGCCCGCGAGGAAAAGCAGCCGCTGCTGATCAACCTGCTCTCGCGCCTGGACGTGCATCGCGCCATCGTCTTCGTCAACACCCGCCACGCCGCCGAGAAGGTCAGCCAGGCGCTGGAGCGCTACGGCTTTGGCGCCGCCACCCTGTCCGGTGACGTGCCGCAGGCCAAGCGCGAGCGGCTGCTGGCGAAGTTCAAGCGCGGCGAGATCGAGATCCTGGTCGCCACCGACGTTGCCGCGCGCGGCCTGCACATCCCCGATGTCAGCCACATCTTCAACTACGACCTGCCCCAGGACGCCGAAGACTACGTGCATCGCATCGGGCGCACCGCGCGCCTGGGCGCCGAGGGCGACGCGATCAGCTTTGCCTGCGACCTCTACGCCATGGGCCTGCCGGACATCGAGGCCTTTATCGAGCAGAAGATCCCGGTCGCCTCGATCACGCCCGAATTGCTGGTCCCGCCGCCACGCCGCGCGCGCGCGACGCGCCCGCCGGCAGACGTCGAGGCCGAAGCCGCCGACGATGCGCGCAATACCGCCGGCGCACCGCCCAAGGCTGCGGCCGGGCCGGGGCGGCCGCGTCGTTCGCGCGAGGCTTCGCGCAGCGATGCCGGCGGCGCGCAGGCGGCAGGCCGGGGCGAGCGCGCGCCACGGCGGCGGCGCAAGCCGGACGCGGCGGCGCAAACCGCCGAGGCAGCCGGCAGCGCCGACAGCACCCCGGTGTCCGCCTCGGTGTCCGCCACCGGCACTCCCGGCGAGAGCACCGGCGAGGCGCCGCGCAAGCGGCGTCGCCGCGGGGGACGTGGGCGCAACAAGCAGCGCAGCGGCGAGGCCGCTGCCAATGGCGGCACGCAGGAAGCCGGCGCCCAGCACAACGGCGGCAGTCCCGCCGCGGGCGCACGCCCGGCCCGCTCGCGCGGCCAGGCAGCGCGTGATGGCGCGGAAAAGGGCGAACGCAAGCCGCGCCGCGAGCGCGTGCGCGCCATGCCGACCGAGATCCCGCCGGTCCACGTCACGCCGCCGGCACAGCCCGCCAAGCCGGGCCTGTTCCGCCGCATCGGGCGCATGCTCGGCTTGCGCTGAGTCTGCGCGCGTCGCCTGGTCGCTGGCGGCGAGCCCGGGCAGCCATGGCGGGCCGCGTACGCCGGCCCGCGCACGGCGGAATGCGCCCGGTGGCAGGTTCAGGAAAAGCTGCTCAGGCCGAAGAATGCCGGGACGCTCGGCCGTCCGCTGAGTACCTGCAAGCCGGCGCGCGCCCGCGCGACGCGCGCCGCGTCGGGCGGGCGACCCGCCGCCTGCTCGCGTTCGGCCACCATCAGATCGAGCTGCCAGACCTGGGCCGTGTGCTCGTTGCCGATGGCATCGACCAGCGCGGGGCGCAGCGCCGCAAGCGCAGCGATGTTCCCGGTGGCGCGCGCGTCCAGCCAGGCCAGGTGGATGCGGCTGCGCAGGGTGCGCCGATGGGTGTCGCCGAGTGCGTGGCTGAACACGGCGACGGCCTCGACCAGCATGGCCCGCGCGCCAGGCACGTCGCCGTGGGCGAGCCGGCACCGGCCGATGCTGTCCAGCGCCTCCGCCGCCGCGTGATTGGCCGCATCCTTGCTGGTGGCGCGGGCGTCCTCCAGCGCCCGTTCCAGGGCCGGCAGGGCACGCGCACAGTTGCCGTCCTGCAGCCAGAACTCGCCGATCGCCCAACTCAGGCGTCCGCGCGAATACGAGGCATCGGGCATCTGCGTCATCACGTAACCTTCGCCGCTCTCGACCAGTGCGCGCACGTGCTCCAGGCGCATCGACTGGGTGGCGAGCTTGGCCTTGACCAGCCCGATCTCGATGCGGTCGCGTTCGGTGGTGGTGCCGCCGCGTATCGCCGCGGCGAGGTTGGCATCGATCACCTCGAGCGCCTGCGGGTAGCGGCCTTCGGCAGCATGGGATTGCGCAAGCTGGCTGCGCGTGATCATGGTGCGCGGCGAATCGCTGCCCAGCAGGGCTTCGAACTCGCCCAGCAGCGGCACCAGCCGTTCCACGGCTTCACCGCTGCGCCCGAGGCGGTTGTAGGTGGCTGCAATCGCGTAGCGGCTGACCAGCCACTGCAGCTTGCCGGCACTGGAACTGCCCCGCAGCAGGCGTTCGCTCGCGTTGAAGGCATCGAGCGCGCCCTGGGCGTCGCCCCCGTCGAGCAGGACGTAGCCGAGCGCGGTGTGCAGGTTGGCGAGCGCGGCATCCTCGATCCTGCCGTGCGCGCCGGCGAGGGCCGCGCGCAATGCGTGCTCGGCTTCCCCGATCCTTCCCAGGCGATAGAGACTGGAGCCACGCACCTCCAGCAGTTGCGCCGTGGCGAGGTCGCCTGCGGGTCCGCGCGTCGCCCTGGCGAGCGGCAGGTCGCGATCGACCAGCGCCAGCGCATCCTCGTAGCGGTAAACCTCGTGGTAGGACTGCGCGAGCACGGTGGCATAGTCCAGGTAGTTCAGCGTCGCCTGCCTGCCGGTCTCGCGCAGCAGCGCCGTGGAGGATTCAAGCAGGGGCACCGCGCGCTTGAACAGCGTCAGGCTTGCGTACACCGTCCCCAACTCCCCGGCGAGGCGCGCGCGCAGGCGCACATCTCCGGCAAAGTCTTCACCGAGCCGCGTGGCGGCGCGATCCAGCAGCTGCGCTGCCGTGAGTGCTTCGCCATCGGCGACTTCCGGATCATTGTCGCGAAAGATGTCGCGCAGGAAGCTGAGCGTCGCCTCGGTGCGCAGGCGCTGTGCGTGCTCCTCGTGGGCGCGCTCGACGGCCACCAGGGTCGTTGCGATCAAGGCGCCGACCAGCAGGCTCGACAGGGCGACGGCTGTCCGGTTGCGACCCACGAACTTGCGCAGCCGGTAGCTGACCGAGTGGCCCGACACCCGGACCGGTTCGCCGGCACACCAGCGCGAGAGGTCGTCGGCGAAGGCCTGCACGCTACCGTAGCGTTGCGCGGGTTCCTTGGCCAGCGCCTTGTAGAGGATGCGGCTCAGGTCCCCGCGCACGTCGCTGCGATAGCCGCGCAGGCTGCGCGACCGCCGGCGCAGGCGCTCGGCGGCCAGTCGCCCGCCGCCGCGTCCGAGCGCCTGTGCCGGCGGCTGTGCCGGCCGCTCACGGATGCTGCGCTCGGTGGCGGTGCGGTCATGCCGGTCCAGCACATACGGCAGGACCCCGGTCACCAGCTCGTACAGCACCACGCCGAGCGCATAGACATCGGTTGCCACGCCGGCGGGGGCGCCGTCCAGCTGTTCCGGTGCGGCGTACTCCGGGGTATAGGCGCTGCGGCCGCCGAACAGCGCCGTGGCCGCCGTCGCTTCATCGTCGGCCAGCAGTCGCGCGATGCCGAAGTCCAGCAGGCGTACATGGCCTGCGTCGGTGACCAGGATGTTGGCGGGCTTGAGATCGCGATGGACGACCAGCTGTCCATGCGCGTACTGGACGGCGGCGCACACCTCGAGGAACAGCTTGACGCGTCCGCGCGGGCCGAGTCGCTGGCCATCGCACCAGTGCGTGATGGGATCGCCGCGCACGAACTCCATGGCGAACCAAGGACGGCCATCGGCTGCCACGCCGCCATCGATCAGGCGCGCGAGGTTGGGGTGATCGAGCCCGGCCAGGATGCGCCGCTCACGCAGGAAGCGCATGCGGATGTCGTCGAAGTCGAAGCCGCGCCGGATCAGCTTGAGCGCGACCTCCTGCTGGAAATCCGCCCCTTCGCGCTCGCCCCGATACACCACGCCCATGCCGCCGCGGCCGATGCGCTCGACCACGCGGAACGCGCCGAGGCGGTCGCCGACCAGCAGATCCCGTGCCTCGTCGCGCGGCACCCCTTCGGCCGGGGCGTCTTCCGGCTCGATGTCGCCGAGCAGGGCGATCACCCGCGCGGCGAGGCGTTCGTCATCGCCGCAGTGCTGCTGCACGAACGCCAGGCGCTGCCCGGGATCGATGTCCATTGCCTCGCGCAGGAGGTTCAAGGCTGCGCGTTCACGCTCGTCCACTGCGGCATCCTCCCCATGTCTCGAGCCGAGAGACCTGCCGATCATCGGCGGTCTCGCTACGGTCCACCTTCCAGTCGGCTGCGCAACCAGCTGCGCGCGGCGACCCAGTCGCGCTGCGCCGTCCGCTCGCTGATCGACAAGGCGCTCGCCGCTTCGGCAAGCTCCAGTCCGACGAAGTAGCGCAGCTGGACCACCTGCGCCATGCGCTGATTGACCGCCTCGAGATCGGTCAGGGCCTGGTCGAGGGCGAGCATGTCGGTGTCGTCCGGAATCGGCAGGGCCAGCGCATCGGCGAACTCGTCGCGCCGCCAGCGCCCCCCACGCTTCTCCGCGGAAGCCTTGCGCGCCCGGCTGACCAGGATCTGCCGCATCATGCGCGCCGCTGCATTGAACAGGTGCGCTTCACTTTCGAACGCCGCCGGCTCGCGTCCGAGCAGGCGCAGGCAGACCTCGTGCACGAGCGCGGTGGTCTGCAAGGTGAAATGCCCGGGCGTGGCACGCAGCACCCGGCGGGCCAGTCGCCGGAGCTCCGAATACACCAGCGGCAACAACCGGTTCAGCGCTTCCGCATCACCCTCGCGCCAGCGCTCCAGCAGATCCTCGACGTTGGCGATGCCCGACGTGGCCATAGAAGGAGAGTAGCCGGCCATTTCGGGGGGTGCAACGAACCCGGCAGGCCCTCCAGCCGCACCGGGTTCGAGCAGCACCGCGCGATCGCGGCACGCTGGATCAGTCGCTGGTCGGGCCTCCGAAATCGTGCGCGAAGATCGAATCCAGGCGCAGGTGCCTGGCGGCGGTTACATCGATGTTGTTGTCGCTCCAGCGGCGACGTCCGGCCAGCAGCACATCGCTGTCGGTCACCTCCACCGGTCCGGACCATGCCTCGATATGAGCGTCCGTTGCTGCCGGAAAATCGTTGCGGGTACCGCTGCGCTGGAAGCGGCCGGTACTGTCCCAGAGTTGCAGCAGCTGACGCGGGCGCCACGGTCCCGTAACGACGGTGTCGCGCCGTTGTCCGTCCAGGGCCAGCAGCAGGTCGCCGTTGGAGCGACGTGCGGCAATCGCGCGCGGACGCACTTTACGCGTGCCGCCGAAAAGGCTGCTTTGCGGGTGCGAGCACAAGCCTCCACCGCAGAAGCTCGCATCTCCGCCAAGCGTGATGGCGGTGGCGCGACCAAGCAGCAGGCTTGGATAGTCTGCCTGGTCGGTTTCCGACCAGCCGGCATACACCACCTTCCCGCTCTTGAGTACTGCCAGGGCGGTCACTTCGTCCTTCTTCCAGCCGGTGTTGTCGGCTTCGTAATACACCTGCTTCAGTAAATAAGTGCCGTTTCCGACATTCAGCGATAGCACGAAGCCGTCGCGATCACTCGCGTCGGTGCCCGGACGATAGGAACCGGAGACATAGAACCGCTTGCCGCCGGGTGTATCCGCTCCGGCAAACGCACTGGCAATGATTTCCGGGTCATACCCGCTGCCGTTGAGTGCGTACCAGGCCTTGCCGCCCGTCCCGTATGTGGTCACCAGATTGCCCGATGCGGCGCTGAGCTTCGCGCTGCCGATCGCGGTCCCGCTGGAATTGGAGATCTTTCCCGCAATGAACAGATAGCCGTCCGGGTCGTACTCGATCGCGTTCGCCATGTCGGCCTTGAACCCGCCGTGATCGAACGCAACCATGCGATAGCTGGTGGATGGCCAGCCGCTGCATTTTCCGTCGCTGGAGTTGAGGTCGAAGCACAGAACCGCCATGTCGAGGTCGAGCAGGGCCCCGCCGAGCCTGGCTCCCGCAAAGTACACGCGTGTGGGGCCGCCGATAAAGGGGTCACCCGCCGGCCCGAATGTCGCACTCTCCATGAGGTCGAAGCCGGCGGCCACGCGCTTGAAGCCGTTATTGCCGAACGACAGCACGGCAGCCCCGTCCTCATCGAGTTTCAAGGCGAGCGCATCGAAATACCCGTCGGCGCGCCGCTGCTGAAGCAGCATGTAGGTGAAGGTCCGAAACGTGATGGGATTGAGGCCCGCCAGCTCCCGGTAGCGTCGGATGGCGAGGGGCTGGGCCTTGAGCAGCGAACCGCTGGGCCAGAACGCCTTTGACCAGTCGAGATCGATGTCGGTCACTGGAGTAGCCAATGCCTCATTCCCATCGCTGGCGAGCGGCGAATGCCAGGTGGCATCCGCCGCTTCCTTCAACGAGTGTTCCCACAGGTCCCCGGCGGGAGCCGTGCCGGATACGATCAACGCCGCGACGGCAATCAGGACAATTCGAAATGGTTTCATGTCGTTCCCTCTGAAGTGGTCGGTCGAGCGGGTTTCGGTTTGGTCCCGGCGATCGGGGGTGGGCGCACGCGGGGGCGCCGATTAACCTTGCCCTACCCTCAGATACGCGGGTTGGGCGGCAAACCCGCCACCGTCAGCAGCTTCGCGACGGAAATCCCTGCAGGCGCGCCGCTGGAAGTCGCGAGACGCGCATCGCTCCCGACGTTTGCTACCCTTGCGCTTCCTTCGTGGGTGGGTGTTCCGCATGGCGCGGCGGGCTTTGGGCGTGGACTTCAGGCGTGCAGCGGAACGCTTGCCGTGGCTGGCGTGCGCGGTGCTCGCCGCGCTGGCCGTCTGGCAGCTGGCGCGCATCGTTCCGCAACGCGTGCCCCGCGCGTCCGTGCAGGATGTGCCGGGCGCGTCCGCCTCACCCGAACCGGCGCCGCCGCCACACCGTTCGATTGCGAGCTGGCACCTGTTTGGCACGGCGCCAGCGGATCGCGCCGGCGGCGCGGGCGCTGCCGGTGCGGCGGGTAGCCCGACCTTGTCGCTGATCCTGCGCGGTACGCTTGCCGAGGCGGACCCCAAGGCCGGCGTTGCAGTGCTCGGCGATGCGGGAAGTGCCGAGCGGGCGGTGCGCGTGGGCGAGGAGGTCGAGCCGGGCATCCGGCTGATTGCCGTCTACCCGGACCGGGCGGTGTTTTCGCAAGGCGGCGCCGAGCAGACGCTGCACCTGCCGCGCGAACCGCTGCCGACGCCGGGCGGAGCCGTGCCGCGCACGCCCGGGACGGCCAGCAGCCAGCCGGGCGCAAAGGGGTTTCGACCGCCGCTGGGTGGTCCGGTCGCCGCCGCGTCGGGCGTGCCGGCCTCGTCCGGTCAAGGCGGCGCGCAGGACGAGATCGCGCGGGCGCGGCACAATCCGGGCGATCTCTTGCAACGCTTCCGCATCGAGCCGGTGTTTGCCGGTGGCGCCCTGGGCGGCGTGCGCGTGAGCGCGGCGAAGGCGGCGGACGGCGCTCTGTTGCAACAGGCCGGCCTTCAGCCCGGCGATGTGGTGACACGCATCGATGGCCAACCGATCGATACGCTGGCGGCCGGCCAGCAGGCGCTGGCGCGGTTGGGCAACGCGAGCAGCGTGCGCGTGACCGTGGAGCGTGGCGGCCGGCCCGTGGAGATTTCCATCAGTCTGCGCTGACGGCGTTGCGGCAGACGTGATGCGACGCCGCGTTTGGTCTGTCCCGCGTTTGCCTCGCCTCATGTACGCCGGAACCGGCGTGCGCCACCCTGTCGCCTGCAATCTTGCGCGTCGGATCGCGCCGCCGCTGCTGCGCCTTTGCTACTCTTGCCCGTCGCCCGTGCGTCGCGCCCCGCAGGGGTACTGGAGTCACCGATGAGCTTTCCTTCCCCTCTGCCAGCCCGCCACCCAGCCGATGCGCGTCACGTGCCTGCGCGGACGGCCCATGACGCTGCATCGTGGCGCGTGCCCGTCCGTGGCGGCCTGCTGGGGATCCTGCTGGTCGTCCTGGGCATGTTGGCCGCCGGCGCGCTGGTGGCGCAACCTCGGGTGGAGGGGCAGGCCGGCGTGCAGACGGCGCAAGGCGATGGCCGGCACACGCTCAACATGAAGGATGCCGATATCCAGGCGCTGATCGCCACGGTCAGCGAGATCACCGGCAAGAACTTCATCATCGCGCCGAACGTGCAGGGCAAGGTGACCGTGATCTCGGCGCGGCCGATGCTGCCGGACGAGCTTTACCAGGTGTTCCTGTCGGTGTTGCGCGTGCACGGCTTCGCCGCCGTGCAGTCGGGCAGCATGGTGCGCATCGAACAGGAGGCGCAGGCACAACAGGATGGCGCCACGCCGGTCGGCGATGCGCACCTGCGCGGCAGCGAGGAACTGGTCACCCAGGTCCTGCCGGTGCGCCATGTGGCCGCAGCGGATCTGGTCGCCATCCTGCGCCCGCTGATGGCGCAGGGTGGACAGCTGGTGGCGCATGCCTCCTCCAATTCGCTGGTGGTGTCCGACCGCGCCGGCAACGTCGAGCGCCTGGCGCGCATCATCGAACGCATCGACACCGCCTCCGATGCGCAGGTGGAGGTGATTGCGCTGCGTCACGCCAACGCCGCCGAGCTCGCCCGCACGCTCACCGCGCTGGGCGAGGACAAGGCCACCCAGGCCAAGGGCGAAAATGCCAGCGTGTATGCCGACACGCGCACCAATTCGATCCTGCTCTCGGGGGCGAAGAACGCGCGCCTGCGCCTGCGTGCGCTGATCGCACATCTGGACACGCCGAGCGGTGACGGCGGAGATACGCAGGTGGTGTATCTGCGCTATGCCAATGCCAAGGACCTGGTGCCGATCCTGCAGGGCGTGGCGGCCACGCTCAGCGGCGTGGCGCCAGCGACCGCAGCCAGGGCCGGCGACGGCAGCGCCGGCCCGGACGCAGGGCCGGCCACCATCCAGGCGCATGCCGAAACCAATGCGCTCATCATCACGGCGCCCCCGGCGGTGTTCCGCTCGCTGGCCGAAGTGGTGCGCCAGCTGGACATCCGCCGCAACCAGGTGCTGATAGAGGCGGTGATCGCCGAGGTTTCGGCACAGACGGCCAGCGAAATCGGCGTGCAGTGGCAGATGCCGCTCAAGAACGACCCCAACCACACCATCGTTGGCGGCACCAACTTCGGCGCTTCCGGCGGCAACATCCTCAACGCCGCGATCAACCCGCTGGGGGTCGGCAATGGCCTCAACCTTGGTTACATCGATGGCACCGTGACCGTGGGCGGCCGGACCCTGTTCCAGCTCGGCGCCCTGGTCACCGCGCTGCGCGGCGACGGCACGTCCAACATCCTTTCCACACCCTCCATCCTCACCCTGGACAACGAAGAGGCGCAGATCAAGGTGGCCCAGGAAGTGCCGTTCCTGACCGGCCAGTACACCACTGCTGCCACCACCTCCAATCCGCTGGTCGGCAACGCCATCAGCAATCCCTTCCAGACCATCGAGCGCAAGGACGTGGGCCTGGTGCTGAAGGTGACGCCGCAGATCAACGAGGGCGATTCGATCCGCCTCACCATCCACCAGGAAGTCTCCTCGCTGGCATCGCCCGTATCGGGCGCGGTCGATCTCATCACCAACAAGCGCGAGCTCACCACCAGCGTGCTGGTGCAGGACGATTCGCTGCTGGTGCTCGGTGGCCTGATCGACAGCCAGGCCAAGGACAACGTGCAGAAGGTGCCGGCGCTCGGCGACATCCCGCTGATCGGCAACCTGTTCCGCTACCGCACCAACGACCGCAGCAAGAGCGATCTGATGGTGTTCCTGCATCCCAAGATCCTGCGCGATGCGGCCAGCGAAGCGGCGGTGTCGAGCGAGAAGTACAACTACATGCGCACCGGCCAGCTGCAGATGCGCCAGCAGGACTGGCCACTGACCCCGCGCGGCGAGCGCCCGGTGCTGCCCGAAGTGCATGACTTCCTCGCCAGTCCCAACCTCGATGGGAAGCCCGGCTCGCCGCCCGTGCCGGTCCAGGTGCCATCGCCCGCGGCGTCGGATCGGCGCTGATGGCGCATCCCGACGCTTCGGTGTTTGCCGCACGCCTGGGCGGCGTGGTGCTCTGGTTCACCATCGGCACCAGCGCGCTGCTGGTGTCGGTGGTGGTCATCGGCTGGATCAAGATCGGCCATGATCCGCTCGCGCGTACGCTACTGCTTGTCGTGCCGACGCTGATCCTGGTCTTGTCCTGGGCCTGGCGCCCGACCGGTTACGCAATCGATGCGACGGGCATTTACGTCCTGCGGTCGGTCGGCCGACTGCGTATCGCCGCACCGACCGCCTCCGCCAGCATCGACGACAAGGTGTTCCCGGGCAGCCTGCGCCTGTTCGGCAACGGCGGCCTGTTCGCCTTCAGCGGCTACTTCCGCAATCGGAAGCACGGCAGTTTCCGCGCCTGGGTCACCGATGCCTCCAGCACAGTGGTGCTGCATTCGGACGCCCGCACCGTGGTGATTTCGCCGGTCGACCGGCGACGTTTCGTTGCCGTGTTGGAAGCGGCGCACGGCGCGTCCGGGCGTGTCACGGCACCGGCTCACGGTTGGCAGCAAAGCAGGAAGGTGGCTGGATGAGCGGGACGTCGCCGCCGCGGCCCTCGTTCGGCTTCGCGCGCCGCCATGGCGTGGCGCTGACCGGCTGGGGCGGGTCCCACGCCGAGATTGCCTGTCGCGGACAGGTGGCGCCGCAGGTGCTGGCGGAACTGCGCCGGCACCTGGGCGTGCCGCTGCGCCTTGCCGGTCTCGACGATTCCGCCTTCGAACGCCTGCTGCGCGACCTCTACGAACAGGGCGACGATGCACGCGCGATGGTGTCCGACCTCGACGAGCGACTGGATCTCAAGGCGGTCGCCGATGAGCTGCCCGAGCCCGAGGATCTGCTGGAAAGCGACGATGATGCGCCCATCATCCGCCTCATCAATGCGCTGCTCACCGAAGCCGTCAAGGAAGGCGCCTCGGACATTCACGTGGAGCCCTACGAAAACCGTCTGGTGGTGCGCTTCCGCGTCGATGGGGTGCTGCGCGAGGTACTTGCGCCGAAGAAGGCCATTGCCGCCGCGGTGGTGAGCCGCATCAAGGTGATGGCCAGGCTCGACATCGCCGAGCGGCGCCTGCCGCAGGATGGACGCATCGGTCTGCGCATCGCCGGCCGACCGGTGGACGTGCGCGTCTCGACCATTCCCGCCGGGCGCGGCGAGCGCGTGGTGCTGCGCCTGCTCGACAAGCAGACCGGCAAGCTGGACCTTGGCCAGCTCGGCATGGACGACGCCTTGCGCGCGCGGCTGGAAGACCTGATCGCGCGCCCGCACGGCATCCTGCTGGTGACCGGGCCGACCGGTTCGGGCAAGACCACGACGCTCTACGGCGCCCTGCTCAAGCTCAACGATTCCTCACGCAACATCATGACCGTGGAGGACCCGATCGAGTACTACCTCGATGGCGTCGGCCAGACCCAGGTCAATCCACGCGTGGACATGACCTTCGCGCGCGGCCTGCGCGCGATCCTGCGCCAGGATCCGGACGTGGTGATGGTCGGCGAGATCCGCGATCTGGAAACCGCGGAGATCGCCGTGCAGGCTTCGCTGACCGGGCACCTGGTGCTCTCCACCCTGCATACCAATTCCGCTGCCGGCGCCGTGGCGCGCCTGCGCGACATGGGCGTGGAGCCGTTCCTGCTCGCCTCGAGCCTGATCGGCGTGTTTGCCCAGCGCCTGGTGCGGGTGCTGGATCCGGATACGCGCGAGGCCTACCGCGCCACCGCGGCCGAACTCGCCGCGTTCGGGCAGGCGCCGGCTGCGGACGTGACCCTGTACCGCCCGCGCGCCGACATTGCCGCGCGCGGTCGGGAAGCCGGCTATCGCGGGCGCACCGGCATCTACGAACTCATCGCCATCGACGAGACCCTGCGCCGGCTGATCCACGAAGGCGCCTCGGAAGCCGAGCTCGAGCGCCACGCGCGCACGCGCTCGGCCGCGATCCTCGCCGACGGCTGGGCCAAGTGCCTGGCCGGCATCACCTCGGCCGAGGAAGTGCTGCGCGTGACGCGCGAAGCGTAGGCGGGCCAGCAACCCGCCAGGTCGCAGGATGGCGGATGTCCGGCAAGCGTGACACCCGCTCGCGCGGCCGGTCGCGTCCGCAGCGGTCCGTGCGGCAACGCCCACGCCAACGGGCGCGCCGCGTCGGCAGCCACCCTGCTAGCGCAGCACCCGGCCTTCGGCGTCCATCACCTTCACCTCGCCGACCTTGAGGTCGCGGATCGGCTGCTCGATCTTGCCGAGATCGCCCACCACCACCCAGGTCAAGGCATCCGGATGGATGACTTCCCGGGCGGCGGCTTGCACGGCGGCGTCGGTCTGCGCTTCGATGCGAGCCTTCAAGGTCTGCACGTAGTTGTCCGGTCGCTCGTAGAGGCTGATGCCGGCCAGCGCGCCGAGCACCGCGCCGGTGGTCTGGTACTCACCGGGCATGGAGCGCACGTCGCCCTGCTTGATCTTGGCGATTTCGGTGTGGGTCAGCGGTCGGTCGCCGACCACGGCGCGTGCTTCGGCGAGCAGCTCGGCCAGCGCCGGCGCGGTCTTGTCGGTCTGCACCGGCGAATACAGCATGAAGGGACGCTGGCCAAGCGCGTTCTGCAGGAAGCTGTAGGCGCCATACGCCCAGTGCTTGTCCTCGCGCAGGTTCATGTTGAGGCGCGAGGAAAAGTAGCCGCCGAAGGCGCCGTTCATGGTCTGGATTTCAAGATAATTCGGTGCCCTGGTCGAAGGTGCGACCAGCCCGGCGAGGATCATCGTCTGCGGTGCATCGGGCTTGTCGATCAGGAAGACGCGCGCCGCCTTCGGCAGGGCCACCTTGGCAATGTTGCGCGCCGGTACCGCTTGCGCCGGCGCCTTCCAGTCGCCAAACACCTTGTTGAGCTCGGCCGTGATCGCTTCCAGCGTGGTGTCGCCGGCGACCAGCACGATGGCGTTGTCGGGGCGCACGAAATCGCCCAGCCACGCGCGCAGGTCGTCCGCGCTGAGCGATTCGATCGAGGCGCTGGTGCCAGAACCCGTGAACGGGATCGCATAGGCGTGGCCCTTGCCATAGATGAGCGGCGGCAGGGTGCGCAGGGCGAGGCCGATCGGCTGGGTCTTCTCCTGGGCAATGCGGGCCAGCCACTGGCCGCGGATGCGCGAGAAATCCTCGGCGCGGAAGGCGGGATTGCGCACGATGTCGGAAAACAGCGCGAGCGAAGGCGCCAGTTCGGACTTGAGCGTATTCAGGTGCACGCTGGCGCTGTCCAGCCCGGCGCCCGCGCTGATGATGGCACCCAGGCGCTCGGTGCGGCGCGCGATCTCCAGCGAATCGAGCTTGGCGGTGCCTTCATCGAGCATCGCCATGGTGAAGGCGGAGGTTCCGAGCTTGCGCCCCTGGTCCGACGCATAGCCGCCGCCGAACTGCAGCTGCACCTGGATCACCGGCACGGCATGGCGTTCGGCGAGCAGCACCGGCATGCCGTTGGCCAGCTTGCCGTGCTGCAGTGTCGGGAAGTTGAGGTCGGGGAAGGTCGTCACGGCCGGCACGCCCTTGCTGCGGTCCACGTCCGACTTGACGGTCCGGTACTCGGCCGGTGGCGGGAGCTTGGCGGGCGGACGACCGGGAATGGCTGGACGGCCGGCATCGGCCGTGGCATCGGCTTCGGCCACGTCCTTGCCCGCCGGCGCCGGTCGCACGGTCAGGGTGTAGTCGCCGCGGGCGATCCAGGCGTTGGCCGCTGCGCGCACGCTCTCGGGCGTGGCCGCGTCGATACGCGCCAGGTCGATCTTCCACGCCCCCGGGTCATTGCGGTAGAGCTGGCCCTCGGCAAGCAGGGTGGCCTTGCCGTTGACCCGTTCCAGCGCGCGAATCAGCCTCGCGCGGGTGTTGATCCGAACCCGTTCCAGTTCGTCTGCGGTCGGGCCCTGATCGAGGAACTTCTTCCATTCGTCGGCAATGGCGGCCTCGACCCGCGCCGGGTCGATGCCGTCCTTGACCGTCACCTGCAGCTCGAACATCGAGGCCAGCGCAAACGGCATGACCGATACGGACACGCTGTCGGCCAGCTTGTCCTTGTAGACGAGCCGCTCGTAGAGGCGCGAAGTCTTGCCGCCGCCGAGCACTTCGGCCGCCAGTTCCAGCTGTGTTTCCGCCGGATCGCCAAGCTGGGGCACGTTCCACTCGCGATAGATGCGCACCTGCGCCACCTGGTCGAACATGCTGCCGCGGGTGGATTCGGTGCGCGGCGCGATCCACGGCTGCTGGCGCGCCACGGGTGGACCGGCCGGGATATCGCCGAAGTACTTGAGCATCTTGGCCCTGGCCACCTCGGGCGTGATGTCGCCGACCAGGGCGACTACGACGTTGGCCGCGCCGTAGTAGTCATGGAACCAGCGCTTGACGTCGTCCAGCGAGGCCGCGTCGAGGTCGGCCATCGAGCCGATGGTTTCGTGGTGGTAGGGGTGGTTCGCGGGGAAGGCATTGGCGGCGATGCGCTCGTCCACGCGCCCGTACGGCTGGTTCTCGCCCTGGCGCTTCTCGTTCTTCACCACCCCGCGCTGCTCGTCCAGCTGCGCCTGGCCGATCGCGCCGAGCAGATGCCCCATGCGGTCCGACTCCATCCACAGCGTCATGTCGAGCGCGGTGGTGGGGACGGTCTCGTAGTAGTTGGTGCGGTCCAGCCAGGTGGTGCCGTTCTGGTCGATCGCGCCGGCCAGTTCGAACGGTGCGAAGAATTCGTCCTTGTGGTTCTCCGAGCCCTGGAACATGAGGTGCTCGAACAGATGCGCGAAGCCGGTCTTGCCCGCGGGCTCATCGGCCGAGCCGACGTGATACCACACGCTCACTGCCACCACCGGCGCCTTGTGGTCCTCGCTGACGATGACCGTCAGCCCGTTGGGCAGGGTGAAGCGGGTGTAGGGAATATCGATCGCATCCGGCGCCGCGGCGGGCGCGGCACTGGCGCAGCCAAGGGCGAGGGACAGCGCGGTCAGGCGGCGGAGGAGCTGCTTGCGCATGGGAGGGGTCCTTTCAGGCGCCGACGGGGGGAGTCGAGGCTAGCGAGCCAGCGCGCCTGCCGCAATGGCGGCGGCGCGCCCTTACCCCATCCGCGGGGCCGGAGAGGGCGCAGCACGCAGTGAATGGCCGCGGGCCGGGCGCCACGGCAGGCGCGCGGCGCGGGCAGGAACGGATTACTTGAGCTGGTCCATCATCCAGTCGACGGCGGCCTTCACCTGTTCGTCGGACAGGGCCGGATTGCCGCCGCGCGCCGGCATCACCCCGGTCTTGCCGGTGAAGCCGTCGATGGCGTGCTTGAGAAGCGTTGCCTCACCCTGCGCCGCGCGCGCATCCCAGTCGGCGTGATCACCCACCTTGGGCGCACCGGCCACGCCGGTCGTGTGGCAGCTGTGGCAGAGCTTGTCGTAGATGGTCTTGCCATCGGTGGTGCCGTCATAGGCCACCTGCGAGGCGGCTGCCTGGGAGGCCGCTTCCTGGGCGGCCTGCATGGCCGCGCGGCCGGTGTCGCCTGCATACACCCCGCCGACCGGCGCAATGCGCGCGGCGACCTCGCCGGCCCGATCCGGGTTCACCGGCCTGGGATTCTGGCCGTTGATGTAATGCGCCACCAACAGCAGGCAGATCACCAAGGCTGCGAGGAAGGCGATCATCATGCTGAAGCGCTTCAGGAAAACCGCATCGGTCTGGTTGACTGGACTGCTCACGAATCCACCTCTGAGCTGGTACTGGAAGCCGCAATTGGCCGAAAACACCCCATCGGCGCCCCGTCCGTGCCGGCCTGGGCGCCCGTATCAAGACCCCTCGGCGTTCCCCATGAAGCTGCCGAACCCTGAGGGCAGCGCCACAACGCGACAGCCGCGCCGGCGCTTGAAAACCCTTGGAGTATAGCGACCGCTTGGGGGCCGCGGAAGGCGCGCGCCGGGCGCAGCGGCGAAGCGGCTCAGGGGATTTCCAACTCGCCGACCAGGGGCAGGTGATCGGACGCCACCCGGGAGAGGCGGCTGCGGTGGACGAGCAGACGCCGGCAAACCGCCGGTGGCGAGACCAGGATGCGGTCGAGGGCGGCCACCGGGAAGGGTGAAGGGAACGTCCGCGGCGCTGCTGGCGCGCCGCCCCCCAGCCCGCGCAGCATGCGGCCGCGCCAGGCGTTGAAGTCGCCCATGACCAGGAGCGGCAGCGTGTTGCCGGCGAGAAGATCGGCGAGACGTCGCACCTGCCCGTCGCGTTCGCTCCGCAAGAGGCCGAGATGGGTGGCGACTACGCGCAGCTGCCGGCCGTCCGCGTCCAGCACCGCGTCGATCGCGTTGCGTGGCTCGCGACCCGGTACGCCAAGCAGCTGGCAGGCCGACGAGGCGAGTGGCAGGCGGCTCAGTAGCGCGTTGCCGAACTCGCCGTGCCGATCGGTGCAGGTCGCCACGAAATGCACGCCGTGGCCGAGCGCATCGGCGAGGTGCCGCTGCATGTCCACTTCCGTTCGGCGCGAGCCGACTTCCTGGAGGGCGATCACGTCGGCGTCCAGTTCTTCGATGACGCGCGCCACGCGCTCCGGCGCGAAGCGCCCGTCCAGGCCCACGCCGCGGTGGATGTTCCAGGTGGCGACGCGCAGGCGCGTACTCATGGTTCGCTGTTGCGCCGGCGCGTACGGCGACGTTGCCACAGATGCAGCAGGAAGGCGCTGGCGATCAGCAGCACGATGGCGAGGACGAAGCCGCCCCAGGCCAGTGGATGCGGGTCGAGCAGCACGGTCCGCGCGCGCTCGGCGAAGATGCCGTAGAGGATGATGTCGTGGAGCATGCCGACCGCACTGCCGATCAGGAAATCGCGCCGGCCCAGGCGCGCCGCGCCGGCAAGGAAGCTGACCACGCTCCACGGCGCAACCGGCAGCAGGCGCAGCACGATCATGGCCACCAACCCGTGGCCCACGACCTTCGTGCGCAGTCGCTGCCCCCGTTCGCCGAACCAGCGCAGGAACTGGCGTTCGGGAAGCAGCCGACCGAGCTCGTAGACCAACCATGCATCCAGCAGGCCGCCCGTCATCGCGCAAGCCGCGCCGAGCCACGGGCCAAACACGAGCATGGTTGCCGCCGTCATCCAGCTGATCGGGAACATCACCAGCGCGCCGATCATGTAAATCGCCAGGGCGATGAGCGGCGCCAGCGGCTCGGCGCGCCAGCGGTCCGCGTCATCGAGCAGCAGGTGCACGAGATCGTGCCAGGCGGGCAGTTCGACCTTCTGCCAGACAATCCATGCAAGCGTTGCAAGCACCGCCAGCACCAGGCCTGCGAGGACCAGGCCGCGCCCGCGCCATGAACGGCGTTCGTCTGCGCCAGCCATCGCTAGAGCAGTGCTTCCAGCGGCAGGATCCGCCAGAACTGGAGTTCCACGCGCTTCCACGCCGATACCTCCGGATCACGCTCGTAGCACACGCGCCGGCCGTCCTCGACGGCCGTCCAGCGCATCCTGCCGTGAGGTCCGGTTCGATCCGGGCAGTGTCCCGGTTCGACGTGGAAGGCATGCTCCGGCGCGCTGGCACTGGCGAAGAAGTCTTCGACGGCGGCGGCCAGCGACGGGCTGTCGACGATCACGCCCATTTCCGTGTTGAGGGTGCGCGAGCGCGGATCGAAATTCATCGAGCCGATGTACACCTTGCGCCGGTCGATCACCATGGCCTTGGCGTGGAGGCTGAGGCCCGATGACTTGCCGCGCGCATGCGCCGCATTCTCGCCACCGATCGGGCGGAACTCGTAGAGATCGATGCCGGCGCGCAGCAGGGCAGGCCGGTAGGCCATGTAACCGGCATGCACCGTGGGCTCGTCGCTGGCTGCGAGCGAGTTGGTGAGCACGGCGAGCTCGACGCCCTTGGCGGCCAGTCGGTCGAGCAACTGCTCACCGTGCGCACCGGGAATGAAATAGGGCGAAATGATGATCGCGCGCTTGCGCGCCGAGGCCAGTGCGGCGCGCACCGCGTGCGCGATGCGCCCGCCGCCCTCCGTGTCCGGATCGGCCTTTTCCGGCGCGTCGGCGATCAGGCGCGCCTCGCCCCACAGCCAGCCGCCGCGCTGCTCGGCGCTCGATCCATCGGGGAGTTCCTCGGCCACCATCTGTGCGTAGTCGCTCTCGCTGAACGCCCGGGCGTCGTGGGTGAGCGCCTCGCGCAGCCTGGCAAGATCGTGCGCGCTCGCCTGTTCGCCAGCATACGCGCGCACCGGATAGGCCGCCGGAGAATTCCAGTACGCGTCGAAGGACCGGGCCGCCTGGGCCACGATCGGGCCGATGAACAGCACGTCCAGGTCGCGGAAGTGCCTCTCCTTGCCGGCATCGAAGTAGGCATCGCCGATGTTGCGGCCGCCGATGATCGCCTGCACGCCATCGACGATGAACGACTTGTTGTGCATGCGCCGGTTCAACCGACGCGCCGCGAACAGGAACTGCCACGCCTTGCCCATCAGTGAGCTGGCCTGGAACGGAAACGGATTGAACAGCCGCACCTCGATGTTGGGATGGGCATCCAACCCTTCGAGCAGGCCGTCCTCATCACCCGCATCCAGGTCGTCCAGCAGCACGCGCACGCGCACGCCGCGGTCGGCTGCGGCGAGCAGGCGCTGCGAGAACAGGCGGCCAGTCGCGTCGTTGGCGTAGATGTAGTATTGCAGGTCGATCGAACGGGACGCCTGGTCGGCCAGCACCAGGCGGCTCATCAACGCGTTCGTGCTCCTTGCCAGCAGGCGGAACCCCGAGCGCCCCGGATGCGCGTCAAGATCGGCCCGCGTGTGCCTGGCCATCGCCGTGTCCGTCGCCGGCGGCAGCGAACGCGAGGGCGTGCGCACGAAGTCCTCGCGTAGTGGCGCGCAGGCGCCAAGCACGGCGAGCAACGCGCAAGCGCCGAAGCGCTGGAGTCGGGTCACGGGACGGTTCCCTGGATTCACCCGGGGGAGCCTGAAGGGCAACCGGGGAACCAAGAATGAATGCGCGGGCGTCGGCAACCGGAAACGGGTGAGGTGGCGCGCCTGGCAGGATTCGAACCTGCGACCCCTGCCTTCGGAGGGCAGTACTCTATCCAGCTGAGCTACAGGCGCATCGGGTAAGGCGGTGCCGCCACGTCCCGTGGAGCGACGGCGGTCGGGCACTTTACCTGCCTCGGGCCGTCGTGGATACCGTCGCCGCGGCAGAAGGGCGTGAATCGGGCGCCCGAACCGGGATTTTCGCATGGAATCCACCCCGGGTCAGGGGTGGTGACTCGGCAGCGCCCGCCCGGTGCGTGGGCGGGGCCATGGCCGGACGGGAAACCTGACCGGTGAAGCCACGTGGTGGTGGCTTCGCCGGAAGCGCCTCAGTTGAAGCCGTCGCGGAAGATGCCCTCGCTCCAGGCCGGGCCGCCTTCGAACAGGATGGCGTTCGCGCTGGCCGGGCGATAGCTGCCGAAGGCCCCGTTCTCGAGCAGCAGCTCCCAGGTGTCCGGCGCGACCTGCGTCGCCCGCGCGCTGAAATCATGCCAGCCCAGGGTCGAGGAATCTCCCGGGGTCGACGGACCGAAGAAGCGGAACACGTGGCCGGCGCCGAACGTGGTGCCGTGAAATTTCACGATGGCCCGCGCGCGCTGGCAATCGAGGATCTCGAAGCGCGCCAGCTGGCGCGGGTAGGCGTAGGCGTCGCCGTAGGTCGAGAAGTCCTGGCCGTGGTAGGCGGCGTACACCGACTGCACGTCGACGGCCTGGGTGCAGGTGCCCTCGAGCGGATGGATCGCGACGGTGAAGTAGTCGTTGCCGCCGCGCGCTTGCGTACCGGCGTCCGGTGCGGAGCCGACACTGGTCAGCGAGCCCACGTTGGACTCCAGTGCGTCGGGGATGCCGTTGTGGTTGCCATCCCCCCCGTTGGGCGCGGCATTCTCCACTTCATCGGGGATCCCATCGCCGTCTGCGTCAGGCAACTGGGTCAGGCTCCACACGCCACTGTTGGTGCCGGCATAGAGCACGCGCGGGTCGACCGGGTCGACCTGGAGCGCCAGGGCCGCGTTGGCCGGCAGGCCGATGCTGATCGAGCGCCAGTTCGCCCCGCTGTCTTCGGTCTTGAAGATGCTCCCGGGGTTGCCATCGGTTCCGCCGCCGGCCGCGTAGACCGTTGCCGGGTTGGCGGGATCCACGTACAGCGCGCGGATGTCGATGGAGGTCAGGCCGTTGCTCGTTTCCGTCCAGGTGGCCCCGCCATCCACGGTGTGGAAGACCCCGCCGGAAGAGCCCGAGAGGCCCGACAGGTCGATCACCGAACACCACAGCTCCAGCGGGTTGGACGGATTGATGGCCAGGCTGAGGACGTCCTGCGTGGTGGTCGCCGAGCCCGGGAACCGCGGCAGCCCCTGGCTGCGGTGAACCCAGGTGGCACCGCCATCGCTGCTCTTGAACACGCCACTCGCAATCGTCGGCACCGTGTGCGTGGGATCGAAGGAGGTCGAGGTGCCGACGTAGAGCTCCTGGGGATTCACCGGATTGATCACGATCGGCACCACCAGGACGGACTGCGGATCGGCGCCGCCGGGATCGATCGGTTGCGGGATGCCGTTGTCGCGACTGGTCCAGCTGTCACCTCCATCAGTGCTGCGGATCACGCGGAACGAGACGGTACCCGCGCTTGAATACCCGTTGCTGGTGGCATAGAGCGTCTGCAGCGGTCCGCTGGTGCAGGGTCCCGAGGGCGGCGGCGCGGCGCACGAACGCGGATCGATGACCAGGTTGCGCACGGTGCCGATGTCCGGGGCCGGTGGCGAGCCGCGCAGGGGCAGCCCGGCATCGATGGTGGACCAGGTGCTGCCGCCGTCCAGGCTGCGGTAGATGCCGCCGTTGCGGACCGGATCGTTCCACTGGATCGCGCTGCGACCGGTGGCGTAGATGCGCGTGGCGCCAATGCCGCCGGCACGAGTCGTCGGATCGATCAGCAGCGCCCGGATCTGGTAGGCGTCGAGATTGGTGTTCGAGGGCGCCCACGACGTGAAGGGCTGCCCCGGACCACTGGTGTTGCCACGAAAGAGCGCGGGAGAGGGCGAAAACATGTCCCCATAGCCGGCGAACAGGCGGTGGGTCGCGGCGTCGTGGAACATGGCAAGGGCACGGATCTGCGTCGCGGAAAGCCCCTCGTTGCGTGCGGCCCAGGTGGCGCCCGCATTGGCGCTGAAGTAGACGCCGGCGCCCTCGGTGCCCAGCCAGAGCTGCGGCACCGCCGGATAGGCTGGATGCGCGGCGATGGCATTGATCAGCGCCGGCTGGCCCGCGACCATCTCCAGGCCCGAGTTGAGCATCGTCACGGTTGCACCGCCGTCGGTCGACCGCGCCAATCCCGCTGCGGTGGCAAGGAGGACGTGATCGGCGTTCGTCCGATCGGCCAGGACCGAGACGGTGCCGTACAGTCCGCCGGCGAGCATCTGCGTCCAGGTCGCACCGCGGTCGTCGCTCCGGAACAGGCCGCCGTACACCGCCGCGTAGACACGATTGCCGGCGCCAAAATCCACGTCGCCGAGGTACCCGTAGTAGGGCGCACCGCCCCCCAGCGTGATCACGCCACTCCAGTTGGCGCCGCCGTCGGTGCTGAGGTAGACCGTCGCCGGGTACAGGGGATCCAATGTACCGTAGGCCAGTCCGGCAATGATCCGCTGCGGGTCGAGCGGATCGACCTGGATGCGCCCGATGGCGACACCTGTCGGCAGTCCCACGCCGAGAGGATGGAAGCTCGCGCCGCTGTCGCTGCTCACCAGGACGCCGCGACTGCTGCTCGCCGCGTACAGGGTGCCGATGCTGCCGGGCGCATCGGCGATGTCCACCACCCATTCCGTATCGGGCAGCGTGTAGCCGGTGGCCGCCCAGTTTTCGCCCCCGTCGGTGGTGCGGAAGAGGCGTCCGAAACTGTCGAAGAGCCACAGGGTGCCTGGTGCTTCCGCGTCCATTGCGAAGGCGCCGGTCTGGTAGATCGCACCGGTCAGACCCGCCATCTTGCGCGCCCAGCTCACCCCGCCATCGTCGCTGCGGAAGATGCCGCCCTGCGTGCTGGCGTACAGCACCGCAGGTGCAGCGGGATTGACCAGCAGCCGGTCCACCCGGCCGCCATGGGGACCCTCGGAGGTCCACACGCCCGCGCCTGCAAAGGCCAGGCTGCTGCACAAGGCCAGCAGGAATGCTGCAATCGAGACGATCCGTTTCATCATCATTTCCTCCGCAGGGCCGATTCCCAGGGTGGGCAATCGCACCGCAGAGTGTCGCTGGAACGTGCCGGGGAAACCGTGACCTTGCAGAACCCCTGTAGCGGGCCTGGCGCACTCCGCAAGCGTGACGCGCTTCACGCACGGGTTGCCCCGCATGGGCGCCAGCGCGCGTGCCGGCGGCGCGCGGGCGACCCATCTGGCGACGGGAACTCAGTGCCCCTGCTTGCGGGCGCCGCCAGGCGCGCGCGGCGTGATCAGTCCATGCTTGCGCAGCAGCGCGCGCAGTTGATGATAGGTCAGGCCCAGCAGGGTGGCCGCTTCGGTCTGCCGGTGTCGCGCTTGCACCAGCGCGCGCTCGAGGAGCGCGGTTTCCAGCCGCGCGACTTCCTGCTTGAGATCGCACGGCAGCGAGGGTAGCGGCGACGGAGGTTCCGGCGCTTCGGCGTTTGGTGGCTGCGCTGCGGGCAGCGCCGCGGCGTCCGCCCGGAGTGCGAAGGAATCGGCAAACGGGTCCAGGACGATATGCGTCACCGGCGTGCCCGGCGCGGTCCGATAGACGGAGCGCTCGATCGCGTTCTTGAGCTCGCGCACGTTGCCCGGCCAGTCGTGCGCGAGCAGGGACGCACGCGCATCGGCGCTGAAACCGGCGAAATACTCCCGGCCGAGTTCGCGTGTGACCTCGATCGCGAAGTGGTCGGCGAGTGCCTCCACGTCTTCGCTGCGCACGCGCAGCGGTGGCACCGCGAGTACCTCGAAGGCCAGTCGGTCGAGCAGGTCGGCGCGAAAGCGTCCGTCGCGGACCGCCACGCGCAGATCCTCGTTGGTGGCGCCCACGATGCGTACATCCACGTTGATCGTCTGCGCGCCGCCGACCCGCTGGAACTCGCCATATTCCACCGCGCGCAGGATCTTTTCCTGCACGCGCAGCGCCACGTTGCCGAGTTCATCAAGGAACAGCGTGCCGCCATCGGCCTGCTCGAAGCGGCCGATGTGGCGGCGCGTGGCGCCGGTGAAGGCACCGGCTTCGTGGCCGAACAGTTCCGACTCCAGCAACGATTCGGTCAGCGCCGCGCAGTTGAGCTTGACCAGCGGACCTTGCCAGCGCGGCGAGAGGTAATGCAGGCGCGCGGCGATCAGCTCCATGCCGGTGCCGCGCGCGCCGCTCACCAGCACCGGCTTGCTGATCGCCGCGATGCGCGAGACTTCCTCCAGCAGGGTAACGAACGCCGGCGATTCGCCGAGCAGGGTGGTGTCGGCCGGCGGCGGCAGGGGTGGGGGCATGCGCGCAAAGGTCGAGTGAACAAGTACATCAAAGTTTAGCGCATTGCACTTATTGTTGGTCAGGTGCGCCACTGCCGAGTTGGCCCCAATCCCGCGACACAGGACAAAATGCAAGCGCAAACAGTCACTTGCACCATCTATGCATGCCTGGCACGGAGCCTGCTATGTCCTTCTCGCCACAACCCCACTTCACGAGGCAAGACCATGGGCATGTTCTCCCGCATCAGCGACATCATCAATTCCAACCTCAATGCCATGCTCGACAAGGCCGAGGATCCGCACAAGGTGGTGCGCCTGATCATCCAGGAAATGGAAGACACCCTCGTGGAAGTGCGCTCGGCCGCAGCGCGCGCCATCGCCGACCGCAAGGAGCTGGAGCGGCGCATCGCCGGCGTCAGCCGCGAGGCCGACGAGTGGCAGCGGCGCGCCGAACTGGCCGTGAGCAAGGGGCGCGATGACCTCGCCTCCGCCGCGCTGGCGGAAAAGCAGCAGACGCACAATGAGCTGGAATCACTGCGACGGCAGCAGCAGGAACTGGAAGAAGGCCTGGCCAAGCTCAACGACGATATCGCCGCGCTGCAGGGCAAGCTGGCCGACGCGCGCGCCCGCCAGCAGAGCCTGGAACGGCGCCACGACAACGCCGCGCAGCGCCTGGAAGTGCGCCGCCGCGTGCACGACGAGCGCGTCAACAATGCGCTGGGACGCATGGACTACTACGAGCGGCGCCTGGAGCAGATCGAAGGCAAGGTCGAAGCCTACGACCTTGGCAAGGTGCAGGACCTGCACCGTGAATTTGCGGACCTGGAAACCGACGACCGGGTCAAGGAGGAACTGGCGGCACTCAAGGCGCGCATGGCGGCCGACAAGTCCGCGGCCGGGGAGTAGGCCCCGATGGAGCAGTTCGTTCCCATCTTTGCGCTCTTCTGCATCTTCGTCGCGCTGCCGTGGATCGTCTTCCACTACAGCATGCAGCGCCGCGCCGCCCAGGGGCTCAGCCGCGAAGACGAGAAGATGCTGGCCGACCTGTGGCAGCTGGCAACGCGCATGGAGCGCCGCGTCAGTTCGCTGGAAACCATCCTTGACGCCCGTGCCCCCGGCTGGAGGGAAAAACCATGAGCTTCCAACGTGTCCGCAATGATGTCCGCGCGCGACTGTGGCGCGATCCCGAGCAGGGCCTGATCCTCGGGGTGTGCGCCGGGCTGGCCGACAGCCTGGCCTGCCCGGCCTGGTTGACCCGCCTGGCCGCGCTGGTCCTCGCCTGGTTCTATCTGGCACCGACCGTCGTCGCCTATCTGGTGGCCGCGCTGCTGTTGCCCGAGCGCCCGCTGCACTATTCGGGCCCCGGTGACGAAGCGAGTTTCTGGCGCGCGCACCGGCGGGGAGGCTGAACCATGCGTCAAGACAACCGCTGGCGCGCGCAGCGCTTCTACCGCGATCCGCAGAACGGCAAGCTGATGGGCGTGTGCGCCGGACTGGCCGACTACTTCGGCTGGAACGTCACCCTGGTGCGCATCCTGGCCGTCATTGCCCTGCTGTGGCTGAACGTCGTCACCCTGATCGCCTACGTCGTGCTTGGCATCCTGCTGCCGACCAAGCCCGAGCGCCCCTACGACTGGGACACGGGCGACGAATACTGGCGCAGCGTGCGGCGCTCGGCCAGCGCCACCTTCCGCGACGTGCGGCAGAACTTCCGCGAGCTGGATCTGCGCTTGCAGCGTATGGAAAGCTACGTCACCTCGCGTCATTATGACCTCGACCGCAAGTTCCGCGATCTGGAGCGCTGAATGTCCCCTTTCACCTTTGTCCTCGGCATCGTCATCGTGGTCATGCTCGCCCGCGTGTATCGGGATCACCTGCGGCTGAAAGCCAGCCAGGTCGAGAATGGCACCGCCGCCCAGGCGCGCATCGATGCGCTGGAGGAGCGCGTGCGCACGCTGGAGAAGATCGTCACCGACGATGGCTTCGACCTCAAGCGCGAGTTCAACAAGCTTTGAGCCGTGCGTGCTGGAGGCGCGCGCCTGCCGCAAGGCTCCGGCGCGCAAGGGAATCGGCAGCCGTCGCGGCTGCCGTGCCCATTCTGGGCAAGACTGCCCGTGCATGACTTCAAGCCCGCGCATTGACCCGCCCGGGCTGGGGTAAGCTGCCCGCCTTTCCTCCCGGGGTCGCCCATGACCGCCAGCACGCCGCTGCTGATCACCTTTGGCGTCTATCTGTTGCTGATGGTCGGCATCGGTTTCGTCGCCTGGCGCGCGACCCGCAGCCTCGACGACTACATCCTCGGCGGACGCTCGCTTGGCGGCTATGTCACGGCGCTCTCGGCCGGCGCCTCGGACATGAGCGGCTGGCTGCTGATGGGCCTGCCCGGTGCGCTCTACCTGACCGGGCTTTCCGAGGTCTGGATCGCCGTTGGATTGAGCATTGGTGCGTGGCTCAACTGGCGCTTCGTCGCCGGGCCGCTGCGCGTGTACACCGAGCGCACCGGCAACGCGCTGACCCTCCCCGACTATTTCACAACCCGCTTCGCCGGCGATGGGCGCGTGCTGCGGGTCATCTCGGCGCTGGTGATCCTGGTCTTCTTCGCCATCTACTGTGCCAGCGGCATCGTCGCCGGAGCGCGCCTGTTCGAGAGCGTGTTCGGCCTTCCCTACGCACAGGCGCTGTGGTGGGGCGCGGCGGCGACCATCCTCTACACCCTGATCGGCGGCTTCCTGGCCGTCAGCTGGACCGATACCGTGCAGGCCACGCTGATGATCTTCGCCCTGCTGCTGACGCCGGTGATCGTCATCATCGGCATCGGCGGGCCCGGCGCGACGCGGCAGCTGATCGAGCAGGTCGATCCGCTGCGCCTCGACTGGTTCGGTGGTGGCGGCGCGATCGCGGTGATTTCAGCGCTGGCCTGGGGCCTGGGCTATTTCGGCCAGCCGCACATCCTGGCGCGCTTCATGGCCGCCGATTCACTCGCCGTGATCCCGCAGGCGCGGCGCATCGGCATGACCTGGATGGTGCTGTGCCTGCTCGGCGCGGTCGCCGTTGGACTGGCCGGTGTCGCCTGGTCGGCGCAGCATCCGGAACTGGCCGGGCCGCTGGTGGAGAACCCCGAACGCGTGTTCATCGTGCTGGCCGAAACCCTGTTCAATCCGTGGATCGCCGGCGTTCTGCTGTCGGCCATCCTCGCCGCCATCATGAGTACGCTGAGCTGCCAGCTGCTGGTGTGCTCCAGCGCGCTCACCGAGGACTTCTATCGCGGATTCCTGCGCCCGCACGCCGGCCAGCGCGAACTGGTCTGGGTGGGCCGCGCCATGGTGCTGGCCGTCGCCCTGCTGGCGATCTGGATCGCCCGCGATCCGCACAGCCGCGTGCTCGGCCTGGTCAGCTATGCCTGGGCCGGTTTCGGCGCCGCATTCGGCCCGGTCGTGCTGTTTTCGCTCGGCTGGGGCCGCATGACCCGCGCCGGTGCCCTGGCCGGCATGCTCGGCGGCGCGCTGGCGGTGATCCTGTGGAAGCTGATTGCCGTGGATCACTACGGCAGCGGGCTCTACGAGATGGTGCCCGGTTTCCTCGTCGCCAGCCTCGCCATCATCCTCGTCAGCCTGCTTTCGCCGGCACCCGATGGGCAAGTGCGCGCGCGCCACCAGCAGGTGCGGCTGAGCCTGCAGGAGAACGGCTACTGAGTCTGATCGGGCGCTGCGTGGGAGGCATCCCGGGCGCGCTTCGCCGACCCGGATGGATCGTCACCGGGGCGGCCCGTGTCCGCCGCCGGCACCGACCGGTCGCCGGCGACGTGGTCGCGATAGAGCGCGGCGCGAACGAGCAGCAGCAGGGCGATCGGTGTGCTCAGGAACAGGAACACGCCAAGCACGATTTCGCGCGCCACCGGGCGGCCCTCGACCAGCGAACCATGCAGCATGGAAGCGACCAGGATGCAGGTAACGCCCAGGGTGCCGGCCAGGGTCGGCGCATGCACGCGCTCGTAGAACGTGCGCAGGCGCAGCAACCCGATGGAGCCTGCCAGGGCGAGGCCCGCGCCGATCAGCACCAGCAGCGACATCACGATCGCCGCCCACAGCGGCAGTTCCGCAGCACTCACTCGATCACCTCGCCGCGCAACAGGAACTTGGACAATGCCACCGTGCTGACGAAGCCGAACACCGCCATCACCAGCGCCACCTCGAAGTACAGCGTGCTGGCACTGCCGACATTGAACGTGAGCACCAGCAGCAGGGCATCGAGGTAAAGCGCGTCGAAGGCAAGCACGCGATCCTGCGCACGCGGGCCCTGGAACAGCCGCCAGCCCGCGAGGGCCATGGCCAGCACCAGCATGAGCTGCGCCACCAGCAGCGCGCCGCCGAGCAGCGTTGCACTCATCCGAAGATCTCCAGCAGCGGCGTCTCGTAGCGACGACGGATGGTCGCCACCCAGGCCGCCTCGTCCACCAGGTCGAGCACGTGGATCACCAGCATTCCCTCCTGCGGATCCCAGGACACCCAGATCGTACCCGGCGTCGCGGTGATGATGCAGGCCAGCACCGCCAGGCCGTTCGGTGCGCGCAGGGTCAGCGGGATATGCACGAAGCCGGCGCGGCGCGGTCGTGGCCAGGGCTTGAGCGCGATGGCCGCGACCGCCAGGTTCGAGCGGGTGACGTCCAGCGTCACGCGCCCGGCCAGGCGCAACATCAGCAGCGGCCGGCGCGCACCGTTGCGCGCGTGCTCGAGCGCCACCAGCAGCCGCGGCAGTACCAGTGCCAGCAGGCCGCCAAGCAGCACCGCGCCCACCGATGGCGATGGCGCCAGCAGCAGCCACAAGGCCCACACGGCCAGCGCCGCGCGCGGAAACGGCAGCCAGCGTGCGCTCATGGTGTGGCCTCCGCCGGCGTGCCCAGCACGGCCTCGATGTAGGTTTGCGGCGCATGCAGTGCAGCCGCGGTGGCATCCAGGTAGCGCAGTGCCGGCCCGGCCCATACGGTCAGCGCGGCACAGGCCAGCAGCAGCAGGGCGACCGGCGCCATTTCGATCACCCGCACCCGCGGTACGGCGGGCGCCAGCGGGGCCCAGAAGCGGTGCAGGCCGGCGCGCGTCAGCGCGATCAGGGTGGCCAGGCTCGATACCAGCAGCAGGGCCAGCAGCAGCCAGGCCAGGCCTGGCGAGACGCCGGCGTGGGTGCCTAGTGCGCCGAACAGGGCATCGAGCAGGGCGAACTTGGCAATGAACCCGGCCAGCGGCGGCAGGCCGACCAGCAGCAGCGCGCAGCCGACGAAGGCGAGGCCGAGCAGGGCCATGGTGGCCGGAATGGCCACGCCGATCTCCTCGTCCTCGTCATCATCTTCCTCGCCGTAGGCTTCGCGCGTCACTGCGAGGATGTCCGCGGCGGCAGAGCGTCCGCGCTCGGCCAGTTCGACCAGCAGGAAGAAGGCGCCCAGGGCCAGGGTGGAAACCACGAGGTAGTACAGCGCGGCGCCGATCACGGCCGCGTTGCCGGTGGCAATCATGGCCAGCAGGGTGCCGGAGGAAACCAGTACGCAGCTCGCCGCCAGGCGCGCCAGCTCCTGGGCGGCCAGCACGCCGAGCATGCCGACGAACAGGGTGGCGATGCCGATCGCCAGCAGCCAGTCGGCGCCGAAGTCGTTGCCGGCCAGCAGCAGCCACAGGCGTGCGATGGCGTACACGCCGACCTTGCTCATGATGGCGAACACCGCGGCGACCGGCGCGGCGGCCGCGGCGTAGGTGTCTTCCAGCCAGAAGCCCAGCGGCCAGGCCGCCGCCTTCACCAGGAAGGCGGTGCCGAGCAGGGCCGCGCCGCTCTGGAACAGCGCCCGGTCGGTGCTCGCCAGTGTGGCCAGGCGGGGCGCCAGGTCGGCCATGTTGAGCGTGCCGGTGACGCCGTAGATCAGGCTGACGCCGAGCAGCAACAGCAGCGACGCCGCCAGGTTGACGGCGATGTAATGCAGTCCCGCCTGTACGCGCCGGTTGCCCGAACCGTGCAGCGCAAGGCCGTAGGAAGCGACCAGCAGCACCTCGAAGAACACGAACAGGTTGAACAGGTCGCCGGTCAGGAAGGCGCCATTCAGGCCCATCAGCAGGAACTGGAACAACGGATGGAAATGCACGCCCACGCGGTGCCAGCGTGCCAGCGAGAACAGCAGGGCCGCCAGCGCCAGCACCGCCGTCACCAGCAGCATCAGGGCGGAGAGGCGATCCACCACCAGCACGATGCCGAACGGTGCCGGCCAGGCGCCCAGGCGGTACACCTCGACCGTGCCCGTGGCGGCCTGCCCGGCCAGCATCCACGCGCTGCCGAGCAGCGCCAGGGTGGCCAGCAGGTTGAGGATGATCTTCAGCGTGCGCCGGCTGTCGCCCAGCGGCAGCATCGAGGCACCGGCCGCGAGCGGCAACAGGATCGGCAGGATCGCCAGGTGCTCCCATGCGCTCATGGCGGCGGTTCCCTGCCGTCCACGTGATCGGTGCCGGCCAGGCCACGGTTGGCCAGCAGCACCACCAGGAACAGGGCAGTGGTGGCGAAGCCGATCACGATCGCGGTCAACACCAGCGCCTGCGGCACCGGATCGGTGTAGTGCGCGGCCTCGCTGGCCGCCTTGACGACCGGCGCCGCATCGACGGCCAGGCGCCCCATGGCGAAGATGAACAGGTTGACCGCGTAGGAGAGCAGCGACAGGCCGATGATGAGCTGGAAGCTGCGCGGACGCAGCAGCAGCCATACACCCGAGCCGATCAGCGCGCCGATGGCGAGTGCGATGAGGAGTTCCATCAGGCCTCCGTTGCCGGGTTGCCGGTGCGTGCCGGACGCTGGCTGCGCAGCGACTGATGTGCCAGCGCGATCAGGATCAGCGTGGTGGCGCCGACCACCAGGGCGAACACGCCAAGGTCGAAGAACAGCGCGCTGGCCAGCGGCAGGCGGCCCAGGCCCGGCACCTGCGGCATGAACAGGTGCGAAGTAAGGAACGGATAGCCGGCCAGCCAGGCGCCGACACCGGTCAGCAGCGCCAGCAGCAGGCCGATCGCCATCCAGCGCAGCGGGTGCACGCGCAACTGCGCCTCGACCCGCCGCGTACCGGCCGCCATGTACTGCACGATCAGGGCGATGGCCACGACCAGGCCGGCAACGAAGCCGCCGCCGGGCAGGTCATGGCCGCGCATGAACAGATACACCGCGATCGTCAGCATCGGCGGGAATATCCAGCGCATCAGCACGCCCGGCACCAGCAACTGCTCGGCCACGCTGTCGCCGTCCTGACGATCCGGGTGTGCGTGTTCCCAGGCATTTTGCACACGTTGCTGCTCGGGCGCGCCGATGCTTTCCTGTGCCGGACGGAAGCGGCGCAGCAGCGCATACACCGTGATCGCCACCACGGCCAGCACGCTGATCTCGCCGAGCGTGTCGAAGCCGCGGAAGTCGACCAGGATCACGTTGACCACGTTGTGACCGCCGCCTTGGGGCAACGCATGTTCGAGGAAGTAGCGGGCGATACTCTGCGGTGCCGGCCGGGTCATCGTCAGGTAGGCGAGCATGGCCACGCCAATGCCGGCGCCCGCCGCCAGGGCAAAGTCCGCGGCGCGACGCAGGCGTGCCGGCAGGGTGGTCGTCTCGTCGATGCGTTCGAAGCGCTTGGGCAGCCAGCGCAGGCCGAGCAGCATCAGCACCGTGGTCACGATCTCGACCAGCAACTGCGTCAGTGCGAGATCCGGCGCCGAGAACCACACGAAGGTGAGGCAGGTTGCCAGCCCCGCACCGCCCATCAGGATCAAGGCCGCGAGCCGGTGGTACTTGGCCTGCCAGGCCGCGCCGATCGCGCAGGCCGCTCCGATCAGCCACACGCCGGCCAGCACCGGGTCCGGCCAGCCGGCAAAGCCGGGCCAGGCAGCCCGCCAGTGGCGCAGCAGCGGCAATGCAGCGACCAGCACCGCCACCACGACCAGGGCACGCAACTGCGGTTGCAGCCGATGCGTGCCGAGCAGCCCACGCAGGGTGCGCGCCCAGCGCCAAGACAACGTGACCAGGATGCGCTCGAAGACGCGCTGGCCGGCGATCCGGCGCAGCACGGGCGGACCGTCCGGGGAATGGGCGAGGTAACCGTGCAGCAGCCGGTACATCACCACCCCGCCCACCAGCGCCATTGCGCTCATCAGTACCGCGAGGTTGAAGCCGTGCCAGACCGAGAGGCTGTAGATCGGCGTATCCGCACCGAGGATCGCGCGCACCGCGGTCTGCAGCATCGAGCCCAGGGTCAGCGTGGGCAGAATGCCGACCAGCAGGCACACCAGCACCAGCAATTCCACCGGGAAGCGCATCCAGCGCGGTGGTTCCTGGGGCATGTGCGGAAGATCCAGTGGTGGCGGCCCGAAGAAGGCACCGTGGATGAAGCGCAGTGAATAGGCTACCGCGAACATGCCGGCCAGGGTCGCCGCATAGGGCAGCAGCTCGCCCAGCAGCGGCAGCGGCGTGGTGGCAAGGATCGCCTCGGTGAAGAACATCTCCTTGGAAATGAAGCCGTTGAGCAGCGGCACCCCGGCCATCGCCGCGCAAGCGACCATGGCCAGCGTTGCCGTGTAGGGCATCAGTCGATACAGACCGCTCAGGCGGCGGATGTCGCGCGTGCCCGCCTCGTGGTCGATGATCCCCGCCGCCATGAACAGCGAGGCCTTGAAGGTGGCATGGTTGATGATGTGGAACACCGCGGCCACCGCCGCCAGCGGACTGTTGAGGCCGAGCAGCAGGGTAATGAGACCGAGGTTGCTGATGGTCGAATAGGCCAGCAGACCCTTGAGGTCCTGCTGGAAGATCGCGCACCAGCCGGCGAACAGCAGGGTCACCAGCCCGGTGCCGCCCACCAGCCAGAACCACGCATCGGTGCCGGCCAGTACCGGCCACAGGCGCGCCAGCAGGAACACCCCGGCCTTCACCATCGTGGCCGAATGCAGGTAGGCCGATACCGGAGTCGGCGCCGCCATGGCTTGCGGCAGCCAGAAGTGGAACGGGAACTGCGCGCTCTTGGTGAACGCGCCAAGCAGCACCAGCCCGAGCACCGGCAGGTACCAGGGGTGTGCGCGGATCGTCTCGCCTGCAGCCAGCACCACATCGAGGTCGTAGCTGCCGGTGATGCGTCCGAGCAGCACCACGCCGCCGAGCAGGGCCAGGCCACCCAATGCCGTGACCGTCAACGACAGTCGGGCCCCGTCGCGGGCCGCCGCGTTGTAGTGCCAGTAACCGATCAGCAGGAAGGAAAACAGGCTGGTCAGTTCCCAGAAGAACACCAGCTGGATCAGGTTGCCCGACAGCACCAGGCCCAGCATCGAGCCCATGAAGGCGAGCAGGAACGAGAAGAAACGCGGCATCGGATCGGCCGCCGACAGGTAATAGCGCGCATACAGCACCACCAGCGCACCGATGCCGGTGATCAGCAACGAGAACAGCCAGGCGAAGCCATCCAGGCGCAGGTTGAAATCCGCACCCTTGATCGGCATCCACGCCACCTTGAAGTGCAGCACTGCGCCATCGGCCAGCGCGGGATACAGGATGATCGCGACGACCACGCCCGCCACCGCCACCGCTCCCGCCAGCCACGCCTCCGCATTGCGTGCATTGGCCGGCAGCAACGCAGCCACGACGCTCCCGGCGAAGGGGAGCGCGGCCAGCACGATGAGGAGGAGCTCGGGCGCCATGCAAGCGGACGTTTCGGGTTCGACAGGGAACAAGGACACCGGCACGCGACTGCCACGCCAGCGGCTTCGCATGGCGAACCCCAGGGCGCAGCGGACCCGAACGCCCGGCGAGTGTCCCTATCCTAACCGCAGCACCGTGATGTCGACGAGGTGTCACCCCCACCCGCGTTGCAGCCGCGCCTGCTTTTGTGGGAGCGGCTTCAGCCGCGATGGACCTGGTCGATCCACACGGCGTCCCAGAACGGGTAGTCGCCGACCCGTTTCACCAGACCGGCGCGCACTGGATTGAGGACAATGTAGCGCGCGACATCGAGAACATGCTCCTCGGCACGCAAGGCATGGTCGTGGAAGCCCTCCGCCCACAGGGCACCGCTCCTTTCGCGCGCCTGGTTGGCCTTGCGCGAGGTGATGCCCTTCAGGCGACGAACCAGTCGGGACAGGTCCTCCTGCGGGCCAAGCTCGACCAGGCCATGCCAGTGATCCGGCATCAATTCCCAGCACAGCAACCGCGATTCACTCCAGATCGCGGGCATGTACAAGACGCGGGAGACTGCAAGGGCGCCATTCCAGTCAGCCAGCAGAGGAGCCCGGTTGGCGGTGGCAAAGGTAATCAGGTAGATGCGCCCCGCTTCGCTGTGGCGGCCACGCCGCAAGAGCCTGCTGCCGCGCCTGGGTATCGGGTGGTCGTGGGCATGCACGACAGGATGGATGACCCGGCACATCGGCACCATGGAGAGAAGTCGGCTGAATTTGTAGGCGTTTGCCGAACCGAAATGCAAGCATCGGGACTGAAGTCCCTCCCACACGCGTTGCGACCACGCCTGCTGCCGTGGGAGCGGCTTCAGCCGCGATGCTTGTGGTTGCGGGCAAAAACGCCAGGCTTGAAGTTCTCCTGTCGTTCCCGAGGTGCTAATCTTGATTCATGTCCCATGAATCAAGATGACGCCATGTCCCGCTCCCGCCATGGAGGTTTCCGCCCCGGCGCCGGTCGCCCCGCCGGCGAGCCCACGCAGCGCCTGCGCGTGCCGGAAAGCCAGGTGCCGGCGGTGCGGGCCTGGCTGGATGCCAGTCGCGCACCGGTCGCGCTTGGCGCGCCGCGCGCCTTGTCGCTGGAGCCGTCGAACATCGCCCTGCATGCCTTCCTGAACCGCGTACCGGCCGGTATTCCGGCGACGCTGGAAGCGGCCGCGGACGAGGCAGTCGATCTCAACCGGCACCTGGTGATCGCCGGACATGAAGGCAGCACGGCGATGATCCGTGTCTCCGGCTGGTCGATGATCGGTGCCGGCATTTTCGACCAGGACGAGGTGTTGGTCGACCGGGCCCTCGAGGCCCGCCAGGGCGACATCGTGGTGGCGCTGGTCAATGGCGAGCTGTCCATCAAGCGCCTGGGCATGCTCGACGGCCAGGTCGCGCTGCTGCCGGAGAACCCGCACTTCAGGCCGATCGTGCTGCGCGAGGATGAAACCCTCGACATCTGGGGCGTGGTCACGCGCTGTCTGCGCAAGCTGCGTTGACGCCATGGCTGTTGCTTCCCTCGCTGCGCTGCTCGCAAACCGCCAGGTCTGGCAGGGTCACGCCGCGCCTGCCGTCGATGGCGAACCGACGGGCTGGGCCGAACTGGACGCACTGCTGCCGGGAGGTGGCTGGCCGCAGGCGGCGCTGAGCGAAATCCTCATTCCCGTCGATGGCGTCGGCGAACTGCAGCTGGTGTTGCCGGCGCTGGCGCGACTGACCCGCGCCGCCCGTCCGGTGATCGTGGTCGCACCGCCGTACCGGCCCTATGCGCCGGGCTGGGAAGCACGCGGGATGGTCATGTCTGCGGTCGAGATCGTCCAGGCCAGCGCACCGAAGGATGTCCTGTGGGCGGCCGAACAATGCCTGCGTTCGGGCAGTTGCGCGGCCGTGCTCGTCTGGCCGCGAGGCGCGGACGAACGCGCGCTGCGCCGCCTGCAGGTGGCTGCCACGGCGGGTGCGGCGCTGGGATTCGTCTTCCGCGACCGCCGGCATGTCGGCCAGCCTTCGCCGGCGGCCCTGCGGCTGGAGATCGAAGTCCGGCCGGCGCCGCGGTTGCATGTACGCAAATGCCGTGGCGCCAATCCGCCGTCACGGCCCCTTGCGTTGCCGACGGACTGGCGCTGAGGAAAGCGACGATGTCGTGGGCCTGTATCCGCCTGCCGCAACTGGCGCTGGACGCGGCCCTGCGTCGCCATGCCGAGCCGCAGGCGCCGTTGGCCCTGGTGACCGGTCCGGCGCAGGCACGCGCGCTGTTCGCCGTGAACCCGGCCGCACAGGCGGCTGGATTGCGTCCTGGCATGCGCCTGGCCATGGCCGAGGCCCTGCTCGCCGGTTTCGGAAAGATCGAATACGACCCGGCTGCCGCCCGGCGCTGGCAGTGCTTCCTTGCCGCCTGGGCCTATCGCTACAGCGCCGAAGTGGTGTTGCTGCCGGATGCAATCGGCTTCGAGGCCAGTCGCAGCCTGGGCCTGTTCGGTCCCTGGCCGCGTTTCGAGGCGCGCCTGCGCGAAGACCTGGTCGCGCTCGGCTTCCAGCATCGCATCGCGTTGGCGCCTGTCGTGCATGCGGCCCATGCCCTGGCTGGCGCCCACGATGGCCTTGCCGTGACCGCGCTCGATGCATTGCAACGCGCCCTGGCGCCGCTCGCGCTCAAGCACGCCAACCTTCCGCCCGCGACGGTCGAGACCCTGGCCGCGATGGGCGTGCGCAGCCTGGGCCAGCTCCTGCGCCTGCCGCGCGCGGGCCTGCAGCGGCGCCTGGGTGCGAGCCTCCTGCTGCACCTCGATCGCCTGCGCGGTCTTGCGCCGGATGCGCTGGAACGCTATCGCCCGCCCGATCGTCTCGACCTGCAACTTGCCTGGGAATACGACATCGAACGCGGCGAGGAACTGGTGTTCCCGCTGCGTCGCCTCACCGCGGATCTGGCTGCCTGTCTAGCCGGCCGCGATGGCGGCGTGCAGCGCTTCACCCTGCTGCTGGAACACGCCGACCGCGCGCCCACGCGGATCGACGTCGGCCTGCTCGCACCTGCCCGCGAAGCCGCCTTGCTGTTCGACTGCGCACGCGGCCGGCTGGAACGGCAAACCCTGCCCGCACCGGTGCGCGCCTTGCGTCTGGTCGCGAACGATCTGCCCCCTTTCGTACCGGCCGGACGCGACCTGTTCGATAGCCGGCCTGCGCATGCCATACCGCCCGAGGAACTGCGCGAGCGCCTGCGCGCACGCCTGGGTGGACAGGCACTGCAACGACTCGCCTGTACCGTGGATCCACGCCCCGAACGCGCGCAGTCGTCGAGCGCACCACCGGCCACGCTGCCGAGTGCCCGCCTGCCGCGCCCGACCTGGCTGCTGGAAACGCCAATCCCGCTGCGTGGCCCACCGCCCACCCTGCTGGCCGGCCCGGAGCGCCTGGAAACCGGCTGGTGGGACGGTGGCGACCTGCGGCGCGACTACTACCTGGCGCGAACCAGCGAAGGCCAGCGTGCGTGGATCTTCTGCGCGCCGGGCGAGCGCGGTCCATGGATGCTGCATGGGTGGTTTGCATGAAGATCCCCCTTTCCAAGGGTGGTGCAACCCGGAGTGGTGTCCCCGGCGGTGCAGGCTCGCGACCTGGGGCGGTGTCCGTCGCCCGCGTAGGACCCCCGCCCCATGGGTCGTCCACTCACGAGGCAGTGCCCGCCTACGCCGAGCTCCATTGCCTTTCGAACTTCTCCTTCCAGCGTGGCGCCTCGAGCGCGCGCGAGCTGTTCGAGCGGGCGAAGGCCTGTGGTTACACCGCGCTGGCGATCACCGACGAGTGTTCGCTGGCTGGCATCGTGCGCGCCCACGAAGCGGCGCGCAGCAGCGGCGTCAAGCTGATCGTCGGTGCCGAGCTCCAGCTGGTCGATGGCCCCAGGCTGGTGCTGCTATGCCAGGACATGGACGGCTATACGGCCCTGTGCGGCCTTATCACGCAGGGTCGCCGCGCGGCAGGGAAGGGCGAATACCATCTGCAACGCGCCGATCTGGCGGGCGGCCTGCCGGGTACGCTGGCGCTGTGGCTTCCGCCGGACGCGCCCGATCCCGCCGACGGTGCGTGGCTCAAGGACCTGTTCGGCACGCGCCTGTGGCTGGCGGTGGAGCTGCACTGCGGTCCGGATGACGCGCGTCGCCTGGCGGCACTGGACGCGCTGTCCGGTCGGCTCGGGATTCCCGCCGTCGCCGCCGGTGACGTGCACATGCATGTGCGCCGGCGACGCGCATTGCAGGACGTGATGACGGCCTTGCGCCACCGCTCCACCGTGGCCGCGGCCGGCGCGCACCTGTTCCGCAACGGCGAACGCCATCTGCGCAGGCGCGAAGCACTGGCAGCCATCTATCCGCCCAGGTTGCTGGAGGAAACCCTGCGCCTTGCCGCCCGCTGCACGTTTTCCCTGGATGAGCTCGATTACCGCTATCCGGCCGAGCTGGTGCCGGACGGCCATACGCCCGCCAGCTGGCTGCGCGAACTTACCGAGACGGGCATGGCCTGGCGCTGGCCGCAGGGTGCCGGCGAGCGGGTGCGCACGCAGATCGAACACGAGCTCGCCCTGATCAGTGCGCTTGGCTACGAAGCCTATTTCCTCACCGTGCACGACATCGTGCGCTTTGCCCGCAGCCGCGGGATCCTCTGCCAGGGCCGCGGTTCGGCGGCCAATTCCGCGGTGTGCTTTGCGCTGGGCATCACCGAGGTGGATCCGGCGCGCAGCAACCTGCTGATGGAGCGTTTCATTTCGCGCGAGCGCAACGAGCCGCCGGACATCGACGTCGATTTCGAGCACGAGCGGCGCGAGGAGGTGATCCAGTACATCTATGCCAAGTACGGACGCGAGCGCGCCGCGCTCGCCGCCACCGTGATCTGCTACCGCGCCAGGAGCGCGGTGCGCGACGTCGCCCGCGCGCTCGGCCTGCCGGGCGATGCCATCGACCAGCTCTCCCGCGCCTGCGCCGGCTGGACCGGCGAGGACACGCTCGACGAGCGTCTCGCCGAACGGGGCTTCGATGTGGCCAGCCCGCTGATCCAGCGCCTGCTGAAGCTTGCCGCGGAACTGCTCGATTTTCCGCGCCATCTTTCCCAGCACGTCGGCGGCTTCGTCATTTCCGATGCGCCGCTGTCGAGCCTGGTGCCGGTCGAGAACGCTGCCATGCCCGAGCGCACCATCATCCAGTGGGACAAGGATGACCTCGACTCACTGGGTCTCCTGAAGGTCGATTGCCTGGCGCTCGGCATGCTCACCTGCGTCAGGAAATGCCTCGACCTGCTGCGCCGGCAGCATGGACGCGATCTCACCATGGCGACAATCCCGGCCGACGATCCGGCCACCTACGCCATGATCCAGCGCGCCGACACGCTGGGCGTGTTCCAGATCGAGAGCCGCGCGCAGATGGCCATGCTGCCGCGTCACCGGCCGGCCAACTTCCACGACCTGGTGATCCAGGTCGCCATCGTGCGGCCGGGACCGATCCAGGGCGACATGGTGCATCCGTACCTGCGCCGGCGGCGCGGCGAGGAAGCGGTCGAGTACCCTTCCGATGACCTCAAGCGGGTGCTGGAACGTACTCTCGGTGTGCCGCTGTTCCAGGAACAGGTGATGCAGATCGCCATCGTCGCCGCCGGCTATACGCCCGGCGAGGCCGACCAGCTGCGCCGGGCGATGGCCGCCTGGAAACGCCACGGCGGCATGGAAGCCCATCGCGAGCGCATCACCCGCGGCATGCTCGCGCGCGGCTACAGTGCGCAGTTCGCCGCGCAGCTCTTCGAGCAGATCAGGGGCTTTGGTTCCTACGGCTTCCCGGAAAGTCATTCGGCCAGCTTCGCCGGCATCGTCTATGCGAGCTGCTGGCTGAAATGCCACGCGCCGGCGGCCTTCGCCTGTGCGCTGCTCAACTCCCAGCCGATGGGCTTCTACGCGCCCAGCCAGATCGTGCAGGACGTCCGGCGCCATGGCATCGCCGTGCGGCCCATCGACGTACGCTGGAGCGACTGGGACTGCACACTCGAAGCCGATCCGCGCTCGACACTGCAGCAACCGGCGCTGCGCCTGGGCCTGCGCCAGCTGCGCGGCTTCCGCGAGGATGCGGCGCTGTGCATCATGCAGGCGCGGGCCGCTGCGCCGTTTGAAGACGTGGCCGATCTGTGCGCGCGTGCCGGTCTCGACCAGCGCCAGCGCGCCCTGCTCGCCGAGGCCGGTGCGCTGCGTGGCCTGGCCGGCCATCGCCACCGTGCGCGCTGGGCCGTGGCCGGCATCGAGCCGCAATTGCCGCTGTTCGGCCACGCCAGCCCCGCCGAATCGGCCATCACCCTGCCATTGCCGACGCAGGGCGAAGACACCCTCGCCGACTACGCACGCACCGGACTCAGCCTGGGCCCGCACCCGCTGCGGCAGATCCGCTCCCGACTCGCCGCCGCACGGTGTCTCGACTCGCGCACGCTCGCCGCGCGTCCCAATGACAGCCAGGTGCGCACCGCCGGCCTGGTCACCCAGCGCCAGCGCCCGCAGACCGCCAGCGGTGTGTCCTTCTTCACCCTCGAGGACGAATTCGGCAGCATCAACATCGTCATCCGTCGCGCGGTCGCCGAACGCCAGCGCCGGGTGTTCCTCGAAGCGCGCCTGCTCGGCGTTTCCGGGCGCTGGCAGATGGCCGATGGCGTCGGCCACCTGGTCGCCAGCCGCCTCACCGATTTCAGCGCGCTGCTGGGTTCACTTGACAGCCGCTCGCGGGACTTCCATTGAATACGCTGCACCGCCAGGGGTTCACGGGGCCGCGCGCTCGAGCAGGCCACGTGCGAGGAAAAGCTCCACGCGCTCGAAGGCAATGTGGTCGCCCGCATCGCGCGCATAGTGGGACTCGGCGATGCGGCCCTTCTCGTCGATGAGGAAATCCACCGGCATGAGGTTGTTGGTGTTCAGGCCCGCCATGCCGACGATACGCAGGCCCTTGAGCAGGGTCGGGATGCGCGTGGCGATGGCCTTGAGCTTGCCCCACAGCGAGGTTTCGACCCCGTAGGCCGCGTAGCTGCGCAGGTGCGGATCGGCGACCACCGGGAAGGGGCGTGGGCTGCGCGCGACGAAGCGCTTCACGGCAGCGACGTCCGAGGCGAACACGGCCACGACATCCAGGCCGAGCTGTTGCAGTGCGGCGTGGTGGTGCGTCAGCTCGTAAATGCGGAAATTGCAGAACGGGCAGGCCGCGTCGCGAAAGAAGCAGAGCAGGGTGCGTCGGCCGCTGGACGCGCCGATGCTCACCGGATTTCCGTAGATATCCTCGAGTTCCAGCGCGGGTGCACGTGTGGGAGGTGAGAGTCGCATGGTTGAAGTCCGGTTCCCCTGTTGAATGGATGCGCCAGCCGGTCGCGGGCTGGCACCTTGCGTCGTGGTGATACGCGCGGGCCTGTCAGGATCGCGCGACGCGGCCCGCGTGTTGTCAGCACCGCACTGCGCCTGCGTGTTCAGCGGCGCCCCACGCCATGTCCGTACACCAGGCGCCCGCCGAACCAGCCGCCGACCGCCAGCGCGGCAAAACCGGCGCCGTCGAGGACCAGGGCCAGCGCATCGGGCGGCAGCGACTGGAGCTTGTCCAGGCGCAGCAGCAGGCGTGCGAGGAACAGCGCGAAGGCCGTGAGCATCGCGCCCATGTGCCACCAGGTGTCGCGCAGTGCCGGTCCTTCGGGCACGCGGGCCAGTTCCAGCAGGCCCGCCATCATCGCCACCAGCGCCATCACGCAGCCGACCAGCAGCAGGCCGGGCGACCATCGCCAGGCCGCCTCGCCGAACCAGAGACTGGCGTAATCCGCCGCGGTCGCCAGCGACCAGCAGGCGACCGGAAAGTGCACGAGCGCCGGATGCAGGGGATGGCGCATGGCGTCAGAACAACAGGCTGAGCAGGGTCAGGAAGCCGGCTACTGCCAGGCCCGCATGACCAATGACCACCGCCTTGGGCGGCAGCTGTTTGCGCAGGTGGAACGAGGCCAGGAAAAAGCCGCCCAGCGCCGCCAGGACCAGCAGTGCAAATCCCACCAGCAGGCGTTGTGCGCCATTGCCCGCGAGCAGCATCACGATGAGCAGGATCAGTCCGGTGGCGCCCAGCAGGGCGTGCAGCACCGACAATGCCCAAGGCGCAAACCGGCCCCGCAACACGTGTGCGGCGAGGATCAGACCGCCCAGTGCGGCGATGGCGAAGATGACGAGTGCATAGACGAGCATTTCAGTTCTCCCTGCGTGGTTGGACATCGCTCGCCAGCCGCTGCATCACGATGTCGGTGAGACGGGCGCAACGTGCGCCCAGGAACTGGAAGGCCTCGCCGCTGGCGTCGGCGAGCTGATCGCGCAAGGCCAGGCGCAACTGTCGGCGCGCGCGGAACAGCCGCGTCTTCACCGTTTCCGGACGGATGCCGAGCGCGGCAGCCGTTTCCTCGATGCTGCACTCCTCGATGTCGCGCAACACGAACACCACCCGAAATGGCTCGGGCAGGGTCGAGATGGCCTGTTCGATCAGGCCACGCATCTGCGCGCGTGCGGCGCACAGCGCCGGATCGTCCGGGCCGGAGCGCACCGGAAAGGCGATCACGTGGGCGCCACCCGACTCGCCGTCGAGGACCTCGAGATCCACCGTGGGACGCTGGCTGCGCAGGCGGCGATGGCATTCATTGAGCACGATCCGGGTCAGCCAGGTGGTCAGTTCCGCCTCGCCGCGAAAGCTGTCGATATGGCGGAACGCGTTGAGATAGGCATCCTGCAGCGCATCCTGTGCCTCGTCGTCGTCGGTCAGTACCGCGCGCGCGACGCGGAACAGGCGCTGGTTGCAGCGTTGCATGATGTGGCGAAAGGCCTCGGTTTCACCGCGTCGGGTGAGTTCGGCCAGTTCGGCAAGCGTCTTGCCGGCGAAATCGATGGCAGTGCTGGATGAATGCATGGCAGTGGTTTCCCCCTTCAGCGCATCCGATGCAGGTCGTGCGGAAAAGGTTCCCGTGCGTCTCGCGCGGCAGCCTGCGCCGTGGTTTCGGTGGAAGAATCCGCGCCGCCTGGCCCGCGCGGACCCTGCACCTGCTGGCGCGACTCTACAGCGGTCTGCTGCCCAGCCGACCTACGCCGTCGATGCGTAGCGGCGCGCCAGTTCGGCTGCTTCCGCGCCCAGTCGCCTGCGCAAGCCCAGCGGCTTGATGACCTCCACCGATGTGCCGAGGCTGCGCAACCACCAGTAGAACTGCTCGGTCGCGGCCACCGTGGCGGTAACGCGGAACACATCGGCTTCGCCGCGCAGCGGAGTGATGCGCTGGTCGGGCGCCAGGTGGCGCTCGTCCAGGTGCGTGCGCAGCCATTCGTCACGGATCCTCAGTTCCAGCCTGACCTGCCTTCCGTGCGGCCACTCGAATCCGCGCAGTGCATGGACGTAACGCTCGAGGTCGAAATCCTCAGGACGCCTGGCCGGCGCGTCCAGTACCCGTGCCTGGCTGAAGCGCTGCAGCGCGAGGTTGCGCACGTCATCGTAGCCGTCGAACAGCGCGGCCAGGTAGATCACGCCATCGCGATGCACGAGCCCGAGCGGATCGAAAATGCAGCGACGTGCGCGTGGCCAGCTGAGTGCCCGGTAGTGCGCTTCCAGGCGACGATCTTGCAACAGGGCGTCGCACACGGTGGCGAATACGCCCGGTGCAACCTGCGGCGGCATCAGCGGCGCGCCTTCGGGCAGCACGGCAACCCGCTCCGCCCAGCGCCCAACCGGCGTGTCGGAAAGCAGCTTCAGCGTCTGCCTGGCTTCTTCGAAGGGCTGGGCCAGCGCCTCGAGCAGGCGCGGCGGCAGGTTGGTGGCCAGGTTGCGCCGCACCAGTTCGAGCAGCAGCGCGTTTTCGGTGCTCATCGGTGGTAGCGATACGCCCTTGGCGCCCGGCTGCCAGGACCAGCGGGCCGGCTTGCCCTCGTCGCTCACCAGGCCGAAGTTGGAAAGCTTCTGCAGATCGCGCTCGATGCTGCGCGAATGCACCTCGAAACCCTGGGCCGCCAGCCTGGCGTGCAGTTGGGAAGCGGTGACCGTGTGCGGGTACGCCGGAATCAGGCTCAGCATGGCAAGGTGGCGCTGCAGGGTGGCACTCATCGTCGTGACTCCGGGTGCATGCGTGGAAGACTGCAATAATACGACATGAATTGTCGCATCGCCATGGCATAAATGTCTTCCATCAAGCTACCGGGAGACGCCATGAGCATGCCAGCCGACACTGCCTACCTGCCCGTCAGCCTGTCGACCCCCATTGCCCGCGAGGCGGCCCTGCTGGCCTGCCGCATGCTGGTCGGAAGCGGCTGGTACCAGCGTCTCTACGAGCGCGGGCGCATGCGCGACCACGATGTGCTGACCCTGCTCGGGCTGGAAGAGAACGAAGACTTCTCCGCCCTGCCCGGGCCCCGCGACCTGCGCGAGGCAGTCGAGCACCGGTTGGCCAGGCTGGAACGCCAGAGTCCGCGCGGACGTGATCGCCTCACACGCAATATCGAGCGGCTGGGCACGGCGCTGCGACTCAGGCGCACCGAACAGGCCTTGCTGCGGGTGCTGGTGATTGCTGCGCGCGTCGGTTATCTCAATGATTTCTATCGGCTGACCATCAGTCACCAGCGCGACTTCCTGCACCTCATCCACCACGCGATCGGCTGCCGCCCACAGGATCTCGCGATGGTCTGGCGGCCTTGCGGCGCCCTGCGCCGCAGTGGCCTGCTGGAAGAACGCGCGGTGGGCGTCAACATCCCCACCGCGCTCGACGAGCGCATGGCCGACCTGCTGCTTGCCGATGAATTCGACGAAACGCGCTTCCTGCGCCACCTGGTGCGCGAGGCGCCGCCCAGTCGGCTCGCCTTCGGCGACTTCGCGCACATCGCCGACGCGACCCTGATCCGCGACTACCTGGGGGCAGCGCTGGCGCGTCGTTCGCGTGGAGTCAACGTGCTCATCTACGGCGCGCCGGGCACCGGCAAGACCGAGTTCGCGCGCATGCTTGCCGGTCCGCTGCGCGCGAACGTGTACGAGGTGCCCAACGCCGATGGCGACGGTGATCCGATTTCCGGCCAGCGGCGCTTCGGCGCCTACGCCGTGTGCCAGTCGATACTCGCGCCACGGCGTCGTCAGATCCTGCTGTTCGACGAGGTCGAGGACGTGTTCGGGGCCGAAGACGGGTTGGGCATCGCCGGATTGTTCGGTGCACGCATGCGCAACCGCGATCCTGACCGCCTGCGCAAGAGCTGGGTCAACGAGACCCTGGAGTCCAATCCGGTGCCGGCGATCTGGGCATGCAATGTGATTGGCGCAATCGATCCGGCCTTCCTGCGCCGCTTCGACCTGGTGGTCGAGTTCCGCGCGCCGGGAACGGCGGTGCGCCGGCGCATCGTCGATCGCTACTTTGCCCCCGGAAGCCTGTCCGAGGCCTGCATGGATCGGCTGGCGCGCACCCAGGCGCTCGCGCCCGCCCAGGTGGAACGCGCGGCGCGCGTCGTCACCGCGCTGCGCGGGCATGACCAGGCGGCGCGCGACGTGTATGCGCAGCGGGTAGTCGCCGCCAGCCTGCGTGCCATGGGTGCCCGGCCCTGCACGTCGAGCGTGGCCCTGCCGGCGCACTACGACCCGGCCTTCCTCAATGCCGATCGCGATCTGCAGGCCCTTGCGCAGGGGCTGGGCAAGGGGCACGGCGCGCGCCTGTGCCTGTACGGCCCGCCGGGCACCGGCAAGACGGCCTTCGCCCATCACCTCGGGCGCGTGCTCGAGCGACCGGTGCTGGTGCGGCGCGGGTCGGATCTGCTCGACATGTTCGTCGGCGGAACCGAGCGGCTGATCCGCGAGGCCTTCGACGCCGCGCGCGACGAGGGTGCCATCCTGGTCATCGACGAGGCCGACGGCTTCCTGCGCGACCGCAGCGGCGCGCGACAAAGCTGGGAAGTCAGCCAGGTCAACGAACTGCTGACCCAGATGGAAGGTTTCGAGGGGCTCTTCATCGCTTCCACGAATCTCGTCGACACCCTGGATGCGGCGTCCCTGCGGCGCTTCGATTTCAAGGTGGGGTTCGACTATCTCACCCGCGCGCAGCGTCGTGCCCTGTTGCTGCGCGTCGTCGCCGAGGCCAGCGAGACCCCTGAAGCGCAATGTCCCGCGCTGGCTGCGCTCGATCGCCTGGAGCACCTTGCCCCCGGCGATTTCGCCAACGTGCTGCGCCAGCTGCGCGTCACCGGCGAAACGCCAACCGCCGCGCGGGTCGTCGCATTGCTGGCGTCGGAAGCATCGATGAAACCCGAAGGCAGGCATCGCGGCATCGGGTTTTGAATGCGTCGCTACGGCACGTGTGCGGTGCGGCGGCCGTGTGCCGCCGCACAGTGCTTCCCGCACTGTGCAAAACGGCATACAGTGGCGCCAGCAAGGCTGGGGGGCCGTGCCCATGCAGGGGTGGCTGCTACGTGTCGTGGCCGTGTGGCTTGTGTGCTGGCTGCGCGCGGGCGTGGCCGAGCCCGTTCCACTGCGCGTGGCGCATCTGGCCGAGCCGCCGGTCATCGACGCGGCAGGTGGCGCGGCGGCTGCGTTGCCGGACGCGCAGTCGACAAGGGTTGCCGTGCTGACTTCGCGGCGGCACGGGATCGACTGGTATCAACTGCAGCTCGCCGGCGATTGGCAGGTCGACAGCCGGCCGTTGCTGGCGATCCGCGGCATCCTGACCGGGCGCGTGGCGGTGTACGTGCCGCCCGACTACCAGCCGCAGGTGCTGCGCGTGTTCGACGCGAAGCTCGATTCCGCCTATTCGCGCCGCGCAATGGTCTATCCCTTGCCCTATGACCTGCGCGCCGACCAGCCGATCTTCATCGCCACCGGCGAGCCGGGTCATCCGGTGCCGGTGCACGCCAGCATCGAGGACAGCACGGCCTACCACGCCGCCGACCTGCGCTACGTGCGTGCGAACACCTTCTTCGTCACCGTGCAGGTGTCGATGCTGCTGGTAATCGCCTGTTTCTGGCTGCTGCTGCGCGAGCGCATGTACCTTTACTTCATCGGTTACCAGCTCTGCCTGGTGGCGTTCGCGATGTCCCAGACCGGGGAACTCTACGGCCTGCCCGGTGGCGCGGCGCTCGGCGCTGCACGTCTCCAGTTCACCAACGGGATCGCCGCCCTGGTACCTGCGTTCGGCATCCTGTTCGTGCTGGATTTCGCCAACCTGCGCCTGTACGCACCACGGCTGGCCAAGGCGTTGGCCGTGGCCTGCGGCGCATTCCTGGGCGTGGCCGTCCTGATGGCGTTGCCGTTTCCCTGGTGGCTCGCCAATCCGATCGTGCGCACCTTCAATGGGCTGCTGATCATCGCCACGCTGGTGGCACTCGTGGCGAACGGCAAGGCCTGGCGTCGTGGCAACCGGCAGGCCGGTTTTTTCCTGTTGTCTTGGCTGCCGCTGCTGGCCTTGTTGATGGTGCGCGCAGCGCAGCAGATCCAGGATCTGCTGCAGCCGAAATGGATGGAATACGGTTTTGCCGCGAGCATGGCCTACGCCGCGTTGATCATCGCCATTGCTCTGGCCGAGCGCACCGAACAGACCCGTCGCGAACGCGACCAGGCGACGCACCTGGCGCAATTCGACCCGCTCACCGGCGCGCTCAACCGGCGCGCCATTCTTGCGCAGCTGGCCGACGCGTGGGCGGCGCCGGGCGCGACCGCGACGCGCATGGCGGTGCTGTTCCTCGACATCGATCGCTTCAAGCAGATCAACGACACGTGCGGGCATGCCGCCGGGGACGCCTGCCTCACGGCAGTCACGCGCACGGTGCGCGGTGAGCTGGGCGAGGAAGACCGCCTGGGGCGTTTTGGTGGTGAAGAATTCGTGGTGCTGCTGCGCGGCGAACACGCATCGCTGGCCAGACAGGTGGCCGAACGCATCCGCGCCCGCGTGGCTGCACTCGAAGTGGCCTGCGACGCACGGATCATCCGCCTGTCGGTGAGCATTGGCATAGCCCAGCGCGAGGAGGCAACGCCCAGCGTCGAGGCGCTGGTAGCGCACGCCGATCAGGCCCAGTACCAGGCCAAGGCCGCCGGCCGCAACCGGGTAGTCGAATATCGAGGCGCCACCGTCGCCGCACCCGTACCAGCCTACCGACCCTTTTGAGGCCCTGCTCCGGGACTGCCCGCGTCGCGCTGCCCCCTTGCAGCGACATGCACAAGCGGAAAGCTGAGCCCGGCCTTCTTGCGGATGACAAGCATCCAAGGCAACCGGCCGGGACCATCGCGGCCCAAGCCGCTTCCTGCGCTCAATTTGCCTCGAAACCGCTCGCGAAAATGGCATCGACCCGCAACTCGTAGGCGCCAGGATCGAAACCTGCGCCCTGCGGTCGCGGCACGCCCTCGATGTCGATGGTCGGCGCCAGACTGGCGCTGCCGGTATCTACGGCGACCGTGCCGGGCAGCAGGTGCAGGTCGAACGGTGGCGCAACGAACAGTGTCGGCGCATCGGCAAAGGCGAACTCGACATTGTGGTCGGCGATGATGTTGGTCCCGGCCAGCGAATAGTCGGTAGCCAGGTTGTTGCGCACCACCACGTTGGAACTCGGGCGACCATCCTTGTGCGCATGCACCATGATCCACGGTGGCCCTGGCGAGGTGGCATCGAGGTCGATCACGGTGTTGTTGACGATGCGCGAATCACGCATTCCGTAGAAACTGATGCCGTGCCAGTGATCGGTGATGACCACGTTGTTCTCGACGACCCAGTCGATGAAGAATCCGTCGAAGCAGCCGATGCCCTGCATGCTGTTGCGCAACGGATCATTCGGGTCGGTCGAATTGATGAAAACGTTGCCGCGCAACACGACACCGGTCACCTGGCCGGTGCCGACGCCGCCCGCACCGACCGACCAGCTCTGGAAGCCGTCATCGTGGTTGCCGTCGGGCGGATCGCCGACCTTGACGTTCTGCACGCGGTTGTATTCGAACAACCCGCGATCGCCGAGCCCGCGCAGGCCATCGGCGGAAAAGCCGTCGATCAGGTTGCGCTGGACCTTCGCATCGTCCCCACCCACGCTGATGCCGAATCGCAGGTTGCGCAACTGGTTGTCGTGCACGCTGATGCGATCGCCGCCGATGCTGATTCCGCTCGAGGGACGATCGATCCAGTCCTGTGCGCTCCACCCCGAGGCGTCCGCGACGCTGAACAGCTCGCTGTCGGCCAGCTCGATATCCCAGGTCGGACCGAAGTGGTTGTGGTTCTCGAAGCGCGCCATCGTGGTCGGCGTGCTGGTTGCGTCGTAGGACGGACTGATCGAAAGGCCCCGCAGCACCCAGTTCTGCGCCGACTGCACGCGCAGGCTGCGCAGGTGCGGCGCGTGCCCGGCGCGCGCTGCGATCGTGATCGGCGCCGTGTTGTACAGATGCCGGACAACCACATCCCCGTAGTAGCCATCGCTCAACCACAGCGTATCGCCGGCCCTCACCGGCGCACCGGCGTTCACCGGCACCAGCGGCATGCCGGCCTGGTAGGGGTATGACGGCCAGTCGCGCGATTCCACCTTTCCGCCATCCAGCACGCCTTGCAATGACTGCCATGGGGCTCCCGCACTGCCGTCGCCTGCGTCGCTGCCGTTGACCGGATCGATGTAGAACGAGGCCGCCGCCGCAGGCAGGCTGATGCAGCACAAGCCGATCGCCAGCCAGCAGCGTCGGCTGAAAGTTTCCACCTCGCGCATGGTGCAATCCCGCCTCGATCCGGCCCCCGATTCAACCACAGACCGACCCTCACGATGGTGATTGGTGTCGCGCTTCGATAGCGGAAAGCCAGGGCCGCAGCAGGGTGGACGTTCCTGCACGTTCCTGCGGAGACTTCCGATTGACCGGCTTGCGCGAGGGCCCCGGGTTCGCCGGGATTGCATTGCAGGAAAGGCCTTCAGGCCTGATGCCGTTGATCCTCGAGCCTGACCGCAACCCAGTGCCTTTCCTCCTGGCCGGTGATCACCCTCCGGAGCAACAAGACCCGGACACCCAGAGTTGAGACCAGCTGGAAGGGCGGGCACACCTGGATGCCCAGAACTTCCGCCGAGAGTTTTCGGGTACGGATCGTGGGTGTCGCGGTCGTCCGGTGGAGAGATTCTTCAGTGAAGCGCGCGCGCGCCGCGCGCTGCGCGTCCCGTCGCCACGCGCCCGTCAAGGACAAGGCCACGCTGCGGCGGAATGGCCGCGGCAACCATGCCGTCACAAGTGCGCCTCCAGGCACAGGGCCAGTCCCTGCGCCGCGGAGGTGCGCAGGCAGTGATCCGCGGCGGCGGAGAGTTGCGTCTGCGCGGGATTGATTTCCACGATCAGGGCACCGGCCCCGCGCGCGATGGCCGGCAGGCTCGCAGCGGGATACACCACACCCGAGGTGCCGACCACCAGCATCAGCTCGCAGCGGCCGGCGCGTGCCACCGCTTCGGTCCAGGCGGCGTCGGGCAGCGATTCGCCGAACCACACCACGCCGGGGCGGACGTGTCCCCCGCAAGACACGCAGCGCGGCGGCTCGACGCGCAGCACGGGCGCCTGCGTGGCAGCGTCGGGAATCGCGATCCCGGCGTGCGGACGCGCGCAATCGAAGCAGCGATGCGCGAACAGTTCACCGTGCAGGTGCACCACGTCGGTCAGCCCGGCGCGTTCGTGCAGGTCATCGACATTCTGCGTGACGATGCCGAACTCGGGAACGCGGCGGGCCAGCTCGGCGAGCGCCGCGTAACCCGCGTGCGGCATTGCCTGGCGCACCTGCGCCATCCGCCACAGGTACCAGCCCCACACCAGGGCGGGGTCGGCCTGCCAGGCCTCCGGGGTGGCAAACTCGCCCGGATCGAAATTCGACCACAGGCCGGACTGCGCATCGCGGAACGTCGCCACGCCGCTTTCGGCGGACATGCCGGCGCCGCTGAAGACGAGGATGGACCGTGCAGCGCGCAGTCGCTTCAGCAATGCGGTCGGCAGGGCGTGAGGCTTCGGATTCATGCACGCGGACGTCCGGGACGGGTACCAGGCAGCATGCCACGTTGTTCCGACAGCAGGAGTCGCCAGGGCATGGATAATGGGCGGCACGACCCATGCCGGCGCCGCCATGTTGATTCGCAGCACGATCCAGTTCCTGACGGCACTTGCCCTGTTGGCCACTGTCCCGGGCGCCGCAGCCTTGACAGTGCACGAGGCCGGGCATGCCGCACAGGCGGATCTGCGCATTTACGTCGTCGATCACGCCGCGCAGGCGGATCTGCGCGTGTACTGGGTCGATTACGCATCGCAGGCCAGGGGTGACGCGCTGTGGTGGCGGGCGAAGTATGCCGCGCAGGCCGAGCGGCGCATCGTGTTCGTGCGCTACGCCGCGCAGGCCGATCTCAAGGTGTACTTCGTCAAGCATGCTGCGCAGGCCGGCTGGAACGGGCCGCCGCGCGGCCTGGCGATCAGGCGCAGATAGTCATGGCGCCGACGTGATCGTGCCCGGCGCAAGCGCTCGCAGCACGCCGTCATCCCGCAAGCCGGAGGGCGCTCGGTCTGGGCGTGTGTCGTTGCGCCGTGGCTCCCAGGGTGGCACGCCCCGTCCCGCGCTTCAGTGTCCGCCGGCGGCCGGCGCGCGCGGGCTGAAGGGCGGCTTGGCCAGCCACACCACGGCGATCAGTGCGAAGAAGCAGTAGCCCAGCCCGTTCATCACCTGGTTGAAGGAAATCTGCATGGCCTGCTGGGTGATGATGCCGTTGACCAGCTCTGCATAGTGCGGCAGGTCGCCGCCCATCGCCGCGATCCCGTCGCGTACCTGGGCACTGTAGGGATTGATGTGCTCGGCCAGGTTGGCATGACTGGCCACGCCGCCGCGGCTCCACAGATAGGTCACGATGGAGATGGCGAAACTCGCCCCGACGGTGCGCAGGAAGGTCGCCGAGCCCGAGCCCTCGGCGATCTCCGGACCTTCCAGGTCGGACAGCAGGATGGTCAGGATCGGCAGGAAGAACAACGCGATGCCCAGCCCCATGAGGAGCTCGGTCAGGGCCACGCTGGCAAAGCCGACCTCGGTATCGAAGCTGCCGAAGCGCAGCGCGACGAAGCCCATCACGGCAAAGGAAAACGCTGCCAGCAGGCGCAGGTCGAACTTGTGCGCGTACTTGCCGACGAAGAACACGGTCAGCACGGGAATGACCCCGACCGGCGCGGCGGCCAGCCCGGACCAGAACGCGGTGTAGCCGAGCGTGTTCTGCAACCACAGCGGCAGCATCAGGGCGATGGAGAAGAACAGCGCATAGGCCAGTACCAGCGCCAGCGTTCCGGCGGCGAAGTTGCGGTGCCGGAACAGGCGCAGATCCACGATCGGGTCATCGTCGGTCAGCTCCCAGATCACGAACACCGCCAGCGCGATGCCCGCCACGATGGCGAGCATGACGATGGTGGTGGAGTGGAACCAGTCCAGCTCGTTGCCCTTGTCCAGCATGATCTGCAGTGCGCCGACGCCGATCACCAGCGCGATCATGCCCACCCAGTCGATGCGCGCGCGGCGCAGCTGCTCGACGCGCCCGCCCATCTGCGCCAGCACCACCACGCCGGCGAAGATGCCGAACGGCACGTTGATGAAGAAGATCCAGCGCCAGGAATACGAGTCGGTGATCCAGCCGCCGAGCAGCGGGCCGACGATCGGCGCCACCACGGTGATCATGGCGATGATGGCCAGCGCGATGCCGCGTTGCTCGCGCGGGTAGATCGATACCATCAGGCTCTGCGTGATCGGGTACATCGGCCCGCACACCGCGCCCTGCAATGCGCGGAAGGCCACCAGCATGGACAGGCTGGTGGCCAGCCCGCAGGTGAAGGAAAACACCGTGAACAGCAGCACCGCGGTGATGAACAGCTTCACCTCGCCGATGCGCCGTGACAGGAAGCCCGTCATCGGCAGGGTGATGGCCTGGCACACGGTGAACGAGGTGATGACCCAGGTGGACTGATCCTGGCTGGCGCCCAGGTTGCCGGCGATGGTCGGCAGCGAGACATTGGCGATGGTCATGTCCAGCACCTGCATGAAGGTGCCGAGCGAGAGACCAATGGTGGCCAGTGCCAGGCTGGCCGGCCGGAACGGGCCGGCCTGCGGCAGCACGCTGGCGGCGGTTGCAGCCATCCCGGTCCCGTCAGTGCGCGACCGCGGCCGCTGGTGCGGGTGCCTCGGACGGCGCGCTGTCGCTCCCGCTGTTGGCGGCGATGATGCCTGCGATGAGGGTGTTCGCGGCCGCCGGGTCGTGGGCGTACACGTCGGTCGTGAACACCGGCTGCGCCGTGGCGGTGCTGGCCAGCATCGGGCCCGACTGCTGGTGCAGGTCCACGCTCACATCCATCGACAGTCCGATGCGCAAGGGGTGGGCGGCCAGTTCCTTCGGGTCGAGCCGGATGCGCACCGGCAGCCGCTGCACCACCTTGATCCAGTTGCCCGAGGCGTTCTGCGCCGGCAGCAGCGAGAACGCGCTGCCCGTGCCGATGCCGAGCCCGGCGACGTGGCCATGGTAGGTGACGCTGCCGCCGTAGACGTCCGCCTGCAGGGTCACCGGCTGGCCAATGCGCATGTGGGTGAGCTGGGTCTCCTTGAAGTTGGCATCCACCCAGACCGTCTCCAGCGGCACCACGGCCATCAGGGGCATGCCCGGTTGCACGCGCTGGCCGACTTGGACGCTGCGTTTGGCGACGTGGCCGGATACCGGTGCGGGCAGGGCCAGGCGCTGGGTGTCCAGCCAGGCGGCACGCACCCGGGCGGCGGCGGCCAGGACGTCCGGATGGGTGGCGATGCGCGTATCGGCGATCTGTGCATCGCGCGTGGCCAGTTGCGCCTGGCTCGCCGCCAGGGCGCTCTGCGCAGTGGTCAGCGCATCGCGCGCATGGGCCAGTTCCTCGGCCGAGATCGCGCCGGAGGCGGCCAGGCCCTGGCGGCGCTTGAAGTCCGCGCGCGCCTGGCGCAACGCCGCTTCGCGCACCGCGACATCCGCACCGGCGCTGTGAGCGGTGCTGTAAAGGCCACGCACCTTGCGTACCGTCTGTGCCAGGGCCGCCTCGGCGGCACTCAGGGCCAGCCGGGCATCGGCCGGATCGAGCTGCACCAGGGTCTGCCCCTGGCGCACGAAATCGTTGTCGTCGGCACCGATGCTGATCACCGTGCCTGGCACCTGCGGCGTGATTTGCACCACGTTGCCGCCGACATAGGCGTCATCCGTGCTTTCATACCAGCGCCCAATCAGCAGGTGGTACAGGCCCCAGCCGATGGCCGCGAGGATGACCGCCCCGCCGAGCGCGCGCAGCCACCAGCGCCGCCGACCCTGACGTACGGCATGCACGCTTGACGCATCTTCGCCACTGGCAGGGGTGTCGCTAACGTTCGGGTCTGGCATCGGCGTGTTCATGTGTGGGCAGGACAAGCTGGGCAATCGCCCGTGCCGGCGCCGTGGCCGGGGCTTCGAAGCCACCGCCAAGGGACAGGTTAAGCATTGCCCAGGCCTTGCATTGGGCGGCTTCGAGCTCGGCCAGATGGCGTTCGGCGCCGATCAGCTGCTCGCGCACGGCCAGCGCTTCGAGAAAGCTGCCGACGCCGGCGCGGTAGCGCTGCATCGCCAGATCGTAGGCGCTGCCGGCGCTGGTACGCGCCGCGCTGGCCGCCTGTCGTTGCAGCTCCAGTGATTGCAGTGCGTCGATTTCGTCCGCCACCTCGTGGATCGCGTGCACCAGGGCGCGGTTGTAGCTGGCGACGGCCAGGTCGCGCGCGGCATCCTTGCCGGCGAGGTTCGCGCGCAGCGCACCGCCTTCGAAGATCGGCAGGCTGATCGCCGGCGCAATGCTGTAGAAGCGGTTGCCCAGCGAAAAGAAGTCCAGGGCCGAAGGCGCGATCAGGCCGGCCAGCGCGCTGATGTCGAGATTGGGCAGGAATTTCGCCTTCGCCGCGTCGATGGCGGCGCCGGCGGCTTCCACGCGCCAGCGGGCTGCGAGCACATCCGGGCGCCGCCCCAGCAGCTCGGCCGGGAGCTTGCTGGGCAGGTGCAGTTCGGGCACGCGCGGCAAGGCGGCCGGCTGGATGGCCAGGCCGCGATCCGGGCCGGCGCCGAGCAGCGCCGCCAGCACGCGCTGATCGGTGCGCACGCCGTTGGCGGCGGCCTCCAGGCGCGCCTGGTCGGCGGCAACCTCGCCTTCGAGCTGGTGCAGGGACAACTGGTTGTCGATGCCGCTGGCCACGCGCTGGCGGGTCAGGTCGAGGAAGTCCTGCGCGCGCTGCAGCTCGGCGCCGGCGAGTGCCTGGGTCGTGTGGGCGGCACTGAGATCGAAGTAGGCCTGCACCACGCTGGCGGCGAGCTTGAGACGCGCGGCCCGGGCGTCGATGGCGGCCGCGCGTGCGCTGCCCACGGCCGCCTGCCAGGCGGCACGCTGGCCGCCCCACGCGTCCAGATCCCAGGAAAAGCTCAGATAGCCGTAACGGATCACGCCGAAGTGGCCCGAGGCAAGCGGCGGCAGCATCGGCGGCAGCCGCGCGCCGGCGACGCTGGCGCCGCCATTCAAGGTTGGCAGGCGCGCGGCATCCGCAGCACCGGCCGCCGCCAGCGCGGCCTGCGTGCGTGCATCGGCGATGGCCAGGCCCGGGCTGTCGGCCAGCGCCTGGTCGACGAGCTGGTCGAGTTGTGCATCGCCCAGCACATGCCACCAGCCCAGGCGTGGCCAGGCGCGGGTGTCCGTGTGCACGCCGGCCAGGCTCTGGCTGGCCGCCAGACTGGCCGGGTCGCGCGGTACGGCGGTGGATTCGAGCTGGCCCGTGCTGGCGCAGCCTGCCAGGGCCACGGCGCAGGCCAGCGGCAGGCAGCGGGACAGGGCGGGCAGAATGCGCATGGCGATGCCGGACTATATCGGCATTCGGTGCGGCGGCCCCTGCCGGTGCCTGAACGGGGGTTGCCAGGTCAGTGTTGCAGTACCGGGTAGAGGATATCGCCGAAGCCCGCTTCAGGATGCTCGAGCATCAGCTCCAGGACCACCGGGACCACGGCCAGCAGGATGTTCACGCCGTCGCGTACCTGTTCCCGGTTGACCTTGCTGTTCCAGGTCGCGCCGCCATGCACCAGCTGGTTGCGCAGCACGTACAGGCGGTCGAACACCACGCCCAGCACGGTATCGGTATGGCCATCCACGATGGCGCGCAGCGCCACCTTGCGACTGGCCTTGAACTGCTCACGCCAGCGCTCGCTGGCATCGTGCTCGCGCAGTGCCCGCCAGAAGGGTTCGAATACGAACTTGTTCCCGATCAGCGTGCGGATCGGCCCGCAGAAGCGCTCGAACAGCAGGGTATGCAGCCGCCTGTCCGCATCCAGTGCCAGCAGGCGGGCGAAGAAGATCCTGAGCTGGTCGCGCGCGCTGTCCGCGCTGCCCACGTCGGCGGCGTAGGCGGCATTGAAGGCGATCCAGAGGAAGATGAAGCAGGCATCGTGGTCGTGCGCGGCGGCTTCGGCCCGCTCCAGCCAGCTGATGGCGCGGTGGATACGCACGCAGGATGCGTCGCTGTGTGTGTCCTTGCGCTGCCCGAACCTGGCTTGCAACCGCCTGCCTGCATTCCCCACGCCGTTCCCCCCGTGGCCACTGCACCACCCGCCCGGAGTGTGCCGCATGCGTGGCGCAGGTGGCCAGCGATCGGCGGATCCTTCGCCCCGGCAGGGTGCCGGCCCGCCCCTCGGCCGGCGCTTCTGGCACGATTCACCATCGATCCGCCAAGCTCGCGGCGGTATGCGGAGCACACATGAGAATCCTGACCTTGACCCTTGTTCTGGCCCTGCCGCTCGCTGCCTGCAGTTGGGGCATCAAGCTCGATTCCGGTGGCGAGCAGGTGCGCACCGCCTGGGACGGAAACGTCACCGGTTGCCGGGATGCCGGGCGGGTGACGGTCTCGGTACTCGACCGGGTCGGTCCGGTCGGGCGCAGTGACCTGAAGATTCGCGACGAACTTGAGGTGATGGCGCGCAATGAGGCGGCCGGCCTGGGCGCCGACACCATTCGTCCGCTCGGCGCGCCCAGCGACGGCCAGCAGAGCTGGGCCGCCTACGTGTGCGGCACGGCGCGGCCGGCCCCGGGCGCCACGCGGCGCGACGACGACCAGACACAGACCTACCCGCTCAAGGATTGATGCGGGCCGCTGCGGGCGCGCCGCGCGTGTGCCGCGGCGGGCGCAGGGGCGCAGGTCCCACGGGCGGCAGGCGGGTCGGCAGGCCAGGCACCGCCGGGCGCGGGCGCACCACGCTGTCGAACGGCGCGACCTGGGCATCGGGATCGAAGCGGCAGGGGCCTTCGATGCCATCGGCGACCAGGTCGCCGCAGGCGGTCTGCAGGTCGCTAACGCGCGGTTGCGAGCCGCCGGCCGTCCAGCCGCGCAGGGCCTCCCAGCCGGCCAGGCCTTCGGCCGGGGTGAAACCGCAATGGCTGGGTACGTCCTCCACGACGATGGCGCTGGTCAGCTGCTCGGCCGCGATCCGCTCGCGCAGGAAATCCTGGTTGCCGGGAATGACCAGCTGATCCTGGCTGGTATGCAGCGAGAGTACCTTCGCCGTGCCGATCGCGCCGGCGAAATCCGAGCTCGCGCGCAGGGCGATCGCGCCGAGCGGATCGGCGCCGATGCGCGCAATGGAGGCCTCGATGGCCGGATCGCTGGAGTAATCCACGCCGGCGGTGGTGAAGGGATTGCGCCCGGCCAGCTTGTCCGGCGCGCGCACCAGGTCGCCGAGCACGAAGGTGGCGTAGGCGAGGTTGGTGGTGAGGAAATCCTCGTCCGTGATGTGGGTGAAGGCCATCAGCTCGGTCCTGCGCCGTTTCATTGCGCCGTTGCGGATGCCGTTGGGCAGGCCCAGGCCCGTGCAGCGCACCACCGGCAGCAGGGCGGAGAGGAAGTCACCGCGATCGGACGGGTCGTCCAGGTTCAGGTCATCGGGAATGCGGTCGAGGTCGAAGGCCCAGGGCAGCGGTTCGGCGCCGGTCGGCAGCGCGCCGGCGTCCGCGCACACCACGTCATAGGCCAGGCGCAGGTCGATGGCCGCGTCCCACAGGCGTTCACCGGCTGCGGCCGGGCACAGCGCGTAGACGCCACTGACCGGCGGCAGGCCGCGCGTTTCGGCGAGCTTCAGTGCAATCAGGCCGCCCATCGAGCCGCCGAAGGACACGATCTCGCCGGGCGCGCCGAACTGCCGGGTGAAGCGATCGAGCAGTTCGCGGTTGTCGGCCAGGGCAGTGAACAGGGCCCAGCCGCGCTGGCGATAGCTGCTTGCGGCCACCGCGTAGCCTTCATGCAGCATGACGTCCAGCAGCGGGCCAAGGCTGGGAGGTGCGCTGGGGGCATCGAAATCGAAGCCATGCTGGTAGAGCACCAGCGCATCGCCCGCCTGCCAGCCCGCCGGGGCGGCGATGCGGTACCACGCGCCCGAAGGGGCCTGTCCGCTCATTTCCTGCGTCGCACCGGCGATCGCGGGCAGGCCGGAAAGCAGCAGGACGAGCATCAGGACAGTCACACGGCGGGTCATTTCCACTTCCATGGCGCAGGATGGTCGGCGCAGGGTAACCCAGCCACCACCCAGCGCAGGCTGAATGCCGGCCCGGCCGCGTCGGGCCGCTACCCCGCGCGTGGCGTGTGCGCCGCTTCGGGCAGGTAGAATCCCGGCCATGCCAGAAGCCAACGCCCATGCTGCGCGCCGCCCCCATCCCGTGCTTGCCATCCTCGGCCGGGGCCTGGAATCGGTTCTCAACCGCCTGCTCGCACTCGATCCGGAGACTGCGGCACGCGTGGCCGCACTCGAAGGTCGTGCGCTGACGGTCGACCTTCGCCACGGCCTGCCACCGCTGCGGCTGGTGGTGGCCGCCGGGCGCCTGGGCGTGGGGCCGGATGATGCGCCGTCCGCCCTGCGCGTGAGTGCCACGCCCGCCAGCCTGCTGGCGCTTGCCCTTGCCCGCGGGCGCGAGGGCACCCTGCCCGACGGACGGGTCGAGATTGCCGGGGATGCCGCCCTGGCACGCCGGCTCGCGCAGCTTGCCACGCGGTTTGCCCCGGATATCGAGGAGGCCTTCACGCGCATCCTGGGTGACGTCGCCGGCGTGGCCCTGGCGCGTGCGTTGCGCGCGGGCCTTGCCGGCGCAGGCGCGGCCGTGCGTGGCCTGGCGCGGGACAGCGCCGAGTTCCTGACCGAAGAAAGCCGCGACCTCGTCGCGCGGGCCGAGTTCGAAGCCTTCGGTGATGAAGTCCAGGCGCTGGCCGCGCGTGCCGATCGCCTGCAGGTGCGCCTGGGCCGGCTCGCCGGGCACGCCGGAATGCCTGGCGCATGATGCCGCTGGGCCAGCTCTGGCGCATCGTGCGCATCGTGCGCCTGATGGTGCGCCATCGCCTCGATGATCTCGTCGATGGGGCGCATCATTCACGCCTGCTGGCGCTGGCGCGCTTCGTCCTGCCGCGCCCCCCGGTCGCGCTCGCGGCGTTGCCGCGCGGCGAGCGGCTGGTACTGGCGCTGACCGAGCTGGGCCCGATCTTCGTCAAGTTCGGGCAGATCCTCTCCACCCGTCGCGACCTGATCCCGCCGGATGTCGCCGATGCGCTGGTCAGCCTGCAGGACCAGGTGGCGCCGTTTCCGGGTGCGCTTGCCCGCGCCGCCGTCGAGCGCGGGCTGGGCGCCGCGATCGATGCGCGCTTCGCCAGCTTCGATGACGTACCGCTGGCGTCTGCCTCGATCGCCCAGGTGCACGCCGCGCGCCTGCCGCCGGACGCGGCGCACCCGGGCGGGCGCGAGGTGGTGGTCAAGATCCTGCGCCCGGACATCCGCCAGCGTGTCGCCGCCGACGTGGCGCTTCTGCGCGCGCTGGCCGACGCGGCTGCGCGCTTCCACCCCAATGCCGACAAGATCCGCCCGCACGACATCGTCGCCGAGGTGGAGTCGACGCTGGAAAACGAGCTCGACCTCGAGCGCGAAGGCGCCAACGCTTCCCTGCTGCGGCGCAATTTCGCCGGCTCGGACGATCTGTACGTGCCGGAAGTCATCTGGTCCCATACCAGCGTCGGCATCCTGACCCTGGAGCGCGTGCATGGCATCCCGGTGGATGACCTGGCCGCGCTCGATGCGGTCGGCATCGACCGTGTGGCGCTGGCCGAGAAGGGCGTGCGCCTGTTCTACGAGCAGGTGTTCCGCGACTATTTCTTCCATGCCGACGCGCTCGCCGGCAACATCTGGGTGGACGCCGAGCGACCACACGACCCGCGCTTCATCGCACTCGACTTCGGCATCATGGGCTCGCTGTCCGAACGCGACCAGTACTGGCTGGCGGAGAACTTCCTCGCCCTGTTCAAGCGCGACTATGCGCGCATCGCCGAACTCCACGTGCGCGCCGGCTGGATGCCGGCCGAGGTGCGCATGGACGAGCTGGAAGCGGCCGTGCGCACGGTGTGTGAACCCTATTTCACACGCCCCTTGAGCGAGATCTCGCTGGCCGAGGTGGTGGTCAAGCTGTTCCAGACCGCGCGCCGCTACGAACTCACCCTGCAGCCGCAACTGATCCTGTTGCAGAAGACCCTGCTCAACATCGAGGGCGTGGGCCGCCTGCTGCACCCGCAGATCGACATCTGGGCCGTGGCCGAGCCGGTGCTCGAGCGCATCTGGCGCCGTCGGCGCGGGCCGCGCGCGATCCTCGATGTGGTGCGCCGGCGCCTGCCCGGTTGGCTGGCGGCTGCGCCGGACATGCCGCAACTGGTGCACGATTATCTGGCCCAGGCCACGCGCGGGGCGCTGGAACTTCGCGTCGCCTCGGATGATCTCAGACGGCTTGAGCAGCGCCTCGAGCGCAGCCAGCGCAGTCGCCTGTGGCTGGCGCTCGGCGTCGTCTCGGGACTGGCTGCCATCGCGGCGGCGCTGCTCGTCCAGCACGGCGCCGCATCGACCAGTTCGCACGCGGCGGCCTGGCTCGGCACCATCGGTGCCGGCTTCGCCTTCTGGCGCGCCGCCCGGCGCGCCTGACCCACACCCGAAAAACCCCAGGAGACAACCCATCATGTACAAGACAGCAATCGTGGCCTTCCTGTGTGTCTTCGCACTTGGCGCGTGTTCCGAACCGCGCGCACCCGATGATGCGCAGCTGGCGCAGATCCTGCGCGCCGAGAATGCCAGCCCCGCCGACGCCAGTGCCCCCATCGACCGTCCTGCCGTCGAATGTCTGCGCGCCTGGTCGGGGGACGCGAAACTGCTCAAGGGGCTCTCGATCCGCTACGCCGGCGAAGACGGCAAGCGCACCTGTCGCAGGCAGCTCGACCAGCGCCTGGCGGACGCCGCGCGCAACCCGGATCGCTACAGCTTCGATGAGATGACCCGACCGGAAACCGTCGAGCGCGCAGTGGCCCTGTTGCAGGCCAACGAGGCGCAAGGCGCCGCCGTCGCCCCGGTGCGCGCGGCGCCGCCGATGGCGATGACCAGCTCGCGCAGCAAGGTGAAGGACCTGGCCACGCCCGATCCCGCGGTGGACCTGGGTGCCGCCGGCGCACGTCTGAAGGAGGCCGAGAACATGTGCCTGGAGGTGCGCGCGCAGGTGGCGGCGAAACCCGAGCTGAAGCGCTTCGCCGATTATTGTGGCGGAAGCCTCAATCGCCTGCGCCGCACGCTGGAGGCCAGCGCGCGCAATGGCGCCACGCCGGAGCGGCTGGCGAAGCTTGCCGACCCGGCCGACAACCTGGCCCAGGCCGCGCGTGACCAGCTCGCCGCTGCGTCCGGCAACCCGTAGGCGCCAGGTGCCGTGCTGGACATCGATGGCCTGCTGATCGACGAGGGCGAACTGATCGAGCGTTTCGTGCGCGCCACAGGTCCGGGTGGCCAGAACGTCAACAAGGTGTCGAGCGCGGTCGAGCTGCGCTTCGATGTCGGCGCCTCGCGCAGCCTGCCCGAAGCGGTGCGCACGCGCCTGCTGGCACGGCGCGACCGGCGCATGACCGCGGATGGCGTGCTGGTCATCCAGGCCAGCCGCTTTCGCGACCAGGCGCGCAACCGCGAGGATGCACGCCAGCGCCTCGCGGCGCTGGTGCGGGCGGCGCAGGCGGTGCCCAAGGCGCGCGTACCCACGCGCCCGACGCGGGCGTCCAGGGAGCGCCGCATCGACGCCAAGCGCACGCGCGCCAACCTGAAACGCTCGCGCGGGCGGCCGCTCGACTTCGAATGAATGCCCTGCCCCTGCCGCTGCCGGCCGGCGTGCCGCAATTCGCGCAGAACCGGCGCCGGCGGCTGGTCGGCTGGCTGCTCGCGCGGCGTGGCTGGCATATCGAGGGCGGGCTTCCGGACATCGCCCGATTGGTGCTGGTGGCCGCGCCGCACAGCTCCTGGTGGGATGGCGTGATCGGGCTGGCGTTCAAGGTCGCGCTGGGCGTGGATATCGCCTTCATGGGCAAGCGCGAACTGTTTCGCGGCCCGCTTGGCTGGCTGCTGCGCAAGCTCGGCGGCATCCCCGTCACGCGTGGCCAGGCGCAGGGCGTCGTGGAGCAGATGGCGGCGCGCTTTGCCGATAGTCCACGGCTGTGGCTGGGGCTGGCGCCGGAGGGCACGCGGCGTCCGGTCAAGGCCTGGCGTACCGGCTTCTGGCATGTGGCGCGCGCCGCCGGCGTGCCGATCCTGCCGGTAGCCTTCGACTATCCGGCGCGCCGCATCGTCATCGGCCAGTCATTCCTGCCGGCGGCCAGCCCGGCGACCGACCTGGCCCGCCTGCGGGACTTTTATGCGCCCTTCCGCGGCCTGCGCCGGGGCGTCAGCGGCTTGTGACGTTGCGCCAGGCCCGCGTCGCCAGCCAGGCCAGGCTGGCCAGCAACCAGGCCAGTGCGGCGTTGACGACCAGATGCCCCTGCTTGGCGGTATCGGCCAGGCCATCGCCCAGTACGGTCACGCCCAGCGTGATGGCCATCGCCGCCACCGTCAGCGCCGCGTGATCGAGCGATCTGCCGCCGCGGCGCATGCCGGGTCGCACCAGCAGCACGACGAAGGCAAGGCAGGGCAGTGCGAGCACGCCCAGGCGCAGCCAGGGCCAGGCATGCAGGGGGCGCCCGAGGCTCGGCACCGTGCTCGGGATCGAGGCGAAGTCGCCGCCTTCCACTTCGCCGAGGTTCCTTGCAATCCACGGGTCGAGCGCCTCGACCCCGGCGACTGCCAGCCGGCCGGCGAGTGCCGGATGGCGCAACAGGATTGCCAGTTCGGTGCCGCGGGTGAAGTTGGCCAGACCCGGGCAGACCTTCTCGGGCAGGTCGGGAAACTCCCAGGCGTGTTCGCCGCGGAAGCGCAGGCATTCGGCTTCGATGCCAAGATCGCTCAACAGCTTCGCCGGATCGTCCGCGAAGGGCAGCAAGGCGGTGAACACGACGTCGGCGCGGTTGTACTGGTCGATGGCATTCATCATCGGGTCGCTGCGCTGCAGTTGCGCCAGTTGCACGCCCAGCCCGGCCAGCGCGCCGCATGCCAGTGCGAGTGCGCGCCAGCGGGGCTGGCCCGGGCGGGCCCAATCCAGCACGGCGAGGACGCAAGCCAGCCCAAGTGGCAGGACCAGGTGCTGGATCTTTGCCATGGCGAGGGCGAAGGCGGCCAGGGCGAGCAGGCCGAAGCGGCGCCGGTTGCAGGGCGCGCCATGCCACAGCAGGGCAAGGCCGAACAGTCCATAGGCGGCCAGGAGCGCCGTCCACTCGGCGTAGAAGGTGTTGAGATAGAGCGTGTTGCCCGGATCGGCAAACAGCAGCGGCACCAGGACAGCGTTGCCGATCGCCGCCGCCTCGTTGCCGCGTTGCAGCCAGGCGCGCGACAGTGCGATCGACAGCGCCAGCAGCGCCAGCCAGCGCAAGGCCCCGACCCAGCGCACCTGGTGCACCTCGCCGCCGGTCAGGGCTGCATCGATCCGCCATGCCAGGGTGGTGGCGCCGGTGAACAGCAGTTCGCTCGACCAGTAGCACATCGGATCCTCGCTGGCGATGAAGCGATAGCGCGCAAAGGGCGCCTGCGGGCTGTTCCGCTGCGGCGGGATGGCGGCCGGACGGTCGGGGTAGAAGTGGAAACAGCTGGTATAGCGGGTCTGGTCGTAGCTGTTGGCGTAGGCGTAGAGCGGATCGTGCGCCCACAGGGCAAAGGCACGCAGGCTGCCGGCAAGCCACAGCAACAGCAGCACCGCCAGCACGCCGGAGCCTGGTCCGGAGCGGGTGGGCGAGCCTGGCAAGCGGGCGGGCGAAGTGGCCACGCGCCAGTGTAGGCAGCGCCGCGGCGCGCGGGCAATGTTGCGCAAGTGTGCACTGCGTCACAGATGCACCGAGAAACCGGCACGCCGGCGCCTGCGATGGCGTTCCCTTCCGGGGTCACCGCGCGATGCTAGGATGCCTGCCACAGCCGGTCATCCGGATCAAGAGGAATCGTCATGAGAACGCGCTTGGGTCATTACGACATCGTGTCGGAGCTCGGCCGCGGAGGCATGGGCGTCGTGTACAAGGGCTTCGAAGGGACCCTGCATCGCTACGTGGCGATCAAGGTGCTGGCAGACTCGCTCGCGCACGACGAGGCCATCCGCGAACGCTTCCTGCGCGAGGCGCGCAGCATGGCGGCGCTGAACGATCCACACATCATCCAGATCTACTTCATCGGCGAGGACGAGGGGCAGCCCTTCTTCGTCATGGAATTCGTCGAGGGCGAGTCGCTGGGCTCGATGCTCAAGCGCGACCATCGCCTCACCGTCGAGCAGGCCGCCAAGATCATCCACCAGACCGCCATGGGCCTGGCCACCGCGCACGACCGCGGGGTCGTGCACCGTGACATCAAGCCCGGCAACCTGATGATTTCCAGTCGCGGCGTGGTGAAGATCGCCGATTTCGGCATCGCCCTGTCCAACCAGGACATCAGCAAGAAGCTGACCTCCACCGGCGAGTTCGTCGGCACGCCCGGCTACCTCTCGCCCGAGGTCTGCCTCGGCAAGCCGGTCGACCAGCGCTCCGACATCTTCTCGCTGGGCATCGTGTTGTTCGAGATGCTGACCGGCAAGATGCCCTTCAGTGACGAATCGCCGCTCGGCCTGATGCTGGAAGTGGTGCGCGCGGAAATCCCCGACGTGCGCGAGTTGAATGCCGACGTGGATCCGCAGATCGCGCATATCCTTTCGCGCATGATCGCCAAGGATCCGGCGCAGCGTTACCCGAGCTGTCACGAACTGGTGGCCGATCTTGCCTCGCACCCGCTGATCGTCAAGGGCGGGCCGATCACGGTGCAGACCCGGCTCTCGCCCGCGGCCGCGACCCTGGTCGGACAGAAGACGCCGGTGTCGGGGCGGGTCGAACTGCCTTCGACCCCGCCGCCGCCGTCCAGCGGCGACGGGGCGGCCACGCGCATCACCCCGGTGTCGCAATCGGCGGCACCGGCCATCGCGCCGGCCGACGCGGCGACCACGCCCGCGGCGCATCGCCAGGTGCTCGGGGGCGCGACGGGAACGTCACGCAATCCGGTCCTGGCGTGGGCGGTGGCGGCCATTCTGGTGCTCGCCATCGTCGGCACGGCCTGGAGCTATCGCGCGGACATTCCCGGCCTCAAGGCCTGGTTCGGCGCACCGGCGCCGGCCATCGCCAACCAGCCCGCCGCCGAGGCGCATGGAGTGGCGGCGAGTACGCCGGCGCCGGTCGCGCCCGCGACCAGCCATGACGCTGCAATCGCCCAGGCCGGTACCAGCCCGCCGGTGGCTGCGCCAGCCGACCCGAGCGCGCCGCCCGTCGCGCCATCCGAGGGTGATGCCGCAGACGGCGTGGCGCTGACCACCGGTGCGGGCGACGGCCCGGCCGCACGCGCCGCGCCGGCCGATCTCGAGGCCCTGCGCGAACTGCCGGCAGCCCAGGCAGCGGCGGCGGCCGCCACCGAGCCCGCGCAGGTCGCCAAGGCGACGCCGGCGCCCAAACCTGCGGCCAAGCCACGCCCGCACGTGCCAACCGTGGCCGTGGTGGCGGCCGGTGACGCCGTGCTCGCCTCGCCGGCGGGCGAACTGGTCATGCAGCGCCTGCGCGCCCGCGGCTTCCGTGTCATCGAAGGCGGCCAGGTCGATGCCGATCACCCCAACCTGCTTGGCCTGCTCGGCCTGGCCGGCAAGGCCGACGCCGTGGTGGCCATCATCGCGCGCCCGGTCGGCAGCCAGGAGATGCAGTTCTACGGCCAGTACGCGACGTTGTACACGGCCCAGGTCGGCATCAAGATCTATCGCGTGGCGGATCGCTCGGTGGTCTACAGCAGCGGGGTCCAGCAGGTGAACTTCACCACGCTCAACGCGACGGACCAGGCGCGCGATGCCATCCTGCCGATGCTCGAACGGGCGGATGGCGAGCTCGACGAGTTCCGCCCGCAAGGCAAGCGCGGCTGAGCCGCGCCGGCCCGCTCACAGCGCCGCCAGTCTGGCGTAGGCCAGCACCAGGCGCTTGCGGCCGGCGTCGGCGAAGTTGACCTCGATGAGGGTGTGGGCGCCGGCGCCTTCGTAACCGAGCACCACGCCTTCGCCGAAGCTGGCATGACCGACCCGCTGGCCGAGCTTGAAGGGCCAGGCTGCGGCGTCCTCGGCGCGCACCTCGCGCCAGGCCGGCGGGTGGGCGACCTGCACCTTCGGGCGCACCTCACGCATGAGCTCGGCCGGCACCTCGGCGAGGAAGCGCGAAGGGCGGGCGTAGGATTCCACGCCGTGCAGGCGGCGTGATTCGGCATGCGTGAGCACCAGGCGTTCGCGCGCGCGGGTGATGCCCACATAGGCCAGGCGGCGTTCTTCCTCCAGCCGTCCGGGTTCCTCGGTGGACTTCTGGCTCGGAAACAGGCCGTCCTCCAGGCCGACCAGGAACACCCAGCGAAACTCCAGGCCCTTGGCCGAATGCAGGGTCATCAGTTGCACGCAGTCCTGCCAGGCTTCGCCCTGGCCCTCGCCGGCCTCGAGTGCCGCGTGGGCGAGGAAGGCCGCCAGTTCCGACAGGCCGGCTTCGAGGTCCTCGGGCGTGCGCTCGAAGCGGCTGGCCACGTTGACCAGTTCGTCGAGGTTCTCGGTGCGCGCCTCGGCATTGCCGCGGCTGTCCTTTTCGTAGAAGTCGCGCAGGCCGGAGCGCGCCAGCGCGTGCTCGACCTGCTCGGCCAGCGCCAGCGGCTGGTCGCCGGGCTGCCCATCGGCCGCGGCCGGAGCCAGGCAGTCGCGCGCCAGGCCTTCGATCAGTTCGATGAAGGCGCGCAGGGCGTTGCGCGCGCGCGTGCCCAACTGGCCGGCAGCCAGTTCACCCAGCACCGCTTCCCACATGGACACCTGTTCGCGCCGGGCACGCTGGCGCAGGGCGTCCAGGCTGCGCTCGCCGATGCCGCGTGGCGGCGTGTTCACCGCCCGCTCGAAGGCGGCATCGTCATGGCGGTTGGCGGTCAGGCGCAGGTACGCCAGCGCATCCTTGATCTCGGCGCGGTCGAAATAGCGCAGGCCGCCATGGATGCGGTAGGGCACCTCGTACTGGATGAGCTGCTCTTCGAAGGTACGCGACTGCGCGTTGGAGCGGTACAGGATGGCCAGTTCCGACGCAGGCACACCCTCGCCCAGCTGCGTGCGGATGCGTTCGACCACGTAACGCGCTTCATCCTGCTCGTTGTAGGCGGCGTACAGGTCGATCGGCGCGCCCGGCGCACCCGCGGTCCACAGCTGCTTGCCGAGGCGGTCCGGATTGCGCGCGATGACCGCATTGGCAGCGGCGAGGATGGTGCCGGTGGAGCGATAGTTCTGCTCGAGGCGAATGGTGCTCGCACCCGGAAAATCGCGCAGGAACTGCTGCACGTTCTCCACCCGGGCGCCGCGCCAGCCGTAGATCGCCTGGTCGTCGTCGCCGACCACGAATACCTGGCCGGTACTGCCGGCGAGCACGCGGATCCAGGCGTACTGCAACGCATTGGTGTCCTGGAATTCGTCGATCAGCAGATGCCGGTAGCGTTCACGGTAATGCGCGAGCAGGGTGGGATCGTTCAGCCACAGCTCGTGCGCGCGCAGGAGCAATTCCGCAAAATCGACCAGGCCGGCGCGCTGGCAGGCCTCCTCGTAGGCGCGGTAGATGTCCACCATCACCTTTTGCGCCGAGTGCCCGGCTCCGACCGGCAGCCTGGCTTCCACCGCAGCGGGCCGTCGGCCCTCGTCCTTGGCGCTGTTGATGAACCAGGTCGCCTGGCGCGGCGGGAAGCGCGCTTCATCCAGGCCCAGGCCCTGGATGGTGCGCTTGACCAGGCGCAGTTGATCGTCGGCATCGAGGATCTGGAAGGTCTCGGGCAGCCTGGCTTCGCGCCAGTGGCGGCGCAGCAGGCGGTGGGCGATGCCGTGGAAGGTGCCGATGGTGAGCCCGCGCGTGCCTTGCGCGATGAGCTGTTCGGCGCGCCCGCGCATTTCGCCGGCGGCCTTGTTGGTGAAGGTCACCGCCAGCACCGACCAGGGCGAGACGCGCTCGGCGGCGAGCAGCCAGCCGATGCGGTGGGTCAGCACGCGGGTCTTGCCGGAACCGGCGCCGGCCAGCACCAGATAGTGCCCGGGCGCCGCCGTCACGGCCTCGCGTTGCGCCGCATTGAGGCCGTCGAGCAGATGGGAAACGTCCATCGCGCCATTGTAGGTCGCGGCCACGCCCGCGACGAACGTCTGCGCCGCAGCGCGATACCGGGCCGGCCGGGATGGCATGCTTGCGGCCTGGTGCGCGACCCGCTGCGTGCTGCCGTCGAGGCGTCGCGAACGCCGCGGGCAGCGGCTAGCTTCGCAGCGGGCGACGGCCCAGCAACACGATCTCCTCGCCGCACGGCCGGCCCAGCGCGACCAGGCTTCGTTCCAGCAGGCCGAGCAGGCGCCAGCGCAGGTCGGCGAGACGTCGGCGGCGCGGATCCAGGTGCGCCTGGCCGCGACGTCGCGCGGCCCGGATCTGCGCGCTGATGCGCAGCATGCGCGCGGCCCCGGCGGCGCGGCTGTGTACCTGTTCGACCTCGAAACCCGCCGCGCGCACCGCCTGGGCAAGCGCACTCGGCGAGTAGAGCTGCAGGTGCCTGGGCGGCTCCAGCCCGCGCCAGTCGGCGCCGAACCAGCGGTGGCCGAGCGCATCGACATTGGGGGTGACCAGCAGCAGTCGGCCCCCGGGTCGCAGGATCCGCCGGCATTCCGCGAGTTGCCAGGCCGGTTCGGGCAGGTGCTCGATCACGTGCAGCATGCTCAGGCCATCGAAGCTGTCCGCCTCGAAGCGCACCGTGGTGAGGTCGCCGGCATGCACTTCCAGGCCCTGCTGGCGCGCCGCGGCCAGTGCGGCTGCATCGGGCTCCAGGCCAAGCGCGTCCCAGCCAAGCGTGCGCATCGCACGCAGCTGGCCGCCACTGCCGCAGCCGATATCGAGCAGACGGCCACCCGGAACGAAGGGCAGGTAGAGCCTTGCGGACAGCGCCCGGTCACGCCGCCGCGGCTGCAGCAGCATGGCCGCCCCGGCGAGCCGCGCGAGCCCATCCTCGGGCATCGGGTAGCCGAGCTTCCATGCCGCCCAGACTTGTTGGCCAAGCGTGCCCGGCAGCCGTGGGGGTTGGTTCTCGTCATGCGTGTAGTACGCCTGGTAGGCCATCCACAGGTCATCGGGATGGGGCGCCGGATCCAGCCACGCGGTGGCGCATCCACGCTCGGTGCAGCGGCGCATGCACCAGTTGCCCGGCGTGCCGAACAGGCGATCGGCAAGTTCCGGATGCAGTGTGCATCCCGCGCTGCCACACGCGGGACAGCCCGCCTGCCGGACGGTGCGCAGCGGCCAGGCAGGGGCAGCCGGCGGCTCGGGCACCGTTTGTTGAGGGCGGTTCATGCGCGCAACGTACCATCGGTGCCCATGGATTGCCGAGCCACCCACGGCGTCGATATGCACACGGAGTAGACGATGGCCAAAGAACTGCCTTCCCGCCGCATCGCGCCGGCGCCCGCCCGCCCGCAACGCCTGGCGCGCGCCGTTCTCGACGTCGCCGGGCGCATTCCGCCGACCGTGGAGGAAGCCAGCGCCACGCCCGAGCGTCGCGCACTGGCGATCGCACGTGCGGCTGCCAGTCGGGCTGCCCTGGCGGCTGGTGCGCTGTCCCTGCCGCCGGGCCCGCTCGGCTGGTTCACGGTGCTTCCCGAGCTCACCACCATCTGGCAGATCCAGCGGCGCATGGTGGCCGACATCGCCGGCGCCTTCGGTACCAGCGCGCAACTCACCCGCTCGCAGATGCTGTATTGCCTGTTTCGCCATGCCGCCGCGCAGGCCGTGCGCGACCTGGGCGTGCACGTGGGTGCCCGGTTCCTGATCCAGGAGGCGCCGCTGCGCGTGGTGGAGCGGGTCGCCGCGCGCATCGGCGTGGATCTCTCGCGGCGCACGGCTGCCCGCAGCCTGGCGCGCTGGCTGCCCGCGGTCGGCACGCTCGGCATTGGCGCGTACGCCTACTACGACACGCGCGGCGTGGCACGCACCGCGATGATCCTGTTTGCCGCCGCGGCGGCGGCGCAGGCCGAGGCGGCCGAGGTGCCAGCCGGCTGAAGGTCATCGGCCCGACGCGGCGGGCGTGCTCGCCCGGGCATCCTTCGGCCAGCGCTTGTAGGCCCACTGGTACTGGATGAAGGCGCGCTCCACGCATGCTTCGACACCGCGATTGAGCGCGCCGCAGGCAAGCGTCAGGTCGGCGTCGTCGAGCCCGTCCGGAGCGGGCAGGAAGTGCAGGCGAAAGCCGGCGCCGCGCGGCAATCGCTCGGCAAAGCCGAACAGCACCACCGCGCCGGTGCGTCGGGCCAGGCGCGGCAGCAGCACCATCGTGTCTGCCGGCACGCCGAAGAAGGGGGCCAGCGCGCCCTCGCCCTGGCGCGGTTTCTGGTCGGGCAGGATGCCGACGACCCCCCCGCCGGCGAGGCGCTTGTACAAGGTGCGTACACCGGCACCTTCGGCACGCACCTGTTCCACCGCCAGCGTGCCACGCGCCCTGCGCAGCAGCGGTTCGAGCCAGGCCTGGCGCGGCGCCCGGTAGAGGATCGCCAACGGCGTGCGTGCCGCCAGCCAGTAGTTCAGGAGCTCCCAGCAGCCCAGGTGCGGTGCGGCCAGGATCAGTCCGCGGCCACTGGCCAGCGCCGCGTCGATCAGTTCACCCCCGCGCACCTCGCGCACCAGCGCGAGCGCCCGGTCGGGGCCGCCGCCCCAGATGCGGGCCGTTTCCAGCAGCGCCTTGCCGGTCTCGCCGAGTGCCGCACGTGCCAGGGCGTGTCTGGTTTTGGCGCGCTCCTGCGTTAATACCAGGGACAGGTTGCGTTCGACCACCGCGCGCGGGCGGGCATGGACTAGCCAGAGCAGGCGCCCGAGCGCGCTACCCAGGGCATGCAGGAGTGGCAGCGGCAAGCGTCCGGCGAGGCGCAGTCCACCGTGCAGCAGCGCGACCGGCCATTGAGGATAGGGGGTGTGCATGGTCTGGCGCGATTGTAGTCGGGCTGACAGCGGGCGCGATCGTGGATGGCCCGCTGGCGGATGCTATGGTGCCGGCGCGCGGGCCGGCGGCGCCTGCGCGCCATTCCTGCCTGCCGCATCGAGGAGCCTGGCCCGTGATTGCCCTGATCCAGCGCGTTGCAAGCGCGCATGTCGAGGTGGATGGCGAAATCGTCGGCGCGATCGGCCCGGGCCTGCTGGCCCTGGTCGCCGTTCAGCCGGGCGATGGCGAGCCGCAACTGGAACGGTTGCTGGAGCGGGTACTCGCCTACCGGATCTTCGCCGATGCGGATGGGCGCATGAACCGCTCGCTACGCGACACGGCCGGCGGGTTGCTGCTGGTGTCGCAGTTCACCCTGGCGGCCGACACGCGCTCGGGGCTGCGGCCGGGCTTTTCGACGGCTGCCCCGCCCGACCAGGCGGAAATCTGGTTCGAGCGGCTGGTCCAACGCGCGCGGCAAGTGTACCCGGGGGTGGAAAGCGGGCGCTTCGGTGCCCATATGAGGGTGCAGCTGATCAACGACGGGCCAGTGACGTTCTGGCTCGAAGCGCGCTGACGCGACCCGACGACCGCATGCGGCGCCGCCGGCGGCGTCCACGAGACGCGGATTCACCCCGACCAGGCACGGCCGCCATGCGGCGTGTCGGCAAGCGCCGCGGCGAACCTTGACGCGGTTCCTATACTACCTGTCTTTTGCTGTATCGACCCCGGAACATCTTATGGCCGCAGAACACAACCAGGAGCAGCAGTCTGAAATCAAGACGCTGATCATCAAGGGCAAGGAGCAGGGCTACCTGACCTACGCCGAAGTCAACGACCATCTCCCCGACGACATCGTCGATCCGGAGCAGATCGAAGACATCATCGGCATGATCAATGACATGGGCATCGAGGTGCATGAAGTTGCCCCCGATACCGAGACGCTGATGCCGGAGACCCCCGTTTCCGCCGATGACGACACCGCCACCGAGGAAGCCGTGGCGGTGCTGAGCGCGGTGGACGCGGAAGTGGGTCGTACCACCGATCCGGTGCGCATGTACATGCGCGAGATGGGTACGGTCGAGCTCCTCACGCGCGAGGGTGAGATCGCCATCGCCAAGCGCATCGAAGAGGGCCTCAACCAGGTGCAGACCGCCCTGGCGAGTTTCCCGTGGTCGATCCAGTTGCTGGTCGAGGAGTACGACCAGCACGTCGAGGGCAAGAAGCGCCTGTCCGAGGTGCTGGCCGGCTTTGCCGACCTCGAGCAGCTGCAGGACGAAGCCGCCGCCGCGGCCGCCAATGAACCTGCCCAGGCCGAGGAATCGGACGCCGAATCGGATGGTGACGAGGACGAGGAGGAGGACGACACCGAAGAGACCACGACCGACCAGGGCATCGATCTGGCCGAAGTGGCGCGGCGCATGGAGGAACTGCGCGAGTGCTACGCGAAGTTCCAGAAGGTGGCCGAGAAGCATGGCCGCGAGGACCGCCGGGCGCAGAAGATCCGCGACGAGATGGCGACGCTGTTCCTGCGCCTGAAACTGCCGGCGATCATGATCGACAGCTTCGTGCGCAAGCTGCGTGACGTGGTCACGGCGATCCGCCGCCACGAGCGCAACATCGCCGACCTGTGCATCAGGCAGGCGCGCATGCCGCGCAAGGATTTCCTGCGCCTGTTCCCGGCCAACGAGACCAACCTCGAGTGGGCCGATGAGCTGGCGCGCAAGCGCCAGAAGTGGTCGCCGGCCATCAAGGCCCAGCGCGATGCGATCGTCACCGAACAGACGCGGCTCATCGCCATCGAGAACACGCTGTGCCTTGGCATCGCCGACATCAAGGAAATCAACCGCGCCATGTCGATCGGCGAGGCCAAGGCCCGCCGCGCCAAGAAGGAAATGGTCGAGGCCAACCTGCGCCTGGTCATTTCCATCGCCAAGAAGTACACCAACCGCGGCCTGCAGTTCCTCGACCTCATTCAGGAAGGCAACATCGGCCTGATGAAGGCGGTGGACAAGTTCGAGTACCGCCGCGGCTACAAGTTCTCGACCTACGCCACCTGGTGGATCCGTCAGGCCATCACCCGCTCGATCGCCGACCAGGCGCGCACCATCCGCATCCCGGTGCACATGATCGAGACCATCAACAAG